>OGNN01000026.1_pt1 | contig 110085 bp, 96 predicted proteins | sample 1573461 | NCBI WGS metagenome assembly OGNN01 (sample SAMEA2581998, study PRJEB24529) | metagenome | biome: Human gut stool | place: China | collected 2011
AGGACTGACGCCGGAACTCCGTCCGCTGAGTACGATTATCTTCGTGCTGGTGCTCGTGATGCTGATTATCATCAATCGTCGTTCAGAAAAAAACAAGAAGAAATAAAAAATGAAGAACAAGATATTTTTGGGAGTTAAAGGAGTTAAGGGAGTTAAGGGAGTCAAGACAATAGCTTTTCTTTTCCTGAGCCTGCTGATGATTCTGCAGCTCTCTTCCTGCTACAACAAGGAGAACAGGGAGGAGATTCTGAAGGTTTACAACTGGGGAGACTACATTGACGAGGATATTCTTGCGGAATTTCCTAAATGGTATGAGGAACAGACCGGAAAGAAGATCCGGGTCATCTACCAGACCTTCGACATCAATGAAGTCATGCTGACCAAGATTGAGCGCGGTCATGAAGACTACGACGTGGTGTGTCCGTCGGAATACATCATCGAGCGAATGCTCCGCAAGGACCTTCTGCTGCCCATCGACACGGCGTTCGGCAAGACTCCGAACTATCTGAAGAACGTGTCGCCCTACATTGTGGAGCAGATAGATGCTACTTCCAATCACGGTCGCATCGCCCACAACTATGCCGTTCCCTATATGTGGGGAACCTGCGGAATCTTATATAATAAGGTACACGTACCGCAGAAGGACGCACAGACCTGGGGCACGCTCTGGAACAGGAAGTATCGTGGCAAGTTGCTGATGAAGGATTCCTACCGCGATTCCTACGGCACGGCTCTGATCTGGGAACACCGCAAAGACCTGGCTGCAGGCAAAGTAACCGTTCCGGAACTGATGAACGATTATTCGCCAAAGGCTATTGCCACCGTAGAAAAACAGCTGAAGGCGCTGAAGCCCAACATCGAGGGATGGGAGGCAGACTTCGGCAAGGAGACGATGACCAAGGGAAAGGCTTACCTGAACATGACCTGGAGCGGTGATGCTGTATGGGCGATAGAGGAAGCCGGAAACGTGGGTGTTGATTTGGGTTATGAAGTTCCGAAGGAAGGCAGCAACGTATGGTTTGACGGTTGGGTGATTCCGAAATACTCCCGCAATCCGAAGGCAGCCTCCTACTTCATCAACTATCTCTGCCGGGAAGACGTGGCACTTGCCAACATGGAGACCACGGGTTATGTGAGCAGCGTGGCTGGCAGGAAGGTGCTGGAAGCGATGAGCGACAAGGAAGCTTATCCTGAGACCGTGAACCTGGCTTACTTCTTTGGAGAGGAAGGCAGAAAGGCGCACCTGAACCCAATCATGTATCCGGACAGCACAGTGGTGGCAAGATGCGCCATGATTCATGATGCTGGCGATCATACTCCAGAAGTTTTGGACATGTGGTCGAAGGTAAAGGGCGACAACCTGGGTGGCGGAATCGTCATCTTCCTCTTAGCCGTAGTCCTTGCCCTGACCGTCTTCGTAGCCATCAAGAAATATGAGCACTACAAGCACAGAAGATTGTCAAGAAAGCATCGCAGAAGACACGTTATTAAAGTGAAGAACGAATAGTGAAGAGTGGAGAATTCTCTTTTTTTATGGATTAAAGCTGGGAAAGCAAGGGAAAATTGAACTTTTTTGAAGAAAAACAGAAAAAAGTTGCAGAAAAATTTGGTGGAATGAAAAAAAAGTACTACCTTTGCACTCGCTTTTAAGAACAAAGCGTTTGGGTAGTTACCAGAGTGGCCAAATGGGGCAGACTGTAAATCTGCTGGCTATGCCTTCGGTGGTTCGAATCCATCACTACCCACTTTCTTTGATAAGCGGAAATAGCTCAGTTGATAGAGCACTAGCCTTCCAAGCTGGGGGTCGCGGGTTTGAGCCCCGTTTTCCGCTCAATTTATTAACTTGCTGTAATAGCTCAGTGGTAGAGCACTTCCTTGGTAAGGAAGAGGTCCTGAGTTCAACTCTCAGTTACAGCTCTATCGTTCTAGATGCTTTAGGATGGTAGAGGAACAGATTATTCATTTATATAAATAAAAAGAAAAGCTATGGCTAAAGAAGAATTCGTGCGTACCAAACCGCATGTTAACATTGGTACAATTGGTCATGTTGACCATGGTAAGACTACTCTGACCGCTGCTATCTCTAAGGTATTGAATGAGAAGCTCGGTACATCTGAGGCAGTTAAGTCATTCGATCAGATTGATAATGCTCCTGAGGAGAAAGAGCGTGGTATCACTATCAACTCTGCTCACATCGAGTATGAGACAGCAAAGCGTCACTATGCACACGTTGACTGTCCTGGACACGCTGACTATGTAAAGAACATGGTTACTGGTGCTGCTCAGATGGATGGTGCTATCTTGGTTTGTGCTGCTACTGATGGTCCTATGCCACAGACACGTGAGCACGTACTTCTTGCACGTCAGGTAAACGTTCCTCGCTTGGTTGTTTTCTTGAACAAGTGCGATATGGTTGACGATGAGGAGATGCTTGAGCTCGTTGAGATGGAGCTTCATGAGATCCTCGAGCAGTACGGTTATGAGGAGGATACTCCAATCGTACGCGGTTCTGCTCTCGGTGCTTTGAACGGCGTTGAGAAGTGGGTTAAGTCTGTTGAGAATTTGATGGACGTTGTTGACGAGTGGATCCAGGAGCCTGAGCGTGAGGTTGATAAGCCATTCTTGATGCCTATCGAGGATGTATTCTCAATCACAGGTCGTGGTACTGTTGCTACTGGTCGTATCGAGACTGGTCGTTGCAAGGTAGGTGACGAGGTTCAGTTGCTCGGTCTTGGTGAGGATAAGAAGTCTGTCATCACTGGTGTTGAGATGTTCCGAAAGGTACTCGCTGAGGGTGAGGCAGGTGATAACGTAGGTTTGCTTCTCCGTGGTATTGATAAGGCAGAGGTTAAGCGTGGTATGGTAGTTGTACACCCAGGTGCTATTACTCCTCACGATCACTTCAAGGCTTCTATCTATGTATTGAAGAAGGAAGAGGGTGGACGTCATACTCCATTCGGTAACAAGTATCGTCCTCAGTTCTATCTCCGTACTATGGACTGTACAGGTGAGATCAAGCTTCCAGAGGGAGTTGAGATGGTAATGCCTGGTGATAACGTAGAGATTGAGGTAGAGTTGATCTACAAGGTTGCTTTGAACGAGGGTCTTCGTTTCGCTATCCGTGAGGGTGGTCGTACAGTAGGTTCTGGTCAGATTACAGCACTTCTCGACGATGTTAAGTAATTTTAGAATTATCTAGATTTACTATATATGACTTCCGTTTCTGCGGAGGCGGAAGTCAACTTACGGGTTTAGCTCAGTTGGTAGAGCACTGGTCTCCAAAACCAGGTGTCGAGGGTTCGAGCCCTTCAACCCGTGCAAAATAGAAGATAATATGAATAAAATAGTAAATTATTGCAAGGCATGTTACGATGAACTTGCGCATAAGACTACTTGGCCATCACGTGCCGAACTTACTCATAGTGCAATGGTTGTATTATCTGCTTCCCTAGTCATTGCATTGGTGGTGTTCGCGATGGACTCTATATTCAAAGCCTTTATGGGTGTTGTTTATCCAGGTTAATTTTTAAAGGAAATGGCAGACGCAGGAAATAAATGGTATGTGCTCAAGGCCGTAAGCGGTAAAGAGGCTAAGGTGAAAGAATACATCGAAGCTGAGATGAAGCACAATGACTTACTTGCAGCAAATGTTTCTCAGGTGCTTATACCAGTTGAGAAGCATGCGGCTGTGCGTAATGGTAAGAGAGTTGTTAAAGAAAAAGTATCTCTTCCAGGTTATGTTTTTGTGGAGGCTAAACTGAAGGGTGATGTTGCGCATACACTGCGTTTCATGCCTAACGTTCTAGGTTTCCTTGGAGGATTGGATGAGCCTACACCTGTCCCACAGAGAGATATCAATCGAATGTTGGGAGCAGCAGAAGAGACTGAGTTTGAGGAGAATCTTGATTGTCCTTATCTCGTTAATGATACTGTTAAGGTAATGGAAGGTCCATTCAGTGGATTCAGTGGTGTTATCGAAGAGGTTAACTTGGAGAAACACAAGCTGAAAGTAACGGTTAAGATCTTCGGACGTAAAACTCCGTTGGAATTAGGTTTTATGCAAGTAGAAAAGGAATAGGATTCTGTTACGAGAATTTTAGATCCTTTTATAAGTTTCAATTTTAAATATTAACAAGAAAATGGCTAAAGAAGTTGCTGGATTAATCAAATTACAGATTAAAGGTGGCGCTGCAAATCCTTCACCTCCAGTAGGACCTGCTCTGGGTTCTAAAGGTATTAATATCATGGGATTCTGCAAGGAGTTCAACGCCCGTACCCAGGACAAAGCAGGTAAGGTATTGCCAGTTGTTATTACATACTACACTGACAAGTCGTTCGATTTCGTTATCAAGACTCCTCCTGCTGCAGTACAGTTGAAAGAGGCTGCAAAGATCAAGAGTGGTTCTGCTCAGCCTAATCGTCAGAAGGTTGCTTCTCTTACTTGGGATCAAGTAAAGGTGATCGCTGAGGATAAGATGAAGGACTTGAACTGCTTTACTGTAGAGTCAGCTATGAAGCTCATCGCTGGTACTGCAAGAAGTATGGGTATTACTGTAAAGGGAGACTTCCCTGGTAAATAATTTAAAACTTCAATTAGAAAAATGAGTAAACTGACAAAAAATCAAAAATCAGTAGCTGATAAGGTTGAAGCAGGGAAGATGTACACTTTGAAAGAGGCTGCAGAGTTGGTTAAGGAAATTACCACAACCAAGTTTGATGCATCTCTTGATATTGATGTACGTTTAGGTGTTGATCCACGTAAGGCTAACCAGATGGTTCGTGGCGTTGTTTCATTGCCAAACGGTACCGGTAAGGTTACTCGCGTGCTCGCTCTCTGTACTCCTGATCAGGAAGCTGCTGCTAAGGAAGCAGGCGCTGACTACGTAGGTCTCGACGAATATGTTGAGAAGATTAAGGGTGGTTGGACAGATATTGATGTCATCATCACAATGCCATCTTGCATGGGTAAGATTGGTCCTTTGGGTCGTGTTCTCGGTCCTCGTGGATTGATGCCAAACCCTAAGAGTGGCACTGTAACTATGGATGTTGCTAAGGCAGTTAAGGAAGTTAAGCAAGGTAAGATTGACTTTAAGGTTGATAAGGCTGGTATTATCCACACTTCAATCGGTAAGGTTAGTATGACCTCAGAGCAGATCTACGGAAATGCTAAGGAGTTCATCAATACAGTTATCAAGTTGAAGCCTGCTGCTGCTAAAGGTACATATATCAAGAGTATCTTTATTTCTAGCACTATGAGTAAGGGTATCAAGATTGATCCTAAATCAGTTGAATAACTCTAAAAGTTTTGTAAAATGAAGAAAGAAGTTAAAGATACTATCATCACCAAACTTGGACAGTTGCTTCAGGAATTCCCTCACTTCTATCTTGTAGATGTTACAGGATTGAATGCAGAGAAGACAAGCAATCTTCGTCGCAAGTGTTTCAAGAGTGAGATTAAGATGGTTGTTGTTAAGAATACCTTGCTTCACAAGGCATTTGAGGCATCAGACATCGATTTCTCTGAGCTTTATGGCAGCTTGAAGGGTACTACAGCAGTTATGTTCACTAACGTAGCTAATGTACCAGCTAAGTTGTTGAAGGAATACGAGAAGGAAGGCATCCCAGCATTGAAGGCTGCTTATGCAGAGGAAGGTGTTTATGTTGGTGCAGACAAGCTCGCAGAACTTTCAGCAATCAAGAGCAAGAGCGAGGTTATCGCAGAGATTGTTGCTTTGCTCCAGTCTCCAGCAAAGAACGTTGTTTCTGCTCTTCAATCAGGAAGCAACACTATTCACGGTGTGCTTAAGACATTGGGCGAGCGTCCTGAGTAATCAATCACAATGTTATCAATTTTAATAGTATAAACAAATAAAAATTTAGAATAAAATGGCAGATATCAAAGCTATTGCAGAAGAGTTAGTAAATCTTACTGTTAAGGAAGTTAATGAGTTGGCAACAGTCCTCAAGGACGAGTATGGAATTGAGCCTGCTGCTGCAGCTGTAGCTGTAGCTGCTGGTCCTGCTGCTGGTGGTGCAGCTGCAGCTGAGGAGAAGTCTTCATTCGACGTAGTTCTCGCTGAAGTTGGTGGCGCTAAGCTCCAGGTAGTAAAGGCTGTTAAGGAGGCTTGTGGTCTCGGTTTGAAAGAGGCTAAGGATCTCGTAGACGGTGCTCCTTCTACAATCAAGGAGGGTGTATCTAAGGACGAGGCTGAGAACCTTAAGAAGGCTATCGAAGAGGCTGGTGCTAAGGTAGAGCTCAAGTAATTAGATTAATTACATCTCTTACATAATGGTTAGGATTCTCCTAGTAGGCGAGTCCTAACCTTTTTGTGTCTTTTATTATCATGTTAATAAAACCCCATTTAATAACTTCTAATGGCTACAAAAATTGTTGATAACAGAGTAAATTTTGCCAGCGTCCATAATCCGTACCCATATCCGGATTTTCTCGATGTGCAGTTAAAGTCTTTTAAGGACTTCTTACAGTTGGATACTCCGCCTGAGGAACGCAAGAATGACGGTTTGTATAAGGTGTTCTCTGAGAATTTCCCTATCACCGATACTCGTAATAATTTCGTTCTTGAGTTCTTGGATTACTATATTGACCCTCCTCGTTATTCTATCGATGAGTGCTTGGAGCGCGGTCTTACATATAGCGTACCTTTGAAGGCTAAGATGAAACTGTATTGTACTGATCCTGACCATGAGGATTTCGGTACTTTCATTCAAGATGTATTCTTGGGTACTATCCCTTACATGACTTCTAACGGTACATTCGTCATCAATGGTGCTGAGCGTGTTGTTGTTTCTCAGTTGCACCGTTCACCAGGTGTGTTCTTTGGACAGGGTGTTCATGCAAATGGTACTCTTCTCTATTCTGCCCGTATCATTCCTTTCAAGGGTAGCTGGATTGAGTTTGCTACTGACATCAATAATGTGATGTATGCTTACATCGACCGTAAGAAGAAGTTGCCTGTTACTACCTTGCTTCGTGCTATCGGCTATGAGCAGGATAAGGATATTCTTCAGATTTTCGACCTTGCTGAGGAGGTTAAGGTTAACAAGAAGAATATGAAGGCTGCTATCGGTCGCAAGCTTGCTGCACGTGTCCTGAAGAGTTGGAATGAGGACTTCGTTGATGAGGATACTGGTGAAGTTGTATCTATCGAACGTAACGAGGTTATCATGGAACGTGAAACCGAGTTGACTGTCGATAACATCGAGGAGATTGTTGAGAGTGGTGCTTCTACTGTTCTTCTTCACAAGGATGAAGAGGCTGCTAACAAGTTTACCATCATCTTCAATACATTGGCAAAGGACCCAAGTAACTCTGAAAAGGAGGCTGTCAACTACATTTATCGTCAGTTGCGTAATGCTGATCCTGCTGATGATGCCAGTGCACGCGAAGTATTCCAGAACTTGTTCTTCTCAGACAAGCGTTATGATTTGGGTGAGGTAGGTCGCTACCGTATTAATAAGAAGTTGGGTCTCGATACAGATATGGATGTCCGCGTTTTGACTAAGGACGATATCATCGAGATTATCAAATATTTGATTCAGCTCATCAACTCAAGTGCTACAGTTGATGATATCGACCACTTGTCTAACCGTCGTGTTCGTACCGTTGGCGAGCAGTTGGCTAACCAGTTCTCTATCGGTTTGGCACGTATGAGCCGTACAATCCGTGAGCGTATGAACGTTCGTGACAATGAGGTGTTTACACCAACAGATTTGATCAATGCCAAGACCATCTCTAGTGTTATCAACTCATTCTTCGGTACAAACCCATTGTCACAGTTCATGGACCAGACCAACCCATTGGCTGAGGTAACTCACAAGCGTCGTCTTTCTGCCCTCGGTCCTGGTGGTTTGTCTCGTGAGCGTGCAGGTTTCGAGGTTCGTGACGTACACTATACTCACTATGGTCGTCTTTGTCCTATTGAGAGTCCTGAAGGTCCAAACATCGGTTTGATTTCTTCTCTCTGTATGTATGCAAAGATCAATGACCTTGGCTTTATCGTTACTCCTTACCGTAAGGTTAACGACAGCAAGGTGGACATGGATAATGCTGATGTTGTATTCTTGACCGCTGAGGATGAAGAGGCTAAGATTATTGGTCAGGGTAATGCTCCTTTGACAGAAGAAGGTGAATTTATCCGTGACGTTGTTAAGTGCCGTCAGGATGCTGATTACCCAGTTGTTCCTCCTGCAGACGTTGATTATGTTGACGTGTCACCTCAGCAGATTGCTTCCGTATCAGCAGGTTTGATTCCATTCTTGGAGCATGATGACGGTCACCGTGCGTTGATGGGATGTAACATGATGCGCCAGGCTGTTCCATTGCTTCACAATGATGCACCTATCGTAGGTACTGGTCTTGAGAAGCAGGTTTGTGAAGATTCACGTACTATGGTTACTGCAGAAGGCGAGGGTGTTATTGAATATGTAGATGCTACAACCATCCGTATTCTTTACGATCGTACAGAGGATGATGAGTTTGTAAGCTTCGAGCCTGCTTTGAAGGAGTATCGTATTCCTAAGTTCCGTCGTACCAACCAGAATATGACCATCGACTTGCGTCCTATCTGCAATAAGGGTCAGCGTGTGAAGGCTGGCGATATCCTGACTGAGGGTTATGCTACTGAAAATGGTGAGTTGGCTTTGGGTCGTAACTTGCTCGTTGCTTATATCCCTTGGAAGGGTTATAACTATGAGGATGCCGTCGTTATCTCTGAGCGCATGGTTCGCGATGACGTGTTGACTTCTGTTCACGTAGACGAGTATTCTCTTGATGTTCGTGAGACTAAGCGTGGTGTCGAGGAATTTACTTCCGATATTCCAAACGTAAGCGAAGAAGCTACAAAGGACCTCGATGATAATGGTATCGTTCGCGTAGGTGCTAGAATTGAACCAGGCGATATCATGATTGGTAAGATTTCACCAAAGGGTGAGAGCGATCCTTCACCAGAAGAGAAGTTGCTCCGTGCTATCTTCGGTGACAAGGCTGGTGATGTGAAGGATTCTTCATTGAAGGCTAATCCATCTTTGAGTGGTGTTGTTATTGACAAGAAGTTGTTCTCACGTGCTGTGAAGACTCGTGAATCCAAGAAGCAGGATAAGATTATACTTGCAAAGATTGATGAGGAGTACGAGGCAAAGGGAGACGACTTGAAGGATATCCTCGTTGATAAGTTGCTCACTCTGACAGAGGGAAAGACTTCTGAGGGCGTCAAGGATTATACAGGTGCTGAAATCATTACCAAGGGCAGCAAGTTCACTGCTACTGCCTTGAAGAACCTGGAGTATGATGGTGTTCAGTCTAATGGTTGGACAGATGATGACCATACCAATGGTTTGATCCAGCGTTTGATCATGAACTATATCCGCAAGTACAAGCAGCTTGATGCTGAGTTGAAGCGTCGCAAGTTTGCTATTACTATCGGTGATGAGCTTCCATCAGGAATTCTTCAGATGGCTAAGGTTTACATCGCTAAGAAGCGTAAGATTCAGGTAGGTGATAAGCTTGCTGGTCGTCACGGTAATAAGGGTATCGTTTCTAAGGTAGTTCGTCTTGAGGATATGCCATTCATGGCAGACGGTCGTCCTGTTGATATGGTATTGAACCCATTGGGTGTGCCTTCTCGAATGAACCTTGGTCAGATCTTTGAGTGTATCCTCGGTGCTGCAGGTAAGAAGTTGGGTGTTAAGTTCGCTACTCCTATCTTTGACGGTGCTAAGCTGGAAGACCTTTCTGAATGGACAGATAAGGCTGGTTTGCCTCGCTTCTGTTCTACTTACCTCTATGATGGTGAGACAGGTGAGCAGTTCGACCAGCCAGCTACAGTTGGTATGACTTACTTCTTGAAGTTGGGTCACATGGTTGAGGATAAGATGCACGCACGTTCCATCGGTCCTTACTCTCTGATTACTCAGCAGCCACTTGGTGGTAAGGCACAGTTTGGTGGTCAGCGATTCGGAGAGATGGAGGTTTGGGCCATCGAGGCATTCGGTGCCAGCCACGTATTGCAGGAGATTCTGACTATCAAGTCAGATGACGTTGTAGGACGTAGCAAGGCATACGAGGCAATCGTGAAGGGTGATCCAATGCCAACACCTGGCATCCCAGAGTCACTCAACGTATTGCTCCATGAGCTTCGCGGCCTTGGCTTGAGCATCAAACTGGATTAATTTTGAGAACCCCTAATTAAGATATAGAAACATGGCTTTCAAAAAAGATACAAAGGTAAAGAATAATTTTACGAAGATTACCATCGGTCTCGCTTCTCCTGAGGAGATCCTGGAAAATTCGTATGGTGAGGTTACTAAGCCTGAAACCATTAATTATCGAACATACAAGCCGGAGCGTGATGGTCTCTTCTGCGAGCGCATTTTTGGTCCTACCAAGGACTATGAGTGCGCCTGCGGTAAGTACAAGCGCATCCGCTACAAGGGAATCGTCTGCGACCGATGCGGTGTAGAGGTTACTGAGAAGAAGGTTCGTCGTGAGCGTTCTGGTCACATCGAACTCGTTGTTCCTGTAGCTCACATCTGGTATTTCCGTTCTCTTCCTAACAAGATTGGTTACCTCCTCGGTATGCCAACCAAGAAGCTTGATGCTGTTATCTACTACGAGAAGTATGTAGTTATCCAGCCTGGTGTGATGGAAGGTAAGACAGATGCTGATGGATTGGAAGTAAACGGTTCTCATAAGCTCGATCTCCTGACAGAAGATGAATATATCGACATTATCGACAACCAGATCAGCGAGGAAAATGATCGTTTGGATGATTCAGATCCTAACAAGTTCATTGCCAAGATGGGTGCAGAGGCTATCTATGAGCTTCTTCAGAATGTAGACCTCGACAATCTGTCATACGAACTTCGTGACCGAGCTAACAACGACTCTAGCCAGCAGCGTAAGACTGAGGCTTTGAAGCGTCTTCAGGTAGTAGAGGGTTTCCGTGCCAGCAAGGGTATTAACAAGCCTGAATGGATGATCATGAAGATTATTCCTGTTACTCCTCCAGAGCTTCGCCCATTGGTACCGCTGGACGGTGGTCGTTTCGCTACATCAGACTTGAACGACCTCTATCGTCGTGTTATCATCCGTAACAACCGTTTGAAGAGATTGGTTGAAATCAAGGCTCCTGAAGTGATTCTCCGAAACGAGAAGCGTATGTTGCAGGAGGCTGTTGACAGCTTGTTCGACAACTCTCGCAAGAGTTCTGCTGTCAAGAGTGAGAGCAATCGTCCATTGAAGTCTCTCTCTGACTCTTTGAAGGGTAAGCAGGGTCGTTTCCGTCAGAACTTGTTGGGTAAGCGTGTTGACTACTCTGCTCGTTCGGTAATCGTTGTAGGTCCTGAGTTGAAGATGGGTGAGTGTGGTCTTCCTAAGTTGATGGCTGCAGAGCTTTACAAACCATTTATCATCCGCAAGTTGATTGAGCGTGGTATTGTCAAGACTGTAAAGAGTGCCAAGAAGATTGTTGACCGTCGCGAGCCTGTTATCTGGGATATCCTCGAGAACGTGATGAAGGGTCATCCGGTTATGTTGAACCGTGCCCCTACACTTCACCGTCTCGGTATTCAGGCTTTCCAGCCTAAGATGATTGAGGGTAAGGCTATCCAGTTGCACCCATTGGCATGTACAGCGTTCAACGCCGACTTCGATGGTGACCAGATGGCTGTTCACCTTCCATTGAGTAATGAGGCTATCTTGGAGACTCAGATTCTGATGCTCCAGAGCCATAACATTCTGAACCCTGCTAATGGTGCACCTATCACCGTTCCTTCTCAGGATATGGTGCTTGGTCTCTACTATATTACAAAGATTCGTCCAGGTGCAAAGGGCGAGGGATTGACATTCTACGGTCCTGAGGAGGCTTTGATTGCCCGTAACGAGGGTCGTTGTGATCTCCACGCTTTGGTAAAGGTTGTCGTTGACGACTTGGTTGACGGTAAGATTCAGAAGCGTATGGTTGAGACTTCTGTAGGTCGTGTTATCGTGAATGGTATCATCCCTGATGAGGTAGGATTCTTCAACGATGTCATCTCCAAGAAGACTCTCCGTGGCTTGATTTCTAGTGTAATCAAGGCTGTAGGTATGGCTGAGGCATGTGAATTCCTCGATGGTATCAAGAACTTGGGTTATCGTATGGCATACGTTGCAGGTTTGTCATTTAACCTTGGTGATATCATTATCCCACCAGAGAAGGAGGCTATCGTTGAGCGTGGTCGCAAGGAGGTTGAGGAAATCACCAACAACTATAACATGGGTTTCATCACCAACAAGGAGCGTTACAACCAGGTTATCGATGCATGGACTCACGTAAATACCGACTTGGGTAACATCTTGATGAAGGAGATGACTGAAGCTGACCAGGGATTCAACGCTGTATACATGATGCTTGATTCCGGAGCCCGTGGTTCTAAGGATCAGATTAAGCAGTTGTCAGGTATGCGTGGTTTGATGGCTAAGCCTCAGAAGGCTGGTGCAGAGGGTGCGCAGATCATTGAGAACCCTATCCTTTCTAACTTTAAGGAGGGTATGTCTGTGTTGGAGTACTTTATCGCTTCTCACGGTGCCCGTAAGGGTCTTGCGGATACCGCTATGAAGACTGCCGATGCTGGTTACCTGACTCGTCGTCTTGTTGACGTTTCTCATGACGTCATCATCACTGAGGAGGATTGTGGTACATTGCGCGGTCTGGTATGTACAGCATTGAAGAATGGTGATGAGATTATTTCTTCACTCTATGAGCGTATCCTGGGTCGTGTATCAGTTCATGACATTATCCACCCAACTACAGGTGAGTTGATAGTCAAGGCAGGTGAGGAAATTACTGAGCCAAAGGCTAAGGCAATCGATGAGTCTCCTATCGAGAGCGTTGAGATTCGTTCCGTACTTACCTGTGAGAGCAAGAAGGGTGTCTGCATGAAGTGTTACGGTCGTAACTTGGCTACAGCCCGCATGGTTCAGCTTGGTGAGGCTGTCGGTGTCATCGCAGCTCAGGCTATTGGTGAGCCTGGTACTCAGCTTACTCTCCGTACATTCCACGCCGGTGGTATTGCGTCTAACGCTGCTGCCAATGCTAAGATTGCTGCGAAGAACAAGTCTCGTATCGAGTTTGATGAGTTGAGCACTGTTCCATTCATCGAGGAAGATGAGGAAGGAAATGATATCAAGTGCGAGAAGGTAGTAAGCCACTTGGCCGAAATCCGTTTCGTTGATCCAAATACAAACATCATCCTTGCTACATTGAATGTTCCTTACGGTTCTTCTCTGTATCATAAGGAAGGTGAAGTTGTTGAAAAGGATACTGTGATTGCCCGTTGGGACCCATTCAACGCCGTTATCGTCAGCCAGTATGCCGGTACATTGAAGTTCAATGACGTTCAGAAGGATCAGACCTACCGTGCCGAGGTCGATGAGACCACTGGTTTGGAGGAGAAGATCATCACTGATTCAAAGAATAAGGCGATGGTTCCTTCTTGTGATGTTATCGATGCTAATGGTGAGGTAGTTGGTACATACAACTTCCCTGTTGGTGGTCACCTCATTGTTGAGGATGGTCAGACTATCAAGACCGGTGAGGTGTTGGTTAAGATTCCTCGTGCGGTTGGTGGTGCTGGTGATATCACCGGTGGTCTTCCACGTGTTACCGAGCTTCTCGAGGCTCGTAACCCATCTAACCCTGCTGTCGTATCAGAAATCGATGGTGAGGTAACCATGGGTAAGGTAAAGCGTGGTAACCGTGAGATCATCGTAACATCTAAGACTGGTGATCAGAAGAAGTATCTCGTATCTCTCTCTAAGCAGATCCTGGTACAGGAGCATGATGCTGTACGTGCTGGTACTCCTCTTTCTGATGGTAGTGTAACTCCTGGCGACATCCTCGCCATCATGGGTCCTACTGCAGTTCAGGAGTATATCGTTAACCAGATTCAGGACGTTTACCGTCTCCAGGGTGTGGCTATCAACGATAAGCACTTCGAGGTTGTGGTACGTCAGATGATGCGTAAGGTTCGTATCGACGATCCAGGTGATACAACATTCCTGGAGCAGGAGTTGGTTGACAAGCTCGACTTCGCTGAGGAGAATGATCGTATCTGGGGTAAGAAGGTTGTTACCGATGCCGGCGACAGTACCGAACTTAAGCCAGGTCAGATTATCACAGCACGTAGATTGCGTGATGAGAACTCTGCATTGAAACGTCGTGACAAGAAACTTGTACAGGTTCGTGATGCAGTTGCTGCTACTTCTACTCAGATTCTTCAGGGTATTACCCGTGCAGCTCTCGGTACAAAGAGCTTCATGAGTGCTGCTTCCTTCCAGGAAACTACTAAGGTCTTGAACGAAGCTGCGATCCGTGGTAAGGTTGATTACCTTGAGGGTATGAAGGAGAATGTAATCTGCGGTCACTTGATTCCAGCAGGTACTGGTCTCCGTCAGTGGGAGAAGCTCATCGTCGGCTCTAAGGAAGAGTACGAGCGTATGCAAGCTAATAGAAAGAATGTACTCGACTATGCAGATACTCCAATCGTGGACTAATCAGTAGGATAGAGTCACATATATAATAAGGAGGGTGTGTCATAAATTATGATACACCCTCTTTTTCTTTTGTATGCTATTGATATATTGTTGGAAAAGACAGCTAAAGTTTTTGGGAAATCTAGTATCTCTGGTCGCACAACAGCTGTTGTGCGCTTGCATATCAGCTGATGTGCGCTTGCATGACAGGTGATGTGCATGCGGTGGTCAACTATTATGCGCTAACTTTTTTATATTTTTTCTTCTTCATGGGTTGGGAATTTTGTACTTTGATGTGTTCTTGGGATAAACAATACAGATAAAATAGAAATGGAAAAGATAGAACAACTTTTTCGCCAGCATTATTCAAAGATGTTTCTCGTTTCGAGGATGATTCTAGGGGATGAAGAGACCGCAAGGGATGTGGTGAGCGATATTTTTGCAGATTTGCTCAGTGGAAAGCTTCGGCTTCCACCTAAAAGTACGGAAGGTTACTTTGTCGTTCTTACTCGAAACCGATGTTTGAATTATCTCAGAAAGATGACCCTTCACGAAAAGGTCAAGGCTGGTCTTAAAGTGGACCATACGGTAGATATCGTGCATGATGAAAACCGACTCATTGGCGAGATTGACCATGAGATGAGCAAGGCAGATCAGATGCTTCGTTTTGTAGATGAAGAATTGACGCTCCAAACCCGGCGCGTGGTCAATATGCATTATCGCCAGAAACTCACTTATCATGAAATCTCAGAAGAGTTAGGTATCAGTGAGGCTGCCGTCTATAAGCATCTTGCTCAAGGTATCAAACGAATAAAAGAACATTTTAATCCCAAGAACAATGGATAAGTTAACACAAGTAATCGACATGATTGAGCACCCAGAGCATTATTCTGAGTCTCAGATGAAAGAGATTCTCCAAGATGAGGAGTCTCGCCAGACCTATCTCACGATGATGGAGATGCGTATGGCTTTTGATAAAGAAGCGACGGAGAAAGATTTGGATGTAGATAAGGAATGGCAATTGTTTGCTGAACAGCATCCGGTAGTGAAGTCCCGTTTTGATTGGCACAAACTCGCTGCTTCCTTTATAGGTGTATGTTTGCTGTCTGGTATCGCCTTTGCTGCCATTCATACATTCAGTTCGCATCGTCAGGTAGAAGAAATATCGGCAGGGGATACGTCTCAGGTAAAAGTAGCATCCAGTCCAAATACTGCTGCTGTCAGTGATAAAGCTACGTCATCTGGTGTCAAGAAGGAAATTGTGCATAAGACTTTCGACAATGTTTCCTTAGAAACGATGCTCGGAGAAATGGCAGAGTATTATGGAGTGAAGATTGTGTTCCAGAACCAGGAAGCCAAGCAGCTTCGTTTCTATTATGAATGGAACAGCGAGAACAGTCTGCAGAGTGTAGTGGACGAATTGAATCATTCACAACAGATAATTCTCTCTTTGGACAATGAGCAACTTGTTGTAGAATAACCCTGTCGCTGAGAGGTCTGTTTACAAGTTGGCTTATTTGTAATATGTATCAAATCAATATAAAAATTATGAAGAAATATATGTTCGCTTTCCTGATGTGTCTGTTGGTACAGGCATCGTTTGGACAGCGCATCTCTAGAAGCTATAATAACCGTTCCATGTCTGAAGTCCTGAAGGATTTAGACAAGGCAACCCGTCGATATAAAATCAGTTTTATCTATAATGAACTGGAAGATTTCACCGTCACTACCTCTTTCCGTAATCTCGATTTGCAGGAAGCTTTGGGGCGGGTCTTTGGATTCTATCCGATGAAGGCTACGATAGAGGATAGCTTGATATTCGTGGAATGTACCCAAAAGGAACCTACTAAATTGATGGGACGGGTGATTGATGAACGTCATCGACCAGTGGAGTTTGCCAATGTGGCTTTGCTCAATCCCAGGGATTCTTCCTTTCTCACAGGTGGTGTGACCAATGCCAGCGGCAATTTCGTGATACCTTGTGGCATGAAGAAGGTTCTCGCCAAAGTAAGTTGTGTGGGTTATTACACCTTATATAATATATATAATGTGGGAAAAGTCGGAAATGTGGTATTGAAGGAGAGTACCATGCATATCAATGGTGTTACGGTGAAGGCGAAATTGCCTTCTTTCAAGATGGGACGTGAAGGAATGCTCATAGACATACAGCATTCTGATTTGTCAAAAGTAGGAGATGCCGTTGATGTACTCCGACAATTACCTCGCATCAATGTAAGTAGTACCGATGCCATCAGCGTTTATGGCAAGGGTACACCTATTATATATATCAACAATAAGCAGGTGAGAGATTCCAGGGAATTGCAGCGCCTGAAGTCTGATGCCATCAAGAATGTGGAAATCATTACTTCGCCTGGTGCAAGATATGATGCCACGGTCAGTTCGGTGATTCGTATCCGGACCGTCAAGAAGCAAGGTGAAGGTATGAGTGGTTCCTTGAATTCCTGGGTAAAGTATAATGGCTATCTGGGAGGGACGGAACAGCTCAGTCTCAATTATCAGAGTGAAAAGCTCAACTTGTTTGGTTCTCTTTGGGGATATACAAAATGGCATAAGGAAGCTACTTCGTTAATTCAGCATATTGAAGGAACGAAGAATGTTACCGTAAACCAGTATGATCCCTTATCCTATCGCAATACAATGGGAGAAGTAAACTTTGGTTTCAATTATGACCTCAATGATGAAAACTCTATCGGTGCTTCTTATGATTTAGAATGCGAACCCTATGCGAAGGGGCATGTTGATGGACAGCAGGAAATATTCAATGAGGGACAACCTGTGGATATCATCAAACAGAAAGCATTGGTCGATGATATAGGTGGTCCTACCCATGAGTTGAATGCTTATTATGTGGGAAAGGTCAATAAACTGGGAATAGACTTTAATGGAACCTATCTCTGGCAAAAAACTGGGCGGGATATGTTGGAAACAGAAGAGGCTACCGTATTGGAAAATCGGGAAATCCATACTGCGAGTCGCCGCCATAATCAGTTGCTTGCAGGCAAACTGGTTCTTTCTTATCCCATAGCCAAGGGGCAGTTGGAGTTAGGAAGCGAAGTGAGCCATACCCACAGTAGCGGAGAATATAGCAATGCGGAAGGCATTGTGGCAGATGCTTCTACCGATATGAAGGAAGATAATTTGGCGGGATTTCTTGCCTTTTCATATCCTTTAGGCTCGTTTTCAATGGATGCAGGATTGAGATACGAGTATGTGTCTGCCAAGTATTATTCTTTCGGTAAGTATGAAGAAGAGCCTAGCAGGAATTATAGCAATTGGTTTCCCAACCTGACCCTGTCATGGAATAAGGAACCATGGGCGGCATCTCTGGCGTATACCTGCAAGACAAAGCGTCCTTCTTATAGTTCCTTGCGCAATGAGGTGCAGTATGATAATCGCTATATGTATGAAGGTGGCGATCCTTATCTTCGTCCTACCATTGCTCATGATGTTTCATTGGATGTGATGTGCAACTGGATTTCGTTTGGTGTGGAGTATCTTTATGAGGACAATCCCATCATCTGGTATGTTACCCTTTATAATCATCAGGATATAGCCTTCTTGAGGAATGTGAACTTTTCCAGCAAGCAGACGATGACAGCGTATGTCATAGCTGCTCCCAAGTTCGATTGGTATCAGCCTACATGGCAAGTCTTCTTTCAGAAGCCTTTCTTTGATGCAGAAAAATATGGTGCCCCTCGTGGTTTGTCGAAGCCTGCCTTGGGTATTACATGGAACAACCAGTTTAAGATGAGTTCCACTTGGACTTCATGGGTGACCCTTCATGCCAATACTACATCCTATAATGCCTTCCGCAGGTATCGCTCTGGTTATTATGCCTCCATGCGAATGGTTAAGACATTCTTGGATGAAGCTTTGACTGTTAATTTCTATGCTGATGACATCTTCAGAAGTCAGAAAGACCAATGGACCATGTATGGCGACCATGCAACCTTGACGAAGGATAGTTATAATAGTGCCCGTGAAATTGGTGTCAGGGTGGTCTATAAATTCAATTCCGGTCATAGAAAGTATAAGGGCTCAGGCGCTGGTAATGCAGAGAAGAGCCGCTTCTGATAGACCGGTTCTTCAGATAAGAAAGAATTTATATTTCAAAAGTCCTTTCATACTAAGCTTTTGTCTTTGAAGCGTTTTAGTGTGAAAGGACTTTTAACACAAAATAATTGGCAGATTATTCGTTTTTTTCAGATATTATGTGTAAATTTGCATCATAAATAAAAGTTTAACCCTATTAACTTAATAAAATTATGGAAGAAAATAAGAATAAGGAACAGCAGAATCAGTTCCAGATGGGTATCAGCCCAGAAGTAGCAGAAGGTACATATTCAAACTTGGCATTGATTACCCATTCTAGCTCAGATTTCATTTTGGATTTTGCTTGTGCACTCCCAGGAATGCCGGCACCTCAGATCAAGAGCCGTGTCATCATGGCACCAGAGCACGCTAAGCGTTTGCTTCAGGCCTTGCAGAGCAATGTATATAATTATGAGCAGACTTTCGGTAAGATTAAGATGGCTGAAGAGCAGCAGGATCGTACTATCGCTCCATTCGGCACACCAAAAGGTGAGGCTTAATCCATAAACATACATACTAAGACTAAATTTCCTGCTAAATTCCACTTTTTCTTTATAAGTTTTGTTTTTAATAGTTATATAAAGTTAAAAATTAGGGTCCTTTTTCAAAAGTTACCTATAATATTAGGTAGTTTGCAGAAAAAATCGTAACTTTGCACCCCGAAAAGCCCCATAATGTGGTGGCTTATACGGAAATAAGACAATAATAAAAACAAAATAATAAATTAAAAAGTAAAATTATGCCTACTATTTCACAGTTAGTAAGAAAAGGCAGAAGAGTTTTGGTAGACAAGAGCAAGTCTCCAGCTTTGGATTCATGTCCTCAGCGTCGTGGTGTTTGCGTTCGTGTTTACACAACAACTCCAAAGAAGCCTAATTCGGCAATGCGTAAGGTTGCCCGTGTACGTTTGACAAACTCTAAGGAGGTTAACTCTTACATTCCAGGAGAGGGACACAACTTGCAGGAGCACTCAATCGTATTGGTTCGTGGTGGTCGTGTAAAGGACCTTCCTGGTGTTCGTTATCACATCGTTCGTGGTACTCTTGATACCGCAGGTGTTGCAAACCGCACACAGCGTCGTTCTAAGTACGGTGCTAAGCGTCCAAAGGCTAAGAAGTAATTCTAAATCCGGACAAAATTAAAAGAAATCCGAAAACTCACGGTCGGAGAAGGTCGAGAGTTTAGGTAAAAAGATTATTTTATTAAACGTTTTGCTGGAGAAGTAACAGGTTGAGTAAATACTCGGGTGCGAGTGTTGAAGAACGATATACAGCCCCATGCAGAATTTAAATTTTTTCGATTAAAAATGAGAAAAGCAAAACCAAAGAAGAGAGTGATCCTCCCAGATCCAGTCTTCAACGACCAGAAGGTCTCTAAATTCGTAAATCATTTGATGTATGATGGTAAGAAGAATACATCTTATGAGATTTTCTACAATGCACTCGATACCGTAAAGGCTAAGATGGCTAACGAGGAGAAGTCTGCACTTGAAATTTGGAAGCAGGCTCTCGATAATATTACTCCACAGGTTGAGGTTAAGAGCCGCCGTATTGGTGGTGCTACCTTTCAGGTTCCTACAGAAATTCGTCCTGACCGTAAGGAAAGTATCTCTATGAAGAACCTTATCAGCTTCGCTCGCAAGCGTGGTGGTAAGACTATGGCAGACAAGCTTGCTGCTGAGATTATGGATGCTTATAACAATCAGGGTGGCGCTTTCAAGCGTAAGGAGGATATGCATCGTATGGCTGAGGCTAACCGTGCATTTGCTCACTTCAGATTCTAATTTAACATATAAAATAGGTTTAAAAGAAAATGGCAAATCGCGATTTACATTTGACACGTAACATCGGTATCATGGCGCACATCGATGCCGGTAAGACAACAACATCTGAGCGTATCTTGTTCTATACAGGTAAGACTCATAAGATCGGTGAGGTACACGATGGTGCTGCTACAATGGACTGGATGGCCCAGGAGCAGGAGCGTGGTATTACTATCACTTCTGCAGCTACAACTTGTAACTGGAACTATCTCGGTAAGTCTTATAAGATTAACTTGATCGATACTCCGGGACACGTTGACTTCACTGCTGAGGTTGAGCGTTCACTCCGTGTACTCGATGGTGCTGTTGCTACATATTCTGCAGCTGACGGTGTACAGCCACAGTCAGAGACAGTATGGCGCCAGGCTGACAAGTACAATGTACCTCGTATCGGTTATGTAAACAAGATGGACCGTTCAGGTGCTAACTTCTTTGAGACAGTTCAGCAGATGAAGGATATCTTGGGTGCTAATCCTATTGCTATTCAGATTCCTATTGGTGCAGAGGAGAACTTCAAGGGTGTAGTTGACCTGATCAAGATGAAGGCTATTCTCTGGCACGATGAGACTATGGGTGCTGAGTATGACGTAGAGGAAATTCCTGCTGATTTGGCTGACGAGGCTGCAGAGTGGCGTGATAAGCTTCTTGAGGGTGCTGCTAACTTCGATGACGAGGTTATGGAGCTCTATCTCGATGGTCAGGATATTCCAGAGGAGAAACTCCTTGCTGCTATCCGTAAGGGTTGCTGCGCTATGGAATGTTGCCCAATGTTGCTCGGTTCTTCATACAAGAACAAGGGTGTTCAGCCATTGCTCGACTATGTATGTGCATTCTTGCCATCACCAATGGATACTCCAAATATCATCGGTACTAACCCTGATACAGAAGAGGAAGAGGATCGTAAGCCATCTGAGGATGAGCCAACATCTGCTCTCGCATTTAAGATTGCTACTGACCCATTCATGGGCCGCTTGGTATTCTTCCGCGTTTACTCAGGTAAGGTTGTTGCTGGTTCTTATGTTTACAACCCACGTTCTGGCAAGCGCGAGCGTATCAGCCGTCTGTTCCAGATGAACTCTAAGCAGGAAATCCCAATGGAGTCAATCGACGCAGGTGATATCGGTGCAGGTGTAGGTTTCAAGGATATCCGTACTGGTGATACACTCTGTGATGAGGATCACCCAATCGTATTGGAGTCTATGACATTCCCTGATACTGTAATCTCTATCGCAGTTGAGCCTAAGAGCCAGGCTGACATCGCTAAGATGGATAACGGTCTCGCTAAGTTGGCTGAGGAGGATCCAACCTTTACAGTACGTACTGATGAGCAGAGCGGTCAGACTATCATCTCTGGTATGGGTGAGCTCCACTTGGATATCATCATCGACCGTTTGAAGCGTGAGTTCAAGGTTGAGTGTAACCAGGGTAAACCTCAGGTTAACTACAAGGAGGCAATCACTAAGACAGCTCAGAGCCGTGAGACTTACAAGAAGCAGTCTGGTGGTCGTGGTAAGTTCGCTTGTATCGATGTAACCATCGGTCCTAAGGACGAGGATTACAAGGAGGGCGACTTGCAGTTCATCAACGAGGTTAAGGGTGGTAACGTTCCTAAGGAATTCATCCCATCAGTACAGAAGGGCTTCGCTGACTGCTTGTCAAATGGTGTACTCGGTGGCTTCCCAATGACAGGTTTGAAGGTAACTTTGACCGATGGTAGCTTCCACCCAGTTGACTCTGACCAGTTGTCATTCGAGTTGGTAGCACATCAGGCATTCAAGGTACTTTGCCCTAAGGCTGGTCCTGTTTTGATGGAGCCTATCATGAAGGTAGAGGTTGTTACTCCAGAAGAGAACATGGGTGACGTAATCGGTGACTTGAACAAGCGCCGTGGTCTCGTTCAGGGTATGGAAGAAGGTCGTAGCGGTGCTCGCATCGTAAAGGCAATGGTTCCATTGGCTGAGATGTTCGGTTATGTAACAGCTTTGCGTACTATCACTTCTGGTCGTGCAACAAGTTCTATGGAGTACGATCATCATGCACCTCTTTCTTCAACAATTGCTAAGGCTGTGTTGGAGGAGGTTAAGGGTCACGCAGAACTCCTTTAATAAAATAAAGAAATAACGGTAAGATGAGGCGCTGCTTAGCGAATGACTCTTAAGCAGCGTACCTCTTCTTCCTTTAGACTAAAATAATTCATATAATAATAACTTAATTTTAAAAATGAGTCAGAAAATCAGAATTAAGCTGAAGTCTTACGACCACCAGTTGGTTGACAAGTCAGCTGAGAAGATTGTGAAGGCTGTAAAGGCAACAGGCGCTATCGTTAGTGGACCTATTCCATTGCCAACACACAAGCGTATTTTTACTGTAAACCGCAGTACTTTCGTTAATAAGAAGTCTCGCGAGCAGTTCCAGCTCTCAGATTTCAAGCGTCTCATCGACATCTACAGCTCAACAGCTAAGACAGTTGATGCCTTGATGAAGCTTGAATTGCCAAGTGGTGTAGAAGTAGAAATCAAAGTCTAATTATTAAAAATTAAATTGAAATGCCAGGATTAATTGGAAAGAAAATCGGAATGACATCCGTTTTCAGTGCCGACGGTAAGAATATTCCGTGCACTGTTATCGAAGTAGGTCCTTGTGTTGTAACCCAGGTTAAGACCGTAGAAAAGGATGGTTACAAGGCTTATCAGTTAGGTTTCGGCGAGGCTAAGGAGAAGCGTACTTCTCAGCCTATGATGGGAATCTTCAAGAAGGCAGGCACAACACCTAAGAAGCACTTGGCCGAGTTCAAGTTTGATGAGGAGTACAACCTCGGTGACACCATTACAGTTGAAATCTTCAACGGCTGCAAGTTCGTTGACGTAATTGGTACATCAAAGGGTAAAGGCTTCCAGGGCGTTGTTAAGCGTCACGGATTCGGTGGTGTAGGTCAGTCTACTCATGGTCAGGATGACCGCGCTCGCAAGCCGGGATCTATTGGTGCATGTTCTTACCCTGCTAAGGTATTCAAGGGTATGCGCATGGGCGGCCAAATGGGAGGTGATAGAGTAACAACTCAGAACCTTCAGGTGTTAAAGGTAATTCCAGAGCAGAATCTCCTTATCGTTAAGGGTTCTTTCGCTGGATGCAAAGGTTCAACTGTTTTAATTGAGAAATAATGGAAGTTAGCGTATTAGATATCAAAGGTCAGGAGACCGGCCGCAAGGTAGCTCTTAATGATGCAGTCTTCGGCATTGAGCCTAACGATCACGTTCTCTACCTCGACGTAAAGCAGTATCTCGCTAACCAGCGTCAGGGTACAGCTAAGTCTAAGGAGAGAAGCGAGATGAGCGGTTCTACTCGTAAGCTTGGTCGTCAGAAGGGCGGCGGCGGTGCTCGCCGTGGTGATATTAACTCACCTGTACTCGTAGGTGGTGCTCGCGTATTTGGTCCTAAACCACGTGATTACCGCTTCAAGCTCAACAAAAAAGTAAAGATTCTTGCTCGTAAGTCTGCTTTGTCTTACAAGGCACAGGAGAGCGCAATCGTAATGTTGGAAGATTTCACATTCGAGGCTCCAAAGACTAAAGAATTCTTAAGTGTTCTTAAGAATCTTAAAATTGAGGGCAAAAAAGTACTCTTTGTTTTGCCAGAATCAAATAAAAACGTATATTTGTCTGCACGTAACTTACAGCGCGCTGAGGTTATCCTCGCATCTAACGTCAATTCGTACAAAATTTTGAACGCAGATGTTGTAGTGATTACTGAAAAGTCGCTTGAGACTATCGACCAGATCTTAACAAAGTAAAAAGGAGATATTAGAATATGGCATTTATTATCAAACCATTGGTTACTGAGAAGATGACCAAGATTACAGACAAGCAGCCTAACCGCTATGGCTTCGTTGTTCGTCCTGAGGCTAATAAGCTCGAGATTAAGAAGGAAGTTGAGAGTCTGTATAATGTTACAGTAGTTGACGTGAACACTATTCGCTACGCTGGCAAGCGCTCTGCTCGTTACACAAAGGCAGGTCTTGTTAAGGGTCAGAAGAATGCGTTCAAGAAGGCAATCGTTACTCTTAAGGAGGGCGATACAATTGATTTTTACAGCAATATTTAAAATAAAAAATGGCAGTACGTAAATTAAAACCGGTTACTCCGGGTCAAAGACACAAGGTTATTGGCACGTTCGAGGATATTACTGCATCCGTGCCAGAGAAGTCTCTCGTTTACGGTAAGCGTTCTACCGGCGGTCGAAACAACACCGGTAAGATGACCGTTCGCTACATTGGCGGTGGTCATAAGCAGAAGTATCGTTTAATCGACTTCAAACGTGAGAAAGATGGTGTTCCAGCAGTTGTTAAGACAATCGAGTACGATCCAAACCGTTCGGCTCGTATCGCTTTGCTTTACTACGCTGATGGTGAAAAACGTTACATTATTGCTCCTAACGGACTTCAGGTAGGCGCTACTTTGATGTCAGGTGCAGAGGCTGCTCCTGAAATCGGTAACTGTCTTCCATTGGCAAACATCCCTGTAGGTACAGTGATCCACAACATTGAGTTGCGTCCTGGTCAGGGTGCTTTGTTGGTTCGTTCGGCTGGTAATTTTGCTCAGTTGACTTCTCGTGAGGGCAGTTATTGTGTAATTAAGCTCCCTTCTGGTGAAACACGCCAGATTTTGAGTGCTTGTAAGGCTACAGTTGGTAGTGTTGGTAACTCTGACCACGCTCTTGAGCAGTCTGGTAAGGCTGGTCGTTCACGCTGGTTGGGTCGTCGTCCACACAACCGTGGTGTTGTTATGAACCCTGTTGATCACCCAATGGGTGGTGGTGAAGGTCGCCAGAGTGGTGGTCATCCACGTTCACGTAAGGGCTTGTACGCTAAGGGTCTTAAGACTCGCGCACCTAAGAAGCTTTCTAACAAGTATATTATCGAAAGAGCTAACAAAAAATAAAGAGTAAATTATGAGTCGTTCACTTAAAAAGGGTCCATACATCAACGTTTCTCTCGAGAAGAAGATTCTCGCTATGAACGAGAGTGGCAAGAAGAATGTTGTTAAGACATGGGCTAGAGCTTCAATGATATCTCCTGATTTCGTAGGACATACTGTTGCAGTTCATAACGGTAATAAATTTATCCCTGTTTATGTTACAGAGAATATGGTTGGCCACAAGCTTGGAGAGTTCGCTCCAACACGTCGCTTTGGCGGTCACTCTGGTAACAGAAAGTAAGCTAAGGGTTAAACCATTTAAAAATTTAAGTAAATAATGGGAGCAAGAAAACATATTGCGGCTGAGAAATTGAAAGAAGCCCGTAAAAACTTGTACTTCGCTAAGTTGGTAGGCGTTCCTTCTTCTCCACGTAAGATGCGCTACGTTGTAGACATGATTCGTGGTATGGAGGTAAACCGTGCACTCGGAGTACTTCGCTTCTCTAAGAAGCAGGCATCTGCTGACGTTGAGAAATTACTCCGTTCAGCTATCGCTAACTGGGAAGCAAAGAATAATCGCAAGGCTGAAGACGGTGAGCTTTATATCAGTAAGGTCTTCGTTGACGAAGGCGTTACAATGAAACGTATGAGACCTGCACCACAGGGTCGTGGTTATAGAATCCGTAAGCGTTCTAACCATGTAACTCTCTTTGTTGATGCAAAAACTAATGACGAAAAATAATTAAGTAGAATGGGACAGAAAGTTAATCCGATTAGTAACCGACTTGGTGTTATCCGTGGTTGGGATTCAAATTGGTTCGGTGGTAAGAACTTCGGTGACAACCTCGTAGAGGATCAGAAAATCCGTAAGTATCTTAACGAGCGCCTTGCTAAGGCAAGTGTTTCTCGTATCGTTATCGAACGTACATTGAAACTTGTTACCATTACTATTTGCACAGCCCGTCCAGGTATTGTCATTGGTAAAGGTGGTCAGGATGTAGATAAGTTGAAGGAAGAGTTGAAGAAGCTCTACAAGAAGGAGATTCAGATCAACATTTTCGAGGTTAAGAAGCCTGAGCTTGATGCTACCATCGTTGGTAAGAACATCGCGAGCCAGATTGAGCACATGATTGCTTATCGTCGCGCTATCAAGATGGCAGTTGCTAACACCATGCGTGCTGGTGCTGAGGGTATCAAGATTCAGATTACAGGTCGTCTGAACGGTGCTGAAATGGCACGTAAGGAAATGTACAAAGAGGGTCGTACTCCTCTTCATACTTTCCGTGCAGACATCGACTATTGCCAGTGCGAGGCTCTTACTAAGGTAGGTTTGCTTGGCATCAAGGTTTGGATTTGCCGTGGTGAGGTTTATGGTAAGGCTGATCTTACTCCAAACTTCGCTCAGGACAACAAGAGCAACAATAACAACCGTGGAAACGGTCGCTCTAACAACCGTGGTGGTAATCGTAAAAGAAACAATAACCGTTAAATTTTAGAAAGCTATCATGTTACAGCCAAAAAGAGTAAAATATAGAAGACCTCAAGATGGTCGTGGCAACAAAGGCAACGCTCACAGAGGTACACAATTGGCATTCGGTTCTTTCGGCATCAAGACTCTTGAGTCAAAGTGGATCGATAGCCGTCAGATTGAGGCAGCTCGTGTGGCATTGAACCGCTACATGAACCGTCAGGGTCAGGTCTGGATCCGAATTTTCCCTGATAAGCCAATCACTCGTAAGCCTGCAGATGTCCGAATGGGTAAAGGTAAGGGTGATCCAGCAGGATGGGTTGCACCTGTTACACCAGGTCGTATTCTCTTCGAAGTAGAGGGTGTAAGTTTCGATATCGCTAAAGAAGGCCTTCGCCTTTGTGCTCAGAAACTTCCTGTGAAGACTAAGTTTATTGTTAGACGTGATTACGATAAAAACGCTTAATTATGAAGATTGCAGAAATTAAAAATATCGAGACCAAGGAATTGGTTGAGAAGTTGGAGGCAGCTGTTGACGCTTTGAACAAGAAGAAGATCAACCACAATGTTACTCCACTTGAGAATCCATCAGAGATTAAGGTTGCTCGTCGTGATATCGCACGTATGAAAACTGAACTTCGTCAGAGAGAACTTAACAAATAATAATGGTCCAGATGGAAACAAGAAATTTAAGAAAAGTAAGACAGGGTGTTGTTATCAGCAACAAGATGGATAAAACCATTGTTATTGCAGCTAAGTTCAAGGAGATGCACCCTATTTATGGTAAGTTTGTCCAGAAGACAAAGAAGTACCATGCGCATGACGAGAACAATGAGGCTAACGTAGGTGATACAGTTATGATCATGGAAACTCGTCCTCTGTCTAAGACAAAGAGATGGAGATTAGTACAAATCGTAGAAAAAGCTAAGTAATTATGATACAGACTGAATCAAGACTTACAGTATGTGATAACAGCGGCGCTCGCGAGGCTCTCTGCATTCGAGTTCTCGGTGGTACAGGCCGTCGTTACGCAAGTGTTGGTGACGTAATTGTCGTTGCTGTCAAGAACGTTATCCCATCAAGTGATTTGAAGAAGGGTGCAGTATCAAAGGCTTTGATTGTTCGCACAAAGAAGGAGATTCGTCGTGCTGACGGTTCATATATCCGTTTCGACGATAACGCTTGTGTATTGCTCAACAATGCAGGTGAGCTTCGTGGTAGCCGTATCTTCGGTCCTGTTGCTCGTGAGCTTCGTGCAGTTAATATGAAAGTCGTTTCTTTGGCACCTGAGGTTCTTTAATATTAAAAAAGTAAAAAGTAATGAGTAAGTTACATATTAAGAAAGACGATACCGTTATCGTTATTGCCGGTGCTGATAAGGGCAAGACAGGTAAGGTGCTCAAGGTCCTCGTTGACGAGAACCGTGCCATCGTTGAGGGTGTGCACATGGTATCTAAGAGCACTAAGCCATCTGCTCAGAATCCTCAGGGAGGCATCGTAAAGCAGGAGGCTCCTATTCATATCTCAAATTTGAGTTTGATCGATCCTAAGAGTGGCAAGGCTACTCGCGTTGCTATCAAGCATGAGGGTAAAAACGTTGTTCGCATCGCTAAAAAGTCAGGGGAGGAAATCAAGTAATGGATACAGCACAGTTAAAGAAAGTATATAAGGAGACAATCGCACCTGCTCTTCAGAAGCAGTTCAACTATTCTTCTGCTATGGAGATTCCAGTATTGAAGAAGATTGTCATCAACCAGGGTCTCGGTGATGCTACTCAGGACAAGAAGATTGTTGACGTAGCTATCAATGAGATTACTGCTATCACCGGTCAGAAGGCTGTTGCTACATATTCTAAGAAGGATATCGCAAACTTCAAGCTTCGTAAGAAGATGCCTATCGGTGTTATGGTAACATTGCGTCGTGAGCGTATGTACGAGTTCTTGGAGAAACTCGTTCGTGTTTCTCTTCCTCGTATCCGCGACTTCAAGGGTATTGAGAGCAAGTTTGATGGTCGTGGTAACTACACATTGGGTATCACAGAGCAGATCATCTTCCCAGAGATCAATATCGATGAGATTGATCGTATTCAGGGTATGAACATTACCTTCGTAACAACTGCTAAGACAGACGAGGAAGGTTTTGCTCTTTTGAAGGCTTTCGGTCTTCCATTCAAGAACGCAAATAAAGATTAAGAGATATGGCAAAAGAATCAATGAAAGCTCGCGAGATTAAGCGTGCAAAGCTTGTAGCTCGTTACGCTGAAAAGCGCGAAGCTCTGAAAAAGATTATTGCAACTTCTAATGATCCAGCCGAAGCATACGAGGCAGCTCGTAAGCTTCAGGCTATCCCTAAGAATGCAAACCCTATCCGTCTTCACAACCGTTGCAAGATCACTGGTCGTCCTAAGGGTTATATCCGCCAGTTTGGTCTTTCTCGTATCCAGTTCCGTGAGATGGCTTCTGCAGGTTTGATTCCTGGTGTAAAGAAGGCTAGCTGGTAATCTTTAAAGGCAAAGAATTTTTTTATTTAATATTGTCGGGGTAGTCCCGATTAATTAAACATTTATATTTTATGACAGATCCAATAGCAGATTATCTGACAAGACTCAGAAACGCAATCATGGCTCATCACCGTGTTGTTGAAGTTCCTGCGTCTAACTTGAAGAAAGAGATTACAAAGATCCTCTTCGAGAAAGGTTACATCCTCAACTACAAGTTTGTAGAGGATGGTCCTCAGGGCTCAATCAAGGTTGCCTTGAAGTACAACCCAACTACAAAGCAAAACGCTATCAAGTGTTTGAAGCGCGTGTCTACTCCAGGTTTGCGTAAGTACACTGGTTACAAGGACATGCCTAGAGTTATTAACGGATTAGGTATCGCAATCTTATCTACATCCAAAGGTGTAATGACAGACAAAGAGGCTTCTGATCTTAAGATCGGTGGCGAGGTTCTTTGCTATATTTATTAATTGGAGGCTTTTATATGTCTAGAATAGGAAAATTGCCAATTAGTATCCCTGCAGGTGTTACTGTAAACTATGACAACGATTCACACGTTTGTACAGTAAAGGGCCCTAAGGGTGAACTTTCTCAGTGGATTGATCCATCTATCAAGTTTATCAATGCAGATGGTCATATTAGCTTTGAAATCGATGAAAATAGTCCTGTAAATGTTAAGCAGAAGCAGGCTTTCCACGGTTTGTATCGCTCTCTCGTCCACAACATGGTTGTTGGTGTTAGCGCTGGTTATACAAAGGTTTTGGAATTGGTAGGTGTTGGTTATCGTGTTTCTAACCAGGGCAACCTTATTGAGTTTGCTTTGGGTTACACTCACCCTATTTTCATCCAGTTGCCTAAGGAGATTAAGGTTGAGACTAAGTCTGAAAGAAACCAGAACCCAATCTTGACATTGGAGTCATGCGACAAGCAGTTGTTGGGACTCGTTTGTGCAAAAATTCGTTCTTTCCGCAAGCCTGAGCCTTATAAGGGTAAGGGTATTCTCTTTATGGGTGAAGTTATTCGCAGAAAGTCTGGTAAGAGTGCTTCAGCTAAGTAATTTTAATTATTTACGATTATGACAACAAAGAAAGTAGAAAGACGAATTAAGATAAAGTTCCGCATTCGTAAGAGTGTGAACGGTACAGCTGAGCGTCCACGTCTTAGTGTATTCCGCTCTAACAAGCAGATTTACGCTCAGGTTATTAACGATTTGACAGGCACTACACTTGCATCAGCTTCTTCACTTGGTTTGGAGAAGATGCCTAAGCAGGAGCAGGCAACTAAGGTTGGCGAGCTCATTGCTGAGAAGGCAAAGGCTGCTGGCGTTGAGGCAGTAGTTTTCGACCGTAATGGTTATCTTTACCATGGTCGCGTAAAGCAGTTGGCTGATGGTGCTCGTAACGGTGGTCTTAAATTTTAAACGATTATGGCAATGGATAAAGTAAAAGTAAATAACGAAGAAGTACTTAAGGATCGCTTGGTTGCTATCAACCGTGTAACTAAGGTTACTAAGGGTGGTCGTACTTTCACATTCGCTGCTATCGTCGTTGTAGGTGACGGTAATGGCGTAATCGGCTACGGTCTTGGTAAGGCAGGTGAGGTTACAGCTGCTATCGCTAAGGGTACTGAGGCTGCAAAGAAGAACTTGGTTAAGGTTCCTGTACTCAAGGGTACAGTTCCTCACGAGGTTGAGACTGCATTCGGTGGTGCTAAGGTTCTCATTAAGCCAGCTGCTGCCGGTACTGGTTTGAAGGCCGGTGGTGCTATGCGTGCTGTTCTTGAGAGCGTTGGTATCAAGGATGTCATTGCAAAGTCTAAGGGTTCTTCAAATGCCCACAACCTTGTAAAGGCTACTATTGCTGCTCTTGCTGAGATGCGTGATGCATACACAGTAGCAGGTGAGCGTGGTATCAGTATGGATAAAGTATTTAACGGTTAATTAGGAAATATCGAATATGGCAACAATTAAAGTCAAGCAGATTAAGAGTAAAATCGGTGCTCCAGTAGATCAGAAGCGTACACTCGCTTGTCTTGGTCTCCACAAGATTTCTCACGTTGTTGAAGTAGAGGATACTCCTAGCAACCGTGGTATGATCCGTAAGGTTCATCACCTCGTAAGTGTAGTTGATTAATTAATCTTTATAAATTAGGAACGATTATGAAATTAAATAATTTGAAACCTGCTGCAGGTTCTACCCATTCACGTCGTCGTATTGGTCGTGGTCCAGGTTCTGGTCTCGGTGGTACTTCTACACGTGGTCACAAGGGTGCCAAGGCTCGTTCTGGTTATAAGAGAAAGATTGGTTTCGAAGGTGGTCAGATGCCATTGCAGCGTCGTGTTCCAAAGGCTGGATTCAAGAATATCAACCATAAGGAGTACTTCGCAGTAAACCTTTCAACTCTTCAGGCTCTTGCTGAAGCAAAGAACCTTACAAAGATCGGTATTGAGGAACTTAAGGCTGCTGGTCTTACCAATGGTAAGGAGCTCGTTAAGGTTCTCGGTAACGGTGAACTTAAAGCAAAATTGGAAGTTGAAGCTAATGCTTTCTCAAAGACTGCCGAAGAAGCAATCAAGGCAGTAGGTGGTAACGCAACTATAATCTAAGTAAATGAAAAAGTTTATTGAGACACTAAAGAACTGTTGGAAGATAGAGGATCTCCGTCAGAGACTCCTCATCACTCTTCTGTTTACGGCTATTTACCGTTTTGGCTCGTTTGTGGTGCTTCCTGGCATCAATCCGAGCATGTTGGAAAAATTACAGTCGCAGACCTCTGGCGGTCTTATGTCGCTTTTGGACATGTTCTCTGGTGGTGCATTTTCTAATGCGTCTATCTTCGCATTGGGAATTATGCCTTATATCTCAGCTTCAATTGTAATGCAGCTTCTTGCTGTCGCTGTACCTTATTTCCAGAAGATGCAGCGAGAGGGCGAGAGCGGCCGCAAGAAAATACAATGGTATACTAGAGTCCTGACTGTAGCCATTCTGGTCTTTCAGGCCCCTAGTTACCTCTTGAATTTGAAGATGCAGGCTGCTAATGCTCTTGCAACTGGTATTAGCTGGACAGTCTTTATGATTCCAGCTACTATCATTCTTGCAGCAGGAAGTATGTTCATCCTTTGGCTTGGTGAGCGTATCACTGATAAGGGTGTTGGAAATGGTATCTCTCTGATTATTATGATTGGTATCATCGCACGTTTGCCTCAGGCATTCGTTCAAGAGGTTACTTCGCGTTTGCAGGCTATCTCCAGTGGTGGTTTGATTATGTTTATCGTTGAGATTCTGATTCTTTATGCTGTTGTCTGTGCTTCAATTCTTTTGGTGCAGGGAACACGTAAAATCCCGGTTCAATACGCTAAGCGTTTGGTTGGTAATAAGCAGTATGGTGGTGCACGTCAGTACATTCCTTTGAAGCTTTTTGCTGCTAACGTAATGCCTATCATCTTTGCTCAGGCTTTGATGTTTATTCCATTGGCTATAGTTCGCTATCAGTCTGAGAATGCTAGTAGCGTTGTTCAGCAGTTGATGGATAATCGTAGTTTGCTTTACAATGTTGTTTATGTAATCTTGGTTATTGCATTTACATACTTCTATACTGCGATTACATTGAATCCTACTCAGATGGCAGAGGATATGAAACGCAATAATGGTTTCATTCCAGGTGTTAAGCCAGGAAAGGATACAGCTGAGTACATTGATACCGTAATGTCTCGTATTACTTTACCAGGTTCATTATTTATTGCATTTATTGCGATTATGCCTGCTCTTGCAGGACTTCTCGATGTGCAGCAGGCCTTCTCACAATTCTTCGGAGGTACTTCTCTGTTGATTTTGGTAGGTGTCGTTATTGATTCTTTGCAGCAGATCGAAAGTCATTTGCTTATGCGCCACTATGATGGCCTTCTCAATTCTGGTCATACTCGTCAGGGTGGTGTTGCAGCATATTAATCTTTATCTTTTGAAATGAAGATATTTCTGAAGACAGAGGATGAAATTAACCTGATGCGACAAGCTAACCAGTTAGTTGGTAAAACTCTTGTTGAATTAGGTAAACATATAAAACCAGGTGTAACGACTCTCCATTTGGATAGGATAGCAGAGGAGTTTATCCGTGATCACGGGGCAATTCCAACGTTTAAGAATTTTCCTAATCCATATGGAGAGCCTTTTCCCGCTAGTATATGTACATCTATCAATGATGTGGTTGTACATGGCATTCCTAGTGAAAAGGACGTTCTCAATGATGGTGATATCATTTCCATTGATTGTGGAACTCTTTTGAATGGCTTCAATGGAGATAGTTGTTATACTTTTGCCGTTGGAGAAATATCTTCTGATGTTAAGCAACTTCTTAAGGTGACTAAAGAATCTTTATATCTAGGTATCGAACAGGCTGTAGTAGGAAAACATTTGGGTGATATTGGTTACGCTGTACAGAGCCATTGTCAACAATATGGCTATGGAGTTGTGCGGGAGTTAACAGGTCATGGCATTGGCAAGGATATGCATGAGGATCCTCCGGTACGTAATTATGGTAGTAGGGGCTCTGGTATTTTGTTAAAGGAAGGCATGTGCTTAGCCATCGAGCCGATGATAACTATGGGCGACCGTCAAATTGGTATGCTACCAGATAAATGGAGTATAGTTACTAGAGATCGTCAACCGGCTGCTCATTACGAGCATACTATTGTTGTTCGAAAAGGTAAAGCTGAAATTTTATCTTCATTCGTAGAAGTTGAACATTTAGAAGGACAAAATTTTTAATTATGGCAAAACAGGCCGCTATTGAGCAAGATGGAACAATTGTAGAGGCATTATCAAATGCGATGTTCCGCGTTGAATTAGAGAATGGTGTCGACATTACTGCCCACATCTCTGGTAAGATGAGAATGCATTACATTAAGATTTTACCTGGTGATAAAGTTAAGGTGGAAATGAGTCCATATGACTTGACAAAGGGTAGAATTGTTTTTAGATACAAATAATTATCACATATAAGGTTATGAAGACAAGAGCATCATTGAAGAAGCGTTCAGCTGATTGCAAAATTGTACGTCGTAAGGGTCGTCTCTTCGTTATCAACAAGAAGAACCCTAAGATGAAATTGCGTCAGGGTTAATGTTAAAGTTCTGTAAAAGTATGGCTGTTTCAAAAAAAAGTTGTACTTTTGCACCGCTTTTAACGCAAAGGTATTAATTTATTAATTTTTTATTAAACAATGGCAATAAGAATTGTTGGAGTAGATTTGCCCCAGAATAAGCGTGGCGAAATCGCATTGACCTATATCTACGGTATTGGTCGAAGTAGTTCAGCAAAGATATTGGATAAGGCAGGTGTAAACCGTGACCTGAAAGTCAGCGAGTGGTCTGACGATCAGGCAGCCAAGATCCGTGAAATTATCGGCGCTGAGTTCAAGGTTGAAGGTGATCTCCGTTCAGAGATCCAAATGAACATTAAGCGACTGATGGATATTGGTTGCTATCGTGGAGTTAGACATCGTAATGGTCTTCCTGTTCGCGGTCAGAGCACCAAGAATAATGCTCGTACTCGCAAGGGTAAGAAGAAGACTGTTGCTAATAAGAAGAAGGCTACTAAGTAATTCTAAGGAGGAAATTAATTATGGCAAAGCAAAAAGCAACATCTAAGAAGAGAAACGTACGTGTTGACGCATTGGGTCAGCTTCACGTACATAGCTCATTTAACAACATTATTGTATCTCTTGCTAATAACGAGGGTCAGATTATCTCTTGGTCTTCTGCTGGTAAGATGGGTTTCCGTGGTTCTAAGAAGAACACTCCATATGCTGCTCAGATGGCAGCTGAGGATTGTGCTAAGGTAGCTTTCGATCTTGGTCTTCGCAAGGTTAAGGCTTACGTTAAGGGTCCAGGTAACGGTCGTGAGTCTGCTATCCGTGCCGTACACGGTGCAGGTATTGAGGTTACTGAGATTGTAGACGTTACTCCATTACCACACAACGGATGTCGCCCTCCAAAGCGTCGTCGTGTATAATAGCATTCATTGATACAAACAATATAGCATTTTATTAATATTATGGCTAGATATATAGGTCCGAAATCTAAAATTGCGCGTCGTTTTGGTGAGCCAATCTTCGGCGCAGACAAAGTTTTGTCCAAGAGAAACTTCCCTCCTGGACAGCATGGCAACAACCGTCGTCGTAAGATGTCTGAGTACGGTGTCATGTTGGCAGAGAAGCAGAAGGCTAAGTACACTTACGGTGTATTAGAGCGTCAGTTCCGTAATATGTTTGAGAAGGCTGCAAAGGCTGAAGGTATTACTGGTGAGGTTCTTCTCCAGAGCCTTGAGTGCCGTCTCGATAATGTGGTGTTCCGTCTTGGTATCGCTCCTACTCGTGCTGCTGCACGTCAGTTGGTTGGTCACAAGCACATCACTGTTGATGGCAAGGTAGTTAATATCCCTTCATTTGCAGTTAAGCCAGGTATGGTTGTTGCTGTTCGTGAGAAGTCTAAGTCTCTCGAAGTTATTGAAGCAGCACTTGCTGGTTTCAACCATAGCAAGTACCCATGGATCGAGTGGGATGATAATTCAAAGAGCGGCAAGTTCTTGCACAAGCCAGAGCGTGCTGACATTCCAGAGAATATCAAGGAGCAGTTAATCGTTGAGTTGTACTCTAAATAAATCATTAAATTAATGGCGATATTAGCATTTCAAAAACCTGATAAAGTAGTAATGCTGGAGGCTGATAACCAGTTCGGAAAATTTGAATTCCGTCCTTTGGAGCCTGGCTTTGGCGTGACCATTGGTAACGCCTTGCGCCGCATTCTCCTTTCATCATTGGAGGGTTACGCAGTGAACACCATCCGTATTGCGGGTGTTGAGCACGAGTTCTCTTCAGTTCCTGGTGTGAAGGAAGATGTTACCAACATTATCTTGAATCTCAAACAAGTTCGATTCAAGCAAGTAGTAGAAGAATTCGAGAATGAGAAAGTTAGTATCACCGTTGAGAATTCTACAGAATTCAAGGCTGGTGACATTGGTAAGTATCTGACTGGATTTGAAGTGTTAAACCCTGATTTGGTGATTTGTCATTTAGATGCCAAAGCTTCGATGCAGATTGATTTGACTATTAACAAGGGTCGTGGTTACGTTCCTGCTGATGAGAATCGTCAATTCTGCACAGATGTTAACGTTCTCCCAATCGATTCCATCTACACCCCTATTCGTAATGTAAAGTACGCAGTTGAACCTTATCGTGTTGAGCAAAAGACCGATTATGATAAGCTCGTTCTTGAGGTTACGACAGATGGTTCCATTAGTCCTAAGGATGCACTGAAAGAGGCTGCGAAGATTCTTATTTATCATTTCATGCTTTTCTCAGATGAGAAGATCACTCTTGAAAGCCCAGATCAGGAGAACAATCAAGAGTTTGATGAAGAAGTTCTTCATATGCGCCAGTTGCTTAAGACTCGTCTCGTAGACATGAACCTCAGTGTTCGTGCTCTTAACTGCTTGAAGGCAGCTGATGTTGAGACACTTGGTGATTTGGTACAGTATAATAAGACTGACCTCTTGAAGTTCCGCAACTTCGGTAAGAAATCGCTCTCAGAGCTTGATGATTTGCTCGAGAGTCTGAATCTGTCTTTTGGAACTGATATTTCAAAGTATAAATTAGACAAGGATGCTTAATGCATCCTTTGTCCAAAAAGAACAAAAATTAAAATGAGACACAATAAAAAATTCAACCATTTAGGTCGTACTGCTTCTCATCGTAATGCGATGTTGGCTAACATGGCTTCATCTCTTATCTTGAGCGAGCACAAAAGAATCACTACGACCCTCGCAAAGGCAAAGGCTCTTAAGAAGTATGTTGAGCCATTAATCACTCGTTCAAAGAATGATACAACTACATCACGTCGTGTTGTTTTCCGTTATCTTCAGAACAAGTATGCTGTTAAGGCTCTCTTCGGTGAGGTAGCTGAGAAGGTAGCTAACCGTCCTGGTGGTTACACTCGCGTAATCAAGTTGGGTACCCGTCAGGGTGACGCAGCTGAGATTGCTTTCATCGAGCTCGTTGACTTTGATGAGAACATGGCTAAGACTCCTAAGGCTGCTGCTAAGAAGACTCGTCGTAGTCGCAAGGCAACAAAGGCTGAGGAGGCTCCTGCAACTGAGGCACCTGCAACTGAGGAGGCTGCAGCTGAATAAGTTACAAAAGATCTCACTATATATAGCGCTTCTGTCGTTAGACAGAGGCGCTTTTTTTTGCGAATATTGTTTTCTTTGTTTTAGGGGATTCCCTAAGGTTATTTAGGGATTCTGGCTTGAATATTCAACTAAATAGTTGTATTTTTGCAGAAGTATTTAAAAAGATATGATATGAAAAAGATGATATTTTTGATGCTTTGCTCTTCCTTGGTGTTGAGTAGCTGCGATACATATACAGGCAGTGGAGCTTACGCCGGAGGTTCCATTGGTTCAATCTTAGGGTCTGCCATCGGTGGTTTGTCTGGTGGTCCTAGGGGATCAGATATGGGAACTATTATCGGTATGGCTGGAGGAGCAGCTATAGGTGCTGTTATCGGAAGCCAGGCTGATAAAGCGCAGGCTGATCGTGATGCTGCTTATCGGCAGGATAGGATAGAAAGACGCTCGGATTATCCGAGTTCGTCACGCCGATATCCTACAAATCCTAGTGACAACCGCTCTTCACATTATGGGGGGAATGAAGTTTATGACTATAGCAATCCTTCTACTGATTATAGCAGATCCGGAAGCGATTATAGCAATGTTCCTGTAATAGATAACCCAGAGATTTTCGATTCCAATAATGGTGGAGACGATCGTTTATATGATTTTCAGGGAAAGGACTATACCGGAGATTATAGTGCCCAGAAGCCGACTACTTCGATGCCAACTGCTACCGTAGAGGAGCTTGGCGCCCGCCTTTCTTATTCTACAACCCTAGAGATTGTGAATGCCCGATTCGTTGATTCCAACGAGGATAATTGTTTGAATAGTAATGAGATCTGCAAGGTGATATTTGAGATTGTCAATCGTGGCAAGTTTCCTGTTTATGATGTTGTACCTACTGTACTTGAAACCACAGGAAACAAACATATCTTTATTTCACAAAGCATTCATGTTGAGAAGATATTGCCTGGCTCTGGTGTCAGATACACGGCTATGGTGAAAGCGGACAAGAAGTTGAAGGATGGAATAGCTAGATTCTGTGTGAGTGTCATTCATGAGGGTAAATCCATCTCGAAGGTCAACGAGTTTAACATCCCCACTAAGAGATAAGAATCATAGTAGTTGCAAAATAAAATAAAAAAAACAAGAACCGGCTTTTATTGCTAGTTCTTGCTTTTTTTCTTTTGGGGTATTAAGCTTTTGCCCTTACAGAGTGCACAGAGCTTAGCTGGTTTGCCCAGGGGGGGGTACCTTGTGCTAGGAGCTTCAGTTCTTTGCTTTTCCCTTCGGCCGGTGACCCTTGGTTCAAGGCGTATGGCGATGATTAGGGGCTTTTTCCTTTAGCTTTTCCTTTTCCTTTGCTTTTTCCTTTTCCTTTGCTTTTTCCTTAGCCTTTACTTTTTCCTTAGCCTCGACCTTGGTTTCAGCTTTCTCCCTTGCCATTTCTTTCTTCTCGAAATAATGGTCAGGTTCAAATTCAGCCATTTCGAAATCAATCTTCGGGAGCTTGGTTTGCTCAGGCTTGAAAGGAATAGGGTTATCCATTCTTTCCACCTTGACCGTTGCTACACCCTGTGAAATCATATCCAGTTTCTTGGCTGCTGCCCAGGAAAGGTCGATGATTCGGCCTCTTCCGAAAGGTCCTCGGTCGATGACCTCTACGATTACACTCTTGTCATTTCTGAGGTTGGTAACTTTCAGCATCGTACCGAAGGGATAATATCGGTGTGCACACGTCAGGCTGTCGTGATGGATTCTCTGTCCGCTTGCTGACCTGGCTCCTGTAGCTCGTTTAGAGTAATAGGATGCCTTGCCACGTTGGTGCTTCTGGCCGCAACATGGTATACATAAAAATGTACTCAATAATGCTATGATTAATAATCTTCTTTTCATAACTTCTCGATATTTTGGTTGCAAATATATAAAAAAATGATGAAAAATGCAAGGAAATATCAGAAAATCAGTATCTTTGCAGAATAAATAGCAATAGAAATGGAGAATAATGTACCTCAAGAGTGGAATAAGTTCTACTTGAAAGACGTATCGTTTGTCAATCTTATGATGCGTCGTATCTACAATGTGTTGATTGTAGCTAACCCTTACGATGCGTTCATGCTTGAAGATGATGGGCGAATCGAGGAGAAGATATATAATGAGTATATGGAACTTGGTCTTCGTTATCCGCCTACTTTTACTCAGGTTTCTACCACGGAGGAGGCTACGCAAGTATTGCGTTCTACTGTGATCGACCTGGTAATCTGTATGCCAGGTAATGCGGATAATGATGCCTTTGATGTGGCCCGTGACATCAAGGGCAAGTTTCCTAATATTCACTGTGTAGTTCTTACTCCATTCTCTCATGGCATTACCAAGCGAATGCAGAACGAGGATTTGAGCATCTTCGATTATGTCTTCTGCTGGTTGGGTAATACCAACTTGATTCTTTCCATCATCAAGTTGATTGAGGATAAGATGAATCTTGAGCATGATATCCGGGAGGCTGGTGTACAGATGATTCTTCTTGTAGAGGATTCCATCCGCTTCTATAGCTCCATCTTGCCTAACCTCTATAATTATATTCTGGAGCAGAGTAAGAACTTCTCCAAGGAAGCCTTGAACCGGCATGCTGCCACCATGCGTATGCGTGGTCGTCCGAAGGTGGTATTGGCTCGTACTTATGAAGAGGCGAAGAAACTGTATGATAAGTATTCCAATAATACCCTTGGAGTCATCAGTGATGCCCGATTCCCGTTGAAAAGTGCAGCCAAAGCTTTTGGAAATGAAGTTGAACAGGAAGTCAAACCAGAGTATGGTACAGATACCTTTGGTCGTGAGAAATGTCCGGATGCAGGTTTGCAGCTTTTCCGCTATATCAGAAAGAATGACTCTTTTGTGCCCCTTATCCTTGAGAGTTCTGAGAGTGATAACCGTGCCAAGGCAGAAGCAGAAGGCTTCCGCTTTGTAGACAAGAACTCCAAGAAGATGAGTGTGGACTTGCGCCGTTTGATGGAGGAGCACATGGGGTTTGGCGATTTCATCTTCCGAGATCCGAAAACCCACGAGGAAATCATGCGCATCAGAAGCCTGAAGGAGCTGCAGGATAATATCTTCAACATCCCCAACGATTCGATGCTCTATCATATCAGCCGCAATCACATGAGCCGCTGGCTTTGTGCCCGTGCCATATTCCCGGTATCGGCTTTCCTGAAGCACGTTACCTGGGAGAAACTTCAGGATGTAGATGCTCACAGACAGATTATCTTTGATGCGATTGTGCAATATCGTCATATGAAGAATTTGGGTGTGGTAGCCGTGTTTGATAGAATGAAGTTTGATAAGTATGCCCACTTTGCCCGCATTGGTGAAGGATCCCTGGGTGGTAAGGGTAGGGGCCTTGCTTTCCTCGACAATATCATCAAGCGTCATCCTGAGTTCAACCAGTATGAGAATGCCACCGTGCAGATTCCGAAGACTGTGGTGCTCTGTACCGACATCTTTGATGCATTCATGATGAATAACAACCTTTATCCGATAGCGCTGAGCGATGCCAGCGATGAAGAGATATTGAAGCACTTCCTGCATGCGCAGTTGCCGGATTCCCTGATAGCCGACTTCTTCACCTTCTTCGAGGCCACGAAGAGTCCTATAGCCATCCGTTCCAGTTCGCTTCTTGAGGATGCGCACTACCAGCCTTTCGCCGGCATCTATTCCACTTATATGATTCCTTATCTGGAGGATAAGTATCAGATGCTCCAGATGTTGGCATGTGCCATCAAGGGCGTGTATGCTTCTGTATTCTATCGTGATTCCAAGGCGTATATGACAGCCACCAGCAATGTCATCGACCAGGAAAAGATGGCGGTTATCCTGCAGCAGGTGGTGGGTAAGGATTATGGCACCCGCTTCTATCCAACGATGAGTGGCGTGCTCCGTTCGCTCAACTATTATCCTATCGGCGATGAGGAGGCAGAGGAAGGTATTGCCAGTCTTGCCCTCGGATTGGGTAAGTATATCGTGGATGGCGGTCAGACCCTGCGCGTCTGTCCTTATCATCCTCATCAGGTACTGCAGACTTCGGTAACGGAGATGGCGTTGCGTGATACGCAGACCCAGTTCTATGCCCTCGATATGAAGCATGTAGGTGATGATTTCAAGGTAGATGACGGCTTCAATATCCTCAAGCTTCGGGTGAAGGATGCCGTGGAAGACCAGAGTCTTACCTATATAGCCTCTACTTTCGACCCATACGATCAGGTTATCAATGATGGAGTGTATGAAACGGGCAGAAAACTGATTACCTTCGCCAGTGTGCTCCAGCATGAGGTGGTACCATTACCGGAACTGATGCAGATGTCAATGAAGTTTGGTTCCGAGGCGATGCGCCGTCCTGTGGAAATCGAGTTTGCCTGCAATATCAACAATGACAGAACCTGTGAGTTCTATCTGCTTCAGATTCGTCCGATAGTGGATGCCAAGGAGATGCTCGACGAGGATGTGAAGGCGATACCGGATACCGACTGTCTGCTCCGTTCGCACAATTCTCTGGGGCATGGTATCAGCGAGGATATTGTAGATGTGGTTTACGTGAAGTATGATGATAACTTCTCTGCGATGAACAACTTTTATGTGGCTGATGACATCGAACGCATCAATCGCAAGTTCCTTGCCGATGGCAAGAACTATGTGCTGATAGGACCTGGACGTTGGGGCTCCAGCGATCATTATCTCGGAGTTCCTGTCAAATGGCCGCATATCAGTGCTGCCCGGGTCATCGTGGAAGTAGCATTGAAGAACTATAATATCGACCCGAGCCAAGGCACTCATTTCTTCCAGAACCTCACCTCTTTTGGCGTGGGTTACTTCACGGTAGACACCAATACCGAAGAAGGAGGCTTTGTGAATAAGGAGATTTTGGATGCGATGCCTGCCGTGGAAGAAACGCAGTATGTGCGCCATGTGCGTTTTGATCATCCGATGAGAATATTGATGGACGGAAAGAAGCAGGAGGGAGCAGTCCTGATTCCGAAGGAATGATGATGTTTCCTCTTAAGGTAGAAACTTTCTGATATTGGGCATAAATGTTTTTGCTTCTAGGTCAAATCTTCGTTCACCGACGTTGAACCGCGGTTCAACGTCTATGAACCGCCGTTCAACGTCGCTGAACGGAGATTCAACGTCGGTGAACGGAGATTGCAATAAGGCTCAAAACATTTTTGTTTAGCATAAATAATAAAAAACACTAGGATTGTTTGGAAATCTCATCAAAAAGCCTTACCTTTGTTCCCAATTTAAACGAATTCCTTATGAATAGACAAAACCTATTTTTATTTGTATGGATGCTGATGCTGGCATGGCTGCCGGTTTCGGCACAAGAGTATCGTAATCCGGTGATTCCAGGTTATCATCCCGACCCGTCCGTGTGTCGGGTAGGAGATACTTTCTATCTTGTCAACTCATCCTTCCAGTATTTTCCGGGCGTTCCTATCTTCCAGAGCAAGGATATGGTGCATTGGCAGCAGATTGGTAACGTTCTTGATCGTGAAAGCCAGATTCCCTTGAAGGGGGCTAGTTCTTGGCTCGGCATCTATGCCCCAACCATTCGCTATCACGAGGGTACCTATTATATGATAACTACGAATGTGGGCAATGGCGGCAACTTCATTGTTACTGCTACAGATCCTCGTGGCCCCTGGAGCGAACCTGTTTGGTTGAAGCAGCAGGGCATAGACCCGTCGCTCTATTTCGAGAACGGCAAGTGCTATATGGTGAGCAATCCGGGCGATGCCATCTGGCTCTGCGAGATCAATCCAAAGACTGGCGAACAGCTTACAGAAAGCAAGCAACTCTGGCAGGGCGATGGCGGCCGCTATCCGGAAGGTCCACATATTTATAAAAAGGACGGTTATTACTATCTTCTTATCTCAGAAGGTGGAACTGAACTGGCGCATCGTCTTACCATCGCCAGAAGCCGGAATATTGAAGGTCCATACGAGAGTAATCCCAATAATCCGATACTGACCAACTGCAGCAGACAGGGACAGTCGAAGCAGATTCAGGGTACGGGGCATGGCGACTTAGTACAGGCAGGAGATGGCAACTGGTGGATGGTGTTCCTGGCATACCGCAACTATGGCGGTTCTTATCATCACTTGGGTAGAGAGACCTATCTGGCTCCTGTGGAGTGGAAGGAAGGTGAGTGGCCTGTAGTGAATGGTGGGATGCCTATCGATACTCTGGTGAAGGCTAATACCTTGCCAAGTGTCCTTCTGGAGAAGCATCTGGAAGCGGATGCCGAGGATGCGCCTGCGACAGGAGCTTTCGAATGGGTGCAATTGCAGAATCCTATTCCGGGCAACTATCTCCGCAATGATACGATGGCTGTGGAAGAGAAGTACTTCGTGCGTCTTTATCCTCATGGAACCTTGACGGAAAATCAGCAGCCTACCTTCGTTGGACGCCGACAGGAGAGTGCCAGCTTCTCCCTGGAGACGGATGTTGTCACGAAGGGGGAGGTAGAGGCAGGTCTGTCTGTCTATCAGATCAACGACGGTCATCTCGACTTTTTCGTATCCCAGAAGCAGGTGGCATTGCGCTGCAAGCTGAAGAGCATCGACTATGTGGTGAAGAGCGTGCCTCGCCTGCGCAAGGGTTCGGTCAAGTTGCGCATCAGAAGCAATGGCGAGATGTATTTCTTCGACTATTCGCTTGATGGAAAGCGATTCCATGAGTTGGCTTCCATGAACTGCAGTCTGATGAGTACAGAGGTCGCCGGCGGATTTACGGGCGTAGTTCTCGGCATGTTTGCAGAAGGTAAGGAAAAGAGTGGATATGCAGATTTCGGTTATTTCTACTATGATGAAAAGTAAGGATTATCTTCCGATAGTCTCTTTAAAATGAACAGAAATATCTTTTTAGATGAATAAATAGAAAAGTAAATGTTGACAAAAGAAACAGATTCAAAACAAACAGCCGACAAGAAATATCTTGTCCCTTTCATATTGATAACGTCGCTCTTCTTCTTGTGGGGCTTCGCTCGTGCCATTCTGGATGTGCTGAACAAGCATTTCCAGAATGCTCTGCATATTAGTATTACCCATTCAGCCCTCATTCAGGTTACCACCTATCTGGGTTATTTCCTGATGGCGATACCTGCAGGTATCTTTATTAATAGGTATGGCTATCGCAGGGGTGTAGTCTTTGGATTGTTGCTCTTTGGATTGGGCTCATTGCTTTTTGTCCCAGGAGCAGCAATCGGCAGTTTCTATGCATTTTTACTTTGCCTCTTCATTATCGGCTGTGGATTGGTCTTCCTGGAAACGGCAGCCAATCCATACGTAACGGAATTGGGAGCCAGGGAGACAGCTACTAGCCGCCTGAACCTTTCGCAGTCTTTTAATGGCTTGGGTAGTATCTTCGCTACATTTTGCATCGGTCAGTTTCTTTTCAATAATACCGATGAAGGTGGCAACGTGGCTGTACCTTATGCCATTTTGGGTGTCTTGGTACTCGCTATAGCCGTGGTCTTCTCACGTGTCAGTTTGCCTGAAATCCAGCATGATACAACAGCCGAGGATGAGGCGCAGGGAAGTAATATCGGCAAGCTTTTTGCCCATCACAGGATGTTTGTGTTTGGTCTCTTTGCCTTGCTATGCTATGAGATTGCAGAGATTTCCATCAATTCCTACTTCATTAATTTCGTAACCGGCATGCATTGGATGACGGATCGTACGGCTTCGCTCGTGCTCACTTGTGCCCTGGCTTTCTTTATGGTAGGTAGATTTCTGGGCAGTTGGGTGATGCGCCACATCAAGGCCACTACGATGCTCTTGATATGCGCCATTGGCAGCGTAGTGTGTATCGGTTTGGTACTTTGCGATTTAGGCTTCATCTCCTTGGCAGCCTTGGTGGGCAATTATCTCTTCGAGGCAATCATGTTCCCTACCATATTCTCTATTGCCCTCACGGGATTGGGTAATCTGACCAAGAGCGCATCCTCGCTTCTGATGATGACTCCGATAGGAGGTTGTGGCTTCCTGCTGATGGGATTGATAGCCGACCGCACCCATGTGGTGTTACCTTTTGTAGTGCCGTTTATCGGTTTCCTGGTTGTGCTGGCTTATGCAGTAAGAGAGTATAAAATTGCAAAGTGCAATTAGCAATTTGTGAGAACTGGGGTACGCTAAAGGGTATAATTAACTTTTTTAACTCAGTAGAAACGCTAAAAAGTAAGTTAACATTTTGTCGTATCAAAAGAAAAAGGTAAATTTGCAGTCGATTAGGGTTGGAGCCTTATAAGTTCATTTCCCTAGTTCAATGGAAAAAGAAAGAATGTTTCATTAAAACAATAAAATTAATACAATTATGGCAGTAGATTACAAGAAAATCGGTCTTGTGAACACTAAGGACATGTTCGCAAGAGCTATCAAGGGCGGTTGGGCCGTTCCTGCTTTCAACTTCAACAACTTGGAGCAGCTCCAGGCTATCATCCAGGCTTCTTCTAACTTGAAGTCACCAGTTATCCTCCAGGTATCTAAGGGTGCTCGTAAGTATGCTAACCCTACTTTGCTCCGTTACTTGGCAGAGGGTGCTGTAGAGTATGCTAAGGAGTTGGGTTGCAACCATCCTGAGATCGTTCTCCACCTCGATCACGGTGATAGCTTCGAGACATGTAAGAGCTGTGTAGATTTCGGCTTCTCTTCTGTAATGATCGACGGTTCTGCACTTCCATACGAGGAGAACATTGCATTGACAAAGAAGGTTGTTGACTACGCTCATCAGTTCGGTGTAACTGTAGAGGGTGAGCTCGGTGTCCTCGCTGGTGTTGAGGATGACGTAGTAGCTGAGGAGTCTCACTATACAAAGCCTGAGGAGGTTGTTGATTTCGCTACACGTACAGGTGTTGATTCATTGGCTATCTCTATCGGTACATCTCACGGTGCTTACAAGTTCAAGCCAGAGCAGTGCACACGTGACCCTAAGACAGGTCACCTCGTTCCTCCTCCATTGGCATTCGACGTATTGGCAGCAGTTGAGGAGCAGCTTCCTGGTTTCCCTATCGTTCTCCACGGTTCTTCTTCAGTTCCTCAGGAGTATGTTGATATCATCAACAAGTTCGGTGGTAAGTTGCCAGATGCAGTTGGTATCCCAGAGGAGCAGTTGACTAAGGCTTCTGAGAGCGCTGTTTGCAAGATCAACATCGACTCTGACTCTCGTCTTGCTTTCACAGCAGGTGTTCGTGAGACATTGGCTCTTCACCCAGAGTACTTCGACCCACGTCAGTACTGCGGTAAGGCTCGTGAGTACATGGTTGACCTCTATAGCCACAAGATCAAGGATGTTCTTCATTCTGACAACAAGTTGGCTAACCTCGACTAATCTTCGAGATTTTACAACAAAAGACATGAGCGGGAATCCGAAAGGGTTCCCGCTTTTTTGTTCTTACTATCTGTTAGACTATTGGACGGTTTTTGTGCAATTGGTAAGTAATAGTAGCGCATTGTGTGCGACAACATTGTTTCTTTTAAACTTTTTAACTAAAAAAACTTGGAATCTATTTGGTTTTTTCCTATATTTGCATTGTCCAAAAAGAAAAATGGTCTCATCTTAAAGGTTTAACGACCAATAGTAAATGATAAGAAAGATAATATATATAAAGGTGAAATAACCTGTGGTAAATGATAATTGATATATTGAAATACACTTATGGTTCAGGCCTGAATTAAAATACCAGAAGAATACGACTTGAAATATAAGAGACTTTTTTGGGGGACAGTTTGTGATGATACTCCAAACATATCATTTGTATAATTGTAGAAGGTGATTTAAACCGGATGGTGTTTGTTTAAGGCATCAGAAGTATCTTGCCGCAAGGATGGATTTGGAAGATGCCGGGTTTAAATGATAATTATGACAATTAGTAAATGGTATAACTATGAAGAAGATTTTAATGACGGTCATCGCTATGACAATGATGACAATAGGATTTGTAAGTTGCAGTGCATCTGACGATGAATTAGGAGAAGCTGTTAGTCAGGCTACTATTTCTAAAGATAAGTCAGATTTCTCTTTGCTCAGCTACACAATGACTGCGGGCTCTGCGGTAAGCGAGGCTTCCAACAGCAATGCTGAGAACAACGAGAAGTTGGTTTGCAAGATTCTTCCTGCTGGACAGTTAATGCTGACACACAAGAATGTAATCTTCGACGAAGGCACAAATGTAAAGTTTGCAACTCAGTTGGTTGGCAATAAGTTAATCATTACCGAAACAGGTGATTACGGAAAGTCTGGTCAGTATGGTTATTATACACTCGTTGCCAAGGTTGGAATAGTTAAGGATGGTGACTACGTGATTGTAGTAAAGCGAAATGATCACGTACGTGAGGAGTTCTCTTTGAAGTATGACTCTTCTCGCGCAAATAAAGATAATTAATGCAATTACATATTGAGTATTTGATAACACAGAAATATAGTAGTAAATGATAACACTAGTTTATAATACAAATAAGTGTCGCTTCTAACGACCAGTCTAGTTTGCTTTTTATTTTTGCTGCACCGTTTCGATGAGTTGTTCTGGAGTGCAGTCTTTTAATATCACCTTATTCCCTTTATCCAGCAGGTAGATAGTTGGCATAGCCTTGAGCCCGTAAATGGCGCTGATGCGATTATCTGCAACAATTCTTATTACCTGTATGTCAGCAGGGATTTCCTGCTTCTTGAGCCATGCAGACACCTTGTGGCAGTTCTCGCATTCCGGGTCATGGAAATATAGGATAATCTTCTTCTCTTTATACTCACTCAGTTTACAGGTCTTACCGTCTTCTTGTGTAAAACTGATGTCTATGGCAGTAGTGCCAGGCAGATTCTTTCTGGCTTGCTTCAGCTTGAAGTTGAGTCTTTCCTTTTCTGTTTCGTCAAAGTATGGTGATTTCGCCATGTCTTCCAAGAAGAGACTGTAGATTCTGTCATTGCGCATGGGTGATTCCGGATTTTCATAATAATGCTCAATGAGAGTCTCGAATTTTTCCTTGGATGGTTTCTGTATGAAAGCTTTAGCCGTAAAGGCAGCGATGCCCTTCTGGGCAATCTGCTGGTTAAAGCGTGAAAGAATATCAATGAAGTTGACAAAGCCCTGCTCTGCCATTTCCTTATTGCTGAGTTCCAGTGTATCTGCAAAGTTAAAGTTATCCCAATAATGCTCGCTGAGATAAGCAGCACGCAGTTCTACGCTGCGCAAGGTGTCTGGCAGTGTAGGATAAGGAAAACTGTTTTGTGCCTTGGCAGGAGTCAAGGCGCAGGCTATTACTAGATAGCTCAGGAGGATAAATCTTTTGATCATCTTTTCTTTTGCTTTTATTGCTTTCAATCGGTTGCAAAATTACAAAAAATAAATGAATGTGGCAAGGAAAAAGTAATAAAAAAAGTCGCGGAACCATAGAGGGTGAGATCACCTCGGCAACTACAGTTCCAACGACCAGTCTAGTTTATGTCTCCGCAAAATATTTGTTATAGTAAATGATAATTTATTTTATTAATATTCTTGGGGTTATATAAACCTAAACGATATGTCTATTTTAATATGTAAAAGTATACTCCTTTGCTTGTCCTTGATTGGCATTGTCCATCTTCACGTAGTAGGTAGCATTGCCAGTAGCGTTTTGATGAACGTTTTTCAAGTTCAAGGTATATGTCTTGCCGGCTTCACCAGCCTTGAATACATACCAGCAATTCATATTCTGCCCTGTCTCATGGGTTGAGCTGTGCTCAATGTCGCAGCCTTCTGGAGTTACATCGTTTGATGCTACCTTCACTACTACTGGCAGCAGTTCCTTCGGGTAGTTGGCAGGAACAGTAAACTCGAAGCTGTTTGCGCTTGCCTTTACCTGATAGTCTACCTCGCTGATGCTGTAGAGATGGATGTTTCTGTTCAGTCCATGTTTCGTGTCGATGAGGTGGATGATACCCTGTCGCCAGATTTCATCTACCGTACCCAGCTGGTAGGTGATGGTACCCGTTCCGGTGTTGGAAGAGGCATTGTAGGTATAGGCAGTAACCTGTGGAGCATCCACCGTCCCGTATGACAGGTTCTCAGTCCATAAAGCCTTGAAATCCGTAGGCTGCTTGTTGGCTGCATCATCGCCCTTATAGGTGAATTGGAGGGTTTGTTCAGAACCGGAAGCTGCATTGGTGGTCTGATAGGTGCCCTCGTTGATGGAGAGTTCAAAATTACCATCTATCACTCCCGGAATGTATTGTTCCACTCTAATCCAAGGATTATTGACAGGTGCGCTTTTCAGCGCTTCCTCCAAACTTCCCTTACCATAGCTTTCGTCCAGTTTGTCGATGATGATTTTATATTCGTAATTTCGCTTGATGGCATAAGGAACGTTGTCCTGATCCTGCAAGTATATCAGGTAACATCTTTCGTTGTATTTCAGCAATACCTTTGTCGGATCAGTAGGCAGGTTTCTTTCTTCGAATGCTGCGGTAGGATTATACATCTGTCCTCTATCACCTTTCAACCTTTTGTTACTGATGGCAGGAGTTACATAATCCACGGACCATTCCCAGTTGCTTCCACCTGTAGTCTTATCGAAGCGCAGGTTGTTACGGTCGAAGGGAGCGAGGGTTCCGTATGCCATACCATTCACCACAGTCATCGTCAAGTCCTCGTCTTTGAGGTTTGAATTGGCTGCTTTGGCTTGATCACTCCATCTTGCCGAAATCTTGGCTCTGTCTCTGATGAGATGGATGATGTAATCCTGCTTGGTATTATCCTGGCGGAGATATTTCTTGAGCTTCTCTGGCGAATCTTCCTTGATGTAGCCCCAGTATCGGGTCAGCGCAGCCTGATCCTCACCATACTCTGTCTCGAAGGTGGTCATCAGTATATTCTCGTGCATACCCACCCATTTTGACTGGTTATCCCAGTCGATGGTCTTGTACTGGCTTTCTGTATTTGCCACCAGATGGATGCGAGCCGTCTTGTTGGGAATCTGGGCAGAGAAATTTCGAGGGGTGGTTTGTCCATTATCGTCGATATCTTTGTCGCCGTTTTGTATGATGGTGCCGTTTGCGTCTCTTCTGAAACCTTTGATTTCACCGAATTCCCCGACTTTTCCAAAACCCACGAACTGACCTTCCTCATCGAAGCAGAACAGCTTTACGCAGTTTTTCCCGATGCCTTCATTCGTAAACAGGGTGCTTCGGGTAACCTGCTGTTCGAAGTTGGGGATGGATACGTTGAAGCTTGCCGTATAGTAACCTTCTTCTGTTTCGTTTGCTTCGGTAGGAGAAGTAATATTGTCGGGTATGTTGTCAGAACAGCCTGTTAACATTGCTGTTAACAGAACCGTCATGATTCCGATATATAATTTATATTTTTTCATCTTGCTTACCTTCTGTTATTCTATACCTTGGTTTTCAATTTTCTCAATTTCCTCTAAGGTGAGGTCGTGAACGCAGCGAACGTATGTGCCTTTTGCCGGTTGGTTGTTATTGTAGGTAGTCTTGTCTCCATCGAGCGTCCAATAGTTTTCACCTTTGAGTACCTGACTATCTATTGCTTTATCCTGTTTTGCCAACTGATAAATCTGATTTACTTCGTCTCGGGTAGGAAGTCGCCAACCTGTCATTTCTAGCGGTTCGTTCTTATACGTTGTAGCCCTCTCGCTGTAATTTTGGCAGTATCTTCTTGCAGCCTCGTTGCTTTCTGCCGTTTCGTTGCTATTTCCTGTAGATGCAATGATAAAGGCAGGTGAAACAGTCTTGTCTGTAGACATATTTTCGCTATCGAGTTTTGGCTTGGCTACAGTGAAATCGTTGATTCCCTGATTGGTTGTAAACTGTACCGTGTAAAGACGGTTTTGGGTGTTGCTCTTATCTGAAGCATCGGCATTTGCCACATTGAGCGAATAGATGGCTGGATACTTCCTGACATTCACTTTCTGAGATTTGATACCATCATTTGTCTTGACCAGGAAGTTGATATAAAGAATGGTGTTTTGCTCAGGTTTACTTCCGTGGATAGTTATTCTTCCTCGGTTGTTATCTCCTGTGCTTGTATTCACTTGACTGATAGTCTGTCCTACCAGATTTTGATCTTCTTTTTTATAACCATATTTATCGAAGTAATAAGCCTGTCTGTTGTTATCAGTATTGCAGTTGGAGGAAGCAAACCAGTCGATGCACCAGTTTTCTTTATTCCAATCAGTCAGAGCTTTGAGGTTCAGCTGGGTAGGATATACCACCAGGAAGCTGGCTTTATCGCCCTTCACAAAAGTATCTTCCCCCTGGGTCCATTTGGCAATCTCCCATTTCAGATAATCAGTATCTCCGTCGTAATCGATATCCGTATTGGTATCCAGATACTTGATGATGGCATTGACGGTATAGATATAGTTGCGGTCTAACTTCTTGTCACCCTGAGGGTCACGAACCGGTATATTCAATTCCTTCTGGATATCAGATTTTGAATTGTCCTTATATTTGAAGTTGACCTTTGCTACAATCTGTGGCATTGTTTTCTGAGTTTCCCATTGGGTGGAATAACTGTAGGTGGTTACCGTGTAGACATCATTCCCCTTCTCATCTTTTGCAGATGCTGCTGTGCTCCAGGTATTGTTGTCTGATATGATAGATGGAGTTGCGGTTTGACCAGCAAAGATGGTAGTATTGGTATTGTAATTGATGAGTTTCCACTGAACGTCTGAAATATGGTAATCCTTCACCGTAGAAGAGATGTTGAGTTTGATCTTGGCAGCGGCTCTTACCAGTTCTACCGGGATATTCTGTTCAGTCTCTTCTGTAATCTGGTATGAACCATAACTGCTCATCAGAAACTGCTTCTTGCTGTTACCTGTAGAGTAAGGCTTCCAGATATCCACATCCTGCTGGGTAGCATTCTGAAGTTCATTCTGGCTTTTGCCTTGCAGGCTCTGCTTGGTGTTGGCAGCAGCATAGAATGCATAACTTTGACCTGGCTGGAGGTTCAGGCTCTCCTTCCAGTTGCCGGAAGCCAGTACCTCTGCCTGGTTTTCTGCCGGACTTGTAAACTGGCGGTCGATTCTACAATCACCATTTGTCGGTTCGAACAACTTAAAGTCAAGAGAAGACAGAGTTTTTTCATGAAGATTCTCATCTTCCTTCACTCTTGTGGTCTGCAGGTCGTTGACCATAGGAATGATGCTCAGCTGTTGTGCAGCCGAACCGTTTCCCAGTTCGTCTTCAGCCGAGCATCCTGCCATGAGCCATCCTGCCGTAAGAGCCAAGATGCATTTTGCGAATCTTATGTCTTTATATAACTTCTTCATGATGAATATTGTTTTCTGTTGTCTTTATAATACTTGTTCAAAGTGAATATCCTTACCGGCGAATTTTCCCTCTTTACATCCTTTATATTGGAAACCTGGATTCAGGACGAACTTATCGTTCGGATATTTGGTCAGGAACACCTGCGCCTTTACATTATGTGGCTTTGCCAAATCCAGTCTGTTTTTTGGAACCACATAGAAGTAAAGTGTTTTCTTATCACCATTTTGGTTGATGATGAAATCCTCTATCTTGTAGGTTTTTCCTACTGGATTCTTGCCATCATTATCCTTTGTGATTTCGGGATCGTAGTAAGGCGTATCTTCCGGATAATTGCCATTTTGGTCGCATTGTACGAATCCGAACATCGGGTTGTCTGTCTGGAGAATCCATGGCTGACCTTTGGTGTCGATATTTTGGAGTGTAATCATTGGGCCGCGTTTAGGGAAACCATAATATACCTTGTATCCCCATTCGGTCTGGTCGCCGTCAGGGATAACTACACTTGTTGATGCATCGATGAAATCATACGTTCCTCCATCCTGCCATTCCTGAATGCTAGGGGTAACGGTGAGTTTACCCATCTGTCCGTTGAGGAAATAGCCATAAACTACCATCTCCCTGTTTCTGATGGCATTTCCCTCAGAAGGAATATGGAAGGTTTCGCTCTTTTCTGTAGCTCCGCCATCTAATGAATAGTATATGGTGCCTCGGATGGCTTTGTTGGTCTCACGGAGATAGCATAAATCATGAGATATGATTCCTTCCTTATCAAAAGCATCCAGATATTCTTGGGCTGTCTGATTGCTCTTCTTGATGAATTTCATAGGATCAACCACCTCCCTGATATCTTTGTTCTCTACACCAGCCAGATTCAGAGTGGTTGGTACATAAGTCGTACCAGCGTTGTTGTATTTCTGACTAGTAACGTCCTGGTTGTAACCGTTCTCATCATATTCTGCCTCATCGGGGAAAACATAGCTGGCAGTAGGGATGGTATTGCCTTCTACTTCAATTCTTGTTACCTTTACCTGACTGGTATTGGCATCAGAACCCGATTTGCGGGCAAAGTAAAAATGGAGCTTGGAAACAGCTCGAACCAGAGGAATCTTGATTCCTTTGGTCTTTGCCTCTGCTTCGGTTGTTCCAACATGATTCTCTACAGAAATGTTGGTGATGGCACGAGAGATAGGGAGACCTGTTTCAGGAACTTCTGTGTTTTGTGGATTACCATTATCTTGAATACCAAAAGTTGTGTCAAAGCAGATATTCTGCAACTCCTTGCGGGTGATGCTGCTGAAATCCTTACCGTTCAACTTACTTTCTATATTGGTACTTTCGGAATTCGCGAGGATGTAGAGGTCGATATTTTCCACCTCTTTACCTGCTATCTTTCTTAAGAAACGTAGCTGCAAATTGTAGCTGCCATTAATATCTTTCAATGCTTCTTCCTTATATGCGATAGGATTGGCATCTTCGTTTGTGCCAGATTGAAACACCCATACCTTGATGCTGTGAATGTCGCTCTCTGAGTTGGGGTCAGCTTTGCTCTCATTATCTGCGAGCACACCTTCCGTACGTCTTTCTCCAGCTCGGGTGCTGTTAGCCGAATTGCTAGAGAAGCTGAGGCTGATATATGCGTCATGGTTCTCAATAGTCTCTGTATCTTGATTCTCTGAGCAAGATGCCATAGTGCCTACCATGAGCAAAGCAGCAAGTGCCGTACAAATCTGGCGGGTCATCTTGGTCAAAGTAGTTTTATAGCTAGTCATCTTTTCTTTCTTTTACTTATACTTATCTTTTCTTATTTTCCCAGGTCGGTATTCTGTAGGTTCAGAACCCAGTTGTTTACCTTGATTCTTGCATCCATGCTGTAGTTGGAGCTTGGTGCAGGTACGTAGAACACCAGGGTGTAATGGTCCTGACGGTCCAGATACTGCTGGTCGGTCCAGTCTTTGCCGTAGCGGTCGCTCGCACAGAGTGAGAGAAACCAAGGCAGGGAGTGGTTGAAGATAACCTTACCAGTTCGCTTGTCTGTGATGACGATGCGCTTGTCGTCATAATCATTGGTTCCAATAGCCCCACGGCTCTTGTTGTCGTCCTTGGTCTCAAACATACGGGATGATGAGAGGTCGTAAACCAAAGCTTTTTCTACGATTTCGCCTTCCACCTCGGTCTTGCCACTGTGGTTTTCTACCAGTTTCTTGTCGAATGGCAGATATGTGATTGACTTTGGTTTTACCTTGTCGCCCTTATAGTCGAGGAGGGCAGCAGAACCTTTTATCTCTACATCGAAGTTTTCTGCGGTAAAGCCTTTCTGGTCGGGTTCGAATGGAAGCATCACCACTCGGTATGTCTTGGTACACTTCATCAGACTCAGTTTGCCCTGTGCATCGTTTGTGCCATCGAAGCTGACGGTATCCTGGGCTGTATAGAGAGCAGTAAACTGCTTGTCGTTGACCGAAGCATCTCCGTTCTTCTTACCCATTTCCTCTTGCAGATCTTCAATGGTTGAAATACCAGGAGTAAGCTGTGTGAATGTAAACTCAGTCTCATCGTCGTCAGCTCTGGTACCGGCAAGTGCAGGCTGCTTGTCACGAGCCAGGCAGACGAAGGTGTACTTGCCCTTCTGTAGGTCTGTGATTTCCATCTGATGACCTAACTCAAACTTGTCTGCTGACTCTGTATAGGTATCAACGAATTTGCCGTTCTTGTCGAACACATAAACGTTGAGGTTTTTCACTTCTGCAGAGAATGCATCGGCTTCCTTAACATTGTAAGTGTAGTCAAATTTGAGTGACAACTTTGGGGTAGGACAGCCCGTGATATCGTCCTTCATGCATGATGAAAGCGAAGTGAGTGCGATGGCTGAGATGCAAACTAGCTTGCAACATTTGTTGTTGAGGAAATGTGCCATATTCTTTATCTTTTATAATCTTTTACTTATTTTATATAGAGAGTGCCGTAGGTAGCGAATATCTTTGCTTCATCAGCTCTCTGTTTCGTTGCCTTCGGCATCGTTTTTATCTAAGGATGAAAAGTGCCAGTCTTTCGGGTTGGGGGTATGACGGCACGTCTTTGTATCTCCCGCCTTTTATACATGGGCGGCAATGTTAGTTATCTTTTCTGAATGTTTTCGTTGCTTTTCAGAACGAACGTTTTGATTGATAAACTCTCGGAGGAGGATTGCTCCCCCGAGAGTATTGGTATATATATAAGTATTTATATTTTATCTGTCTGGTATGACGGAATATTACTTAAAGTCAACGTCCTGTGTATTGAGAACCCAAGGGTTAACAGAAACAGTAACATCAAGATAGAACAAACCATCCTTGTCTGGTGTGCCGTTAGGAACCTGTGCACCAACGTTGAAGATATTGTTTACTGTCAAGCGATAGATGCTATTACGCTGGATAGCATTCTCGTAACCGATGTACTGATCCTTGATAGCCTGCTTGTAGTATGTCTTACCGCAGTTGAAGACTTCAATCTTGTATGTCTGACGGAAGTTATCCAATTTGCTTTCTACAGTTGGATCACCCTCAGCAGTTGGTGCAGCCTTAGCTGCTGTCACCTCAGCCTTCATCTGTTCTGCAGTCTTACCACCGAAGAGTCCCTTTACATCATTGTAAGCTTTATAGATGTCAGCGAAGCTCTTGTAGATAACGTTGTTGTAACGGTAGAATGTACCATCCTCGAAGTCTGCGTTAGCCATATCCTTGAGCTTTACAGTATATTCGAAGTACATTGAAGTTGCTGCAGTAGATGAGTTGTTCTCAAATACATAATCCTTATGAGTATTAGGAGTAGTTGCTGCAGTGAAGTAGTCTCTGTTCTCAAGCAAAGTAGCTGTACCGAACTCTGTTGTTGGCTGATAATATGTGATGTCTGAAGGAATGTTCAGAGTTGTTCCAGTCCAGTTCTGCATGATATAGCTCTTGTTTGACAAGTTAGAGATTGCATAGCCTGTCATCTTAATAGACTCTACTTTCTTAACAGCATCTTCCATAGCCTTCTTCTCTGCAGGTTTAGCATCAGTCTTTGTGTATGCCACAATCTTTGTAGCATTAGAAGTTGGCTCATCAATACGAGCTGTCAAACGTTCAATCTTGATAGGGCTTACAGCGTTGTCGTATTTAATCTGTGCAGCACTAGTCTCCTTCTTGTTGTCATCTGTAAATACTACAGTATAGTCATTGCCATCAACTGTACCGTCGTTCTGGTTGAACATTGCGAACTTATTGTCTGTATCGTATGGCTGAGCAAACTTATCTGTTGCAGTGAAGATATTCTCCCATGGTTTATCATCTGTAGTGTTAGCCAGGAAGTATACCTTATATGTTGCACCTGCAACTACCTTTTCTACTTCAATCTTAATCTGGGTAGAACCATCTTTACCCTGTGTTGGCTTACCTGCTTTCCATTCTGTTTCTGAGATTTCCTTTGTGAAAACAACTTTACCCGCAGCATCTACCAAGTAGATTGTACCGCTTGTTACATCTGACTCTGCTGCTGTTGCATCGAAATCATTTTTCAAAGCAGTTCTGGTACCATCTGACTTCGGAGTCTGTACATTCAAGGTCATGTAGAAACCATCAACCTTGTTCAGGCTGTTACCAGCCAAATCCTCACTGTCGCTGCAGCTTGTGAAAGACAAAGCTGCGGCTGAAACTAAGCTCATTACGAGCAAATTAACTTTTTTCATAATCTTTTACTTGTTAATTTGTTAAAACGTTATTAATATTTTATTCTTATTTATTTCCTAAAAATGTTTCGCATACAAATGGTTGGGTTCTGTTTTTAAACCAATAACAATCCTTATTATCTATAACTTATATCTTTTTATGAACAAATCTGATAGTATGCTTACAAGTTTGGAAGAATCTTCTCCAAGTTTTCTTGTGCGCCCTTGAGACCTGCAGCAGAAGCTTTCTCAAAGAAAGTCTTTGCCGTCTCATAATCCTCATTCATGACAGCAAGACAACCACGGGCATTATCTGCTTCAGCACCGTTGCCTGCCTTCTTGAGATATTTCTCTACGCTGACCTTGTCACCACGTTCGATGGCAGCATAGGCAGCATTTAGGTTGGCAAGCTTGTCTTCCGGATACATTCTTACGGCAATATCGAAGACCGTGTTGAATTCATCGCTGCCCTTAGGATAACTCTGTGCCACCATATACATCTCTTGCAGCGAAAGCTTCTGAGGACGTGTCTTGATGACCTTGCGAGCTTCTTCCAGATTGAAGGCCTTTACATCATACTTGATGGTGTAGTCCGTACGGCGCAGTCCAGGCCATACATTCTTCACAAGATAGCGGAAACCTTCTCCTGCTTTTGAAGCGATAGCCTTTTCTGTTTCGTCAGGAGTCAGGTTGCTGTTCATGATGCTCAATACTTGCTTTTTGGCTGGCATGTCATGGCTTTCTACAAAAATTCTGGTTCCTTCCCAATCCTCAGCTGTGCTTGTTATCGCAAACAGTTTTTGATCAATAGGATAGGTCTTCAACAGATAATTCCTGAGAGCCTGTGTACGGTTGTGCGCCAGTTTCTCGTTGTTGGCGTATCTTCCGTCTGGTGAAGCATAGCCGTGGAGAATAATAGATGTAATTGTAACATCCGGATCATTCTTGACGAGATCAATCGTCTTGCGGATTGTTTCAAGCTCAGAGGCATTGTTGCCCAAGTCGTAAACGATATCCCATTTGTTGATAGGGAAGTTCAGTTTTGCTGAACCGTTTTCCTGTCTTCTCTTGATAGGCTCTGCCTTTGGCTCTATGTAGGCATGATAGAGTTTATCTGGGGTAGAGAGTGCATTGCCCAAGGAGTTGAGGATGCCTTCGTCCAACAGTGTCTGGTTACAACCGCAGGCGTCGTGAGCCACGAGCATCTGCGAGTTCTTCATCCAGCTGCTGTAAGGAACGGTGTAAGCGTAGTGGATGGTTTGTGGCTTCTTGTTGTTGCGCTGTGCCACAACGAGTGGGTTTGGGGTTGCTGTTTGCTGGTTGCGCAGATAGTAGATGTATCTTTTGCGTCCCATCACTTCTACCGCCGGCATCTTCAGCGTATCCTCTCCACTGACAATCATCGGTGTATAAACCAATCCCTTGTTGCTGCCAAGCATCACCTTGTCAAGGTTGAGGTCCATCTGTACACTAACCTTGTTGCCTTTTTTCTTGATTACCTTATTGTTTACCTGGATATTCTTGCCTTCCTGAATCTCATTTGAGCTTCTGTTGTCTGCTGAGGCAGGCAAAGCAAGCATCAGCATGAAGGCTCCGAGTAAGTTTTCTGTTATCTGATATGAAATCTTCATAGGTACTTTCCTTTAAATGTTCTATTGTTGAATTTAGAAAACATACACTAAGTTGAGTGCGGCTTTGGTTGGTCCCACGTAATGATGGGTCTTGTCATCCTCCATCTTTTCTCCGCAACTGGCACATTCAAACTTGTCAGATTTACTGTAAGTATATCCAATGCCAAGTTCTGCTTCGAGGTTCCAGTGCTTGGACAGCACCCAGGAATATCCGTAAGCAACGCCAGCTCCCACAAACCATCCTTCATACCGATAATCTTTCAGCTTGGAAAAGTCCGTGCCCAAAAACTTAAAGACTGCATTGACGTTACCTATATTATAGGAACCAGCAATGGTATGGAATCCTATAAAATGTCCCATCATCTTATTACAGAACCAATATCTCGCCTCAGGTTGTACTAACCAATGTTTCCATTTCTTATTATTAGAATAGGTCCAAGGATTGTAATTGGCAGAGACGTCAAGGGTCCATTTGGGTGATAGCCCAAATTCTGTTCCAAGATTGATGGTGCTTGTTGCATCATACAGCAGGTTGGTCTTTACGGCCACCTTTTGTGCCATGGCTGGGCTTATGAAGCCGATGAAAGCCAACAGCACAAATAAAATCCTTTTATTCATGATTTCTTAGTTAAAACTTAATAATATTATGGGCGACTTTTCATCACCTTTTACTCATTTACTTTTACTTACACTTAAAATTTGGATAAATGTAGAGACACTTCAAATCCTTTTCAATTTACTTTTCCTCTACTTTCTGTTGATGATTTATCCTCATCGTTCTGAAATCCGGTGCAAAAGTATATGAAATTCGCATAACCTCCAAACTTTTTTACCCTGAAAAATACTGAAAAATGCTTTTTCTTATCATTTAAACCACTGATTTATACTTAAAGTTGTTAAATTCTACATTTTTTCTCTTTTTTATGATTGATTTATGATTGAATGTTGTAATTTTGCAGCGATTTATTCTGGAAACGGATAAAATGTTAAAAAGAGCATGAATCCGTAACTTTGTGTATAAGTAAACGAAATTAATGCATACCAAGCCAAAATGGAACTAAAAATTCGTATTATAAATCTGATATTGAGAGTTGAGCACCATCTGTGCCCGATTTACTGCGGTGTCATCGATTGTCACCGTGTCATTGCTTTCCTGTTGCTTACTTTAGCTGAGATGTTTATCATCCCATTCCATCTATCTTTGTTCATCGTGTTGGGTGAACCATGGGGACTTAGCCTTACTGTCATTCATGCTTTGATATTGCTGGGCTTGCAGTTTGCCATTTGGAAAAGAAAGCTCGCTTTCTCTATAGGTATATCTTCCGTTTATCTTTTGTTGTTTGCCAAACTGGCTATTGATACAGTTTTCTGTTCTATTTTTGGATGCGAAACGGATGAAGTGAGCATTATCAGTAACATATTTATTATGTTCATACTTGCCATTACTGCCCTTACGCAACAGTTGAAAAAGACTTCTTTGGTAATTGTTGTTGGTATGCTGCCGGTCATCTCCTTCTTTTTTGCCCGCAATAATTGTATGTCTACGCTATTTAGTGTCAAGGCGATTTTCCTTGGCTTTATACTGGTGACTTATGCTGCAATCTACCAAATGAAGGAAATTACTCGAAACCTACGCCAGCCTAAGCGAATTACCAATATTGAAAGGAAAGCATTGGATATGATTGCCAATATGGAGGATTCAAAAGTTGATAAAACCGGTAGCCTGATGAAGCATCTGACACCGGAATTACGTGAACGTATTATTAATAAAGCAACAGAGCATATCCGTAAGGAAGAAACTGATAAAATATTATGGAATCAGGTTTGCGAAGGCTTTACCAATAGTGAAAAACAAATCTGTAAGCTGGTTTATGAGGGAAAAACACTGAAGGAGATGTGCGACTTGCTGAATAAATCAGAGTCGAACATCACCAGTCAGCGTAGCCATATCCGTAAGAAATTGAATATGGATAGAAAGGACGATTTGCGTCAGGTCCTGGAAGCGAGAATCTCCCAGATAAGGGAGACCTCTCCTATATCTTAGTCTTCCATTCTCAGGAATGCCTTTGGCAGATATTGTATGATATCGCTGGCAATGAGACTTTCCTTGCCCAGGTCTTTTGCGGCAAGGTCGCCTGCCAGACCGTGTAGATGCATTCCCAATCGGCAGGCATCTGCCTGCTTGTATCCTCGTGCCAGGAGGGCTGTGATGATACCTGTAAGTACATCACCGCTTCCGGCTGTTGCCATGCCACTGTTGCCGGTAGAGCAGAATTCTACTTTTCCGTCCGGATGGCAGAGGGCTGAATAGTGTCCTTTTAATATAATGTACGCCTGAAGTCGTTCAGCCAGTTCGCAGGCTTTTGAGAGTCGTTCGCTGCAACTGCTGCTGGCATTGCCTGCCAGGCGGTCCAGTTCTTTTGGATGGGGTGTGAGGATGATGTCCTTTGGAAGTTGCTGCATCCAGGCACGGTGGCTGGAGAGAATGTTCAATGCATCAGCATCTACGACCACCGGACAGCTGGCACGGCGCAGTTGCGCTATCAGGGCGATGGCGGTAGTCTCGTTGGTTCCCAGTCCAGGACCGATGCCCATGGCATGGAAGTTCTCTGTTTCCACCGGCTCGCTGAAGATGGTTTCTTCAGAATCCATCTGAAGTACCGCTTCTGGTACGCTTATCTGCATAATCTCGTAGTTGCGTTTGGGCGTATGTGTAGTCACTTTGCCCACACCGCTTCTCAAGCATGCCTTGGTAGCAAGGACCGATGCACCGCACATGCCATAGCTTCCGGCAATGATGAGTGCATTGCCCATGTTGCCCTTATGCGCAAAATCATTACGGGGATGCATCAGTAGTCTGATGTCCTTTTCCTCAAGGATGCTGTATCTGCAATCTGTATTCTTGATATATTCTGTAGAAAGTCGGATGTCAAGTACTTTCAGATGCCCCAGGTATTGCTGGTTGTCTGCCATCAGCATGCAGAGCTTTTTCTGCTGAAGGGTAAGAGTCTGGTCAGCTCGGATAATGTTGGAGTGGATGTTGTAGGAATTATCTTCGGTCATCAGTCCCGAAGGAATATCGATACTTACCACCTTGGCAGCACTCTGGTTGATGTATTTTACCATAGCAGCAAAACCTCCAGCCAGCGGTTTGTTCAGTCCGCTGCCAAAGAGACCGTCAATCACAAGCGTACCTGCTTCGAGCTGTGGAGGATCGAAGTTGAGAACGACTTCCGTGAATTTCACTCTTTTTGCTTCCTGGAGTCTTTTCTTGTTGGCTGCACAGTCTGCTGAGAGTTTATTGTGTACGTTGAACAGATATACATTCACCTGATATCCATCCTCGCTGAGCAATCTGGCAACAGCAAGGGCATCGCCACCATTGTTGCCGGGACCGGCGAAAACGACCACGGGTGTGCGGTTGGTCCATTCTTCCTCGATGGCACGAGTCAAAGCTTTGGCAGCACGTTCCATGAGGTTGAGCGATGAGATGGGTTCATGCTCAATGGTGTATTTGTCTAGCTCATGTATCTGAGCACTTGTAAATATCTTCATACTTCGATTTATGTTAAAACTATGATGTTTGGGTAAAAACCTTGACATTTATTGCTTTCTAAATGCAAAAGTACTAAAAAAAGGTGGATGAAAGCATGATGTTTCATGTTTTTTTCGTATTTTTGCAGAAAATATTATATTTAAATACGATGGGCATAGTAAAAATCAAGGATAAGAGCTTCAAAACATCGATTCCTGAAGCTGAGATTCTGAAGAAAGTACAGGTCGTAGCCGACCGTATCAACAAGGATTACGAAGGTAAGAAGCCGGTATTCCTGGCAGTGTTGAATGGTGCGTTTATTTTCGCAGCCGATTTGATGCGTATGATTACGGTACCGAGCGAGATTTCGTTTGTGAAGTATGCTTCCTATGAGGGTACCACCTCTACTGGCAGCATGAAGACACTCATGGGCATCAACCAGGACCTGGAAGGTCGGGATGTCATCATTGTAGAAGACATAGTTGACTCTGGTTTTACCATGGTCCACATGATAGATGAACTCAAGAAGAAGAATCCGGCTAGTATCGAAGTCTGCTCTTTGCTCGTAAAGCCAGGCAACCTGAAGGTTGATTTGGACATCAACTATGCCGTGATGGAAATTCCTAACGATTTCATCGTAGGATATGGATTAGATTATGACCAAGAAGGCAGAAACCTCCGCGACATCTACACGATTGTAGAAGAATAGGGGGTGAAGCATGTGGGAGAAAATTAGTGATTATTGCTTGGATGTCTCCAAGTATCTTATTACAGCAGCGTTTATAACGACTTTTGTTGGAGATATTGGGGAAGAACTTCATTGGCTTATTTATCTGGTTAGCTTTATCTTGGCAGTGGGGCTTTTTTGGGTCGCTCTGTATTTTGACAAGAAAGGTAAAAAAGAGAAAGAAGAAAGACGTAAAAAATATACTAAGTTTAATAATAAAAATAGGAGGATATAAGTATGAACACTTTAATCTTTTTAGGTATGTTCACTGTTTTCTTTGGTGTAACGATTGCTATACTTTTGTCTCCTTGGGGGCAGAAATGGATGAATGAATATTAATCTGACACAACATAAAACAATTTATATATATTAAGGTAAAAATGAAAAATATCGTAATTTTCGGTGCTCCAGGTGCAGGTAAAGGTACACAGAGCGACAAGATGATCGAGAAGTATGGTCTCGGTCACATTTCAACAGGTGATGTACTTCGTAATGAAATCAAGAATGGTACAGAGCTTGGTAAGACAGCTAAGGGATTTATCGACAATGGTCAGTTGATTCCAGACGAGTTGATGATTGACATCCTCGCAAGTGTATACGATAGCTTTGGTAAGGAGCACGCTGGCGTAATCTTCGATGGTTTCCCACGTACTACTCCACAGGCTGAGGCTTTGAAGAAGATGCTCTCTGAGCGCGGTCATAAGATTGCAGCCATGATTGAGTTGGCTGTTCCTGAGGATGAGTTGATGGCTCGTTTGATTAACCGTGGTAAGGAAAGTGGCCGTTCTGATGATAACGAGGAGACTATCAAGAAGCGTCTCAATGTTTATCACACTCAGACTGCTCCGCTCATCGACTGGTATGAGAAGGAAGGTATCCACCACCACATCGAGGGTCTCGGTACAGTAGATGAGATCTTCGCTCGTGTTTGCAATGTAATCGACAACTTGTAATCAAGATAAAATAATCTTCCCCGCAAGGCTGCGGGGAAGATTTATTCGTTAAATAAAAGAAGAATCTTTTGTTCAATAAAAGAAGATTTATTCATTCAATTAAAAAGGAAAAATAAATGGCTGAATCCAATTTCGTAGATTATGTAAAGATCAACTGCCGCTCTGGTAAGGGTGGTAAAGGCTCCATGCACCTGCGCCACGTGAAGTACCAACCTAATGGTGGACCTGATGGTGGCGATGGCGGACGTGGAGGAAGCATCTATCTTCGCGGCAACCACAACTACTGGACTTTGCTGCATCTGAAGTATCAGCGCCACTTCTTCGCCGAGCATGGTGGCAATGGAGGACGTGACAAGTGTCATGGTACCGATGGCAAGGACATCTATATTGATGTGCCTTGTGGTACCGTGGTGTATAATGCCGAGACCGGCAAGTTTGTATGCGATGTCGCATACGATGGACAGGAAGTGCTGCTTCTCAAGGGTGGTCGCGGTGGATTAGGTAATTTCCAGTTCCGTTCTGCCACTAATCAGGCGCCTCGTTATGCACAGCCTGGAGAACCTATGCAGGAGATGACCATCATCATGGAGTTGAAGCTCCTTGCCGATGTGGGTCTGGTAGGTTTCCCTAATGCCGGCAAGTCTACCTTGCTGAGTGCTGTGTCAAGTGCTCGTCCTAAGATTGCCAACTATCCGTTTACTACGCTCGAACCGTCACTGGGTATCGTGGATTATCGTGATCACCAGAGCTTTGTCATGGCCGACATTCCTGGCATCATCGAGGGTGCGAGCGAAGGAAAGGGCTTAGGTTTGCGATTCCTGCGCCATATCGAGCGCAACTCCCTGCTGCTCTTTATGGTGCCGGGCGATACAGATGATATCAAGAAGGAATATGAGGTATTGCTGGGCGAGTTGAAGAATTTCAATCCTGAGATGCTCGATAAGCACCGTGTGCTTGCCATCACCAAGTGTGATCTCCTGGATGATGAGCTCATCGAGATGTTGAAGGATACTCTTCCTACCGACCTTCCTGTGGTCTTCATTTCTTCTGTTACCGGACAGGGTATTCAGGATTTGAAGGATGTACTCTGGAAGGAACTGAACTCTGAGAGCAATAAGCTGCAGGAGATTACTGCCGAGGATACCCTCGTGCATCGTGATAAGGACATGTCCCGCTTCCAGCAGGAACTTGAAGCTGAGGGTGAGGACATCGTTGAATATATCGATGAGGATGAAATCGAGGATGTTGATGACCTCGATGATTTCGAATATGAGTAATCTTAACTTTGAACTTGGAACATTGAACTTTATGATATGCCCAAAAAGTCATAACGTTCTGTTTTCGGAGTTCAAAGTAAAAAGTCTAATCATAAAGTTCAAAGTTCAAAGTTCAATGTTCAAAGTATATAGCATAGCTTCAGGTGTCAAGGCTTTCTCTACTACCCGTAAGGATGGAGTAAGCCAGGGCAACTATGGCGAATTTAATATCAATGAGTTTTGCGGTGACAATGCAGAACATGTGGCTGAAAACCGCAAGCGTCTTGCCACAAAGTTGGGTATTGATACAGCCCATCTCATTATGCCGCATCAGGTACATGGAGTAGAGGTGCGTAATATCGCAGATGAGTTTTTTACCATGCCTGAGAATATCCGTAAGATGGTACTTGAAGGCGTAGATGCTATAATGACCGATCAGGCTGGTGTATGCATTGGCGTTTCTACTGCCGATTGCATCCCGGTGCTTCTTTATGATGAGGAGCATCATGCAGCAGCAGCCATCCATGCCGGATGGAGAGGGACCTTGGCTCGCATCGTTCACAAGACTCTTCAGGAGATGGCTTTTGCCTATAAGACAGATCCCAAGAAGCTGAAGGCGGTGATAGGTCCTGGCATTTCTCTCGACAGCTTTGAGGTGGGAGATGAGGTATATGAGGCTTTTGAGCAGGCTGCCTTTCCGATGGAAGAGATTGCAGAGCAGCGCCCTAATGCTGCCTTCTCTGCAGATCCTGCTGAGCGTGATCGCCTGGCTGCCGAAGGTAATATCGTTCAGCCCCTGAAGTGGCATATCAATCTGCCTCTCTGCAATAAGCAGATTCTTCTGCACTGTGGTGTAGCCGAGGAAAACATTCAGGATTGTGGCATCTGTACCTTCCAGCATAGCGACGAGTATTTCTCTGCTCGCAAGTTGGGCACAGAGAGCGGCAGAATCTATACTGCCATCCTCCTGGAGAAATAAATAAGATTTTTCATGATAACATCCATTTCTGTCTTTTCTATGAAACGAAGAGGGAGGAGTGGATGTTTTTCAATTTATGGTTAACAATTAATTTCTGAAAGATAAAGATAACGACAAAAGATATAGATAATGAGTAGATTAAGACAGAGATTGGGGCTTGTAGCCGTCTCGGGCATGCTGATGCTATCCCTGAGCAGTTTCATGCCCGCCAAAAATGAGTTTACTGCCGCCGAGCAACAGCAGGTGAGCATCGCAACGCCAGGCCTCTTTGCCCAGAGTCAAGCCTTCAATGTTGACTTTGAGATATTCCGTGCCAAGGAATATTCCTTCCCGCTTCCTGTGGGCAAGGCTAGCCTTACCAATGGCAATAGCGTGATGCGCATCGAAACCTCGAAGGGCGACGCCGTCAAGGCGATGTTTGAAGGTTATGTGCGACTCTCGCGCAAAACCGAGTCGATGGGTAATGTCATCGTCATCCGTCACGACAATGGTCTGGAAACTGTGTATGCCAACAATGCCGAGAACCTGATGAAGGTGGGACAGCATGTGGATGCCGGACAAACCATCGCCATCGTGGGTACTAAGGAGGGTGAGATCTACTGCGATTTCTCCATCATGGTGAATGGTGCACGCATCAACCCGGAAACCATCATCGAACTGAAGAGTCATAAGCTCCGCCGACAGACCGTGCAGTTCCGCAAGATGGGCAGCCGCATCAACATCACGGTGATAGGCGGCAAGGATTCCTCCGTTTCTAGAAACGATACGAGTGATAGAAATGATAAGGGGGCAAATAAGAAGTCGGGCAGCCGGGCTGGCGATCATGCCATGACTCTCGACCCTGACGAGGTGAACGATCCGTTTACCATCACTAACACCTTCCGTCTCGATTTGGAGAAGATAGAGGATAAGGCATGGTCATATCCATTGCCTGAGGCCCGTGTCATCAGTCCATACGGAGGTGCCCGCCGTCACTCGGGTGTGGATTTGAAGACCAAGCCTAACGACGAGATTTATGCCGCCTTCGATGGCGAGGTGGTTGCCTCGGGACCTTACTACGGCTATGGCAACTGCATCCGCATCAAGCATGCCTACGGCTTGGAAACGCTCTATAGCCATCAGAGTAAGAACATGGTGAAGAAGGGCGATAAGGTGAAGGCAGGACAGGTAATCGGTCTTACGGGCCGTACCGGAAGAGCCACCACAGAGCATCTCCATTTCGAGGTGTCTTTCGGCGGCAAGCGCCTGGATCCAGCCATCATCTTCGACCACAGTAACCATAAGCTGAAAGCCGCTACCTTGCATCTTACCAAGGGAAAAGGTGTGAAGAGCGTCAAGAACAGATAAAGTACTAGTAACTGAACTAGAATAAAAAAACTTCGCCCGTGGGCTGCCAGGGAAAACTCCCAGCACCCCACGGGCGAATGTTTTTATCAATCTTTTATCAATCTTTGTTTCTGTGTTTACAGAAAGACAAAGATAGAGCTAGAGATTATTTCTTCTTCTGCGATTTACGGTTGGCTCTCTGTTGGCGATACTTTGCCTTCTGACGGGCAGAGCCGCTGCCGTGAGCACCCGTAATATACTTTTTCTTCTTGGCTTTGGTCTTCACCTTGTCGTCGTCGTCCTTCTTAGGTCCGCCGCCTCCCTTGAAAACCATGCCGCCCATGATAATATCGTCAATATCACTCATATACTTTGAACTTTGAATTTTGAACTTTGAACTTTATGATAAGTAAAGCCGTTGAATTCTTCACTCTTCGTTCTTCACTCTTCACTTAAATTAGTGATGGAAGAGGCGAACGTGAGTGAACGCCATAGCAATGCCGTACTTGTCGCAAGTATCGATAACATTATCGTCACGGATGCTACCGCCTGCTTCTGCTATGTATTCCACACCACTCTTGTGAGCACGTTCGATGTTGTCACCGAATGGGAAGAAAGCATCGCTACCAACGCTTACACCCTTGTTCTGTGCAATCCAAGCCTTCTTCTCCTCGCGGGTCAATGGCTCAGGCTTCTCTGTGAAGAACTGCTCCCAAACGCCATCCTGCAATACGTCTTCCCACTCATCAGAGATGTAGACATTGATGGTGTTGTCACGGTCTGCACGGCGAATCTTCTCCTTGAAAGGCAGATTCATTACCTTAGGACACTGGCGCAACCACCACTCGTCTGCCTTTGAACCAGCAAGGCGGGTACAGTGGATACGGCTCTGCTGACCGGCACCGATACCGATTGCCTGACCGTCCTTCACGTAGCATACAGAGTTACTCTGAGTATACTTCAAGGTGATGAGCGAGATAATCAGGTCGCGCTTAGCCTCTGCAGTGAAGTTCTTGTTCTTGGTAGGGATATCCTCGAAGAGAGCAGGATCATCGAGCTTCACCTCGTTGCGTCCCTGCTCGAAGGTAACACCGAATACCTGCTTGTGCTCGATAGGAGCTGGCACGTAGTCAGGATCAATCTGGATGACGCAGTAGGTACCCTTGCGCTTCTCCTTCAACACCTTAATAGCCTCAGGAGTATAGCCAGGAGCAATCACGCCGTCACTTACCTCACGCTTGATGAGGAGGGCAGTAGCCTCATCGCATACATCGCTCAGGGCAACAAAGTCACCGTAAGAGCACATGCGGTCTGCACCACGAGCACGAACATAAGCACAAGCCAAAGGAGAAAGTTCGAAATCTACGTCATCGCAGAAGTAAATCTTCTTCAATGTGTCGCTCAGTGGCAAGCCGATGGCAGCACCGGCAGGAGAAACGTGTTTGAAACTAGCGGCAGCAGGCATTCCTGTAGCAGCCTTCAGTTCCTTGACCAATTGCCAAGAATTGAAAGCATCCAGGAAGTTGATGTAGCCAGGTCGGCCGTTGATAACTTCGATAGGCAGTTCCCTTCCGTCATCCATATAGATGCGAGAAGGCTTCTGATTCGGATTGCATCCGTACTTAAGTGCTAATTCTTTCATCTTGTAAGAAATATAATTGAATTCTGCTGCAAAATTACAACTTTTTTGTGGTAAAAACAAAAATAATCAGGAAAACATTACCTTGTTTCGATTTTATTATGTACTTTTGCCCCCTGTTAGAATAAATGAAATTTGAGAAATAGAGAAATTGAGAATTTGAGAAAGGAAAATCACAATGAAGAATGATTTGAAAATTCTCGCCGTAGCTTTAGAGAAGAAGCTTGGCAAGGCACACGTACAGCACGATGAGAAGCATAGTAAGACAAAAGTGCTACACAAGGTGTGGGATATTTTAAAGGGTAAGGAAAAACCTTCGGCGCAGACACTCAACCGCTTGGCATTACTTGCCGGCTTCCAAAGTTGGGCGGATTTCCAGGGAGCATTGCATGGTACCGATGATGGGTTGACGAATTATAGCACCGGGGAATAAGCAAAACACTTCACTCAGGTTGAAGGGTATTTTTCTTGATGTAAAATTGATGTAGAAATATAGAAAGGGCATCCTATCGGAAGATGGGATGCCCTTTTCAAATTCTAATTTTAATAGGTAACTAAGAAAATTACTCAGCGCTCTTAGCGATGGTCTTCTTCTCAGCGATACGAGCCTTCTTACCTGTGAGCTTACGCAAGTAATACAACTTAGCGCGACGTACCTTACCGTGCTTGTTCACCTCGATAGAATCGATAGCTGGTGACTCGATAGGGAAGATACGCTCTACACCTACTGTACCAGACATCTTACGAACTGTGAAACGCTTCTTGTCACCATGACCAGAGATCTTGATAACTACACCACGATAGAGCTGGATACGCTCCTTAGTACCCTCGACGATTTTGTAAGCGACTGTGATAGTGTCACCTGCCTTGAACTCAGGGAACTTCTTGCCGGTTGCAAATGCTTCTTCAGCAACTTTAATCAAATCCATTTTTTGTATAAAATTAAAAATTGTTTGTCGTTCCAACGCAACATGGACGGGTAACACTTCTACCCTGACAACAGCGGTTACGCCGAAAAGCGGGTGCAAAGTTACGACTTTTTCTCGTATCTCGCAAATTTTCAGATACTTTCTTTCGATTTCCTCGCAGTTTTTTTGTTTTCTTTACTACTGTCATTGAATTTTTTCGCAAATTTCGCAGATTTCGCAGATTTATTTTGTAACTTTGCACTCTAAAAGTATTTATTGTATTAAGTATGAAGGAAAAAAATAGTATCAAGATTTTGCTTGCTTCTGCAACCATGCTGCTGATGGCAAGTCCTGCTTTTGCACAGAAATTCAAGGTGGCAAAGGTAGAGAGAACCCGTATATTGGTAGATAAAAAATGGGATGCTCAGCCTGATGCTGAGGCTGCAGGGTTTCTTGCCCCTTATAAGAGCAAGGTGGATAGCATCATGGGTCCTGTGGTGGGTAGCATCGCTCATGATATGACCCGTCATCGCCCTGAGAGCGAGCTCAGCAACCTGCTTTGCGACATCCTGGTTTGGGGCGGTAAGCAGTTTGATGAGCAACCGGTATTCTCTGTCTATAATATGGGTGGCATCCGGAGCAATCTTGCCAAGGGCAAGATTACTGTGGGTGATGTGAACGACATGGCTCCTTTCGAGAACAAGATCTGTTTCCTCACTCTGACCGGAGACAAGGTGCTCGAACTCTTCCAGCAGATAGCGCATCGTGGCGGTGAAGGCTTGAGCAGCGCTGTGAGAATGGTGATAACTAAGGAAGGTAAGCTGATGAACGTTACCATAAATGGTGAACCTGTTGACCCACAGAAGAGTTATCGCATTGCTACGCTTGATTACCTGGCTGAGGGCAACGACCAGCTCGTGGCTTTCAAGAGTGGTACGGATGTGTTGGCTCCTAAGCAGCGTGAGAACAACGTGAGATATATCATCATGAATTACTTCCGTGAGATGATGGCGCAGGGCAAAGAGGTGGAATCAAAGATTGAAGGCCGCTGCGTGGTGGTGAATGAATAATTGATAATTTATAATTGAAAATTCTGATGAAACATACATTATTATATATCGGTCTGGTTTTGGCATCTTTCGCGATGCAGCCAGCTACTGTACAGGCTAAGGCTAAGAAGGAGGCGAAGGTTGTCAAGCAGCTTGTGGTGCTCCATACCAATGATACCCACTCCTGCGTGATGCCTATCAATCCCAACCTGGCAGATACAGCGACAGCCAATCGTGGCGGTTTTCTCCGTCGTGTGGCAATGATTAAGGAAGAGCGTAAGCAGAATCCTGATTTACTGCTCTTTGATAGTGGTGACTTCTCACAGGGATCACCTTATTATTCTCTCTTCAAGGGCGATGTAGAGGTTGGCTTGATGAACGAGATGAAGTATGATGCAGCTACCATCGGTAATCATGAGTTCGATTTCGGTATCGACAATATGGTTCGTCTCTTCAAGATGGCGAAGTTCCCAATAGTATGCTCAAATTATGATTTTACGGGTACAGAGCTTGCCGATATCGTCAAGCCATATGCAATCATCAACCGCAAGGGTTTGAAGATTGGCGTCTTCGGTCTTGGTCCGGAACTGGCGGGATTGGTAATTGAGAAGAACTACGGCTGCATCAAGTATCTCGATCCTATTGCAAAAGCGAATGAGATGACGGAGATTCTGAAGAAGAAGGAGAAGTGTGATGTCATTATCTGCATCTCTCATCTGGGATGGAAGATTGATGGCATTGACGATTCTGAAGTAGCACCAGCTACCCGCAACATCGACCTGATATTGGGTGGTCATAGCCACACCTACTTCAAGCAGCTGGAATACCTGAACAATCTCGATGGCAAACCTGTTCCGGTAGATCAGAATGGTAAGAATGCCATCTGGGTAGGTAAAATGACATTGGATATTGTGAAGAATAAATAAAACTTATACAAAGGAAAAATACAAAAGACTCCTCGAAAAGTTCGGGGAGTCTTTTTGTATTTTTATGTTTTATAATGATATCTGTTATTCCTTGTTGGAAGAGGCATAGAGTCCGATGCAGGCACCGATGAAGCCACCGCTCTTCTGGGTGCTCAGGTTGCTGGCATCCACGCCTTTGGCGAGCAGCTGCCAGTCGCCGCCTTCCTCTGCATAATAGAAATCGTAGTATCTATCATGACCTTCAACCTTCAGCTTCAGCTTGCCAGCCTTGATAGGAGCAGAAGCAATGAGGGCATTGTTCTTCTCGGCACGAGTCAGGGTAATCATCAGCTTGCCCTTCTTCATGGTCTTGCCCAGTACGAAGTTGTGGTCTTCTTTCTGCAAAAGAGCAATACCGGCTATCTCCTTGTCATTGCGAGGAGTAAAGTTGATTTCTGTCTCGGCTGTGAAGGTTCCGTGCTGCTGACGAGCCCAGATGGCAGACATTGGTTCACGCTTGTAGATATTGCCTGGCAAGAGATTGAATTCCAGTTTGCCATCTTTTACTTGATAGCAATCTACGAAATCACGGAGGAACATCCATCTAGGATTTAAATCCTTCAAACCGGCTTTATTGGTACAACATGTCTTGTTTACAGTACCATTTTTTGGAGTCTTCGCTTTTTTCTTTGCTTCACAAGACTTGTTGGCATCCTTGCAGCACTCGAAGTTGTCTGTATAGCTGAAGTTGCCAGAGAACTCATTCTTCTCTGCTGGCTTCAAGCCTGCCTTTTCGCCTACTGTAGAAATTGGGGTGTTCTTGGCAAGAATCTCTGGCCAGCCATTCTTCCATGTTACCGGCAGAAGATAGGTATCGCGACCTGTATTGTACATATCTTCTTCGTATGGGCGGCAAGCCAGGAATACAGCCCACCAGTTACCCTTTCCATCTTCTACGATGTCTGCATGACCAGCACTGGATACAGGGTCCTTGCGGTTTGGATCGAGTCCGGTACGCTGGGTAAGGATAGGGTTGTTTGGGCATTCCTCCCAAGGACCCATTGGGTTCTTGGCGCGAAGAATCACCTCGCTATGCCAACCGCCTGTACCACCTTCTGCACACATCAGATAATAGAACTTGCCCTTCTTGAAGAGGTGAGGACCCTCAATCCAGATAGGACGAGCCTCTACATGGGTTCCGCCACGGAGAATCTCCTTGAAGTCGCCCTTGATGCTGTCACCCTTCACGTCGAATTCGAAGCAGCGGATAGCACGCTGACCCTCATAGTCGGCACCGCCTACCACCGGACCGTTATGCACGATATATCCCTTTCCGTTGTCATCGAAGAAGAAGCTAGGGTCGATGCCGTCAATCTTCTTCAGATAGATAGGCTCGCTCCAGCCTTTGGAAGGATCTTTTGATTTCACAAAGAAGTTGCCGGCTCCCACATTGGTGGTAATCATATAGAAGGTCTTGTTCTTCTTGTTATAGCTGATGGCTGGTGCGAAGATACCGCCTGATACATGCTGCCCCTTCAAGGGCACCTGCGATCGGCGGGTGAGCACATGGCCGGCAGGAGTCCAGTTTACCAAATCCTTGCTGGTAGAGAGAGGCACACCAGGGAAGAAGGTGAAGGATGAATTCACCAGATAATAGGTGTCACCTACGCGGCAGAGGGATGGGTCTGGATAGAATCCTGCCAATACTGGGTTGTAGTACTGATGCGTCTTGTCTATCTCGACATTGAAACGGGCATCATTTCCGGCATACTTGAAGTAGTCGAACTCTGCTGTCTGTGCCTGCGCTCCTGCTGCAAGCATCATCGAAAGCGATAAGATTGCTAATTTCTTCATTATGTTTGATGATTTTAAAGATTATACAAAAAATGCAGCGGAAAACCAGGGAGAGAATCCATACTGGTTTTTCCGCTGCAAAGTTACGGTTTTATTTGAAATCTTTCATTGTGAAATGTAACCAAGAGTTTTTCCTACGTTTCATATAGTCTTGTTTTTGTTACATATTCTTTTTCCTATTGTTTATCATCTTTATTCCTTCATGGCATTCATCATGTATTCTCTAGGAGAACAGCCGTAGAGGTTCTTGAACATGGTACTGAAACTTGCGGAATTGGAGAAACCGCAAGCGTACATCACGTCGGTGATGCTCTGCTTGCCATCCTTCAGCAACTTGGCTGCCTGCTGCAGACGGATGTTGCGGATGAAGCTGTGTGGCGTCTGATTGGTCAGCTCTTTCATCTTGCGGTGCAGGTGCACGCGACTGATGCCCACCTTCTGTGCAATCATGTCCACACTCAGGTCAGAATCGTTGATGTTTTCGTTGATAACCTCCATCACGCGTTGCATCAGGGAATTGTCTGGTGTCTGGATTTCTATCTGCTCTACCTGGTGATTCTGGCTTTCATTGCCCGTGAACTTGTTGCGCAAAGTGCGGCGCACGGTGAGCAGGTTGATGATGTTGCGGCGCAGGATGTCCATATTGAATGGCTTCAGTATGTAGGCATCGGCACCGGTCTGTAATCCTTCCAGCTGATCTTCTTCACGGCTCTTTGCTGTGAGCAGGATGATAGGCACATCATTGGTGTTGATGTTTGATTTCAGCTTGGCGCAGAGGGTGGTTCCGTCCATTTCCGGCATCATGATGTCGCTGATGATAAGGTCTGGCTTATTCTTCAGAATCTCGTTCAGTGCCACCTTGCCGTTAGGGTAGGTGCGAATCTTGAAGTCGCTGGAGAGCTGGGCCTTTAGGTAATCCTGAATATCCTCTTCGTCTTCCACAATGACGATTTCTGCCTTGGTTCCCTTGGCTGAGGTAGTATCGGAATTGTTCAAGGTTTCGACAGGTTGGTCATTGTTTCCTGCCAGCTGTTCTTCCTGTTCTGCTTCAGCAAGTTCATTATTCTGCTCTTTCTTCATCTCTTCTTCTTCGATGAGCTCTTCAGGTTTGAGATGATCCTTGCCCAATGGAATGCGGATGATGAACTCGCTTCCGTGCTCAAACTTGCTTCCCTTCTCGCCCTCGTTGTTGCGGGCAGAGATGGTTCCGTAGTGCAGTTCCACAAGCGAACGGGTCAGGTCGAGACCGATTCCCGTACCGATGTTGCGGTCGTTAGGGTCGTTAGGACTCTGGTAGAAGCGCTGGAAGATGGTTTCCAGCTTATCTTTTGGAATACCGATGCCGCTGTCCTTGATGCTGATGTAGGCATGGTGGTCGGTGTGGGTGAGCGAGAGCAGGATGTGGCCTGCCGTAGGGGTGAACTTGAAGGCGTTCGAAAGGATGTTGATAATCACTTTGTCGAAGTTGTTTCGGTCTATCCATACGGGCAGTTCTTCGCTGTCGTGCTGGTATTCGAAGTCGATGTTCTTGGCCAGAGCCTGCTGCCTGAAGAGTTCGTATTCCTCGTTGATGAACGCCACCATGTTGGTCTGGCACATGCGCATCACCATCTGTCCCTTGTCTATCTTTCTCAGGTACATCATCTGGTTGATGAGGTGGAGGATACGTTCCGAGTTCTTTCGGATTATCTCGTAGATGCCCTGTCGGTGAGGCTCCTTGTCTTCCTTGATGAGCGAGAGCAGCGGCGTGATGATGAGTGTGAGCGGCGTACGGATTTCATGACTGATGTTCATGAAGAACTTGATCTTCGCCTCGCCCATCTCTTCGGCGTGGATGTGCTGCTGCAGGATGAGCTGGTCTTCCATCTGGTGCTTGCGGTGGCGCAGGTAGAGCATGATGGCTGCTATGAGGAGCAGCAGATAGAAGAGCTTTGCCCAGATGCTGGCATACCAGGCTGGGTGAACGATGATGGTGAACTCCTTCACCGGTGTTTCGTAGCCGTTGCAGATGGCCTTGATGCGGTATTTGTAGCTGCCGGGAGCCATGTGCGAGAAGGCAAGTTCGTTCTGTCCGGCTGGCACGGTGCGCCAGGCATCGCCGTTGATGCTGTAGGCGTATCTTATCTGCTCCACATTATTATAGGTGAAGGTAGAGAGCCGCAGGGAGAAGGTGTTGTCATCGTGCGAGAGATTGAACTCCCGTGCCACTGTTACCCAGCTGTCCGTGATGGTATAGCTGCCCGACTCCATTCCTGGGGTCACTGTCTTGTTGTTGACCACGAAGCCCGAGATAACTACCTTTGCCTGCCATGGGTGCTGCTTTACCCGGTCGGCCTGGAACCAGTTGATTCCGCCAGAGCCACCCATCAGAATCACCTTCTTATCCTGGGTGGTGCATACGGAAGCATCGCTGAACTCGTTGCTCTGCAGTCCGCTTTCGGTATAAAACCTGATGATGCTGCCATCCTTGGGGTTCAGCATGTTGAGTCCGCTGTTGGTACCCAGCCATATTTTGCCCTTGTTGTCTTCTGTGATACTCGCCACACCGTTGTCGGTGAGTCCTTGGGCTGTGGAATAATGTTTAGGCTCTATTCCCTTTCTGAAGTCGAAGCAGAAGGCTCCATCCTCGGTGCCATACCATACGTGGTCTTTACTATCTACAAACACGCAGTGCGAAAAACTGTTCTTGTTCAGGCAGTTGATGCCCTTGAAGGTGGAAACCCAGCTGTTTCGCTTGCGGTCGAGGCACGCCAGTCCCACAGAGGTGGCTATATACACGTGGTTGCCATCCTTTGATAAGGCCATCTTGACGAGGTAATCGTTGGGCAGGCTGTTGACCTTGAGGTTGTTATCTGCACCATATTTAGCCTTGTAGTGCCTTCGGCTTCCGTCTTTCTGCAGGCAGAAGAGACCTTCGCCCATGGTGGCTATCCAGATGTTGCCCTGTGGGTCTTGCTTGATATCGAAGATGCCCACCGACTTGCTGATGCCCAAATCAACAGGGTGGAAGCTTCCGGCTGCATCCATATAGCCCAGACCGTCGGTATAGGTTCCCACCCAGGTTCTGCCCAGCTGGTCCTTACAGAGGGTGAGCACGGTGTTTTGGTTCAGGAAATGCCCCTCTACGCTGCGGGTTGCTATATTAAATAGGTATAGACCATCCTTGTCGGTACCCACCCACACCTGGTTGCCCTGGTTGATGCTGAGGCTAGTAACGCAGTTTTCGCCAATTACGTTGCGGTTGCCCAGGCGGAAGCCCATGTAGTTGAAGTCGTTCTGTATGTTGCGCTGCATGAACACGCCTTTCTGCAGCATGCTCACCCAGATGTTGCCCTGATTGTCTTCTATGATGCTGGTTATCTTGCTCTTAGCCAGGTTCACCAGTCGGCTGAAGAGAGGGTTATCCTGCAGGAATCCGGTCTGAGGGTCATATACATAGACGCCTAGTCCGTCGCTGCCGATATAGAGCTTGTTGTTGCGGCTGATATAGATGTTGTCGATGGGCAGGTTTCCTATGCTGCTGATTCGGGTAAAGACGTTGCTTCCTGCCCTGAGCAGATGTACGCCCTGGTTCTTGCTGGCGAGATAGATGTTGCCCAGGTCGTCCTGCTGGATATCCTGTGCGTTCACGCCTTCGGTACCGACAAAGTGGGAGGTGATTCTACCGTTTGTTTCCTTGCGGTAGAGTTTTCCGTCTTCAGTGACAATCCAGAGTCTGCCCAATTTATCTTCCAATAATTTGTGGATGTATTTCAGTTTTTCCACATCACCCTTCATTGCATGGCATACCTGAGCATCCGGCTTTTTGAGCAGGATGCCATATCCGGATGTTCCAACGGCAATATCCTTGTTTCGGAGTCTATAAACCAGGGTTACGTATGTGGTGAGTTCTTTGCCTTTCGAGTCGAACATAGGGATTTTTCTGAATTCACTTCCCGTAAAAGCCAGCAAAGAGTTGTTGGTTCCTAATATAATATGTCCTTTGTCGTCTTGTGTAATACAATTGATGTAGTTGCTGTTCAGCCCCGGACTATTGGGCAAATCTTTCTTCATGATAGAGATATGGTAACCATCGTAAGCATTCAGTCCGTTACGGGTAGCAATCCAGATAAAACCACTCTTGTCTTGGAACACTTGTGTGGCAAGATTGCTTGATAGTTGATTGTCTGTATTGAACAGCTTACCGCTCTGCCCCCATGACGGGAGGATAGAGAAAACTGATAGAATGAGTATCAGAAGGATACTTTTCACGACTAATTGGTATTTTGTATTCATTGCTAGTTTAATCATTATTGGTTTATCATGCGAGCTTATTGCTAGCTTTTTCTGAGTGCAAAAATAGTGTTTTTTTTTTGATTATTCAAGTAAAAACAAGGATTTTTTACTTTGCGTGATGAAAATGTTACATGTCGTAAAGTATTTGTTACATCCTGTAAGCGATTAGAAAAGAAATCGTTACTTGTAATAAAGTACATATTATATAATAGCAGTATCTTTGCAGCTGAAAAAAAGTTTGTTTTTTTAATAGGTTAGGTTTATTAATAGTTAGGTTTAATAGTATAGGTTTATTAATAGTTAGGTTTACTAACGTTTAGATTTAATTTGGTTTATAACATTTAAGATATCATGTTGCTATAGGCTCATGATTAATTGGTTTTCTAAGAATGGTGCGTAGTGATTACGCGCCATTCTATTTTATAAAATATGATAGAATCTAAAAACAACAACTAGATATGAAAAAGAAAATAATACTTGGCTTGGCGATGACCATGGTGTCATTGCTTGGCAATGCGGCTGACAATCTTCCTGCCCTGCATGTAGAAGGAAAGAACCTTGTCGATGCCACAGGTAAGACGGTTGTCTTGCATGGTGTAATGGATACGCCCAATCGATATTTCAATGGTTGGCGATGGCAACAGTGGAAGGCTGATTATTCGGAAGCTGACATCAAGCCTTGCCTGGAATATTTCTCTAAGCAGTTTGCTGCTATTACCGACAAGGAGCAGGGAGCTTACTGCACCGTGTTCCGTCTGCACATGGATCCTTGCTGGACCAACGATCCATCGAAGAAGGCAGAGAATGAGGCTGACATCTCGGCGTTCAGCATGGCGCGTTATCGCCTATATCTCCAGAAACTTTATATACCATTAATCAAGGATGCCATTGCCCATGGGCTTTATGTCATTGTACGTCCACCGGGAGTTTGTCCACAAGACATTAGTGTTGGTGATAAGTACAATCACTATCTGAAAGCGGTGTGGAAAGCTTTCGCAGCCGATGAGTATATCCAACAGAACTCGGGATTGATTTCCATCGAACTTGCCAATGAGCCGGTGAGAGTACATCTTTCTGATGGTAAGGATTCAGAGAAGGCGTTGCGCGATTTCTTCCAGCCGGTGTTGGAAGAGATTCGTGAGCAAGGTTTCAAGGGAATCGTTTGGGTACCGGGTGCCGGTTATCAGAGCCAGTATCAGAATTACGCCAAGTATCCCGTTACAGACAGCGAGGATAATTTCTCTTATGCCGTGCATGTTTATTCCGGATGGTATGGCAACATGACTGATAAGAATTGCAATCACGAAACCTTTATCCGTAACTTCAAGAATCAGGTTCCGATGGTGGAATCGAAGCCAATCATGGTGACTGAGATTGACTGGAGCCCTGAAGACCCAGACAAGGCAAACGAGGGTCACTACAACGAGTGGGGACAGTGGACACAGCCAAACCTGGGAAGCTGGGCAACGGCATCAACCTCGAAATGGGGATTGGCATGGAAGGCTGTTCACGACCATTTCGGCAATATCGGCATGACCCTTACCCATCCGCAGGAGTACTATGACATCGATGAGTATCTGAAGACCGGCAAGGTGATTCCGGGTTTCCAGAATGCCAAGAAGCACAATCTCTTTGAAGAGTGCTGCGGCTATGCCTGCATGAACTGGTACAAGGAATGGTACATGAAACAAACAGACACGGGAATTGAGCAAAAAGTGAACGATGCTGAGGTTGTTGCCACCTATTATTATAATATAGCTGGTGAAAAAGTGAATAAACCTCAAAAAGGTGTCTATGTGATAAAACAAGTGTTAAAAGGTGGTAAGATTCGTTCTTTTAAAGTTTGTTATTAACGGCAAAGTATCTGTTACAAGAGACAAAGTGCATCTGAAATGAAACCTTTATCTTTGCAGCCGCGAATAAACAATATAAACTGTAAATACATAAATAATTAAGCATAAATCAAAAATGAATAGAACATGATTGAACAAGTCTTAACAATGAAACGGACAGCAGCCTTATGCTTGGTGGGTGCTTTCTGTAGCCTGAATGCTCAGGCGCAGAAGATCCAGGTCAAGGGTAATCTTGTTGACGGTACAGGTGAGCCTCTGATAGGTGCCACTGTAAAGGTAAAGGGAAATGCCGGTGTCGGTGCTGTCACCGACTTTGATGGTAATTTCAGCATCAGTGTTCCTTCAGAGAATTCTACCCTCGTATTTACATACGTAGGTATGAAGACCAAGGAAGTAAAGGTAGGTAAGAAGAGAGAGTTCAAACTTACCCTCGAAGACGACAACGCCATCGGCGAAGTGGTAGTCGTTGGTTATGGTCAGCAGAAGAAGGCTTCTGTGGTAGGTGCCATCACCCAGACCACGGGTAAGGTGCTTGAACGCGCAGGTGGTGTTTCAGACATCGGTTCTGCCCTGACAGGTAATCTGCCTGGTGTGATTACATCATCTTCATCAGGTATGCCTGGTGATGAGGATCCTAAGATTGTGATTCGTGGTGTGAGCTCCTGGAACTCTTCCGACCCTCTCATTCTTGTGGATGGTATCGAGCGCCCTATGTCGAGTGTGGATATCCATTCCGTACAGTCTATTTCTGTATTGAAGGATGCTTCTGCCACTGCCGTGTATGGTGTGAAGGGTGCGAATGGTGTTATCCTGATTACCACCAAGCGTGGTACGGAAGGCAAGGCCAAGATTTCAGCCAGTGCAAGCTCTGCTATCAAGCTGGTGTCTAAGTTGCCTGAGACCTACGGTTCTGCCGATGCGCTCTATTATGCGAACCATGCTATCAAGCACGAGTTGGGACTCTCACCTTCAAGCTGGGGTGACATCCGTTCTACCGAATTCATCGACAAATACAATGCTCCAGCCGGCAGTATTGATCCGGAGACCGGATTCCTGATGAGCGAGCGTTATCCTGATGTAGATTGGCAGAAGGAACTCTTCAAGGACTACGCCATGTCTTACAATGCCAATGTGAATATCGCTGGTGGTACCAAGGCAGTGAAGTATTATGCAGCCATCGACTATCAGCACGAGGGTGACCTCTTCCGCGAGTGGGATAACAATCGTGGTTATACCAGTGGTTACGGATTCAACCGTATCAACGTTCGTTCCAACCTCGACTTCCAGCTCACCAAGACTACCACGCTGAAGGCAAACCTTTCGGGTAGCCATGGTATCCGCAAGTCTCCTTACGGGCTTGACAAGGGATCATGGGCAGAGACCCAGCTTTGGCAGGCAGCCTACTCTGCACCACATGATACCTTCCTGCCACAGTATAGCGATGGTGTTTGGGGCTATTTCCCTAAAGATGATCAAGGCTCTCCTAACTCTGTAACCAATCTTGCACTTCATGGTGAGCAGTCAACCACCACAACCCGTATCAACACCGACTTTACGCTCGAGCAGGATCTTTCCTTTATTACAAAGGGTCTGAAGGCATCTGCCCTCGTATCTTGGGACAACGTGTTTGTGGAGGCAAGCCGAGGTATCAACGACCTCAACCATGCTGCCCAGTATAAGTATATCGACCCTGTAACGGGTGTGGTAACCTATAAGGAGAAGCCTGCCGGCAACAACAACTTTGATTTCGTGGAGACCATCGCATGGAAGACTGATGCAGGTGCGCTCAACAATAATCTTACCCAGCGTAACCTCTTCTATCAGGCACAGCTCTATTGGGGACGCAAGTTCGGCAAGCACGATGTTACAGCCATGGGCGTGTTCAACCGCTCTGAGCGTGCTACGGGTTCTCAGTTTACCAACTACCGTGAGGACTGGGCATTCCGTACCACCTATAATTATGCCGATCGTTACATGTTCGAGTATAACGGTGCCTACAACGGTTCGGAGAAGTTCTCCAAAGACAATCGTTTCGCCTTCTTCAATTCAGGTGCTATCGGTTGGAACGTAGCCAACGAGAAATGGTTCAAGCCAGTGACTGAGGCAAAGGTATTCGGCAGAAACCTGGTTGACATCCTCAAGTTCCGCTACTCTTATGGAGAGATTGGTGAGGATAATGTATGGGAACGCTGGCTCTACCAGACCACTTGGGCTTATGGTGGCAAGACCCATCTTGATTCAACCAACCCGAACAACGAATCCATTTACACCTGGTATAAGGAATCGAAGGTTGGTAACCCAGATATCCATTGGGAGAAGGCAATCAAGCAGAATTTCGGTATCGACTATGCTTTCCTCGGTGGTCTCGTAGCCGGTTCGCTTGAATTCTTCAATGAGAAGCGTTCCGACATCATGATTGCCGGCAACAGCCGTTCGGTTCCTTCCTATTTCGGTGCTTCTGCTCCTTTTATGAACAAGGGTAGAACCAAGACCACTGGTTATGAACTTGAAGTTCGACTGAAGTATGATTTTGACAACGGTATCCATGCCTATGCCAACATGAACATGACTCATGCAAAGAATGTGGTTACCGAGCACGACGATCCTGGGTTGTATCCTGCATACCAGAAGAACGTGGGATACTCTATCGGACAGGCTAAGAGTTATCTCGACAATGGTACAGCACAGTCTTGGGATGATGTCATCGCCATGACTCCTCATAATACCAACGACAACCAGAAGTTGCCAGGTCAGTATATCATAACCGACTTCAATGGTGATGGTGTGATTGATACCAATGATAGTGCGCCTTATGGCTTTACAGGTACTCCTCAGAATACCTACAATGCCACTATCGGTGTTGATTACAAGGGATTCAGCATCTATGCACAGTTCTATGGCGTAAACAATGTGAGCCGTTATGTAGCGTTCAACTCATTGCCTAAGCCATACCTTCATACGGTGTTCAAGGAGGGAGATTACTGGTCTCCATCAACTCCAAATGGAATTCCTTCACTCCGCATGAATTCTACCCCAAGTTATTATGAGGGTACCCGCTTCCTCTACGATGGTTCGTTCTGTCGTCTGAAGAATCTGGAGGTAGCTTATACCTGGAACGATGGATGGATTAAGAGTCTCGGTCTCTCTATGTTGAAGGTTTATGTAAATGGTAACAACCTCTTCCTCTGGACAGATATGCCTGACGACCGTGAGTCGAACTTCGCAGGTACAGGTCTTGCTTCTCAGGGTGCATACCCTACAATGAAGCGTATCAACTTCGGTATCAAGTTAGAGTTGTAAACAGCGTTAATATAACACATTATTTATTATGACAAGAATAATTTCTAAATATAAGTCTGCCTGCCTGGCGTTGGCATTGGGATGTTCTCTCGCCCTGACTACCAGCTGTACAGACTATCTTGACAAGTCACCAGAATCGGATGTATCTCCAGAGGCTGCTTTCAAGAATTTCAAGAATTTCCAAGGCTTTACAGAAGAGCTTTATCTCTGTATTCCTGACTTCTCCAAGAGTTACTGGACTACGTCCTGGAACTGGGGTGAGGATGATATCATGGCTGTGGGTATCAATTTTCACATGAGCTACAAGGTTGACCAGGGTGACTTCTGGGGCTGGCAGAAGGAATATGACGGATGGGGCGCAAGCTTCATGGACCAGGGTGATACGTTTGCTCCTAATGCTCCTGATGGCCGTTTCAAGCGTGGCCTTTGGAAGGCTGCATGGTATGGTATCCGTAAGGCAAATCTGGGTCTGGAGAATATGGACCTGATGACTGCTGCTACTCAGGAGGAAAAGAATACCATCAAGGGTCAGTTGCTTTTCTTCCGTGGATGGCTTCATTTCCAGCTGATGCAGTATTTCGGCGGTCTGCCATATATTGACCATACCGTAGCTCCTGACCAGCCAATGACTCTTCCTCGTGAAACCTGCCAGGCATGTGCCGAGAAGGCAGCGAAAGACTTCCGTGAGGCAGCAGAGCTTCTGCCTATCGACTGGGATAAGTCTTCTGTTGGTCGCAATACATTAGGCAAGAATGGCTTCCGCATCAACAAGATTACCGCACTTGCCTATGAAGGCAAATCACTCTTGTGGGCAGCTTCTCCACTGGTGAAGAACTGCGATGACAAGATGAACGTAAACGGCAATGCCAGCACCTACGATTACGATACCAACTATGCACAGCAGGCTGCTGAGGCTCTTGGCGAACTCCTTACTCTTGTTGAGACAGGACAGACCCAGTACAAGCTCGTGGATTTTGCTGATTACTCAGATCTGTTCTATACCTGGAACAAGAACATGCTTCCTCCAGGTTCTACCGAGAATATTCTCCGTGATATTCCAACCGATGCATGGCAGAACTCTCACTTCGGAGTGTTCACCGAGTTTGGCGGTCAGATTCTTACAGGTGGTAAGGCTTTCTCACAGCCTACAGCCAACTACGTAAACTATTATGGAATGGCGAATGGTCTTCCTCTCGATGATCCAGAATCTGGTTTCGACCCAACCCATCCTTGGAAGAACCGTGATCCACGTTTCTATCACGACATCGTATATGATGGAGTAAAGGTGGTAGAGGGAACCATCGAACCGGATGCCAACAGATACGCCAACCTCTATACAGGTGGTACTTATCGTGATGATATCAACGAGAGCCGCACTGGTTACCTGCTCTATAAGTTCATTCCTATGATCGCCAACAACTATGATATGGGTAGTACTTATAACAAGTTGTACATTGATGTGCCTTACCTGCGTCTTGCCGACTGTTACCTGATGTATGCCGAGGCTTGTGCAGCCGTAGGTGGAGCCACCGCTTCAGCCAAGTGCTCACTCACAGCTCTCGATGCAGTGAACAAGATTCGCGAGCGTGCCGGAGTAGCAGACGTAGCAGCCAAGTTTACAGGCAACAAGGACAAGTTCATGGATGAGGTTCGTCGCGAGCGTGCCGTAGAGCTTGCTTTCGAAGGTCACCGTTTCAATGACTTGCGTCGCTGGTTGCTTCTCGACAAGGCACCTTACAACATCAAGACATCGCAGGAGTTTGTACGTGCAGGCAAGTTTGATCCAAAGAATCCACAGAACACCGAGGTATCCGGTTTCAAGGAGAAGACCATTCTTACCCGCCACTTCACAAGCAAGCACTGGTGGATGCCTTTGAAGAAGAAAGACACCAGTATCTATCCTGAGATGTTCCAGAATCCAGGTTGGTAATAGAGTGTGAATCAAGAAAACAATTAAAAGAATAAAGAAGAAAAAATTATGAACAACATAATTTCAAGATATAAAGCCATTCTTCCGGTTTCCCTCTTCGCTCTCTCTGCACAAGGAGTGATGGCACAGGATGCCTCAGAAGCAGACACCATCAACGTGGCATTCCGCAAGGCGGATGCCCGTGATGTAATCACTCCTGTCAGCACGGTGAAGGTGAAGAATCTGCTGGAGAAGAACTACAATACCTATAGCCTCGACAATATGCAGGCTTTGGCTGCAGGTTATAACGGGTCGCTGTGGAACCAGGGTGATGCACTCGTGCTGATTGACGGTGTGCCACGTGATGCAAACAATGTTTTGCCAACGGAGATTGAAGACATTACCTTCCTCAAGGGTGCTTCTGCCGTTGTTCTCTACGGTAGCCGTGCAGCAAAGGGTGTTATCCTCATCACAACAAAGCGTGGAAAGGTAGAACCTTTAAAGATAAGCGCCCGTGCCAACTATCAGATGAGTGTAGCGAAGTCTTTCCCTACCTATCTCGATGGTGCGCAGTATATGACGCTTTACAATCAGGCACTTGCCAACGATGGTCTTTCTGCCAAATATTCAGCTGAAGACATCTATAACACGGCTGCAGGTACCAATCCTTACCGTTATCCAAACCAGCAGTTCTATAATTCTGATTATCTCAAGAAGACCAAGTCTCGCTACGATGTGACGGCTGAGTTCGAAGGTGGTGGTAAGTTTGCACAGTTCTATACCAACATAAGCTACTACCGCGAGGGTGATTTCCTGAATTTCGGTGAAGGAAAGAACAACTATACCGACCGCCTGAACGTACGTGGTAACATCGACCTCCAGCTTGCTGACTGGGCTTCTGGTTGGGTGAATGCCAACGCTACCTATTATAACCAGCATGGTTCAAACAGCGAATTCTGGAAGGCAGCTTCTACATTGCGCCCTAACCGTGTGGCTCCATTCATCCCGCTGTCTTATCTTGACCCGATGGATGCCAATTCTCTGGCTCTCATCAATAACTCAAGAAATATCATCACCAATCCTGTGGGATTGCCAGCCGGACAGTATTTCCTGGGTGCTACACAGGAAGACCAGACCAATGCCTTCGCAGATATGTATGCTGCAGGCTACAACACCTGGACATCCCGCCAGATGCAGTTTGATACTGGTGTCAAGTTTGACCTGTCTTCTGTGCTCAAGGGATTGAGCTTCAAGACCATGTTTGCGGTTGACTATTCTACGTCATACACAACATCCTTGAACGACAGTTATGCAACCTTCGGTGTCAACTGGACACAGTTTGATGGCAAGCAGATTATCGGTTCCGTCACACAGTATGGCGAGGATAAGCATACGGGAACGCTGAACTCCAGCAACTCAGCAGAGCGCCAAACGCTTGCCTGGACCGGACAGTTTGACTACGTTAACTCCTTCGGCAATCACAATGTGAATGCCACCTTGCTCGCCAATGGTTATCAGCAGACCATCAGCGGTGAGTATCACAAGGTAAGCAATGCCAACCTGGGACTTCTCGTGTCATACAACTATGCACATAAGTACTATGCCGACTTGGCAGCCAATGCGGTACACTCGGCAAAGCTTCCTGAGGGCAACCGCAATGCCATTTCTCCATCGGCAACTCTCGGCTGGAGACTCTCTGAAGAGAATTTCCTGAAGGATGTAAACTGGCTCGATGACCTCCGTCTTACTGCAGGTTATACCGTCTTGAACCAGGATCTTGATATCAAAGAGTACTTCATGTATGAGAATATCTTCACGGCTACCGGTACATGGTGGGGATGGTCTGACGCCAACAACAGCATCCAGACTTCCGACTCTCAGCGTGGTGGCAACGACAAGCTGGACTTCATCAAGCGTAAGGAATTCAATGTAGGTTTGAATGGTGCCTTGTTCGGTAACCGACTCAGCTTTGCCGTGAACTACTACAACACGGTGACTGATGGTTTGCTTGCTCAGCCAGATTACATCTATCCAAGCTACATGCATACCTACTGGCCTGTATCTACATTCGTGCCATATATCAACTACGGCAAGAACCGCCGCACAGGTGTTGACTTCTCTCTCGGTTACAAAGACAAGGTGGGAGACTTCGAATATGGCATCCAGGCATTCGGACAGACCAACAGTTCAAAGAACCTGAAGGTTGCAGAGAATGTAGAGTTTGACTACATGCGTACTGAAGGCAAGCTCACTGATGCCCTTTGGGGATATGAGTGCTTAGGCTACTACAACAGTCAGGATGAAATTGACAATGATAAGGTCAAGAGTTCTTTCGGTACTTTGAAGCCAGGTGATCTGAGATACAAGGACCAGAATGGTGATGGTGTTATCGACTCCAAGGACCGCGTGGTTATCGGTCGCTGGAGTGCCAAGTTCACCGGTGGTATGAATCTTACCTTGAAGTACAAGAACTTCACTCTCTTCGCCATGTTGACAGGTCAGTTTGGTGGCAATGCCATCAAGGGCGATACCTACAACTGGGTTTACGGTGAGCGTAAGTACAGTGATGTGGTACTCGGCGCCTGGACAGAGAGTAAATACAAGAACGGAGAGTCTATCACCTATCCTCGTCTGACAACACAGAGTGGTGACAACAACTTCAATGCTTCCGACTACTGGATGTATTCAACCGACCGCATCGACTTGAGCCGCGTGCAGCTTACCTACGACTTCAACAAGACACTCTTCGGAGACAACAGTTTGGTGAAGGGCTTGCAGGTATATGTTAATGGCAGCAGCCTCCTGACGATAGCCGGTGAGCGCAAGCAGATGGAACGCAATGTAGATTCTGCTCCTCAAACCCGCAGTTTCACCATCGGTGCAAAGGTTGAGTTCTAATATAGAAAATTAAGATAACGAAAATGACAAAAGTGATGAACAACTTACTATCAAAATATAAAATTGGTGGAGTGATGCTCGGACTGGCTCTTTCGATAGGACTGACAAGCTGCGACGATATGTTCGAGCCTGCCATCGAAAACCATCTGGGTTTCGAGTATATGTACGACCATCCAGACTATGCTGATGGTGTGCTTGGCAACGCCTATACCCGTCTGCCAAACGGCTCTTACTCATTCAATGATGTCGCTACAGACGATGCCGTGAGTAACGACGCTACCGAAAGCTACCGCAAGATGACTGGTGTAGATAGCTGGACATCAAGCAACAATCCGGTGGAAACCTGGCGCAACTGCCGTGCAGCCATCCAGTATATCAACCTCTTCCTTGCCAATGTGGATAAGGTAAACTGGAACAGCGATGAGGCAGTGCGTGCCATGTATGAGCAGCGTTATATCGGCGAGGCTAAGGGTTTGAGAGCAATCTTCATGTATTATCTGCTCCGTGCCCATGGTGGTTTGGATGCCAATGGAACACTCCTCGGTGTGCCTAATATTCTTGAGCCAACGGATGTAAGCTCAGATTTCAATTCCCTGGAGGTGCGTGCTTCTTATGCCGACTGCATGAAGCAGCTCATTGCGGATGCAGAAGAGGCTGTACGTGTACTCCCTGTTGACTACAAGGATACCGATAACGAGACGATGACCGTCAGCTGCCTCGGCAAATCATATACGGTAACAAAGGCTACTTACAATCGTGTACTTGGTGACAACTTCGCCGGACGCTTAAGTGGTCGTATCGCTCGTGCCGTTCTTGCACAGGCTACATTGATGGCTGCATCTCCAGCCTTTGCCAGTGGCAGCGGCGTAACCTACGAGCAGGCTGCCAAATATGCCAAGGCAGTGCTCGACCTCAATGGTGGCATCTCAGGCATTGATACAAATGGTTTGGAGTGGTATGCAGACCCAAACATGAAGGATCTTACAGCGGCAGAATGTCCTAAGGAAGTACTCTGGCGTACAGAGAAGAGCGAGAGTAATGATTTGGAGACCAAGTACTATCCACCATCAATCTATGGTCAGGGTCGTATCAATCCAACCCAGAATCTTGTAGATGCATTCCCTGCAGCCAATGGTTATCCTATTACAGATGCCAACAGCGAATATGATCCAGCTAATCCTTATGCTAATCGCGACCCTCGCCTGGCTAAGTACATTATCTATAACGGACAGAAAGCAGGTTCGGGAAATGCTGTCATCAATACACAGGCTGACAATGCAGACAATCTCGATGGTCTCAATAAGGATGTTTCTAAGTCAACCCGTACAGGTTACTATATGAAGAAACTTCTCCGTCAGGACATCAACCTGGATCCTACAGTAAAAGGCAAGGCTTATCATTATACAGCCCGCATCCGTTATACAGAGCTTTATCTGGATTATGCCGAGGCAGCCAATGAGGCTTACGGTCCTAAGGGAGGTTCTGGTTACTCAGCTTACGATGTAATCAAGGCAATCCGTGAACGTGCCGGTCTGGGTGAGTTTGGGGAAGATCCATACCTGGAAGAGTGTGCACAGAGCAAGGAAAAGATGCGTGAGTTGATTAGAAATGAGCGCCGCATCGAACTTTGCTTCGAAGGTTTCCGCTTCTGGGATCTCCGTCGCTGGAAGGCTAACCTTACAGAGGAGGCAAAGGGCATGAGCATCACCGACGATGAGGCAGGCAAAAAATATACTCCAATTTCAGTGGAAACACGTAATTTCAAGGAGAATGCCTACTATGGTCCTGTGCCATACGATCAGATTCTTAATTTCCCATCACTCGTTCAGAATGCTGGATGGTAAAAAGAACAACATTTGGTAATAAAAAGAAAAAAAAGAAGATTATGAATAAAACATTCAGAAAAATAGGAACTGCAATCATGGGACTTGCCTTGGTAGCTGGTCTTTCTACCTCTTGTTCAAACGGAGATTGGGAAGATAGTCTTCAGGGAGGAACAGGCAATGGTGGCAACAACGGTAAGATAACTGTATCTTTCGCTATGCAGGCACCTATCCGCGTTATCACCCTCGGTAATGACGATGATGCGGTAAATACCGACGACAATGCTCATCAGTTCAGGCTGCAGGCAACTTGGGGTGGTGGCTACAAGAATACCAAGGATTGTAAGATCAGCTATCAGATTGATCCTTCTCTTCTGCCAGAAGGCAGTGGTATGGAGGTGCTCCCTGAATCCTACTATACCCTGGAGGATCCTAACACCCTGACTATCCCTAAGGGAAGGATTATTGGTGGTACAACAGTGCATCTTACTGATGCCTTCTTCAACGATCCGAAGGCTGCTACAACTCACTATGTATTGCCAGTAAGACTCGTTTCTTCCTTGACAGGGGATTCTATTCTTCCAAAGAAGAACTATCAGATGATCTGTGTGAAGTACAAGAATCAGTACTCAGGTATGTATTGCAAGACAGGAACTACCAATATCCAGGATTTGAAGACCATTACTCACAAGAACGAGGATGCGCTGGATGTGGCTTCAACTGTAGATTTCAACACATCTTCCATCACTTTCTCTTATCCTGTAAAGGAGTGGAAGTATGATAACAATACGCATAGCTGGAGTCAGATTGATGCTTCGAAGGAATTGACCATTACTCTGGCATTCAATGGAGAAAACTGCCAGGTTCTTCAGGATGGAAAGGTAATCGGTAACGGTACTTTTGCTCCTCGTGGCATTCAGGACTTCAGTGATAAGAACCGTATGGCTGATTGTCTGAAGATTAAGTTTGATGCTACAGTAGTGACCAACGCCGGTGATGTAGATCACGAGAAAACATGGACTATCTCTGGCGACTATGTGATGTCTATGATGTCTCGTGGCAACAAGCTTGAGTCATGGAAGTAATTTCGTAACACAACTAATGAAAATGAATTTAGTAGTATGAAAGTAAATAAATATATTATATCTGCACTGGTCTGCCCAATTGTTTTGGGCAGCTGTGCAGACTGGGATGACTGGAACTATGATGTTGAGAAACCTCAGACCATCGCTCAGTATGAGTACCTCAACGACTATGCACCATTGAAGGAGAATCTGGATCGTGGTGCTCATCCTGGCTTCAAGGTCAGTGCTGCACTTGGCGTGGACGAGTTCAACCAGCAGGGTCCTCTCTTCCGTCTTGCAGCCCATAACTTCGATGAGATTGTTGCAGGCAATGCCATGAAGATGGCTTCCTGTGTCAACGACCAGGGTGTGATGGATTTCAGTAAGGTATCTTCTTTTGTTTCCGCAGCAGAGGATGCAGGGTTAACAGTTTATGGTCATACGCTTGCCTGGCATGCTCAGCAGCCTAGGAAATGGCTTGAGAAACTTATTGCAGACAAGGAACTGGATGTAGATCCTGATCAGAAGACTTTTACGGAACTTTCTCGTCAGACTTATAAGGATGGTCCATTCCCTTACTATCAGATGGGCTGTGCTCCTGATATCATTAATGGTTCTATTCACTTTGTGCCAACAGGCGACTGGTCGCAGTTCTTCTGTATGACGGGTTGTAGTATGAAGGCTGGCAACTATGTTGCTATCTTGCATATCAAGTCAACCAAGGATGGTATGATTTCACTCACCGCACAGAATGGTTGGGGTGGTGATTCTCAGAATATCACCCAGAAGTTTACTGTTAAGGCTAATGAATGGGTTGATGCTGAGGTTGCTCTCAATGACATCCAGGGTGGAAACTATGATTTCATCCTGAAGCCTGAGACTTTTGATGGTACACTTGATCTTCAGTCTGTCACTATTGGTCAGTATGAGAGTCCAGCCATGGAGATGGAGCAGGAGGTAAAGCTTCAGACATATACAGATGGTGCTTTCCCATATTATCAGATGGGCTGTGCTCCTGATGTCATTAATGGTTCTATTCACTTTGTGCCAACTGGCGACTGGTCTCAGTTCTTCTGTGTTGCCGGAGTGGCTCTCAAACCAGGCAATTATGCTGTTGATGTAGAGATAAAGTCAACCAAGGCAGGAAACATCAAAATGACAGTTCAGAACGGTTGGGGTGGTGATGCCGAGAGCTTCACAGGCAATGTAGCTCTGAAGGAAGGTTGGACAACTGCTAGATTCAAGATGACACTTGAACAGGGTGGTAACTACGACTTCATCCTCAAGCCAGAGACATTCGATGCAACACTCGACTTGAAGTCTGTCTCCGTAAAGCAGATTGTCAAGATGAACTCTATCCCTCTCACTCCTCAGGAGAAATCAGATACTCTTACCTGGGCTATGAACAAATGGATAAGTGGCATGATGCAGGCTACTAAAGGCAAGGTGAAGGCTTGGGATCTCATCAACGAGGCTATCTCAGGTGGTGGCAATGTGAATGGCTTCTATGCTCTTCAGACTGCGGCTACCAGTGAGAATAATCCACAAGATTTCTACTGGCAGGATTACTTCACACCAGAGATGTATGGTCCTATCGTAGAGAAGGCGGCACGCGATGCTTATGCTGCGGTAGAGGGAACAAATCCTGAAGACCTCAAGCTCTTCATCAACGATTATAACCTGGAGTCTGACTGGGACAACAACCAGAAGGTGAAGTCGCTCGTTTACTGGATTGGCGTATGGGAAAAGAAGGGTAAGGAACTCGGCTATAACACCAAGATTGATGGCATCGGATCACAGATGCACATCAGCTACTACGAGAATCCACAGACTCTGGAAAGCAAGAAGAAGGGCATCCAGAATATGCTCAAGATCATGGCAGAGACAGGCAAGCTCGTCCGTATCTCTGAGCTTGATATGGGTTATGTAGATGCTGATGGCAAAGATGTTACTACTGCTCAGTTGGAGAAGCTTCCTATTGAAGAGCGTGTGGCTAAGGAAAAGGCTATGGCTGAATACTACAAGTGGATTATTGAGCAGTATTTCGCTATCGTTCCTGTCAGTCAGCAGTATGGCATCTGCCAGTGGTGTCTCACCGATTCACCAACAGACAGCGGTTGGCGCGGTGGACAGCCTGTTGGTCTCTGGAACCTGAACTATCAGCGCAAGCCTGCTTATGGTGGTTTTGCTGATGGTCTTGCAGGCAAATAAAAGACATTAGTTAATACTTTAGTTTAGACATTAGTTTTAGGTTTTATCATACAAAGATTAACCGAAAAAAGATGTTAGTCGTTAAGGTTGGCTGTGTTGTGATGACACGGTCAACCTTTTTTATATAGTATAAAGTGTTGCTTTATTAGGAAATAGATTATTTTGTATTCCTTTTCCCTTTTTCATAAACTATTTGTAACACCACATAAAGTTATAACCGGCTTTTTATACTAACTTTGCCAACAGATTAGAGTAACCTCTCAATCTTATAACTGAATTTATTAACTTAATAACAAATTGTAAAGCTTATGAAAAAGTTATTTACTTTGATGGCAGCAGCCCTGATGGCTGTAAGTGTGAATGCTCAGACAGAGACTCCTCTTGTTTTGGGTGGTGGTTGGAATGCAGGTTTTGCCTACGATGCTGATGTTTATGACTTCACTATCTCCAAGCAGTGGGGTGCAGCAGAGTTTGCCTGCAATGTCAATTCTGCAGATTATCCAAAGTATATCCTCGAGTTCGAAGAGCCGCTTCCTGCCAACTGCCAGGTAAACTATACCTGGAAGGCTTCTGCTGATGCAGAGGGCGATCCAACTCCTGCCTACGGAAGAGCAGTGGGTGATGGAGCAACTAAGAAGTTTGAACTTGCTTTCGACCAGGAGCATCCTTACATCGTAGGTGTAAGCGTGCAGCATACCGATGCTGAGGAAGTGAACCTGAAGGTGAAGAAGCTGATTTTGGTTGCCGCTGACGGAACTGAAAAGAAAATTAATGCCTCCTTTACCGGTTGGGCTGGTACTGATAACACAGTAGCCTATAAGGGTGTGGTATCTTTTAATTCTCAGTGGCAGCAGCTCGCTATCAACGGTTTGGCTGGCAAGAGCAATGTTACCGTGAAAGTGAAATTGGCAGAGCCAACCCCAAATGTTCAGATGTGTGTAGATTACGAGGATGATAGTCATGAGTGGCCTTCATTCAACGGCAGCGATGAGACAACCTTCACCACTAAGGAAGGTGCTGCCATTAAGACTATGGGTATCCAATATACCGACCCAGAAAAGAATCCTGCCCAGGTATCTGTACTCGGTGCTTGGTTGGTTACTACAACCACAGGTATCTCTAACATCGAGAGCGTCAAGCTGCAGGATGGCAAGGCATTCAACCTTGCAGGTCAGCAGGTAGGCAAAGGTTACAAGGGTATCGTTATCAAGAATGGTAAAAAGATGGTTCTCAAGTAACAGATGAAACGTTTTACAATACTCGCATCTCTCCTCATGGTTCTGTGCCTCCAAATGGCGGCACAGACTTGGGAAGAGGTGAAAGTGGGGACTTCTACTCGCAAGACCCTCACTTATGTTCCTAAGAATGTAGAGAAATCACCAGCCTTGGTAATCTCTCTTCATGGTATGAATCAAGACCCGGAGTACCAGCAGAAGCAGACGCAATGGAATGCGCTGGCTGATACCGAGGGTTTTATTGTTACCTATCCACTGGGTAATAACAAAATGTGGGATACTAGTGGTACTGGTGATGTCAAGTTTGTGGAGGCTGTCATGAAGGATATGGAGCTGAAGCACAATGTTGACAAGAACCGCATCTATCTCTCGGGCTTCTCCATGGGTAGCTGGCTGGGCTATCACTGCCTGGAAACGCTTGGCGATAAGATTGCTGCTTTCGGACCGGTTAGTGGTGTGGATATCGGCAAGCAGCCTAAGGCAAACCGCAAGGTGTCTATCATGCACATCCATGGTACGGGTGACGACGTGTTTAAATATACGGGCGATCCTTCTCACATGGCTGGCGGTTATCCTAGTATCGAGGAATATGTAAAGAAGTGGGCTGCCTACGAAGGTTGCGATGCAAGCAATCCGCAGGTAATCCGTCCTTATCCTGCCAATAGCACAGGTCCGAAAGCCACACGCACTATATATAATAATGTGAACGATGGGGTAGAGGTGAACTTGATTGCCATCGACGGCAAGGGCCACTGGCATTCCAACGAGGCAAACGGTGTGAACTCTACCAAGGAACTCTGGACCTTCTTCAAGCGCCATCAGCTGAATCAGGCTTCTACTCCCGATCCCAATTTTCAGATTTATCTCTGCTTCGGACAGTCGAACATGGAGGGTAATGCCGCCATCGAAGCACAGGATAAGAAGGGAGTAAACCCAAGATTCATGGCGATGTACACTCTAGATAATGCGCAGGCAGGCTGGACCATGGGACTTTGGCATACAGCCGTTCCGCCTCAGGCTCGTCCTTACACCCGTCTGTCGGTAGTAGATTATTTCGGCAGAAAGATGGTGGATAATCTTCCGGAAGAAGTGAAGGTGGGTACGATTACCGTAGCCGTGGGTGGTGCCAGCATCGACCTCTTCGATAAGGATAAGTATCAGGCTTATCTGAATGATGCCAAAACTGCCGACTGGCTCCGCAACTATGCCAAGGAATATGGCGGAAATCCATACGGTCGCCTCATCGAACTCGCCAAGATGGCTCAGCAGAAGGGTGTTATCAAGGGCATCCTGCTGCATCAGGGAGAGACCAACAACTGTGATCCTACCTGGCCATCCAAGGTAAAGAAAATCTATAATGATATTCTTGCCGATTTGGGACTTGATGCCAAGAATGTGCCATTGCTCGTAGGTGAACTGGGACAGAAAGACCAGGGCGCAGCCTGCTGGGGGCATAATGCCATCATCGACAATATCGCTGCTACGATTCCTACAGCTCATGTGGTATCATCAAAGGATTGTCCTCTGCAGAGCGATAAGCTGCATTTTACTGCAGAGGGCTATCGTATGTTTGGTAAGCGTTATGCCGATGTGATGCTCGAACTTCTGGGTGTGGTGCCTGTGGAAAACCGCAACTATTACATCCGTTACGAGAGTACTGCGGGCGAGAACCTCTGGGACCGTCAGGCTATCTACACCTTGCCAAAGGCTTTGGAGAAGGATGCCAAGTATACGCTGACCATGAAGGTGAGAACTTCAGCAGATTGCGCTGAGCTGGCATTCTGGCCTATCTGGAATGCAAGCAACAACAAGAACCAGTGGGGTGGAAGCGATGATGTGCAGTATCTGGCAGCCTATCCTATAGAGGCTGGCGACTGGAAGACGCTGACCTGGAATTTCACAACCAACTTCACCTTGGATACCTTCCAGTTTGTATTCGGTAAATACGGTGGTACACTCGATATTGATGACCTGGTACTGGTGAAGGAAGGGACATCAGAAAACCTCATTGCCAACGCCGATTTTTCTGCAAGGCATATTCAGGGATGGAGTACCAACTGGAATGGTCCAAGCTATTATCTAGCCAACGATGCCTATATCGCTTCTGGCATTGAAAAGCCAACTGTAGCTTCCGTAAAGAAATCTGCAGATAAGGCTTACTACACTCTTCAGGGTGTAAAGGTTCTTCGTCCTACCAAGGGCATCTATATTCATGGTGGAAAGAAAATCGTGATTAAATAAAATAGAAGGTATGAACAAATTATCATTCGTAGCATCAATGCTGATGATGTGCCTCCCGATGACGATGATGGCACAGAAAAATGGAGCCAAGGCGCAGGATAAGCCTGACCCAAATTTTCAGATTTATCTTTGTTTCGGACAGTCTAATATGGAGGGAAATGCCGCCATTGAGGACGAGGACCGAACTGGTGTGGACCCTCGATTCATGGCGATGTATGCCGTGGATGATGAGAAGGCTGGATGGAAGAAAGGCGAGTGGCATACTGCCGTTCCGCCTCAGGCCCGTCCTTCCACAGGACTAACCCCAGTGGATTACTTCGGCAGAAAGATGGTGGCTAACCTGCCAGAGAATGTGAAGGTGGGTACCATCACCGTAGCCGTAGGCGGTGCCAGCATCGACCTCTTCGACAAGCGCACCTATAAGGCTTATCTCAAGAAGCAGCCCGACTGGATGAAGAACTTCGCTTCCCAGTATAACGGCAATCCATACGCCCGACTCATCGAGCTTGCCAAGATTGCCAAGAAGCAGGGTGTCATCAAGGGCATCCTCCTGCATCAGGGTGAAACCAACAATGGCGATGCCAACTGGCCTAACCGGGTAAAGACCGTATATAATGATATCCTGAAAGATTTGAATCTGAAGGCAGAAGATGTTCCTTTGCTCGTGGGTGAGACCGTTCAGAAAGATCAGGGTGGCAAATGCTGGCAGCATATCGCTGTCGTTGATGATATCGCCAAGACCATTCCTACCGCTCATGTCATTTCTTCCAAAGGGTGTCCGCAGCGTGGCGACGGATTGCATTTCATTGCCGAAAGCTATCGCACCATGGGTAAGCGTTATGCCAACATGATGCTTTCTCTGCTCGGTATCATTCCGGATGCCAACTATCCGCGTGTGGATAAAGACCGCCGTGCCTACGTCAAGCTCCATGCACCGGAGGCAAAGCAGGTAATCTTCGACATCTGCGGAAAGAAATATCCGATGAAGAAGGATCTGGATGGCGACTGGTATGGTGTTTCTGACCCATTGGTAGTAGGCTTCCACTATTATTTCCTGAATGTAGATGGCGTACAGGTAGTAGATCCTGCCAGCGAAACCTACTTCGGTTGTTGTCGAGAGGCGAGTGGCTTGGAGGTTCCTGAGGGAGCCGAAGGCAACTACTATCGTCCTCAGCAGGGAGTAGCTCAGGGTCAGGTTCGTTCGGTATCTTACTATGCTGCATCTCAGGGCAAGTTCCGCAGAGCCATGGTTTATACGCCTGCAGAATATGAAACCAATCTCACCAAGCGCTATCCAGTGCTCTATCTGCAGCACGGAATGGGAGAGGACGAGACGGGCTGGAGCCATCAGGGGTATATGCAGCACATCATGGATAATCTCATTGCCGAAGGCAAGGCTGAGCCTATGATTGTGGTAATGGAGAGCGGTGATGTGAAGCAGCCTTTCGTACCACGTCCGGGCAAGGATGTAGATGAGGAGCGCAAACTTTATGGTGCTTCTTTCTACGATGTCATCATCAAGGATCTGATTCCGATGGTAGATAAGAAGTTCCGCACCTATACAGATAGAGACCATCGTGCGATGGCTGGTTTGTCATGGGGCGGTTGCCAGACTTTCAACACCGTGTTGCCGAATCTGGATAAGTTCTCAGCCCTGGGAACTTTCAGTGGAGCGCTTTTCGGTGTGGATGTCAAGACCTGCTTCAACGGCGTCTTTGCCGATGCAGAGAAGTTTAACAGTCAGATAAATTATATGTTCATGGGCTGCGGTTCAGAAGAGAACTTCGGCACGGAGAAGATGGCGAAGGAATTGAAGGACCTGGGCATCAAGCTTGATGTCTATGTTTCACCTGGTACTCATCATGAGTGGCTTACCTGGCGCAGATGTTTCAAGGAATTCGTTCCTCATCTGTTTAAGTAACAGGACAAAAAATCAATAAGCTGATATTTTAAGTTGAATCCCGAAGCGGCATGGCTGCTTCGGGATTTTTTAATGTTATATTTTTATTATCAAATGTATCATTTGGGATTTTGTTATTTTTCAGAAAGTATTTGTAACATAAAACAAAGCTATGTAACAAAATAATTCTTAATTTTGCAGCGTGCTTCTTTAACAAAGAAAGCTATTTATTTAAAATGTACAATCGTAAACTTATAAAAATAAACAATTTTAATCTATTCTCTTATGAGGAACTTCAAAAAGATTGAAAAGCCGTTAGCGTTGCTATCCTTTCTCTGTTTATTCCCAGCTGGGATGTCGGCTCAGAGTATTGTAAAAGGAGTAGTTACAGACACAAGTGGTGAACCTGTCATTGGTGCTACAGTGAAAGCTGCAGGCAGCAAGAAGGGTGTGGTTACCGATTTGGATGGTAAGTTTAGCATTGATGCTGCGCCAAACGCAACATTAACCATTACTTATATAGGAATGGAGCCAAAGACCGTCAAGGCTGAGGCAGGCAAGACGCTTACCATCTCACTGAAAGATGATGCCAAGGTCATTGATGATGTGGTAGTCATCGGTTATGGTGTGCAGAAGAAGAGCGACTTGACTGGTGCCGTGGCTTCTATCAAGAGTGATGACATCAAGGGCTTGTCTACAACAGATGCGGGTGCTGCCCTCCAGGGCAAGGCTGCCGGTGTACAGATCATCAACTCGGGTGGTCCAGGTGAGGCTGCCGATATCCGTGTGCGTGGTTATTCTTCTAACAGTGGAAATATCAGTCCATTGCTCATTGTTGATGGTTTGAAGGTAGACAATATCCAGTATCTTGATCCATCTATGATTCAGAGCATGGAGGTATTGAAGGATGCCGCTTCTGCTGCCATCTATGGTGCGCAGGCTGGTAATGGTGTCGTTATCATTACTACCAAGAGTGGTGCTGCCAATGGCGGTAAGGCTGAGATTTCTTATAGCAGCAAGTTTACCATCCAGTCTATTGGTAGAAAGGCTAAGCTCTTCGATGCTCCAGAGTATATTTCATACCATAAGTACTTGGGCGACTTGACGGATGATAAGTTGAAGACTGAGGGATATAATGGAGAGAACACCGACTGGTATGATGAGGCTTTTGAACATAGTTTGGCTCATCAGCACAGCCTTACCATCCAGGCTAGCAATGGTAAGGGTCGTTTCCTTGCCAACTTAAATATCCTCAATAATAATGGTATCGTCAAGGGAGATAAGGATGTTTACAAGCGTTTTACAGGTCAGATTAATGCTGACTACGATGTATATAAGTGGTTGAACATCTCGACAAACACCTCTTTCGAGAAGTGGAAGACCAAGGGTGTGAACAAAGGTTATGGTTCTGTGTTGAACTCTGTTGTTTCTGTAGATCCATTGACACCTTGCTATGTAAGCGACCCTGCTAAGTTGCCAACCAATATTTATAACGCTTATCAGAAGGGCGCCCCTGTGATGAGAGATGCTGACCATAATAATGATTTCTATGGTACATCTCACTATGTAGAGGATGCTACTGGTAACCCATTGGCACAGCGCGACCGTGTAGGCTCTTACAACCAGGGTATCAATGTACGTGGTACCGTTGCTGCCAACATCAAGCCATTCAAGGGCTTTACCTATACATCTCGTTTGGGTTACCGCATCACGCAGAGCAACTACCACAACTATGAGCAGCCATATTACATCAATACCCTCTCTAACTCCTCACAGTACAAGATAGAGGCTCATACCAACAATGGTCTTTACTATCAGTGGGAGAACTTTGCAAACTATTTGAATACATTTGGCAAGCATACTGTAGGAGCCATGGTGGGTATGTCGTTCACCAAGAACCATTGGGACAACGCTACCATAGGATCTGAGGGTACGAATATTCTTTCAAACTATGCTCCTAACTATCGTTACATCGACTATTTGCTCGCTGATGCTACAAAGAGCGTAGGCAATGCTCCTGGCGATGCAACAGAACTTTCATATTTCGGACGTGTATCTTATAGCTACGATAATCGTTATTTCTTGCAGTTCAACTTCCGTCGTGATGCATTCGATTCATCTAAGCTTTCAAAGGATGCACGTTGGGGTAACTTCCCATCTGTATCTGCTGGTTGGACTATCAGCAATGAGAAGTTCTTCAAGGACAACATCAGTCGTGATGCCATCTCTTTCTTGAAGCTTCGTGGATCTTGGGGTAAGAATGGTAACGTCAATGTATTGAGCGGTTACAAGTATGCTTCTCCTATTGCCATGAACCAGAGCTTCTATCAGTACAATCCATCTGTCGGTGATGGTAAGTTGTCTTATGGTTCTAAGCCAACAGGTCTTGCTAACCCAGATTTGACTTGGGAGACTTCAGAGCAGGTTGACTTGGGTCTTGATGCTCGTTTCTTGAACGACCGCTTGACATTCTCTCTCGACTGGTATCGCAAGAACACCAAGGACCTCTTGGTAGAAATCAACCCTCTTCCTGAAATTGGTGTCAGTAAATATACAGTCAACTCAGGTAAGGTGCTCAACACAGGTTTCGACTTTGAGTTAGGTTGGAAGGATCATATCAATGACTTCAAGTACTCTGTGTCTTTCAACGGTTCTACCTTGAAGAATGAGGTAAAGGATCTTACTTCATTTATCAGCCGTATCGAAGGTGTAGGTATCGATGGATTCAACAGCCGTTTGAAGCCAACCTTCGAGGTAGGGCACTCTATCTGGTACTTCCGTGGTTACAAGTATGCAGGTGTAGCTGAGGATGGCAGTGCTTTGTATTATGACAAGGATGGCAAGACCACCAATGCGCCAACAGATAATGATAAGCAGGATTTGGGTGTAGGTATTCCTAAGTTTACTTATGGTATCACCCTCAATGCAGAGTATAAGGGCTTCGACTTGACCGTCTTTGGTACAGGTGCAGCCGGCAACAAGATTTATAACTTGATGGTATCTGCCGACCGTCCTCTCTTGAATGGTATCGATGAATATTGGAAAAATTCTTGGACAGAGGGCAATACTGGCGCAAAGTATCCTGATATGAAGAAGGTGGCAACCGACTGGACATTCTTCAGCTCTTCAGCAGCTGTGTTCAGTGGCTCTTACTTCAAGATCAAGCAGATTCAGTTGGGTTACACATTGCCACGTCTCATTACGGGCAAGATTGGTCTGAATGGTGTGCGTGTTTACTGCTCTTTGGATGACTTCTTCACAATCACCAAGTATCCTGGAGCCGATCCAGAGACAGCTTCTATGAACAGTGCTCAGTCTCGTGGTTTTGATAATGGTACTTATCCTACTTCTAAGAAGATGGTATTTGGTATCAATGTAACATTCTAATTATTAAATAATACAGCAATGAAAAAGTATTTATTATATTCTAGTATATTAGCCCTTGCGTTGACAGGATCAGTATCTTTTACTTCCTGTGAGAGTCAGCTCGATATTGAGCAGAAGGGTGCTACTTGGGAGGATCAGTTCTATAAGACTGATGCCGATGCAGAGGCTGCTTTGGTGGCAGCCTACGAAGGCTTTATGTGTAATGTAGTAGGACGCCAGCCAGACTTCCAGGGAAGTATGGGTATCTATACTCCTCACAAGTTGATTTTGAACATGTGTGGTGATGATGTTTACTATGCCAGTGGTAACTATGGAGACCATGAGGACGCTGGTTGCCTCAATGAGTTCCGCTATGATACTGATGCCTTGGTTCCAAAGTTGATGTACTCAGGGCTCTATTCTTCTGTATATACTTGCAACTTGGTCATTGACAAGTTTGCCAATCCTGACACTCCTGTAAAGAAGCGTTGTGTGGCTGAGGCTCGTGTGCTTCGTGCTTACGACTATTTCTTGTTGGCAAACTTCTGGGGAACTCCACCATTTGTTTTGCATCCTTTGTCAGCTCAAGATCTTCCGTTCAATAGCGACAAGGATCCTGAGCATCCTATGACCCACGAACAGTTGATAGAGTGGGTTGCTTCTGAATGTGAGGAAGCTGCGGCCGATCTTGATGAGCGCAAGAGCAAGAATGACAAGGATGGAGCTGTAAAGGTAACCAAGGGCTTTGCTAATGCATTGGCTGGTAAGGCTTACCTCTTCGCTGGCAAGTATGAACAGGCTAAGACTGCCCTCAAGAAGGTTATCGACTCAGGCAAGTATGCCCTTGTTCCAGGCGACAAGTATATGGACAACTTCCATATTGAGGGTGATGGCGACGAGGAGAAAGTCTTCGAAATCAACTTTGAGTATAATGCAGGTAAGGGTGCATGGGGCGGTATGATTCAGCGTTCTAGCTGGATGGAGTCTAATGCAATGAACTGGCGTGCTGGTAACTTCGTGGTTTCTCCACAGTCCGTATATAGTGGTATCGATGGTTGGGGTGGCTTAGGTGTACCTCAGTGGTTTGGTGATGAGTTCCATGAGAATGATGGTGATTCTTATCGTTTCAAGGCTACCTTGAAGCACATTGATGATGCCGTTTATAATATGAAATATGCTAAGGATTCGCTAAACAATCTGACGGTTGAGCAGAAGAAGGTAAGCAAGGCTGTTGGTATCAAGGATCAGGTTCAGGGACTTTATGGTAACTCTACTTGGTTGGCATTCAAGACAGTGATGCGTGCTGCTGACTCTGATGGTAAGAAATATGGTGACAACATCCGTTTGAACAACTATCTCGTGATGCGTTATGCTGAGGTTCTTTTGAACTATGCAGAGGCTTGTCTCCAGACTGGCGATCAGGGTGAGGCCAAGAAGTATATTAATGCCATTCAGGAGCGTGCAGGTTCCAAGACCATCAGTAGCACAGTAGATATGGATGTTCTCAAGAAGGAGAAATCATACGAGTTGTGGATGGAAGGTTGCCGTTGGTTCGACATCAAGAGATGGAAGGATGCCACTGCCATCAATCGCATCAAGAATGCGGGTTCTGATGTACCTCACCTCTTTGACAAGTTGTTCCGCGCACCTCAGGCTTCTGACGAGAAGTTGCACTGGGAGCATGGCACAGAGGCAAATAGCCGCTTCTATACAGTTTCTTCTCATGCAGCAAAGGATGCAGGTTTCACAGTTGGTTACCAAGAGGGAAAACATGATTACTTCCCTTATCCACAAACAGTGAAGAACATGAACCCTAACTTGGTTCAGAATCCTGGTTGGGAATAATGAAGTTGTTTTGTAAATAAAACGTTTTAAGTTTAAAGAACTATAGATTAGTTTGATAATTAGGGGGTGTTTTGAAAAGAAGCACCCCCTTTTTTCTTCTTTAAAGGAATTTGCGTATGAAAACATGGATGTGTGCCTTGATGCTGGCGTTATCGACAGGAGCTTCGGCTCAGAACCCGATTATCAGCGGACAGTATTCTGCTGATCCTACGGCTCGCGTATTCAACGGGAAGGTATATCTTTATCCTTCTCATGACATTCCGAGTCCTATTGAGAAACTGAAGGAATGGTTCTGCATGGCAGATTATCACGTTTTCTCTTCTACCAATCTTACTGAATGGCAGGATCATGGAGTCATCGTTTCGCAGGACAAAGTACCTTGGGTACAGGACGGAAGTTATACGATGTGGGCTCCTGATTGTGTAGAGAAAGACGGGAAATATTACTTCTATTTCCCTGCCGCTCCAAAAGGGGAGGAGAAGGGATTCGGAATAGGTGTGGCTGTTGCCGACCAGCCGGAAGGACCATTTATGCCGATGTGGAAACCCATAGAGGGAGTTCATGGTATAGACCCTTGTGTGTTGATAGATAAAGACGGACAGGCTTATATCTACTGGGCGGGAGCAGGTTTGCACATGGCTAAGCTGAAACCAAACATGATGGAACTTGCCTCGGAACCAAAACTGGTAGAGGGATTGCCTGAGGGATTCAAGGAAGGACCGTTTGTCTTCGAGCGTAACGGCAAATATTATTTCACCTTCCCTTGGGTACGTGAAAAGGATGGAACCGAAACGCTGGCTTATGCCATGGCTGACCATCCGATGGGACCTTTCACATTCAAGGGCATCATCATGGATGAGTCGTCTACGAAGTGCTGGACCAATCATCATAGCATCGTGGAATATCAGGGACAGTGGTATCTCTTCTATCATCATAATGATTATTCGCCTAAGTTTGACAAGAACCGCTCGGTGCGAATCGACTCTCTGAACTTCAATCCTGACGGAACGATACAGAAGGTGATACCTACACTAAGAGGTGTGGGATTGACGAAGGCACGTTCGCATATTCAGATTGACCGTTATTCTGCGCTGCAAGGCAAGGGTATTGGTATTGATTATCTGGATAAAAACACCTGTTTTGCCGGATGGAAGACACGCTTCGGCAAACCGAATACTGCCATTATATATAATAAGGTGGATTTTGGTAATGAGAAGGTGGCGGAAATCACCGTTCGTGCCAAGTCTTCAAAGGGCGGTGTGCTCGTAGTCAGAGCCGATGGCAAGAAGGGTAATATCATTGCTAAAGTGAAGATTCCGAAGTCGGCAGCCTGGAAGAATGTCCGTGCCCAGGTGCTCCATGCTCCTCAGGGTGTTCATGCTCTTCATGTTTCCTTGCAGAGTGGTGCCGATGTAGAGGTTGACTGGTTGGGTTTCGATGCTTTGCCTTGGGATAAAGGAGCTTTTGAAACTCACCAGTATCGCAATCTCTTTGCCGAAATGGGCTATAAGCAGGCTGATATTGACAGGAAGGTAAACGAAGTATTCAATGATGTATTCTATGGTAAGAATAAGGTTTATTTCGAAGTAGGCGATTCCATGGGATATGTCAGCGATATGAAGAACAATGATGTGAGAACCGAAGGCATGTCGTATGGAATGATGGCTGCCGTACAGTTTGACAAGAAGGACATCTTCGACCGCCTCTGGCGATGGAGCAAGAGATACATGCAGCATCAGGAAGGACCTTATAAGGGCTATTTCGCATGGAGCTGTAAGACTGATGGAACGAGAAATGCGCAGGGAGCCGCATCTGATGGTGAACTCTATTTCGTAACTTCGCTCATCTTTGCATCCAACCGATGGGGCAATGATACAGGCATCAACTATCTGAAGGAAGCGCAGAATATTCTGGATTGCAGTATGCAGAAGGCGGGAATGGACCGCACAGCTCCGCTTATAAATCTCGAACATCAGCTCATCACCTTTACGCCCGATCATTGGGGCGGGAAGTTTACCGATCCTTCTTACCATCTCCCTGCCTTTTACGAGGTTTGGGCAAAATGGGCTAACGACGGACGTTCTCAGTTCTGGAAGGAGTGTGCCGAGAAGAGCCGTGAGTTCCTGCATAAGTGCATCAATGAGAAGACGGGCTTGAACCCGGACTATTGCAACTATGATGGCAGTCTGATGAAGACCGGTCAGTTGTTGGGTGATGCTTTCCGTTATGACTCATGGCGAGTGCCAATGAACATAGCGCTCGATTATTCCTGGGCTTGCAAGGATAAGGAGTGGCAGCAAAAATATGCCAATACGCTGCAGAACTTCCTGTATAGTCAGGGTATTGATTCTTTCCTGGACCAGTATAATGTAGATGGAACGATGGTAGAAGATATTCTGCCGGCAGGTACGGCTCCTAAGGCGCTCCGTCATTCTATCGGTTTTGTTGCCACTGCTGCTGCGGCTTCATTGGTCAGCAATCATGTGAAGGGCAGGGAATTCGTCAGTCATTTCTGGAATGCCAAGCATGAGCCAGATAAAGAAGGCTTCTTCGATGGCTACTACGACGGACTGTTGCGTCTCTTCGCCTTCATGCATCTGAGTGGCCGTTATCAGATTATCGAACCTCAAAAATAAAAAGAATAGTCTATGTACAACATTTTCAATAAAATAGTTAGATTGTTTTGTTTATGTGTATTCCTTTTTGGGCATTCTTCTGCGGATGCCCAAAATAGGGAATTACCTGTAGACATTAATCCTTATTTTGGACCTGTCGGCAAGCAGCCTGTCGTGCCCAATGCGGCTGGCTTTATTCAGAGATGGTTGCTTCTGGAGCCAATCTCTATGCCGGTCAAGAGCAATGTCGTTTTTACCGATTCTTATCTGAAGGAGATATTCCATACGCAGTATTTCCCTAAACAGATGGAAACAGTTCCTAAGAATGGAGCCGTCGTGAAGGTGGGGAATGAAAAGCTGAAATGGCATGCTCTGGACAGCAAGCTCTATAACGTCAAGCTCTTCCGTTTCGCTACTTCGTACGGAAAGCCCAAGTATGGTGTCTTGTTCTGGGCGGTTACCATTATCGATTGCCCTGAGGAGATGAAAGACGTCCGCTTGGCTGTTGGCTCGAATGGTGCTTCCATGTGGTGGCTCAATGGTGAGGAGGCGGTGATGCTCGAAGGCGACCGAAGAATGGTTCGCGATGATGTGGTTTCTAAGAAGCTTACCTTGAAGAAAGGTAGGAATATCCTTCGTGGTGCAGTCATCAATGGCCCTGGCATGAGTGACTTCTGTGTCCGATTCATCGACGGACAGGGCAAGCCTGTCAGAAACCTGTCTATTCACGTGAAGTAGTGCAATCAATAAAGAAAGTTATGAAACAGAACAATATATTTTTCAGATATTTTAGCCCGGTTGCTGCTCAGCAGAAACTTTATGTCGCTGCTTTGGTTGCCTTGTTGTCTTCCTCTGCTTACGAGGCAGAAGCCCAGGTTGGCGAACCTTTCATTCATGACCCTTCTACCATTGCCCAGTGTGATGGAAAGTATTATACCTTTGGAACGGGTGAAGGCGGACTCTGGTCGGAGGATGGCTGGACCTGGCAGGGTGGTGCTGTTCGTCCCGGCAGAGGAGCGGCTCCTGATGTGTTGAAGATTGGCGACCGTTATCTTGTAGCCTACAGTGCTACGGGTGGTGGATTGGGAGGTAGTCATCGTGGTGATGTCCTGACAATGTGGAACAAAACGCTCGATCCGAAATCGCCTGATTTCAAATATACTGAACCGGTTGTGGTAGCTTCTTCATTGGATGATGAAGACTGTGATGCCATTGATGCGGGCTTGTTGCTCGATCCTACTACCGGCAGACTCTGGCTCAGCTATGGTACCTATTTCGGATTTATCCGTCTGGTAGAACTTGATCCGAAGACGGGTAAGCGGATGGAAGGCAACGAACCCGTCAATATCGCCATCGACTGCGAAGCTACTGATTTGATTTACCGCAACGGCTGGTATTATCTTCTCGGCACTCATGGCACCTGTTGCGATGGTCCTAATTCTACCTACAATATCGTGGTGGGACGTTCGCGAAAGATAACCGGTCCATACGTGGATAATGTGGGCAGAGAAATGTTGCAGGGCGGTGGAAAGATGGTGATTGCAGCCAATAATCTGAAGACGGGTCCCGGTCACTTCGGACGCTATATCGAGGAAGAAGGTGTGGAAAAGATGTCGTTCCACTATGAGTCTGATTTCAGACAGGGAGGACGAAGTGTGTTGGCCATCCGTCCTTTGTTGTGGAAGAACGACTGGCCTGTGGCTGGTGATGAATTTCATGCCGGAACCTACGAGATAGAATCGGAACGAAGAGGCTATGCCCTGGAGATTGCCGTAGATTTCGTGAGAATGCAACGTGATATCGAACCTTTCTGGATCAAGCCGACCAAGCCTTTGAAGAACATCGAACCTCAAACCTTGAAGGAGGTAGAAGCAGGATGGCCTAAGGGCGAGGTGAAGGTGAGAATGAACGATTACATGTTCCGTCCTCATCAGAAGTGGAGTATCATGCCTGCCGGAAAGGGTGGTTATCTGGGTGGTCCTTATTATAAGATCTGCATAGAAGGCACTACTCGTTATCTTACCGCAACCGCTCAGCATGATGTCATCGCCAAACCAGAGTTTACTGGTGAAGATGCCCAGCTTTGGCGCATCGAACAACTTACCGATGGCACCTATCGTATTATGCCGAAGGCTATACCAGGCACAGAAGAGAAGCTTGCATTGGTTTCATTAGGCGACTGTACCCCAGGCTTGGCTCCTTTCGATTTCAACAGCGACAATTCTAAATGGAATTTCAGACAACAATAAATTCATGATGATTTGACAATCGAGAAGCGTCCCAATCGTATTATCCCTGTCTTTCTATGGATTTGTTTGAAGTTTGGAGATAAAGAATCTGGTAATGATTCTGATAGCATGAAGAAAGGCTTTTGATAAGTTAGTTTAATGGTATTAGAAGCCTATATTATTTGCTTCTTAAATACTGTTCTGTAAGGTTGTCGGCAGCTGCCGGCAATCTTGCTGTTATATGCCGACAAGGTTGCTGCGATATGCCAGCAACCTTGCTGGCAATTGCCAACTATTAAATAAATCTAATTCTTATGGTCAATAGATACAGCTTCTGTGATTATTTCATATATTTGCAGAAGATAATAAAACTAAGCAACTATGGACTTAAAGTATGATGTTTATACGATTACCAATGCTGAGGGTAGTGGTGAGGAACGTAAATACGTTCGATTGAAGCAGTATGAGGCGATGACGGCTAGCGAACTGGAAGCCACCATCCAGCAAAGATGTTCACTCACCAAGGGTGATGTGGCTGCAGTGTTGTCTGAACTTCATGACATTGTCGTGTCTGAATTTTCTATGGGACGCAGGGTTTATATTCCCGAACTGGGATATTTCTCGCTTGCTGTAAACCTGGAAATGCCTGCGGATAAGCCTAATAAGAAGATTACTGGAAAGGAAGTACGTTTGCGGGGAATCAATTTCCGTCCGGAGGCTGGGCTGTTGAGGGAAATAGATAGAAATATCCATTTCGTCCGTTCCCAGTATTCCAGTCGTTCAACTATTTTTACAGAAGAGAAGCTTTGGGCAAGATTGCAGGAATATTTCCAGAAGAACCGTTATCTCACCATCAAACTCATGAGGATACTGTTTGGACTGTCTCGCTATATGGCACAAAAGTGGATAAATCACTTCATAGCCAAAGGCTTGTTGGTAAAGGATGGTACTCCCCGTTCACCGATTTATTTCCTGAATGATAAACAGTAATTCAAGTTTCGCAAGTGGTTTAAGTACGGGCTGAAGGCCCAAAAGCTCCTAGCCCAGGGCATCGCCCTG
>OGNN01000028.1_pt1 | contig 108553 bp, 93 predicted proteins | sample 1573461 | NCBI WGS metagenome assembly OGNN01 (sample SAMEA2581998, study PRJEB24529) | metagenome | biome: Human gut stool | place: China | collected 2011
GAGATGCGGTTGTGCCCCAGGGCGACAAGTTCGGCGAGTTTGGCTGCTGTCAGCAGCGGTGCTGATGATATTTGCATTTGCATAGTAGAGATACTCCTTTCCTGTGAGTTTGGAGAGCAGGCCATTATTTTAACGTACTCCGTTCAGCATTTTGATGTGCTGTGGCACCCTCTCACTCTTATATGGCTTTTTAGGCCCTGTTTTTTAACCTGCCGGCAGGAAAAATTTAAAAAGTGTAAAATTTGCTCTTCCAAGCGGCGGATAAAAAATATTTATGTAAAGGGGGTTAAAAATGACCTTGTAAAAAGCCATATAAGAGTAGGGGATATTATTACTGACGCAGTAAGCATACCGAATCTTTTAAATCTTAAAGACCTTTAGCATCTCTTAAAGCTTTTAAATCATTAAAATCTGTAAATCCTTCATACATACTTATGATTTTGACTTGGAAGTTTTAAGTGTTAATAATGGTTTTGTATTACTGATCTGCGTTAGTATTGATACTTACACCCTAAATTCAGCGAAAGCAGGTAAAAAAACATGAATGATTCTTTAGCTTCACAACAAAAATCTAAAAAGACGGGCGGCGATGTGCTGAGTGCCCGTCTTTTGTATTTGGCGCTGAAATGCCCCTTACTACAGGGAAAACACTGCCAGACAGAGACTGTACGGCCAGTTGAGCCGCAGTCTGCCAGAACGGTGAAACCGCCGAGAAAGGACGATGCTTTAGTAGAGCTGCGTATCGTTTTGCCTTATGGTCTGCGCAAGCAGGCACAGGACGAGCATATCAACTGCAGCGCTTTGTTCCGCAGGGCGCTTAAGCGCAGTTTAACGTCACGCCGCAGTTCAGGCGCAAGGTGTGACTAGTGGATCATTTTACAGCGATCGAAAATGCGTGGCTGGAACCTCCGCAGAGCCTGGCGGAAGCCGTGTACAGCTGTGAATTGTGTAATGAGGCTGTTGGCGCCGGTGATTTGTATATCGAGCTGGATGGGATCATTATTTGTATAGACTGTCTGGACAGCCTGACGGCGCGGGAGCTGGCAGTAGAGGTGTTGAATAATAAGATCACCGCAGCAGGGTGAGATAAGGGGATGTATTGATGACAGTTACTTGCACAGAAACAGCGGAGTGTGATAAATGGGCCGAAATAGTGGCTTTAGCGCAGCAGGGCAATAAAAAGATGCTGGGGGTGATTTTGCAGGCTTTTGATATCAAACTGCGAAAAATAGCACATACCAGCGCTTATAAAGGTTTTGCCGAGGATGGCGAGCAGATCGAAAGGGTTGCCGTGGTAAAGGCGCTGGAAAAGTGGGGACAGCGGCAGGATTTCGAGAAGCTGCCGGCTTTTATCGTCAGTAAGTCGTATACGGCGCTCAGCAGTGAATGGAAACGCCGGCATAAGGATGAAGAAATGACCTGCCCTTATGAAATAGAAAGCGGCTGTGAATTTGCAGAGGAAGTGCTGACGGCAGATGCGGCGCAGACGACGCGTACTTATTTTGAACAGCAGCAACTGCAGCAGGATTTTGCGGAAGTGCAGGAACTGCTGGTACAGCTTTCGCCCAAACAGGAAGAATTGATCGAACTGCATTTTCTGGAAGGCTGGAGCAACGGCGAACTGGCACAGAGGTTTGGCGTCAGTCCGGCGGCGATTAGCAAAACGATCAAAAAAGGGCTTACTAAGCTGCGGCAGCTGCTGAGTGACAGCAAAATAAAAAATATGCCGGAAGGCATGTCCATGTAGAAAGGAAGAGGAACTGATGGAAAAACCATATGAACAGGTACGCCAAGCTGTAAAACTGTTTGAATGCAATAAACTGCGCCTGCATTTCGCCAACGACGATGTGCGGGCACAGTTGATTGACAAGTGGGCAGAAGAATTTGCGGGTGAAAACGACACAGAGTGGAATATCGCTGTTGTTATCATGACCTCCCGCCGCCGTGAACCCAATATGTATAACATGAAAAAAGCCCTGCGCGAAGCGCGGGGCATAAGACGGGAGCGAATATTAAACAAAAAGCGGAGAGAAAGCGAAAACGATCAAGTAAATACCACAAATGCACAAAAAAGAGCCTTGCAAAAGCAAGGCTCATCTAATTTACAGCCAACTCCCAAAACTCCCTACGAAATAGCGCAGGAAGCGTTGTTGAAGTATGAGAGTAGGGAGAGGAAGTTTGGTTAATAAACTTATTAGTTGGAATTATTATTTCATTTTCTGATGATAGATCTATTTTTGGGAACCGACCCAGTCGTTAATTAAAGCATCTAGCTGTATTTTTATTTCAGAGAAGTCTTTATCCAAATTAAGTGTTTTAATGCGGATTCGGTTGCCACTCATCAAATAGTCGTTGTCAGGAGTAATCGCTTCGTCTGTTTTTGCATATAATAAAACACCACTAACTTTACCCGAATTTTCGATATCCTTGTTTTTTACGTAAGTGAAAATCTGATATAAATTGCCCGAATGAATAGTTTTGCTATTAAAAAGAGAATTTGTTTGCATTGTGTGACTGTAATATTTAGTGTCAATGATTAAAATATTTCCTTGATATTCCAGTGTAATATCAGTTTTCATTATAGGTAAAAGAGTTATAATTCCATCATCGACATCCCAGTTAATTTGGGAGGGAGAGGCTTTATATTGAGGATGATGTTTGCGGTAATATTCTAGTACAAATTTCTCAAAAAGACGATGCAATTTTTCATCCTTAAACTGTGAAAATTGAACTGAGCCATTTTGCATAGTGGGAAGTAGTGCTTCAATAACAAGATAGCAAATGTTAATAAGCATTTTATATGTTGCATTATTGCGATGATATTTTATATTAGACCAATGAATTGTGTGAGGGTCTAGTGTATCAACACTGTTAAAGTAAAGCAGTATTCTTTTTAGAGCCTTTTTTTGTTTAGGTACTACACTATCAGATTGGACGAGGAGCATTGCTGTAGTTTTCAAAATTTGATTTATGTATACGTTTTCAGCAAACTCATCAAATTCACAGACAAGCTGTTTTCTTAAGAATCCTTTTTCTTTAAACGAGGCAGAAATATTTATTTTTCCATGTGGCCGTCGAAGAATATCAACATGAGGAATGTATTCTCGACCCAGGCCACGTTTAATCTGATTTGTAATTCCTTTCGCAAGAATGGCAGAAAGTAAATCTTCTGCATGCTCAAAATCTTCGAGTGCAATCTTAGCATAACTATCTTCATTTAGCACCTGAAAAGCATAAGCCAGCATATAATAGATGTTTTGTATTTTAATCATTTAAAGTACCATGTAACTTTTTGGCCCAAGTTTCAATCTTTGATTTTTCATCAAACCAGTACTCGTTAAGCAATGGAAGCAACTCGAATTTTATTATAGCATTAAGCAAATCTGTAGTGATTTTTTTATTTGTACAGAAATAGCTATGTCCAATTCTAAAACCGTTTCCGAGTGACTCATCTTGGCTAATTGCTTCATTAAGGGATTTTATGCAATTAATAAGAGAAGGGAATTTTGCATAATTAGATTTTTTGACAATTGATTGAAAGCCATTGGAATCAAAAGCGGGTTCTATTTCATAGAATGCGAATCTTCTGCGTAGTGCATAGTCAATTATGGCAAGACTACGGTCTGCTGTGTTCATTAATCCGATAATATGCACATTAGAAGGGACGGAGAATAGTTCATTGGAATAAAGTAGGCGCAGTTTCTCATTTCTTTTGTCACATTCAATTAACATAAGTAACTCACCAAAAATTTTGCTAAGATTGCCGCGATTTATTTCGTCAATGATAAAGAAATAATCACGATCAATATCATCCTCTGCTGTTTTGCAAAATTCATAAAATGGACCAGGGGTAAGTTTGAAGCCGTCTTCAGTAGGCCGAAAACCCATAATAAAGTCTTCATAGCTATAGCTTTGGTGAAATTGTACCATCATGACACGGCTGGTGTCCTTGGATCCTATAATAGAATACGCTAATCTTTTAGCAGCAAAAGTTTTGCCAACACCAGGAGCTCCTTGTAAAATTAAGTTCTTTTTTGTTTTTAATAAAGATAAAAGAATTTCATATTGTTGGGGATCCATAAAAACTTCATTGAGAAAATTAGCGTCAGTATATTGCTCATAAATGATTTCTGGTTCAGATTCAATTTCTTCAATATCTTCGTTGTCAGTAATCAGGCATTCTAATTGTCTAACGTAATCCGTATAAGCAGTTATATCAGTCAATGTTTTCATTGCCGCTTGGCCGGGATGTGCCCAGTTACCAATATTTGTCCATTTTATTTTTCTGATATGTTTATATTCATTGCGTTCTGGTATAAATTGATAATCAGATTCTACGACGCCGCGGCCAATAATTGAGTGCATACCTTTCTTGGCAAAGACGATGTCTCCTTCGCGAATAGAATGAGAAAATTGCCATGTTGCCAAAGAATCATTTCTGTAAGATTTGGTTTCATCATATGATTCTTTCATCTTTGCACGCATATCTTCTTTATTTTTGTATTGAGTTAAATCACCTAATTCATCCCAACCTATACCCATTAGCCCCTGTGAATAGAATTCTTCCCATTTTCGCGAACCTTCACCAGGAGCGTACAGCCAATAGTGTTTTTCGTTAGTTGTGCGTTCAGCTTGATTACTAGGTTTTAAAATTTGTATAAACGGTTCTGGTGTGTTTTTTTTATAGGCAATATAAGAAAGTTCAGGAAAATTATGAAACGGAGATCCTTTTTTACTAAAACCGGTTTTACATACATCTATCAGGCGCAGATATTTTTCTGCATCTGGTAATTTCTTTAGATCGGAGATATTTCTTATATCAAGAGAATTAATATAGGAATCTTCAATCAAAAACTGGCGATTTTTAGTATCTAAATTTATATAAGAATAAGGTCTTATCCAGTACAGACCCATTGTGATATTCCAACTAGCATATCGTTGTTTGGTGACAGTATCGTAGCAATGAATAAATGTATTACAGTTATTATCTGTTGGCTGATCAGAATACCTGATACTGGCTTCAAACATATTCCAAAGGTTATTAATATCTTCTGGTTGACGGTCATTTCTATCTCCAAAAAACCATACTCTCATATTGTTTACAACAGGTATACCATCAAAATTAGAAGGAGGCTGAGATTTTACACCAATTCTGTCACCAAGTGCTTTCATTATAGCAATTCTATTTTCAGTTTTAATGCCTTTATTAAATGCACCAAAAACGGTAAAAGGACAGATATCACCTAATGGTTCGCCTTTATCCATGAAAGTATATGATAGACCAACTTGATTATGTGCTGATTCAAACAATGATAGTAATTCTCTACGATTCTGTTTATAAGGTAAAAGTCTATCTGCAAATTCAGAATAAAAAGTTGTCCACTCAAAATTAGATTGAATAGTAATATCCATTATATTCACTCCTGTCTTTGTACATGTTATTGCGTGAAAATTTCAAAGGTGGTAGTTAATAACTTTATGAAAATAGAATATTTGGATTTCTTATATAAATTCTACCATATAATTTAAAATTTGTAATTTCAAATTATATGGTATGGATATACTGAAAAAAGAGTATTGCAAAAGCAAGACTATAGCCAATACCCAAAACTCCTAAATGAAATAGCACAGGAAGCACTGTTGAAGTATGAGAAGAGGGGGAGAAATGATTCTAAAAAAATTATATGATTAGTGTTGAATTGATGGTGGAAAAACGTTGGATTTTTAAAGAAAAATTTGATTGGTAGTATTGTAATGCGTCTCAATACCTGGTATGCTATAATTAAAAATTAAGCGAATTTATGAGGAGCAATTTATATGCGGTGTATTGATTTGTTTGCAGGAGCAGGTGGATTATCAGAAGGATTTAAGAGAGCTGGTTTTGAAGTCCTTGCACATGTTGAAATGGATCCTTTTGCTGCATTGACATTAAAAACTAGAGAAGCATATTATTATCTTAAAGAAAATAATATGCTGGACATATACAGGTCATATTTACTTGGCAATATAACACGAGACAACTTGTATGCTTCAATACCTGAGAATATTTTGAAAAAAATTATTTGTGAATGCATTAGTGATGAGACTATTGAAAGCATTTTTAATTACATTGATAATTTGCTTGTGCAGAGTAATGAAAATGAAGTGGATGTTTTAATTGGTGGGCCTCCATGTCAAGCTTACTCGACAGCGGGCAGAGGAAGATTACCAGATAAAATGCAAAAAGACGAAAGAAATTATTTGTATTTGCAATACATAAAATTTTTGGAAAGATATCAACCTAAAATGTTTGTGTTTGAAAATGTTGTAGGTATTTTTTCAGCACAGGGTGGAAAAGTGCTTGTTGATATGAAAGAAAAGATTGATAGTGCGGGTTATAAAATAGATGTGCAGGTTATTAATGCTAGGAATATAGGAGTTTTACAAAATAGAAAAAGAGTCATAATACATGGGGTTAGAAAAGATATAGCAATAAATCTAAGGGATATTTGTTTTTCTGATGATCATGAGAAGTTTAACTTAAGAGAATTATGGAGTGATTTACCAAGATTACAAGCTGGGGAAAGTATAAATGGTGAAGTTTATACTTCGGGTCCAAATACATGTTGTCAATTATTAGATTTGAGGGATGCGCATTGTGATATTTTAACTTGGCATATAGCAAGAACACATAATGAACAAGACTTAAAAATATATAAATTATGTGTTGACACATGGAATAAAGAACATAAAAAATTAAAATACAATGAACTTCCAGATGAATTAAAATCTCATAAAAATCATGAAACATATCTGGATAGATTTAATGTATTAGATTATGATGGAGTAGCCCATACTTTGGTTGCACACATCGCTAAGGACGGTCATTATTACATTCATCCTGATATTGACCAGAATAGATCAATATCAGTAAGAGAAGCTGCTAGAATACAATCCTTTCCAGACAATTATTTTTTTGAGGGTTCAAGAACCGCTGCATTCACTCAAATAGGAAATGCCGTGCCTCCTGTAATGGCAAAAAGGTTGGCAGAAAAAGTAAAATGCATGTTAGAAGGAGAATTATTATGAAAAAGACTTTTAGGCCTTCTGCAAGATTGATAAGCACTATAGGTGAAGACATTATTAAAGACATGCATGCCGCTGTTGTAGAATTAGTTAAGAATGCCTATGATGCTGATGCGACTAAAGTTACTATTACATTTAAAAATACGGATGATAAAAAATTAATTCTACTTGTTGAGGATAATGGTCATGGTATGACAGAAAATGTAATTGTTAATAAATGGCTTGTTCCATCAACAAGCGATAAATTTATTAGAAAAGTTAGCCCTAAAGGCAGAATTATGCAAGGTCGCAAAGGCATAGGACGTTTTGCTGCAGCTATTTTAGGCGAAAAATTATATCTGAAGACTATGTCGGAAAACAAAAAAACTGAGATTGAGATTAATTGGAATGATTTTTCAGGAAATAAATATTTGGATGAAGTGTTAGTTGATGTAAAAACTTTTAATGAAAATGGTGATAGTGGAACTTTTTTTTGTATCGAAGGATCAGCAGAAAGAAGAGAACAGTGGAATGATGATGAGATTGAATATTTGATTAAAGAACTGCGCAAACTTCTTACTCCAATAAATGGCTCCGAATCTGATAATGCAGGTGTTTTTAAAATAAAAATTATATTTGATAATTTTACATCAAAAAAATATCAAAATGAGATTATAGAAATAGAACCATTACCACTGTTAGATTATTATGATTATAGAATTTCTGGAGACATTAGGCCGGATGGTACAAATAGTTTGATATATCAAAATAAGAATGCTGGTGTAGAAGAAAAAGTATCAGATTTCATTTATACTTTAGATGAAAAAACAAAGTTTACTGGTAAAATTTATGTGGATTTTAGAATTTTTGACCGTGATCCAGAGGCAATCGAAAATTTAGTGTTCGAATTAGAAAGAGCTGGTGAAGATAGATTAGGTAAAAACGAAGCTAAAAAGTTACTTAATGATATATCTGGTGTTAGTATTTTTAGAAATAGATTTAGAATTAGACCTTATGGGGACGTTGGTAATGACTGGCTTTCCCTAGATAAAAAAAGAGTTCAGAGTCCGACGCAAAAAATAGGTGCTAACCAAATATCAGGGATTATAGAAATCCAAGATGAAGATATTTCAAATCTTGTTGAAAAAAGTGCTAGAGATGGGTTAAAAGAAGACTTATATTATGATGGGTTGATATCAGTCATAGATCAATTGTTGAATTACACAGAGTTAAAGAGATATTCATTTAGGAAGAAAACAGGTAAAGGAAGAAAAAAACATTTATTTAGTAACCAGTTGGAGATATTAACAGATTTTTCTGCTATAAAAACTAAAGTTCTTGCTGTAATGCAAAGCGAAAGTGTTAGTATCAAACGAATAGAAGAAGTCAATAAGTTTATTGATGCTGATATTGATGAAAAAATCAAGATTGCAGAAGAATTAGAACAACAGATAGCGATGTATCAAGGGCAAGCAACTCTTGGTAAAATTATGGATGTCGTTATGCATGAAGTAAGAAAGCCTTTGTCTTGGATAAAAAACCAAACAAATAACATAAATAAAGCTTATAAAAGGTATTCTAAGGATCAGAATTCTCAAGATCTAGATAAAATGATGAGGCTTATAGGAGAGACTCCAGAACAGTTGAATATTATAACAGCTCTTTTCAATAGATTAAACTCATTGGCAACTAGAAAGAGAACTGCAATGAAACTATTCAGTTTGAGAGATACAATACAAATTGCTGTCGAGATATTCGCTGAGGAGATAAAAAGAAATAATATAGATTTAAGAATTAATATTGAGAATGACTTTAGTTTTAATGGATGGAAAGAAGATATATTAGCTGCAATTGCAAACATATTAGAAAATGCTGTATATTGGGTTCAGCATGCAAAGGATGAGAAAAAAATTGAGATTAATTTATGTGAATTAGATAATTTTATAGAAATAAGTATTTGGAATAATGGTCCTGAAATAATTAAAGATTTGCTTGATAATAATGCATTATTTGACCCAGGAGTTTCTGGAAAAGTAACATCAGTTGGAGCAGGGACTGGATTGGGATTGTCTATTGCAGGAGAAGCTATTGATAGAAATGGAGGAGAATTAAAAGTTATAAATGTCCCGCAAGGGGCAAAGTTTGTATTAAAATTACAGAAAATAGAAGAGGAGTAGCTTGAGCGTGGACATGGAAAAAGAGATTATAAATATTATTATTGTTGAAGATGATATTGATCAGCAAAAAATGTATAAAGATTGTATAGATGAATTTAATAAAGAAGATGCAGAATATGAGATAGAAGTTTTTCAGTTTAAAGATGACTCTGAGGTTCCGAATACATTATATAATCATCGAATTGATGCAATAATTATAGACTTGAATTGGGGAAATGGTAGCCTGGTTGCCGAAGGGAGCATGTTAGTCGATAAGATTCGTGAAGACTGTAGAGTACCAATATTTATTATATCAGGTAATTTAGGACTATTTGAAAGCGATTATGAAGAAACAATTATATTTAAGAAATATCAAAGAGATAGTGTGGATTTTGAGCAAGTGCTGGAGGAAATAAAAGAACTATATAGGACTGGATATACTAAAGCAATTGGAAATGGTAGCAAATTGGATAAAATGATTGGAGAGGTATTTTGGCAGCACATGTCCAAAGTAATTGCTCATTGGAAAGATTTTGATGAAGAAATTAAGGTGCAAAGAATGTTAAGATTTGCGGCTACAAGAATAAATGAGATGCTGACAAAAAATGGCGAAGATAAACATGATTATTATGATGCTGTAGAATTTTATATAACACAATCAGAAAATAAAAAGATTTTTACGGGCGATATAATTAATTATGAGAGCGAACAATATATTGTTATGACAGCAGCTTGTGATATAGAAAATGATAAGTCTGATTATGTAGTTTTGTGCAAAATAGATAATGAAATTCTTAATGATATATACACTGGGCTGAAGGAAGATAACACTAAAGCGAAGAGCAATTTTGATGGATACATAAAAAATAATAAACAAAGATATCACTTATTACCACCATGCGATTTATTTCCTGGTGGAGCGGTTGATTTTCAGTGTATAAAAAGTGTACCAAAAAATGAAATAGAGAGTTTGAAGAGTGATATTTCTATAAATCCTGTTTTTGTTAAGGATATACAAGCAAGATTTTCACATTATTATGGTCGTCAAGGCCAACCGCAATTAAACAAAGATAGTATTATAGAATGGATAAAAGAAAAGATCTAAGCAAAATAATATAAACCGCTGAAAGTTCAGCGGTTTATATTATTTTAAATATTAAGTAGAATAAAGATATTCTACAAATTTTATAGTACAATGAATTCTATTTAATAGCTGCCTAATATATAAAGCATTCAACTTACTTCGCGTACTTTTCTACTATATCGTTATTGAGTTTGTTCAATTCAGCAATAATATTCAGTGTGTTAAGATGTAGATTGTTGATTTCATTTGAATGTAAATTATAGTGCTTAGTATATTCGGACGTTCTAAAAAGATAAAAGGTTAGAATATTCGATAAGATTCTAGCAGCATAAGCTATGTCAAATACTATGTTTTCTTCAACAGGAGATTCGTTAATTTGTGCTTGTCTCATAGAAGAACCTATCCAATCATAATGTATCAAATGGCTTGTTAAAGAATATGTTGAAATTAATCCAAGTAAATGTTCATATTCCTTATTCACTTCAGCAAGTTTTTTTAATAAATATCGGAAATTCCATCGCTTTTTAAGTTTATCACGCATTTTTGGGGAATATTTTGTTTCTAATAATGCGAGTTCATCATCTTTTAAAATGTTTGCCTCAAAAGGAATTGTAGAATTTGTTATTTTAAAGTTGTTAAAAATAGAAATAGTTTCTAATGCTTTTTTGTGATCTGAGATTTTGTCAATATCATATAATATATCTCTATATTCAATATGTTTCTGATGTATTTCATCATCATTACCATTCATAAGATAACAATATTTGATAGTCCCTTCCATAACAGTTCTGAGGAGTACATCTGCATCAAATAAAGCGCCATGTAGAAGCAAGATTAAAATACTTTCACTTGTAGAGTGTAGTGAGAGAAATAAAGATGTTGTAACATACTGATTTTCATCAAAACCGTCTTTGTAAAAAGGCGATAAAATTGTGATAAAATTTTTCATTATGTTGTCAGAACCAATAACGTAATTGTTAATTTTATTAGAGTAGTTCATAAATGGTTATATACCCCATGTTATAGTTTAAATGAAAAACATAAAAATTTAAACTATTCTCTCAACTTTTGGTGGAGACGAAGAGGATCGAACTCTCGACCTTACGGATGCGAACCGTACGCTCTCCCAGCTGAGCTACGTCCCCACTACATAAAATATCTTACTCCTGCCGGCGCAAAATTACAAGTATATTTTTAGCTTTGGTGCTTGCCGCTATGTATACACGCGCGCTTATTGACAACTTTTGCCGCTGGTGCTACACTTTAAAGTAATTTCATAAGTATTTGATCGATGATGAGGATTAGTAGCTTTGCCAAGCGGACCTCAGCGAGCCGGTGACAGTGCAAGTCCGGCGTTTGGCGGCAGGGTGAATGGACCTTTAAGATACGGCTTGAGCCCGCAAGGGGGTAGACGCCGTCGGGATGCTTCGCCCGTTACCAAGGAAGGGGATATCGGCCATGGCCCGTATCTTAGCGAGCGGACTGATTATTCAGTCAAGCAGGGTGGTACCGCGAAAGTTGTGTCTTTCGTCCCTACATGGGGATGAAGGGCTTTTTTTATTGCCCGATTTGAAGGAGGCTTATATTATGGATAAAGAAAAAAATACCAGGCTGCCGTTGGTGGACCTGATCGAAGTTAAACCAATGCAGGACGGCTACCGCTGGGTAGCGATCACGGCGATGCTGTTCGCTATCGGCATCATCCTGCACACGGTCAGCCCTAATGTGGGCGGCGTGACGCCGAACTGGACGATCGCCATGTATTCTATCGTTATCAATCTGACGAACCCGACGCTGTCGCAGGCTGTGGGCATCGGTTTTATTGCGGGCATCACGCTGGTGCCGTCGTCGAAGTCGGCTTTTCCGCTGGGCAATATCGCCAGCGAGCTTTCGGGGGCGATCACCTGCTGCATCCTGGTCAAGGCGATGCTGCGCTGCGGGTTGGGCAAGTGGAAGCTGCGCCCCCTGGTGACGGGATTTTTGGCAACTATGGCCAGCGGCGGTGTGTTTACTTTCATTTTAAAGATCGTTCTGGGCTTGCCGCTGCATGTCTGGCTGTATGCCATGCTGCCGGTGGTGGCGATCGTGGGCGCGCTGAACGGCATGATCACCTTTTTGCTGTTCGGGCCGGTGCGGAAGCTGTTTTTTGTGCAGGAGGACGATGAATGATGGAGAGCATTATCAGGCTGGAAAATTTTTATTTTGCTTATAATAAATCGGAGCTGGTGCTGCAGGATATCGACCTGGAGATCAAAAAGGGTTCGTTCACTGTGGTGGCCGGTCCCAGCGGCGCGGGCAAAACTACTTTGTGCAAGGCGATGACGGGCATCGTGCCTTTTTATATGGGTGGGCGTTACAGCGGCGATGTGCAGGTGCTGGGCGAATCGACTAAAGGCCGCCGGGTGTCGGATATCGCGATGCGCGTGGGGCTGATGCTGGAGGATTACGAAAGCCAGCTGGTTTCGCTGACCGCGGGCGAGGAAGTTGCTTTCAGTTTGCTGAATCACGGTTTTGCGCCGGAGGAGGTGGCGGAGCGTACCCGTAAGGCTTTGGAGGACGTGGGGCTGCCGGGGCGCGAGAGTTATCAGCTGGACGAGCTGTCGGGCGGGCAGCGCCAGCGTTTGCTGCTGGCGGCTACTTTGGCGGTGCATCCAGAGATCATTGTGCTGGATGAGCCGGTATCGGCGATGGACCCGGACGGGGCCCATTCGCTGTATGAGCTGTTATATGCGATCCATCAGCGTTACGGCACGACGATCATCGTAGTTGAGCATCGAGTGGACTATCTGCTGCCTTATGTGACGGACATGGTAGTGCTGAAGGAGGGGCAGCTGGTAACGGCTGATACCTTTGCTGCTGCAGCGCGGACGATGTATGAGGACGAGGAGCTGCGTCCGCTGGTACCTGCGTTATGGCAGGTGAAGCTGGGCGTCGAGCGCCGTTTCGGTATTACTTTGGGCGAGTGGCGGACTGAGGCAGAGGCGGCTGCGGAGTTACAGATGCTTGGTTTTGAAGGGGGGAACGCCTGATGCTGGAGGCTAAAGAGGTCAATTTTGCTTACCGCAGGGGTCTGCCGGTACTGAACGATATCGCCTGCACGATCGGTGACGGCGAGTTTGTGGCGCTTTTGGGCCATAACGGCAGCGGCAAGACGACGCTGAGCCGTTTGTTCATGGCGCTTCTGCATCCCCGCAGCGGGCAGGTGCTGGTAGACGGCGAGGATATTGTCAATTATGAGCCGGCCGACCTGGCTGACAAGATCGGTTATGTATTCCAAAACCCGGATCTGCAGATTTTGGAAGATACGGTTTTTGATGAGGTGGCGTATGGGCCGAGGGCTAAAAAGCTGACGGCAGAGACGATCAAAAAGCAGGTGGAGGCAGCTTTGGCGGCTACAGGGCTGACCGAGCTGGCGGGCGCGTATCCGCGTCTGCTGTCCTTTGGGCAGAAGCGGCGGCTGGGTGTGGCGTCGGCGCTGGCGCTCAATCCGCGTACTTTGATCTTAGACGAGATCACCAACGGTCAGGATGCGATCGAGAAAGAGCGGATGATGCAGTATTTGCAGACGCTGAACGAAGAAAAGGGGATCACGATCGTGTTGATCTCGCATGATATGGACGTGGTGCGCCGTTATGCGAAGCGGGCCATTGTCCTGAAGGACGGCGACCTAGTGTATGACGGTACGCCGACGGAGCTGTTCGGCGGTGCGTATGCTGTGGAGGAATGGGGCCTGCGCCGGCCGACGGCGGCTGCTTTGGCGGGCAGTCTGGGTTTTACGGCGGCGACACCCGAGGAGTTCTGCCGCCTGTTGGTGCGGAAAGGAGCTGAGGACTGATGCGGATCAGTGCGTTTACTCAAATCATTGTCACTGTCGCTGTGACGGCGTGGGTCTTTATCCTGCCAGTCAAGGCGGTGGCGACGAACCTGGTTTTTGAGCTGGCTTTACTGCTGTCGATCAAGCGCGACCGCATGACGATGGCGGCGATCGGCGGTTTGGCGGTGTTCACCGGGCTGATGATCCTGTTCCAGCTGCTGTTCGGTTCGCCGCTGGAGGTGGCGCTGACGGGCGGCCTGCGGATGCTGGTCATGACGATGGCGTTTTTGTGTATGCTGGCGGCGACGCGTATCCAGGATATTGCCCAGACGCTGGTGGACCGTTTCCACCTGCCCTGTGAATATGCTTTTATGCTGACGACGGCGCTGCGTTTCGTGCCTAATTTCCTGGCTGACAGCGAGATCACGCTGGATGCTCAGTCCTGCCGCGGTTATTCCAACCGGGGCAACTGCGTGAAACGCCTGCTTTCGTATGTCGTGGTCATCAGGCCGCTGGTCATGCGGGCGGTGGCCAAGTCCGAAACGCTGGCGCTGAGTATGGAGCTGAAAGGTTTCGGCAGCAATACTTATAAAAATATGCCGCGCGAGCCGCTGGGAGCCGCCGATTTTATCGTGCTGGGGCTGGTCGTGGTTCTGAGTACCTATCCGTTCTGGAAATGATGCCCGGCTGAAAATTTAAAATCATCCTGCAAGCAGCTGCTGCCTTAGAAAGGGAGCGGCTGCTTTTTTTGAGTAATATAATAATTTTATTGCCTAAAAGAATATAAATTACAGTTGATAAAAATAATAAATATGATAGAATAAAATCAGCAAAGTATATAAAAATATCGAACTATTTTAAATGTATGGATAGAAGGTGGCTGTAATGGTACAATCGGGTGATACTCTCGTTTTATCTTTAGCTGAATTACTGGGCGGCAAGCAGGTGGATACCGGAGTCATCGACAGGGCTCTGGCGGAGCTCTGTTCTGCTTTTGATTTTGACGGCGGGCTGATCTATGAATTGGACCAGTACAACCATCTGCATTTGAAAGAACGCTGTCTGCGTAAGGAACTGCCTTTGCGGGGCAGCTTTCCGATCGACGCGGTCGACGCTGCTTATCGCAGCTATCTGGCGCAGGAAACCTTTGTCTGGCTGGAGGGTGGACAAAAGAACAGTGCGGCTGAGAATGCTTTGCTGGAGCTGTTTGCGGCGCAGTCGCTGGTAGTGGCTTCAGTAGTCGATGAAACGCTGCAGATCTACGGGCTGCTGGTATTTGTACAGCAGTCGGCCCGGCCGGTGCCGCCGGCAGGCACGCAGCAGCTGCTGAAGACAGTGCTGTCGATGTTTGGCCGGTATATCGGGGTGCGGGTCTATCAGAACAAGCTGACTTTTGCCAAAAATTCGCTGGAAAGCATTTTGGATAATACAGGTATAGATATTTATGTCAACGATTTCCATACCCATGATATTTTATATGCCAACCGTTCTATGGCGGCCCCGTACGGCGGTATTTCGCAGTTTTTGGGGCGCAAGTGCTGGGAGGTGCTGTTCCCGGGTCAAAACGGGCCTTGTGCTTTCTGCCCGCAGCAAAAGCTGATCGATGAGAACGGTGAACCGACTAAGATCTATTCCTGGGATTATCAGCGGCCTTTCGACGGTTCCTGGTTCAGGGTGTTCAGCGCGGCGTTCCGCTGGGTGGACGGCAGACTGGCCCATGTGGTGAGCAGTGCCGATATCACTGACAATAAGCGCAACGAAGCTTTGGTCGAGTATCTGGCCAATTATGATTCGCTGACGAACCTGCCGAACCGCCGGATGCTGGTGAAGGAGTGCGAGCGCCGGATCGACAAAACGCAGGAGGGCGGCGAAGGTTATCTGCTGTTTTTTGACATCGACGGTTTTAAAAAGATCAACGATACCTTTGGTCACGAAGCGGGGGACGAGTTCTTAGTGCAGCTGGGACAGTTCTTTTCCGGTATCCCGCTGCTGCATGACGCTATTTACCGCAACGGCGGCGATGAGTTCATCGCGATCATTGACGGCGATAAAACGGAAGCTAATATCCGGAATCTGGCCAGCTTTATCCATCGGCGGTTTGCCCAGCCCTGGCGGCTGAAAAGGGGCGAGGTATTCTGCAATGTCAGTATCGGCGTGGCGCGTTATCCCGAGGACGGGAGGACGGCGGAGGAGCTGCTGCTCAAAGCTGATCAGGCCATGTACAAGGTGAAAAAAGCCGGCGGTAAGGGTGTCCTGTTTGGGTACGAGCTGTAAATCGTAATAATAAAAGCCTTTATGACAAAGTCATAAAGGCTTTTTTATGCGCAGATTCTGATGATCAGTGGCGGTCAGTCTTGGCTGCCGCCAGGTAAAAGTCTAAAAACAGCTGGGCGGTGGCGCTTAGCCGGTCTTTTTTGGACCAGAACAGCGTCTGCTCAAAATACAGTTCATCATCAGCCAGCTGCTGCTGCAGCAACCCTTGGGGGAAGTCGTCCCTGTCGCCGGCGGAAACGATGGCGATGCCGCTGCCGTCCTGCACGAAAGCGAGTGCGGCAGTATTGGTGGTAGCGATAAAGCGGATCTTGGGCATGAAGCCGTGCTTGAGGCAGGCTTTGCGCAGCAGGCTGTAGCAGCCGAAGTTACAGCAGACAGGGATATTCTGTAATTGTTTCGGCGTCAGCGGCTGCTGTGGATCAAGGCCGCAGTTTGCCTGCGGACTGTAAACGGCGTAAAAATATTCTTTCTGCGTTTTGTGGGCGGCAAATAGCTGCGGTGACGGCAGCGGCGCGTTGGCAAAGGCAAAATCACTGCTGTTTTCCGCAATATGTCTGGTCTGGGCGCTGACGGCTTCTTCCCGGAACTGGAAGCAGATTTCGGGATAGGCGGCCGCAAAGGGACGCAGATAGGTGTTGATGAAAAAGGTGCTTTTGGCAGGCGAAACGCTGAAGCGCAGTGTGCCGGAAGCTTTTTTATTGAAGCTCTGCATATCTAAAAGGATGGTTTCTTCGGTGCGGCAGATCTGGCGGGCCTTGCCCAGGAAGGCTTCCCCGGCTTCGGTCAGGGTCAGCTGGCGTTTGCCGCGCGCAGTCTGGATCAGCTTGGCGCCGTAATAGTGCTCCAGTGTTTTGATCTGGGCGCTGAGGGCCGGCTGGGCCAGGGCCAGTTTTTTGGAAGCTGTGGTCAGGTTCCCTGTTTCGGCGACGGTGATAAAATTACGGTAAAATTCAAAATCCATAGCTCACCTCTAAAAAATATAAGGAATTCTTATTATAATAACAAAGAAATAGTATTTTACTTTTTTATACCACCATTCTACAATAAAAATAGTTTGAGAGCAAGAAGGGGATGGGGTTATGTACGGAAGTAAACGCAAGCGTCGCCTGCACAGCGTGGCAGTGCTGCTGGGGCCGCTCAGCTTCGGCTTGACGATACTGCTGCTGGAATGGTTCTTTGGCTTCAAAGCGGCAGCGGCGCTGGGGACGACGGTCTGGATGGCGCTGTGGTGGATATTGCGGCCGGTCAATATTTCGGTGACGGCGTTCGTGCCGATCGGTGTCAACGCATTGTTTGACCTGATCCCGATGCAGCACGTTATCAGTCAGTATTTTTCTGAGATCATCGTGCTGCTGTTCGGCGCTGATCTGGTCTGCCTGACCTGGGCGACGACGGGGCTCGACAAGCGGCTGGCGATCAAGACCCTGTGCTGTATCGGCACGTCACTGCGGCAGCAGATAGCAGTCTGGCTGCTGGTAGCGACGGTACTGTCCATCTTTCTGCCGAATGTGGTCGTCTGTACGATCCTGGTACCGGTAGCGGTATCCATGCTGCAGTTTATTGGCGAGGAAAACATCAAAAACAGTAAGCTGGCAGTGCCGATCCTGCTGGCGATCGTCTGGGGCGCGGGCATCGGCGGCTTCGGCTCGCCTTTGGGCGGGGCGGCGAACCTGGTGGCGATCAGCTATCTGGAGAAGCTGACAGGACAGGAATTTATGTATATCGACTGGGTGGTGCGTTTTCTGCCGCTTTTGGTACTGGTCCTGCTGCTGAATCTGTTTTTCCTGTTCCATTTGCCGGTGCCGGTAAAGCGCTTGGCTGGTACCAGCGAATATTTTAAGGAAATGTACGCGCAGCTGGGCACTATACGGCTGGGCGAAAAAATCAGCCTGGTGCTGTTTGTCGCGGCGACACTGCTGGCTTTTATCCGGCCGCTGTACGCCGGGTGGCTGCCGGCGCTGAAGCCTGCGTATGTCTTTCTGATCATGGGGCTGCTGGCCTTCACCTTCGAGGATGAGGACGGCAAGGCCCTGCTGACCTGGGAATTTGCGGAAAAGGGCGTTATGTGGGGCATGCTGTTTTTATTTGCCGGCGGCCTGGCTTTGGGCAGTCTGGTGACGGAAACCGGCGCGGCCCTGAAAATGGCTGAGGCGATCACGCTGCTGCCGCTGACTGGCGGTCTGGAAACGGTGTTTGCTTTTACGCTGTTTTCGACGGTGCTGACCGAGATTTCCAGCAATACGGCGGCGGCCGCTATTGCCGTGCCTGTAGTGCAGAGTATTGCGCAGGCGCTGGGGCTGAACCCGATCCCGTATTTGTTCGTGGCGATCGTCGCCTTCAACAGCGCCTATGTGCTGCCGGTATCGATCAGGGCTATCCCGGTCAGCTATGGGCTGGACCCGGCCGAGCTGTTTAAAAACGGGCTGCTGCTGTCGCTGTGCAGCGTACTGCTGATCACAGTCGTCGGTTATTTGTTCATCAGGTACTGGCCGTTGTTCTCGACGGTCTGAAAAGGGTCTGTCGCTCCCACTGCTGCATGGCGGTGGGATTTTTTTGTGCGGGCGCTGGCGGCACAAGGTTTGGGAAAGTATGAGCCAGAAAAAGCGTTCACCAAAATAAGTATTTATTTAATATTACAATTTAAAGATTGCCAGTAAAAATCTTTTAGAATATAATAAAAATAGTAACTTAATATAATGATTGTATTTATTATAGATAATAACGGAAAATAGAAGGCAGCTGGCAATGAAAAATAATATCTTATTAAAAACTAATTTACTCGTCAGTGTGATTTTGCTGGTTGGTTTCGCCCTGATCGCGACTTTGAGCTACCGCGCTAATTATAATGCTTCACTGGTGAAGATCAAACAGGTCTCCTCGCTGGCCTCGGAAGGTATTTATTACCGTTTGTCGACGATGCTGACCAAGCCGGTGAATATCTCGCAGACGATGGCGCATGACAGCCTGCTGATCAAGCTGCTGGAGGAAGAGGGCAGCCGTTATCAGGAGGCCGGTTACCAGGAAACGATCAGGAAGTATCTGGATACCTATAAAAATAAGTATGCCTATGATTCGGTGTTCCTGGTTTCGGCGTCCACCAATAATTATTATAATTTCAACGGTCTGGACCGCAATCTTGTCCGGGGCGAGGATGAAAACGTCTGGTATTATAATTTTCTGCAAAGCGGCGAAGAATACAGCCTTAATATCGATAATGATGAAGTTGCTGGTGCGGCCAATAAGATCACTCTGTTTGTAAACTGCAGGATCAGGGATGCGTCCGGCCGGGTGATCGGTGTAGTGGGCGTCGGCGTGAATGTCGATTATATCAAAGGCCTGCTGCAGGAATATGAAAAGGAATACGACGTTGCGACATATCTGATCAATGAAAAAGGCGAGATCGAAGTTTCCAGCCTTTATAACGGTCATCAGACGGCGGACTGGTTCAAGGTCAATGACAGCGAAGATATCCGCAGCGAGATCCTGGAATGGAAAAACGGCAGGACCAACTGGGATATCTGGATGCCGGGCGACGTGCAGAATAACGAAAAAAGCTATCTGGTCGTCCGCTATATCCCCGATCTGTCGTGGTATCTGCTGGTAAAGCAGGATACTGGCGCCTTACTGGCCGAGCTGAATGAAAAGATGCTGGAAACGGTAGTTTTGATTTCGGTGGTGATCCTGCTGATCATTCTGACTATCACTTCGGTGATCAGAAAGTTCAACGTGCGGATGACGAAGCTGCTGGAAGAACGGCAGGAGCTGTTCAAGGAAGCGACCGAGCAGATCTACGATAATATTTATGAATTGAACATCACTAAAAACAGGGCAGCCAGCAAAAAGACCGAGCTGTATTTTGAGGCGATGGGCGCTAAAGACCTGCCCTATGAGGAATTTCTGCAGGCTGTGGCCGACAGGCAGCTGCTGGAAGAATACCGGGCCGGCTATGTGGCGACGTTCAGTATCGAAAATGTGATGCGGCACTTTAAGGCCGGCAATAATTATCTGCAGTATGAATTTATGATCACAGAAAACGGCAGTGATTATTTCTGGATGCGGATCGACGCTTATATTTTTTATTCGGAAGCTGATAAGTCAGTGCATATGTTTACTTATCGTAAAAATATCGACGAGGAGAAACGCAAGGAGCTGGAAACACAAAGAAAGGCTTCCACAGATGAGATGACCGGCGTTTATACGAAAAAGGCGACGGAAAGGATCATCGACGGGGTTTTGTGCGGCAAGCTGCAGGGCAGCTACAGCTTTTTTATCATCGATATTGATAATTTTAAGCAGGCCAATGATCTGCACGGCCATATTTTCGGCGATTATTGTATCCGGGAGTTCGTGGAACGGCTGAAAAAATTCTGCCGTGAGGACGATATCATCGGCCGTATCGGCGGTGACGAGTTCGTGGTTTTCGGGACGATATCGGATGAGGAAGGCGCCCGCCGCAAAGCGGCCCGCCTGTGCCAGAAGCTTGACACTATCTGTGAGGACAGCGGCAGCTGCTGGAAAATGTCTGTCAGCGTAGGGATAGCTTTAGCGCCGCAGCATGGCAGAAGCTTTGCCAAGCTGTATGAAAAAGCAGACAAGGCTTTGTATCAGACAAAGGACAAAGGCAAGAATGGCTATACGGTCTATGAGGAAAAGGAATAAAGCGGAAGATAAATAAAAAGCCTGCGTTTCTAATGAAACGCAGGCTTTTTGGATGTGAGGAAAGGATTTTTACGTAAGTTTTTGATATTTACCAGGGGCAGTTGGAATTAGGGCATTCGGTGCGGCCGTCGCCATAGCTGCCTCTGTGCTCGCCGCGGTATTCGCCTTTATGGTGGCGGTATTTGCGGTGGCCTTCATAGTAGTGCCCGCCGCCGGCATGGTAATAGCTGCGGAAATGCTCGCGGGCCGCGTCTTTTTCAGCGTCGCTCATGCTGTCCCATTTGGCGCGTGCTTCTTCACGGGCTTTCTGGCGTTCTTCCGGAGTCATTTTACGCCATTCTTCACGCTGTTTTTCGCGTTGTTCAAAGCGTTCTTTTTCTTCGGGTGTCATATTTTTCATGCGTTCTTCACGCCATTTAGCACGTTCTTCTTCATGAGCTTTTTTGCGCTGTTCGGGCGGCAGTTTTTCCCATTCGGCGCGTCTGGCTTCACGTTCCTTGACCTGTTCGTCAGTCAGCTGCGGGCCGGGGTGCATGGGGCCGCCCCAGTGACGGCCGCGTTCCATATGGTAGGGACGGTCGGGATAATTGTTGCCTTCGTCGTGGTGCAGGATCGTGCCGACACGCTCGCGCATGCTGGGTTTGGTATCGGCCTGCTCGGCCGCAAAAGCAGCGGAAGCACACAGGGCGGTGAGGACACCGGCGATAACAAGGGATTTTTTCCAGGAAGTTTTTATCATAACAACATCTCCTTTAAGATTGTGATTTGAGGTTCGTTTGACCTTGTATGCTTATTGTAGAGTAAACTTATGTCAAAATTATGACGATTTACAGACTTTTTTCTGACATTTTTATTTTAGCATGTTTGGCAGGAAGAAAGCAATTTAGCTCTTTTCAAGGAATGCTTACAGATTTTTCCATGCATTTTTCCAGAAACACCTGCGTCTGGCAGCAGGCTTTACGGGTCAATGGAAAATATTTTTGAATTATGTAAATAAAGTAATTGATAATCAAAATCAATTTAGACTTGTTTTTATAAAGAGAGTAGTGTATAATCAAATCAAAGGTTAGCCAGAGCTAACCAAAACGAAAATAAACTGCGATGAGCCAAAGCTTTTGGCCAAAGGAGGATCTATATGTATAAACAATATCAGCTGCCTTATGCTTATGAGGCATTAGAACCGCATATCGACGCATTGACGATGGAAACACATTATTCCAAGCATCATGCGGCGTATACTAAAAACCTGAATGACGCAGCCGAAAAAGCCGGCGTGGCAGGACGGGACATCACCGAGCTGCTGGCAAACCTGGACAGTATCGCTGACAGCGGTCTGCGTAAAGCTATCAGAAACAACGGCGGCGGTTATTATAACCACAACCTGTATTTTTCGACTATCAGCCCTGACGGCGGCGGTGAACCGGAAGGCGCGCTGGCGCAGGCACTGACCAGAGAATTCGGCGGCTTTGCCGCTTTTAAGGAACAGCTCAGCGCGCTGGCGTTAGGGCAGTTCGGTTCAGGCTGGGCCTGGCTGTCTGCGGCTGCCGGCGGCAAACTGCTGCTGTCTGCCAGCCCGAACCAGGACAACCCGATCATCGAAGGCAGCAGCTTCGTGCCGATCCTGGGCATCGATGTCTGGGAACACGCTTACTACCTGAAATATAAAAATCTGCGCGCCGATTATGTGCAGGCTTTCTACAATGTTATCGACTGGAAAGCGGTAGCGGCTAATTACGAGCAGGTCCAAAACGGCTGATTATCCGGCCGATACTGAAAATAACAGAATTTATAAATCTTGAGGAGGAATCTATCATGTCTAAAAAATTATATGAAAAAATGAATCTTTATCTTGCCAATCAGGAAGTCGCTTATATCAAGCTCCATAATCTGCACTGGTATGTGAAGGGGCGCAGCTTCTTCACTCTGCATGCAAAGCTGGAGGAGCTGTATGACCGGACTGCCGAGATCATCGACGCGGTAGCTGAACGGCTGCTGGCAGTTGGTCAGGCGCCGGTCGCCAATATGAAAGAGGCTTTGGCGCTGGCGACGATCAAGGAACTGGCAGATAAGCCGATTTCTTCGGAAGAAACTGTGCAGGGGCTGATCGCCGATGTGGAATACTGGATCAGGGATACCAAAGAGATCGTGGAGCTGGCAGATGCTGCCGGCGATGGTGTGACTGCGGACCAGTTCAATGATTATTTAGGGGAATATCAAAAACTGCTGTGGATGCTCAAATCCTACATTGTCTGAAACTGAACGGATAAACTGCAACCCTCGCTGCCATAAGGCGGCGGGGGTTTTGCTATGCCCGCAGATAAATTTTGCGGATAAACATTTTTTTGACACATCTTTGTGTTATATTGATTGCAGACAAGTGCGGACCTTATAATATACTTACAGGGAGCTGAGCTGTGCGGAGAATAATTTATCCCCGTACGCCAAAATAAGTATATAATGGTAATAATACATTTACGAGGTGCAGCGATGAATAAAATTTTGATTGCTGACGATAATCAGCAGATAACTTCTATTTTAGCAAATTATGCCCGCAAAGAGGGTTTCGAGCCATTGGTGGCTCTGGATGGACAGCAGGCGCTGGAGCTGTTTGAGCAGCATGAAAAAAATATCGACGTGGTACTGCTGGACGTGATGATGCCGAAGCTGGACGGTTTCGAGGTCTGCCGTGAGCTGCGCCGCCGGTCGATGGTGCCGATCATTATGGTCACGGCCCGCGGTGAAGATTTTGAACGGATTATGGGGCTGGATATCGGCGCTGATGATTATATCCTGAAACCTTTTTCAGCAGGCGAGGTCATGGCGCGTGTCCGCGCTATCCTGCGCCGGGTCCAGCCGCGCGAAGCCGAGCAGCAGAATCTGTACAGCGTCGGCAATCTTGTGATCGATCTGGACAAATATCTGGTCACGATCGGCGGCGCGGACGTAACGCTGACGAAAAAGGAAGTAGAGCTGCTGTGGACTTTGGCTAAAAACAGCAGTAAGGTGTTTTCGCGTGAGAACCTGCTGGACAGCATCTGGGGTTATGATTATTTCGGCGACAGCCGGACTGTGGATTCACATATCAAGCGCCTGCGGGCCAAGGTGGATAAGTTTGAACACGAGGAGTGGGAGATCAAGACCATTTGGGGCGTAGGCTACCGTTTCGAGGAGAAAGAGCATGCGCAATAAAATCGCCTGGAAGCTGACGCTGTATTTTGCAGCGGTACTGCTGATTTTTGCTTTGGTCGTGGGCGGCACCTTTATGCATTTTTTCGGCAAGCATACGCTGGATCTGAAAAAGAAAGAGATGCAGGTGCGGGCAACGAAGATCGCCGAGGTACTGCAGGATAATATGTCGCGGCTGCAGAACCGTTACGGCGGTATCGGCAGCAGCCGTTTCATCCGTTATATCGACAATATCACGATGGAAAACGTGTGGGTGGTAGATGAGAATAAAAATGTCAAAATGCACCGTGAGGACGCCGGCGCGCTGCCCGAACAGCACGGTATGATGCACGGACATAAGCGGATGCTGATGCGTCAGCAGGAGGATATAGCCGAACCTGCCAGTGATTTTGACTATAACGCTCTGTCGCCGGAAATCAAAAGAGCGGTGGAACAGGGCTTTACCGGACAGAACTTTGTCATGGAGGAGATCAATCCCGTACTGGGCGAGCTGGTGGTCACGGTAGGCGTGCCTGTCAGCGATGCCGGCGGCAAAGTCAGAGCTGTGGTGCTGCTGCATTCGCCAGTGCAGGGCATGCGCGAAGCTGCCTGGGAGGGGATCAGGATCCTGATTTTATCGTGCGTCGTGGCGATGGTCCTGGTGTTTGTCCTGAGTATGCTTTTTTCGTGGAAGTTTACCAAACCGCTCAATAAGATGCGGCTGGTCGCTGAAAAGATGTCGGAGCATGATTATACGGAGCGCTGCAATATCGACCAGAAGGATGAGATCGGGCAGCTGGCCCAAACGCTGGACGGACTGGGCGAAAGACTGCTGGAAGCAGATCAGGCCAGTAAAAAGCTGGAGCAGCTGCGCCGTGATTTTATCGCGAATATTTCCCATGAGCTGCGGACGCCGGTGACGGTCATCCGCGGTTCGCTGGAAGCGCTGTGTGACAGGATAGTCACCGAGCCGCAGGAGGTCGAGGATTACCACCGGCAGATGCTGGCGGAAACTTTGTTCCTGCAGCGGCTGATCAACGATCTGCTGGATCTGTCACGGCTGCAGAATACGGATTTTCCGATCGAAAAAGAACCTGTGAATTTATGCGATGTGGTGCAGGACGTAGTGCGCAGCAGCCAGCGGCTGGGACAGCAGAAAAATATTACTATCCAACTGTCCTTGGACACGCCTGTATATATCATTGAAGGAGATTATGGACGGCTGCGGCAGATGCTGCTGATCTTTTTGGACAACAGCATCAAATTTTCACCGGAACAGAGTAAAATCGAAGTTACTCTGCTCGGCAGCAGGCTGACGGTAACTGACCACGGCTGCGGCGTGAAGCAGGAAGAGCTGCCCCATGTGTTCGACCGTTTTTATAAAACGCGGGGTGAAACGAATAAGAGCGGCAGCGGTCTGGGGCTGGCGATCTCGAAGCAGATCAGCGAACGTCACGGTATCGGACTGACAATGACAAGTATACCCGGCGAGGCGACCAGCGTAGTGCTGCAGCTGCCGCCGGCTCTGAAGAAAGGAAGTACAGATTAATGAACTATGGTTGTGAAGGCAAGGTCGCCTTTATCAGCGGCGGTACGTCGGGCATCGGCAAGGCTGTGGCCGAGCTGCTGCTGAAAGACGGCGCCGAGGTGTGGCTGCTGGGACGTGATGCCGAAAAGGGTACAGAAGCGGCGGTCACGCTGAGCGCTTATGGCAAAGTGCATTATGTGCAGGGCGACGTTAAAGATCTGGAAGCCTGCCGCAGTGCGGCGCAGAACGTGCGCGAGCAGCGTGAAAATATTGATCTGATCGTCAATGCGGCGGGGATCTATCAGGAACGCCGTTTGGAGAAGGTGACCGAATATGATTTTTTTTCGATCATGGACACTAATGTCAAAGGAACGATTTTTTTGACGCAGACCTTGCTGCCTCTGCTGGCGTCAGAGGGGGCGAGCATCGTGAACATTGCTTCCGACGCGGGGATCAATGGCAATTATGGCTGTCCGCTGTACTGCGCGTCCAAGGGCGCTGTCGTAGCGTTTACGAAAGCGCTGGCCTTGGATCTGGCGCCGCGGGTACGGGTCAACTGTATCTGCCCGGGAGATGTGGCGACGCCGATGCTGGGTAAACAGCTGCAGCAGGCGGACGGCAGTTATACGCTGGAGGATGTGGAGCAGGCCTATCCGCTGGAACGGGTCGGGGAGCCGCTGGAGATCGCGCATGTGATCTGCTCGGTGCTGTCGCCGTTCAACAGTTTTATGACGGGCAGTATCATTCCCGTGGACGGCGGCCTGACAGCGAAGTAATTAATTGCAAATGCAGATGAAAAACAGGGACAATAACCTTTTGGTTATTGTCCCTGTGCTATTTGCTGCAGGAAGGCTTCATAATTGCCGATCGCGGCAAAGAGCATAAAAAAGACGATGGCGAACAGTATGTAGCGCAGCCGTCCGACCGGTTCTGCTTCGATATGGGTGCCGCAGGCCTGATCCCAGATCGTCGAGCCGCTGTCACGCAGCACCTGCCGCGCAAACCAGGCGGGAACGAACATCATGATCGGGATGCCCAGCCACAGCCCTTTGACATAGGCCCAGAAGGTACGTTTCCAGGCTAAATTGAAATCCAGCGGCGCAGACGGTGAAACTACACGCAGTCCCAGAAAGCTTTTGCCGGCGGTAGTGCCTGTGCGGGCCAGCATAAAGGCTTCAGCGCTGATGACGACGATCAGCTGCAGCGCCGAGTAAAGAAAGATATTGTTGAGCGCGAAGATAGAATTACGGCTCAGAAGCAAAAATAAAAAACCGATCAGGAAATAATCGAACATCCGCGCCCAAAAGCGGCGCCAGCTATGGTAATTGCCAGGAGAGACGGTCAAATGCAGCACATCCTTTTCAGTGTGATTTGATTAGCTTGTTGCCCTCTTATTGTAACACAGAATTATTTGCAGATATAGTGTGCTATTTTATGAAAAAAAGCATATAATATAAATAAAGCTCAGTGAAATTTTATGCGTGGAAACAATGGGGTTGGAGGGATAATTATGCAGAAAAATGCACCTATCGGAGTTTTGGATTCAGGCGTCGGCGGTTTGTCGGTCTTAAAATGTCTGCAGGCGGCGCTGCCGCAGGAGGATTTTATTTATGTGGGCGATACGGCGCGTACGCCGTACGGGCCCCGCAGTGAAGCCGAAGTACGCCGGTTTGTAGGTGAGATCATTGATTATCTTGACGGCCGCGGGGTGAAGCTGGTAGTTATTGCCTGCAACACGCTGACTGTTCTGGGTGTGGACACACTTAAAGGCAGCCATGCTTTTGAGATCGTGGGGATGTCGAAAGGCGCGCAGCTGGTACTTGCCGCCAGCAGCAGGAAAAAGATCGGTGTGTTTGCCACTGAATTTACGATCAACAGCGGTGCGCATAAGGCCGCGATCCTGGCAGCAGATGACGGTGCGGATGTCTATCCTCAGGCCTGCCCGAAGTTTGTGCCGCTGATCGAAGGCGAGCAGTTTGACGGCGCCGAGGTCAGGGCTGCTGTTGCCGAATATGCGGCGCCGCTGAAGGCGGCCGGCATCGATACGCTGATTTTGTCCTGTACGCATTATCCTTTTATCCAAAAAGAGATCGAAAGCGAGTTTGGCAGTGAGGTGACTGTGATCGACCCGGCGGACGCTACCGCGCAGGATACGAAGACGGTTCTGGCTGCAGAGGGGCTTCTGCGCTCTGAAGGAGCAGGTACTTTGGAGGTCTGCTTTACCGCCGATGTGGAACGCGGCGCGCGGATCGCCGGCAGAGTGCTGCCGCAGGGGAAATGCCTTTTTAAAGAAATAAAATTATAAGCGATTCGTCGCAATTAGAAAAAATTCCTGCTATTTGAGCAAATTTGCTGAAAAATAGCAGGAATTCTGCGATTTTTGTCTAATATAAAATAAAAATAAAAACATAGAATAAGGGCAAGATTTTGCTTTTGCCAGGGATGCTGTAAAACTAATTAGCAGACCAGTGTCTCAGGAGGTTCTGTTTCCGATGCTTTGCAACCTAATCAGCCGTACGAAGGGCTGAGGACGAAGCAAAAAACGACATCGGGACATTTCGACCCGTCTTGAAACTGTCGCTATCTATGCAGAATTGTATAGAGACTTTGCCTACCGGTTTCACAAAGACGTGGAAGCGGTATTTGTATTGCTTGAAATAAGTTTGCTGTGAAAAGAAGGGTGGTTGCTGTGGAGAAAGAGAGTATTTTAAAAGATCGGACGATAGTGGGGTCTCCGCTGACGCATTTATTTTCCCTGGGGATACTGATGTTTGTTTTCTGGCTGGCGCTGTCAGGAGATTTTGCAGTTAAATTTGTCGTGTACGGACTTATCACCAGCGCGGTGGTTGCCTGGATCTGTTACCCGCTGCTGCTTTTGCCCAATGCCGACGGCACCAAAAAATATTTTGCACTGGGTGTTTCGCCGATTGCATTTTTATGCTACAGTATGTGGCTTCTGAAAGAGCTGGTGCTGGCGAATATCGATGTTGTCAAAGCGACGGTACGGCCGGAGCTCAGGATCGACCCGAAGGTGATCCGTTTCGTGTTCAGGTCGGATAACCCGATGGCGAAGGTGCTGCTGGCAAATTCCATTACGCTGACGCCGGGAACGGTGACGATCAACGTAACGCCGGAGGGGATTTACGAAGTCCACGCTCTGACTGACGGGGCGGCGGAAGGGCTGCTGTCCGGGGCTATGCCGCGGAAAGTAGCAGCGCTTTTCGGTGAAAAATTCGATTTTATGGTATTGAAAGGGGAGTAGCATATGCATTATATGATTATCGCGATAATGATGGCAGTGATTGCTGTTATCGGTATGATGCTGCAGCGTGTTTTCCAGGGGCCGACGGTGTACGACCGGATGAATGGCCTGGGTGTAACGGGTACTGATACGATCCTTTTGATCATTCTGTTCGGTTATCTGGACGGACGTCCGGAAATGTATGTGGACATAGCCCTTTCTTATGCTATTTTAGGCTTTGTCGGTTCGGTGATCATAGCGAAATATCTGGGAGGTAAGGATGTATGATGTTTGAGCTTACTGCACGAGAATTGATCGCCGAGATATTTCTCGCCGGCGGGGCGTTCTTTTTATTGGCTTCAGCTATCGGGATGCTGAGGCTGCCCGATTTTTACTGCCGGCTGCATGCTTCCGGCAACAGTGAGACTCTCGGTATCATGCTTTCTTTTATCGGGCTGATGATCTATGAAGGTATGACGATAGTTTCGGTGAAGCTGCTGCTGATTTCCCTGCTGATCGTTTTGGGGAATCCGATCGGCACGCATATTCTGAGCAAGGCGGCCTATAAATCAGGCCATCATGTCTGGACTTTGGAAGAAGACGCAAAGGAGGATAAGGAAGATGCAGATCTACATCATTGAAGCACTGTTATTGGTATTCCTTATAATTACTACTGTTTGCGTTATTTTCTGCAAGGATATCCTGTGCGCGGCTGTCATTTACAGTGAGTTCAGTTTCTGTGCCGTGCTGCTGTATCTGATGATGGGCGCGCCTGACGTAGCCTTTACAGAGGCCGTTATCGGCACGATCTCAACGATCTATTTTGTAGTGTCGCTGAAGAAAATAGACAGGTGGTGTAAGTAATGCGCGGTTTAGTAACAGTTTTACTGGCAGTGATCACAGGGATGTTCTGTTCCTTTGTGACATATCTGCCGTTCATCGGCGATGTCAATTCGGCGCCGAACCAGCATGTTACGCCTATTTACATCGAGCGCAGCGTGCAGGACACCGGGTCGCCCAATATCGTTACCGGGCTTCTGGCCGACTATAGAGGCTTCGATACGATGTGGGAAACTACAGTGATGTTTCTGGCCGGGCTGACAGTCGTGATGCTGCTGAGCAGCAGTACGATGGGACGCAGACCGGAAAAGGAGGATGAGGACGCATGAAGAAACCTTTCGGCGGCATAGTCCTTGATACGGCGTTCAGGCTTATAGTGCCGTTTTCTCTGGTTTACGGAGTGTATGTTCTGATTTTCGGCGAGGCCGGACCCGGCGGCGGCTTCCAGGCGGGAGCATTGCTGTCGATCGGCGTGGTTTTATCCAGGCTGATCATGGGCGATCAGGCATCGTTCAATATTTCGATAAAAAATTCGCTGGTCCTGGCCGGCGTCGGGACCTTCATCTATGCGGCTACCGGCTGGCTGGCAATGCTTAACGGCGGCAATTTCCTGGATTACAGTTATCTGCCGTTTAAAGCAGAGCATACCAACGAGCTGCATGCTTTGGGGATTTTATTTATTGAGATCGGGGTAACGATCTGCGTTATGATGACGATTCTCAATATTCTGGATGCTGTTGTGGAAAGGGGGGACGAAAATGGGAGCGCTAAATGAATTTTTACAGACCAAGGGGATCTACACGCTGGTCATGATCTTGTTTTTTCTGGGCGTGTACGGTATGGTTCTGAGCAAAAATTATATGAAAAAGCTGATGGCGATGAACGTCATGCAGGTTGCTGTTATTTTCTTCTTCCTGTGCCTGGGACAAAAGGAAGGCGGTATGATTCCGATTTTTGATCCGGCCGTAACGGATGCCGCTTCCTATATCAATCCGCTGCCCCACTGTCTGATGCTGACGGCGATCGTCGTCAGTCTGGGTACAACGGGTGTGGCCATTGCTTTGCTGATGCGGATCAAAGAAGTTTACGGCTCCATTGAAGAAGTAGAGGTTATAAGGAGGGCCAGCAAATGATCCAGCATTGTCCTGTACTGATCGTGCTGCTGCCTCTGACGGCGGCTCTGCTCTGCCTCTTATTCAGCAAGTTCAATAAGAATCTCGGTTCCTGGCTGGTCATCGGCTCGATCGCCGGTTCGCTGGCCTGCTCGCTGCAGGTACTGCATCAAACTCTGACCAGCGGCGAAGCGATCCACTACTGGATGGGCAACTGGGAACCGCCTTTGGGCATTGAGTTTGTGATCGATCCGCTGAGCGCGGTGATGGCGGTTTTGATAACCTTCATTTCGCTGATGGTTGCTGTGTACAGCAAGCCCTTTATGCGCAAGGAAGACTGGCTGCATATCGGCGGTTATTATACTTTGTACGGACTTTTGACGGTGGGCCTGTGCGGTATGGTCATCACCGGTGATATGTTCAATCTGTACGTTTATTTAGAGGTCATGTCCCTGTCCGGTTACGGGCTCATCGCCATGGGCGGTAAAAAATCCATGCTGGCAGCTTTTCGTTATATGCTGATCGGTACGATCGGCGCTTCCCTGTATCTGATTTCTGTTGCTTATCTGTATGCGATGACCGGTACTTTGAATATGGCTGATCTGGGCGAAAGGATCATGCCTTATCTCAGTTCGCCGCCGTTCGCTTTAGCGGTTGCATGTCTGTTTATCGGTTTCGGTATCAAAATGGCACTGTTCCCGCTGCACGGCTGGCAGCCGGATGCTTACAACTTTGCCCATCCCGGTTCGGCGGCCTTTATTGCCGGCGTGATGAGCAAGGTTCCAGCTTACGCAATCATTCGTTTCTTCTTTTATATTTTCGGTGTCAATAATCCGATCATCAGCACGGCCTTAACAGTTTTAGGCATTCTTGGCATCGGCGGCGTGCTGATCGGTTCGATCATGGCGCTGGCCCAGTACGACTTCCGCCGGATGCTGGCTTATTCCAGTGTGGCGCAGATCGGTTACATTGCTATCGGTCTGGCGATCGGCAATATGTATGGTTTTATCGGCGCCGTACTGCATATCATCAACCACGCTTTTATGAAAAGCGCGCTGTTTCTTGTTATCGGCGGTATCCAGTACCGTTTCGGCGAAATCAATCTGTACCGTTTAGGCGGTCTGAATAAAAAAATGACTTTAAGCACGATCACCGTTATTCTGGCGGCTTTGTCGATGGTCGGTATCCCGCCGACGGCAGGCTTTTTCAGTAAATGGTATCTGATGCTGGGAGCTTATCAGGGCGGGCAGTATTTCTATATCGTTATTCTTGTTATCAGCAGCTTGCTGAACGCCGTTTATTTCTTCCGTATTCTTGAGCAGATGTTTGTTCAGCACGAGGCGTCGCTGACAGAAATCAACAGGCATGAAGGCAAGCTGGGCCTGCCGCCTGAGATGGCGATCCCGATTTTGTGTGCCGGTATCGGGATTTTAGTCCTGGGCTTTTACAGCGTGGATATTGTTGACGATATTCTCAAATCTGGACTGCCGGAGGTGTTTCTGAGATGACGATCATGGATTGCAGACCCTTCCTGGCAGTAGGCGTTTCCTTCCTCGCGGCGGTGCTGATCTCTTTCAGCCGCAGATATCCTAATGTCCGCGAAAGCTGGAGCGTTATTGCTTCATTTATTAAATTCGGCTTGATCATATCTATGGTACCGGGCGTTCTGGCGGGTGTGACCTATGAATGGACCCTGTTCCAGATCACTGATACGATCGGCTTTACCCTGCGTGCCGACAGCGCCGGTATTCTCTTTGCCTGTCTGGCTGCGCTTTTATGGATACCGATCAACTTCTATTCCATTGGTTATATGCGCTGTAACAATGAACATGAGCAAACAGGCTATTTTGCCGCTTTTGCTATCTGTATGAGCTCGGTTATGGGCATTGCTATGGCTTCTAATCTGCTGACCTTCTTCTTCTTTTACGAGCTGCTGACGATCGCCAGTTATCCGCTGGTCTTGCATAAGCGCAACGAAGAAGCTCTGCTGGCCAGCCGTAAATATCTGATCTACACTTTGATTTCCGGGCAGCTGTTTTTGGCCGGACTGGTGGCAGTTTACTGCATTTCCGGTACGATGGATTTCAAGGCAGGCGGCTTTTTGACAACGGATATGGCGCCTACCTGGCAGCTGCAGCTCATCTTCCTGATCATGATCCTGGCTGGGTCGGTAAAAGCAGCTGTCATGCCGCTGCATGGCTGGCTGCCGGCAGCGATGATCGCCCCGACGCCTGTCAGCGCCCTGCTGCATGCGGTGGCAGTTGTTAAGACCGGTGTTTTCGCTGTCCTGCGTATCATCGGCTTCGTTTTCGGTCCTAAGCTTTTGGCGGATATCGGGACTGCTGATATCCTGGCCTGGTTTGCGGCCGGCAGTATCATCATTTCCTCGCTGATCGCTATTCAGCAGGATAATCTGAAACGGCGGCTGGCTTTTTCGACGATCGGGCAGCTTTCTTATATCGTTTTAGGCGCGGCGCTGCTGTCGCCGCTCAGTATCAAAGGCGCGTATCTGCATCTGGTGGCCCATGCGGTCATGAAGATCACGCTCTTTATGTGTGCCGGTGTTATTATTGTCAGGACGCACCGCAGTAATATCAGTGAGATGTACGGTATCGGCAAAAAGATGCCGATCACGATGTGCTGCTTTACGATCGCCTCGCTGGGTATTGCCGGTATGCCGTTTCTGGTCGGCTTTATCAGTAAGTGGAACCTGGCGCTGGGCGCTTTGCAGTCCGGCAAGCCCTTATATGTTGCAGTACTGATCGCAAGCGCGATGCTGGCGCTTACTTATTTGATGCCGGTCTGTCAAATGGCGTATTTTAAAAGGGACCCGCAGGAACAATTCCGTACTTATGGTGAGATCAGCTACAGAATGCTGCTGCCGATCTGTTTCACAACGATTCTGGCGCTTGTTTTAGGCGTGATGCCGGAAATATCCCCGAATTTCTACGCAATGGCTTCGCAGGCAGCAGATAGTATCTGCCAGGGCTGGACTGGAGGTGGCTGGTGATGAAGCTGACGAAAACTGCTTTGTATAAGCTGGTTCTTATAGTAGCGGTGCTTGCCGCTGTCCTGGAGTTTTTCTTCGCTCATCCTCATTATCACGAATGGTGGAACACTACCCCGGGTTTTAATCTGCTGTTTGGTTTTGCAGGCTGCTGGCTGTTGATTTTTGTAGCTAAAATAGTTATGACGCCGCTGCTGCAGCGTCCGGAAGATTATTATGATGACGGAGGTGACGATGACGATGAGTAATCTGCACCCCGGTTTTATCCTGATCGCTGTCGGATTGATAGCATTGTTTGTTCCTAAAAGTCTGCGCCGGCCGGTGCTTGCGGCAGGTCCGCTTTTGGGATTAGGCGCGGTGCTGACGCTGGCGCCGGGCACGAATGCGACGCTGCCCTTTATCAACGGGATCACGCTGCATTATCTCCATGTAGACGCGCTCAGCTGGATCTTCGCCCTGATTTTCTGTATGATGGCGGCTATCGGCGGTATCTATGCCTGCCATAACAGTAACAGGATGGAAGCCTTCTGTTCGATGACTTATGCCGGCAGCGCGCTGGGCGTAACTTTAGCCCAGGACTGGCTGACTCTGATCTTCTTTTCGGAGCTGATGGCGGCTACTTCGCTGTTTCTTATCTGGTGTAAAAAAACTCCTGCTTCGCGGCAGGCTGGTTATCGGTATTTATTAGTGCATATGTTCGGCGGCAATCTGCTGCTGGCCGGTATTTTCTTAAAGGTCAGCGCCGGAGATTATTTAGTTATGCCGCTGGCACAGGGACCATGGGATACTGCCTTCTGGCTGATCTGTCTCGGAATTTCCATCAATGCGGCCGTAGTGCCGCTGCACGCCTGGCTGGTTGACGCTTACCCCGAAGGTACGGTCACCGGCAGCGTTTTTCTGAGTTCGTTCACTACTAAAGTCGCTGTTTATTGTCTGATCCGCATTTTTGCAGGCACTGACTTCCTGATCTGGTTCGGTGTGCTGATGGCTTTATACGGAGCCTGCTATGCGATCATGGAAAATGATATGCGGCGTCTGCTTTCTTACCACATCGTCAGCCAGGTCGGCTTTATGGTCGCCGGCGTAGGATTGGGAACGGCTATGGCGCTGAACGGCGCAACAGCGCATGCTTTCAGCCATATCCTTTATAAATCACTGCTCTTTATGTGTGCCGGCGCGATCATTTATGCGACTGGTATCCGCAAAATCAACCAGCTGGGCGGTCTTGCTAAAAAGATGCCGTTTACGTTCTGGTGCTTTGTGATCGCTGCCCTTTCGATTTCCGGTGTGCCGCTGTTCAACGGCTTCATCAGTAAATCCATCACGATCAGCGCCGCCGCTGCTGCCCATTACGGTTCTGTTGAGCTGCTGCTGCAGCTGGCTGGTGTCGGTACGTTTTTATCCATCGCCCTCAAGATGATCTACTTCATCTTTCTGGCGCCTGACAACGGCGTGGTCATCAAACGTGAAGTTCCGAAGAATATGTATGTGGCCATGGGTATCGGCGCGACTCTGTGCGTGTTATACGGCGTTTATCCCGAGCTTTTGTACAGGTATCTGCCCTTTACGATGGAACCATACCACCCCTTTACGGTCGACCATATTACCCAGTCTATAGAAATGCTGGGAATGGCGATGCTGCCGTTCATGATGTATCTGCCAAAAATGGCGCCGCATACAGCTTTATCACTGGATACGGACTGGTTTTACCGGAAGCCTTTTGCGGGCATCGTGACCGGGCTGTCTTATCTGTGCTGTGCAGTAAGTCGGGCGCTTGGCAATACCTGGGAGGTATTATATGAAAAATCCATGGAGCTGAGTCATAACCCAATGGAATTTTTGGATGCCAAGCCTTTGCGCAACAGTCCCAAATATAATCCGGAAAATTACCGCACTTCGATCGCCGATCCGATCATGATAACATTAACAATATTATTCTGTTCTCTGTGTTATTTTATGGCGATCATTTAATAAAAAATAACGAACCGTACCAGTATTTAAAGCCGGTACGGTTTTTTATTGACTAAATCCCGCCGCTGGCGTACAATGAAATCTATTGATATTTAAAGGAGTGCAGTTTATGCAGCTTTCATTTCGCTTGGGCGTGATATTCATTCTGCTGGCAGCAGCAGCCTGGGGACTGGGCGGCGTTGCCGGCCAGTTTTTATTTCAATTTTATGATGTAGGCGCTCCCTGGCTCATCGCGGTAAGACAGATCATTGCCGGAGTGGTCTTTTTAGGCTATCTGCTGTGCCGCGGCGAGAATATCTGGGCAGTGCTGCAGGATAAAGAAGATCGTAAAGATCTGCTGGCATTTTCTTTTCTGGGATTGTTAGGGGCACAGTTTGGTTTTTATTACACGATCTCACTGTGCAATGCGGCTACTGCTACAGTGCTGCAATATACGGCGCCGATCTTTGTCATGCTGTGGATGTCCTGGAAAAACCGCTGCCTGCCGGAAGGGCGTGAGTTCGTCGGTATTTTTTTTGCTCTAGCCGGAGTTTTTCTGATCGCTACTCACGGCAGCCTGGATTCGGTGGTATTGTCGCCGGCGGCGCTGACCATTGGGATAATTTCTGCTATTTCCCTGGCGTTTTATACAGTTATGCCGTTTCGGCTGCTGCAAAAATATTCGACGACTTTGATCATCGGCTGGGGACAATTTTTATCAGGCGGATTTCTCTGTATCTTCATCAATCCTTTTGAGCCCAGCGGACATTGGGATGGTGCGGCAGTCGCTGCTATGGTCTATCTGATCCTGGGGGCTACGGTACTGAGCTACAGTGTTTTTTTAGTGGGATTAAAAGTAGTAGGCGCTACTAAAGCCAGTCTTATTTCCTGTGCCGAACCTTTAGCTTCGATCATTGCCGTAGTGCTGTGGCTGAAAACGCCTCTGACGCTGGAGGATCTGGTCGGGATGACCTGCATTATTTTAACCGTGGTTTTATTGTCACTGCCTAAAAAATAAATTAAAAAAATACATGGACGGAGCTTTCCGTCCTTTTTTATTTGTCATAGTCTATGGTACAATAGAGTTAACAAAAATAAAGGAGTTGATTGTATGAGCATAAGTCATTATTCCTATAAATATGGTCATGGCAGTAAAGAGTTTTCTCTGGAGTCCGACCGTGTTATCAAAGAGGTCACAGTGGCCAAAATGCCATTGCTGGAGGATGTCAAAGCGGCGATTTTAGATGCCGTCTATCATCCTATCGGCAGTGCGCCAATCAACGAACTGGTCAAACCGGGACAGAAGATTGCCTTTATCTGCAATGATCCGACACGTGTGGCCAACAGTTTTGTCTTTATGCCCATTCTGGTCAACGAAATGAATAAGCTGGGTATCAAGGACGAGGATATGCATATCGTTTTTGCCTTAGGCACGCATCGTAATATGACTCATGAAGAAATGGTCGAAGCCGTCGGTGCAGAGGTGGCAGGGCGTTTAAAAATGTATAACAGTGATGCCAAGGTCAGTGAGGATTTTGAGTATTTCGGTGATACCTCCCGCGGTACGCCGGTCTGGCTCAATAAGCATATCTGTCATGTAGATCACGTTATTATGACTGGAACGATCGTACATCATTATTTCAGTGGTTACGGCGGCGGACGGAAAGCCATTCTGCCGGGTGTTGCAGCTATGGAAACCGTACGTGTCAACCACAGCTTTATGCTGGATCCTAATGCAGGTCTGGGTAAAACTGTCGGCAATCCTGTTTATGAAGACCAAATGGAAGGTGTGGCCATGTTTGCCAAAAACCATTCCGTATTTCTTTTTAATGCGATCCTGAATGCTCAGCATGAATTTTTAAAGATTTTTGCCGGTGATTATGTAAAAGCACATCAGGAAGCCTGCAAATTCGTCGATCAGGTCTACGGTGTCGAGATCCCGCAGGCGGCAGATCTGGTTATCGCCAGCTGCGGCGGTTATCCCAAGGATATCAATGTATATCAGCTGCAGAAAACAATGGATAATGCCTGGTGTGCTGTGCGTGAAGGCGGGGTAGTGATCATTATCGGCGAATGTGAAGAAGGCAGCGGTTCGAAGGTGCTGGAAGAAACCTGCAAACGTTTGGGAACGGCAGACGCTATCAAAGCCGACTTGGAAAAACATTTTGAGATCGGTGCCAATAAAGCTTTCGCGGTAACACGTCTTACCAAAAAAGCAAAGTTTATTTTAGTTTCGTCACTGGACAAAGAGCTGGCGCATGATATGCTGTTCGAAGCAGTGCCTACCGTGGAAGAAGCTCTGGCTGAAGCCGAAAAAGTAATTGGCAATGACTATAATATTATTCTGATGCCTGAAGGCAGCTTAACGGTACCACTTCTTCCAGCTTAAAGACAATAGTTTAAATATCAATTTAATTTGTATTTTTATAACTTATGCCTATATTTAAAAACGATTACAAATATTTTTATGCAAGAAAGTATTGCTTTAGCCTGAGGTTTAAGTTATAATAAATTCTGCGAATGTATTCTTAGATATTAAAAAAACTATTGCCTGCTGTATCTGCAATTTCGTAAATGCAGATTAAATTAAAAGGAGTTGTGAAGAAATGAACATTGATTACAAAGCTATTGGGGTCAGAATCAAAGCTGCCCGTGCGCGTAAAGGCGTTACCCAAGGCTATATCGCAGAAGTGACCGGTCTGTCTACACCGCATATCAGTAATATTGAAACAGGAAATACTAAATTAGGCCTGCCTACGATTATTCATCTGGCTAATGTTCTGGATGTTTCCGTAGACGAGCTCCTCTGTGATAATATTCACCGCAGCGAGAAGATTTTCCAAAATGAGCTGGCAGAATTATTGCAGGGCTGCGACGCCCATGAGCTGCATCTGATTACTGAACTGGCCAAGGTTGTTAAGAAAAACAGTCTGGACGGAGTGAAAAAAACCAGAGGCCGCAAACCGAAAAATAAAATCTGAGCAAAGCTTTTTAAACCTGCATTTCCAAAACCTTTATGTTATAATATAAATATCAGTAAAAGCTGTAGTGAAAAGGTGGACGGAAGTTATGGATAAATTTGTTCAAACAGAATTAGAAGGTGCCGGCGTTAATGTCGAAGAAACTTTAAGACGTTTTATGAATAATGAAATGCTGATGATAAAGTTTCTGAGAAAATTTGTTGACGACGAAAATATGAATAAACTGCGTACACTCATCGCTGATAAACATTATAATGAGGTACTGCCTGTAGCGCATACGCTGAAAGGCGTCAGTGGAAATCTTGGTCTTATTAAACTATATGAGATTTTTTCCAGAATGTGTCAGGACTGCCGTAATGATCAGTATGAAGATTTGGACGGGCTGTTCGCTCAGGCTGAAGCAAATTATTCTAAAGTCGTAGAGGCGATTAAAAAAATTTAAATGCCAGACCCGGAATTTATTCCGGGTCTTTTTTTATGTTTTAAGGATTTTTAATTAAAGCTATTGCCAAGTAACATTTGATAAAGTATAATAAAGCAACAAGAGTATTGAAAAATAGGAAACCGCTAAAAATAATTGTTATTGATAATTTAAAGGGTCATTTGCGGAGGGAAAGTATGCAGCTGAACGTTACTACTGACTATGCCATAAGAATAGTTTTGTATTTGGCAATCAAAAAAGAGATCACTACATCAAAAGAAATCGGAGCCGCGATGGGGATTCCGAAAAATTATGTACTGAAAATAACTCATAAGCTGGTAGAGGCTGGAATCATTGAAAGACTGGTAGGAGCGCAGGGCGGCTTTTCGCTGGCACAGAAAATAGATGATATCACTTTATTGGATATCCTCAATATCATGGAACCGACAATGAGGGTTAACCGTTGTCTGGAAGAGGATAAATTCTGCAGCCGTTATGCTACTGAAAATTGTCCGGTCCGCGGGTTTTACTGCAAGCTGCAGGAAGAACTGGAAAAAAGTTTAAAGAAAATGACGATTAAAAGGTTGCTGGCAGACGCAAATTAAAATTTGTTGTTAAAGAAACTTATAACTGAATATGGATATTTAGGCGGAGTATAAAATATTCCGTTTGAATAACTCCCCGGTTACCCGTTTTGTTTTTTTAAGCAAAACGGGTAGCTTTTTTTATGCGCCGTTGAAAAACGGCGCTTTATTTTTGAGCTTGGTTAAAGTCAGATTGGTACCAGTTGCAAGACTTTCAGACAAGCGTATGCAATTACAACAAAAATGTCTTGCGGGGGGGGACAAATATGATAGTATAATGTAAATTAAAGAATAAGAATAAAAATAGCAATACAATATATTAATAAAATATTAAGGAAAAATATTAACAAACAGATAAACAATATAGCGGATAAGTGAAAGGAAGCGATAAACTGGCCAAAACATAAACTTATCACTATAAGTTTATATAAAAAATCAAAGGGGAGATAAAAATGGATAACAAGAAAGCTTTAAGAATGGCGGTCACACTGGCGATAATAAATATGCCGCTTTTAGCGCAGGCCGCAGATGTAAGTCCCGTAAGGATTACAGACGGCAGTACCTACACGATGACAGCTGATTCTGTAATAAATACCGGTTCTAATACAACAGGTATTTTTGTCGGGTATAAAGATGGCGGTACGATTGTTGGCGATAATGTCACCGTTACCAGCGACGGCTATGGTATCCAAATCCAGACTTATGCTACAGGGGGCGTTGCAGGCAGCGGCGATTGTAGTATTGAGCTTGGTAAAACGATCGTTGAGGCTAAATCTTCTGCGGTACGTGTAGACTCAAGCAGCTATGGTCAAAAGGCGACAGTTATTTTAGGTGCCGGCAGTATTTTAAATTCATCAGCTAATTCTGCTGTGTACGTTACGGGTAAAGATTCTCTGCTCCAAATAGGCGATGACAGTACGATCACCGGTAATAGTTACAGCGCGACCGGTGCTGCGCTCGCTTCCTCCAATGGCGGCAAGATAGAAGTAGGCAACGGCGTGACGATAGGGCATGATAATATCAGAGGCTACGATGTGAACTGTATTGCAGTATTATCGATGGATGGCAATGCGAGTCAGGGCCAAAGCAATATTACAATCGGCGACGACAGTACGATTTATGCTAAAGGTAAAGGTTATAGTGCTAATGCCGTTCAGGCAGGTTATTTATCCTATGTCGGTGTTAACGGGGTAGGGTCGAAAAAAGAAAGCTCCGGGCAGATAAGTGTTGGTGACAGAGCAACTATTTGGACAGAGGGTGATGAATCGTTTGCTGTTTATGGTATCCATGCTGATTCTACGCTCTCTGTAGGCAAAGATGCCGAGATCAGCACTCAGGGCGATAAAGCGTCAGCTGTTCGCGGCGGTAATATTACCAAAGTGTATGATTTTACAGCTGCCGGGGGGAATATCACTATTGATGAAGGGGCTGAAATCAAAACTCTGGGGGATCAGTCACATGGTGTAGACGCCCGTTATGACGGCACGCTGATCGAATTGAAAAAAGACGCGGTCATAACGACGGTCGGCAGTGAATCTCATGGCGTAACGGCGCTTTTCGGCGGCACAGTAATTTTACAGGATGCTGCTGTTACTGTGGATTCAACAAAAGATGCTTATGCTTTCAGTGCGGAAGGTAAAGATAGTGATACAGCTGCCGTCAGTACTATTACCGGCAGTGGTGTTTATAATATTGTCGGCGATATCAGGGCCGCGGACGGCGGCATTCTTACTTTAGACCTGGCAGAAGGTTCGCAGTTTGAGGGAAAGGCTGTGCTCGACAGCGGCAATGCTTCCCAGAGCACCTTAACTATGGCTAAAAACTCGCTGTGGACTTTGACCGGCGACTCTCAGCTCAGCAGTTTGCAGAATGAACAGTCTGTGATCGATATGACCGGCGATAACAAGGCCTTCAGTACGCTGACTGTGGAAACTCTGACCGGTAACGGCGGGACGATCATTATGGATATCGATGGTTCGCAGGTCGACGCCAGTGATAAAATTTATGTTACAGATGATTTCAGCGGAAGCCAGACACTGTCGCTGAAAGAGATAAACGGACTCGACAGTGATCCGGGAATAGGCCAGGCGGCAGAAAATACTGTTTTAGCCAGTGTCAACGGCAGCGGTACTTTTACGGCTGATGATCAGGAAGGCACTTTGTACTGGCAGCGTTATGAGCTGGGACAAAAAGACAGTGCTGCTTCCGGTTATACGACAGACTGGTATTTGAAAGGCATTACAAATCTTAACCTGCCGACAACCAGTGTGGAGGCTATCGCCGCTTCTGGTGCGCTGGCTTATCATACCTGGCGCGACCATGATCAGCTGCTGCAGCGGCTGGGCGATCTGCGCCAGCATGGTAGAGAGGAAGAGGGCGTCTGGGTGAGGGTCAAAGGCGGCAAGCTGAGCCGCAGCGATCAATTTGAATTTGAGAATAAATACACGCAGTATGAGCTTGGTTATGACCAAAAATTGAAGTCAACGCCGGCGTATACGCGTTATGCTGGTATTTCCTTCAGCTATTTGGATGGCGACAGCAGCTACAGCAGCGGCAGCGGCGAGAATAAAGTTAAAGCTTTAAATATTTACGGTACGCAGATCGGTGCTAAGGGCCATTACCTTGATTTAGTGGTGAAATACAGTCAGCTTGATAATGATTTTAAGGTTTTTGATACCTCCGGCAATAAGATCACCGGTGACTATGACCAAAATGGCTTATCGATAAGCGCGGAATATGGGCGCAAAAACAATCTGAAAAATAATTGGTATATCGAACCGCAGGCCCAGCTCACTTTTGGCAGGCTGCGCGGAACTGACTACACCACAAGCAATGGCATCAGGGTAGATCAGGATGGAATCGACAGTTTTGTGGGACGTATTGGTTTCAATATTGGTAAAGATATCAATGAAAAAACTAATATATACTTGAAAGCTAATCTGATGCATGAATTTGGCGGCGGCTATAATGCCTCGATGGTGGATGCCGGCGGTACAAAAGCAAGACTGGACCGTGATTTTGATGATACCTGGTTTGAATATGGACTAGGCGCGGCAGTGCAGACTGGTAAAAACAATTACTTCTATGTCGATGTCGAACGCAGCGCCGGCAGCGATTATAAAAAAGACTGGCAATGGAATGTCGGCGCCAGATGGAGTTTCTAAATAATTTCTTTGATTTTCGGCAAGGTGTTGCAACCCTCCAGCTTGCTTGAGAATATCCCCAGCCTCCGTTCCATTTTTATGGAACGGAGGTTTGTTTATCGACGGCGGTAATTAAAATCCTGCTGAGAAAATGAGCTGTCGCAAACAGGGTATATTGACAGCACTTGCCGGGTTGCGTTATACTATATGGCAGAGCTTATTATGCTCTGAATCGCTACTGTAGCTCAGCTGGTAGAGCATCTCATTCGTAATGAGAGGGTCGCAGGTTCAAATCCTGTCAGTAGCTCCAAAAAAAAGATAGCTCAAGATTTTTCAAAACTATGAAAAATCTTGAGCTTATTTTTTTATAATATATTTTCTGGTGCAATCATAGAGGCTGCAGCGATTTGATCATTGTTGTGAGCTGCTGCAGATGTGTTTCTTCCGTATCCCAGGAATCCATCATAAATAAATATATTTTTTTCTTAAAAACAATGAAGGCATTTGATTTTACAAAGGGAAGCTGCTTATCTTTTTTGTATATGTCCATAGGCAAAGAGGCGTTCACAAGAAGTACATAATGAGGGCCTATATTTTTACAGTCGGCGAAAGTGATATTATATTTACTTGATGCCTGTTTGGTCATCCCGATAAATGCGTCAAAATATTCATTTAATAATTCTTTAGGCATATTTCTCAAAGTTGCGTTTTCCTTTTCGTCTATAACCGGAGAAACGCCTACCCTTACAGTGCTTTTTTTATCGTCTGAAGCCGTAAATATCAGCACCATACCGCCTTCCTGGGTGCTCTTTTCTGAAAGGTTCCAGTTATCGCCGATATCGATCAGAAAATCATTTTCGATATTTTTATAGATCGCGGCATTACAAATATTGTTCGTCAGTAAAAGTATCATAAGAACAAGGAACATTTTTGGCATAAATTACCTCCCTTTTGTAGTAATGTTTTAGGTTCTTTCAAGTGAATGGAGTACGTTCAGTAATCTGTTCAAAAATCAATACCGCTATTATTATATACTTACGCAATGAAATAAACAATATAAAAGAAAATGCTTGACAGGAATATTTGCTCGTGCGTGTTGCGATCGAGGTGGTTCTGATAATTATTTTAATAAAAGCATGTCCGAAAATGGCGGGAATTATAGAAAAGTTATGATATAATTAAAGCGATTTAAAGTAAGGAGGCAAACGGTGATGCAGGAAAATATCAAGGGATTGTACGCGGCTTTTAAAGCCAAAGATGCCCGTTTTGACGGACGTTTTTTCGTTGGCATATCGTCTACGGGAATCTATTGCCGTCCGGTTTGCAAAGCCAGACAGCCCAAAGCGGAAAACTGCACTTTTTTCAGGACGGCCGCCGCTGCGGAACAGGCCGGCTACAGGCCCTGCCTTTTGTGCAGGCCGGAACTTGCTCCCGGGACCTCTGTTACTGATGCTACGGCTGATTTAGTTTACCGGGCTGCGCGAATGTTGGAAAGGAATTGCGGCAGCGGCCAGAGCCTGCGGGAAATAGCAGAACGGCTTGGTTGTACGGACAGACATTTGCGGCGCGTATTTACTGCGGAATACCACGTTTCCCCTGTCCAATATTTACAGACCTGCCGCTTGCTGCTGGCCAAAAATCTGCTTACCGACACCGATTTGTCAGTGCTGGAAGTTGCAATGGCGGCAGGATTTGGCAGTCTGCGCCGTTTTAACGATTTATTTAAAAAACATTATCAGCTTGTGCCCACAGCTTTGCGGAAAAGACAGGCAGAAGCAAAAAGCCATAACGGTGAGATCACCTTGGCTCTTGGTTACCGCCCTCCTTATGCCTGGGATAAAATATTAAAGTTTTTGGCAGGACGGGCAATAACAGGAATAGAAGTTGTAAATAATGATGAATATCTGCGTACGGTAAAGCTGCAAAATGCGGAAGGCCAGCAGTTCTGCGGCTGGGTGCGGGTCGGGCACAGACCGGCTGAAAATACTTTGAGCGTTACGGTCAGCGAAAGTCTTCTGCCGGTGCTTCCTGAGGTATTGGCCCGCATCAAGAATTTATTTGATTTATATTGTGAGCCTGAGGCAGTATATGAAACGCTGCAGGTGATGAATACTCTGCAGCCCGGTTTGTGTGTTTTAGGAACCAGACTGCCCGGCTGCTTCAATGTTTTTGAAATGTCGGTGCGGGCTGTACTGGGTCAGCAGATCACTGTAAAAGCTGCAAGTACTTTAGCGGCAAGGCTCGTCGCCGCGTATGGAACTCAGGTCCAGACAGGTATCGAGGGTCTTACGCACAGCTTTCCTGCGCCTGCGGCGATACTTGCACTGGGAGAAAATAGTAGTGAGCATTTGGGAAAACTAGGTATTATTTCTGCGCGTGCGAATACGATTTATCAACTGGCACGGGTATTGGCAGACGAAAAAAATGATTTTGGCTTCTGGGGCAATCCGGAGGAAGAAATGCAAAAGCTGCAGTCTATTCGCGGTATCGGCAGTTGGACGGCACAGTATATAGCCATGCGGGCAATGGGCTGGCCCGATGCTTTTCTGCCAACGGATGCAGGAATAAAAAAGGCGCTGCCGGATCATACGCCTAAAGAACTGCAGGCACTGTCGGAAGCCTGGCGTCCCTGGCGCAGTTATGCTACGGTTAATTTATGGAATACATTATAGAGGAGGCCCTATATGTACTACTCTACGACTTATTTATCGCCCATGGGAAAAATTACGCTTGCGTGTGACGCTTGCGGTAAAAATCTGGTCGGCTTATGGCTGGAAGGGCAAAAGTATTATCAGGGGACGCTGAAGGAAGCTTTGATTGAAAAGGATGCTGTGCCGCTTTTCGATATTGCAAAAAAGTGGCTGGACAGATATTTTTCCGGGCAGAAGCCTGATGCGGCAGAACTGCCGCTGGCACCACAAGGCAATGCGTTTCGTCAGGGAGTTTGGGAAATTTTATGTACGATCCCCTATGGAGAGGTAACAACTTACGGCACTATTGCTAAAAAAATAGCAGTGGAGCTGCAGAAGGAACGGATGTCAAGCCAGGCTGTCGGCGGTGCTGTTGGACATAATCCCATTTCTATTATTATTCCCTGCCACCGGGTCGTTGGTGCAAACGGCAGTCTTACTGGGTATGCCGGCGGTATTGAAACAAAAATAAAACTGCTGGAGCTGGAAGGCGTAGATATGTCTGGATTTTTTATCCCCAAAAAAGGTACGGCATTGTAATATACTAATAAAATCGGAGGGAAATTATGGTTACGTATAACGGCGAAAGGATAGTAGACGCGGCATTTGCGGAGCAGGTGTATGAGGCAGTCGCCCGGATACCTCGCGGTAAAGTGGCTACCTACGGACAGATAGCGGCGCAGGTCGGTGATCCGCTGGCTGGGCGTGAGGTAGGGCATATCATGAGCTGCGCTCCTTCTGGACGGAATTTGCCCTGTCACAGGGTCGTGAACCGTACCGGGGCTCTGGCACCTGACTATGCTTTCGGCGGGCAGGAAAAACAACGTGCTTTGCTGGAAGCGGAGGGCGTAACCTTCCTTGCCGACGGGCGAATAGATATGACGCTGCATTTATGGGGCAAATATGAACAATTTAATATTTTTGATATGAGCTGACAGGCCGGTCGATATTTCAAAATGTTCTGCAGTGAAAATGTTGACAAATATTTAAACAGATGCTAAAATAACCTTGTTTTTACGGAAACACCTCGGAGGGCAGTACTGCCGGATAAGAGATATTCTCTTATCCGGTTTTTTTATTAGATTAAAGGAGGAAAAATAATGCTTACGGAAAACGCTTCAAAAATCCAGCAGAAATATTTAGGCGCAAAGGGTTTGATCGTACTGATCGCTGTGATGAATATGTTTGTACCGTTGTCGATAGATTTATATCTGCCGGCACTGCCGACGATAGGTATAGAATTTGCTGCGACACCTTTGATGGTCAATTTGACGCTGGTCAGTTTTTTCTTCTTTTTCGCAGTGGGTATTCTGCTGTTTGGACCGGTGAGTGATAAATACGGACGCAGGAAGATTTTACTGCTGGGAATAGTTCTGTATACGCTGGCAAGTGGTTTGTGCGCCGCTGCCGGCAGTATTTACAGTCTGATAGCGTACAGAATCGTGCAGGCTTTGGGTGCAGGCGGTATGGTTGCCGTGTCGATGGCGGTTGTTAAAGATGCTTTTTATGGCACCACTAAAAATCGTGTTTTGGCGCTGGTGCAGGCTATGGCTGTTATTGCGCCGATGGTCGCCCCTGTTATCGGCGCATTTCTGCTGCAGTTTGTCAGCTGGCGCGGCACCTTCGTGGTCCTGATCGCCGCCGGTGCTGTTAATCTGGCCGCCAGCTTCTTTTTTGAAGAAACGCTGCCGGAAAGCGAACGTTATAAGGGCAGCTTTTGGAGTACCTTCGGCAGATTGGCAGTTGTCGGTAAAAATGTTGGTTTTACTGGTGTACTGACTGTATTTTCACTGCTGGCAGCACCTTATATGGCTTACGTGGCAGTATCTTCCTATGTTTATGTACAGTATTTTGGGCTTAGTGAGCAGGTCTACAGTTATTTCTTTGCGGCTAACTCATTTTTTGCCGTTGTCGGCCCGTTTTTATATATGAAGCTGATCGGGATCGTATCGCCGCGTCAATTTACCTATGGCTGTTTTATTTTTACTGTAGTGTCAGCAGCAGCACTGCTGACAGTAGGGAGTATTTCACCGTGGTGGTTTTTAATAGCCTTTTTACCGGTCACGATCATGGAAAGCGCTGCCAGGCCTTTTAGTACGGCTATATTATTGGATCAGCAGAAAACGGATATCGGCTCTGCCTCGTCGCTGATCAATGCGGTGAATACTGTTTTTGGCAGCTTGGGTATGATGCTGGGCGCATTGAACTGGAGCAATTTTATTGAGGGGCTGGGGATCATTACCGCTGTTTGCGTCACCTTGGCAATTGCAGGCTGGCTGGCCCTGCTGCATTTTAAAATTAGGGTAGAAGGTTTATAAAAATTGGTCAAAATAAAAAATACCTGCCGTTGATCAACGGCAGGTATTTTGCTTTGCAGCGAAAATTTCAGACGCTGCCTATAGGGGAAAGATGCCCAAGCAATCCATTATTTAACGATCAAGACCGGTATTTCCGCATACATGGCAACTTTGGAGCTGACGCTGCCGAGGATAAATTCTGCAACAGCGTTCATGCCGCGGCTGCCGATGATAATCATGCTAGCTTCGGATTTTTTGGCGGCGGTCAGGATTTGCTGTGCGGCGTTGCCAACTAAAGTTTCATAATGAACGGGGACTTTGACGGCAGCTGTCTGTTTTTTTGCTGCTTCCATTAATTCCTGACCGGCCAGTTCATATAATTCATTGGTTTGTTTGACCATAGCGGGGTTTAACTGGTTCAAAATGGTCGACCGTTTGCTGTAAGGTTCGATTACATGGACTACTTTTACTTCAGCGTCAAGCTTACCGGCCAGATCGATACCATAAGCAAGAACTTTACTGGACGAATCAGAACTGTCGATAGCGATTAAAATTTTCTCTTTCATATGAATCCCTCCCTGGATTTTGCATCCTGCTCTTTACTTGACTGTTCTTCTTTTCTTTAATATTATTATAACAACAATAAAATCATACTTAAAATACTTATTTTTGAAATTATAATACCTAAAAAGTATGAATGGAGGAATACTTATGAATTTGCAGCAAATGCGGTATTTCGTAATGGTAGCACGGCTGGGCAATGTTACAGAGGCTGCTAAAGCGCTGCATATCGCACAGCCGCCGTTAAGCAGACAAATCAAACAGCTTGAGCAGGAATTGGGCGTGGTGCTGTTCGACAGATCAGGACGGCGTCTGCATCTGACAGAAACCGGCCATATGCTGCTGCATCGGGCAGAAGAGATCTTAAATTTAACGGATCGGACTGTATGTGAATTATCCAGCAGTGAGCTGGGGCAGGAGGGCATTTTATCACTGGGAGTTGTCCCTTCGATGAGCCTGATGGTATTACCGCAGATGATTGCCGCTTTTAAAGAGTCGTATCCCAAAATAACCTATCGGTTGTTGATCGGCGAAAGTTTACGGGTAATCGAACTGCTGGAAAAGGGAGTCATTGAAACTGCTATCGTTCATTTGCCTGTGGACGAGGATTATTTTGCAAGTTATAAGCTGCCAACTGAACGTTTGGCACTGGTCTATGACGCGGCGTTTTTTCCGCAGCTGGAAGGGACTTTTGAACTGCCTGTAAGCAGGCTGCAGGGGCTGCCGCTTTTATGCCACCGCCGTTATAAGGAACTGTTGGAACAGTCTGCTGCTAAAAATGGCATCCAGGCATATTTTTTCTGTCTCAGCGACGACAGTAATTATCTGATCGCCTGGGCGAAAGCCGGGTTGGGACTGGCCGTTATCCCCGAGTCAGCGGAAACGATCGCCAGGCATGAAGGGCTGGCCTGTGTCCGTATGGACGACCCGGAGCTGACGACTACGGCGGCAGTGGTATGGGGGCGCAAGCATTATCACTCGCCGACAACACGTAATTTTATCAGTTTTATACCGCAGTATTTTGAGCAGTACCAAAAGTTCTGCTGAGTACTGTTGACTGCAGACCAGAGAAAATATAAATAAAAAGCCCCCGGAATTTTTAAGATTCCGGGGGCTTAGCTTTCAATTATTTCCAGGCCGGTAAAATTGTGCCCTGGAAGTGTTCCATAATGAATTTTTCATTATCAGCTGATTGGTAAATTTCTTTCAGTTTAGCGATCCGAGGATCGTTTTCATTGGTTTTCTTGGTTACGAAGATGTTGACAAACGGATTGTCAGCAGATTCCAGAATGATGGAATCTTTGGTAGGGTTCAGGCCTGCGGGAATAGCGTAGTTGGCATTGATTACAGCAAAGGTAACGTCGGGCAGGCTGCGGGGAATGGTAGCTGCATCCAGTTCCAGGAACTTGAAGTTATGCGGATTTTCGGTGATATCGGCAACGGTGGTAGTAACGTTTTTGATATCTTTGACTTTGATCAGCCCGGCATTGGCAAGAACTAAAATCGCACGGCCGCCGTTGGATGGATCGTTAGGAATACCGATTGTAGCGCCGTCAGGAATGGCGTCGCCTTTTTTCAAAGTTTTGGAGTAAGCAGCCATCGGGAAGTTAACGGTTTTGAAAACTTCTACCAGGTCAAATTTAGGTTCTTTTTGTAGAGTAGCATCTAAATAAGGGCGGTGCTGCATGCTGTTGGCAAAAACCTCGCCTTGGAACAGTGCTACATTAGGAGTTACATAGTCGTTGAATTCAACGACTTCGATTTTCAGACCTTGTTTTTCAGCAAGCTTTTTAACATTGTCCATAATTTCAGCATGGGGGCCTGCAGTAACTGCGATTTTGATAGGCGCATCGCCAGCAGGAGCTTTTGCTGCTTCTTTTTTATCGTCGCCGCAGCCGAAGGTGGTCAGGGCAGCTACGCATAAAGCTGCCGCGGTCAGTATTTTAGCTAATTTTTTCATGATAATTTCCCCTTTACAAGATGATTTTATAGTTTGTTTTTATTAAGCTTTTTGGAAAAGTAGTCGCCGAGTGACTGGATAGATTGGACCATAACGATAAGTACGACGACAGTGATCAGCATAACGTCCATTTGGAAACGCTGGTAGCCGTAACGGATCGCCAGATCGCCTAAGCCGCCGCCGCCTAATGTACCGGCCATGGCTGAATAACCGATCAGAGCGATAACAGCGAGGGTGATACCTAAAACGATGGAATGCAGTGCTTCCGGCAAAAGTACCTTGCGGATGATCTGCATGGGGCTGGCGCCCATGGCCTGAGCCGCTTCGATAACGCCGTGATCGATCTCCAGCAGCGAAGATTCGATGATGCGGGCAATAAAGGGTGCGGCTGAAATAGTCAAAGGTACGATGGAAGCGGTAGTGCCGATCGAAGAGCCTACTAACAGGCGGGTCAGAGGAATGATCGCTACCATTAGTATAATGAAGGGAGTTGAGCGGGTAGCGTTGACGATAGCACCTAAAACGCTGTTTACAGGAGCGTTGGGCAGGATATGGTTTTTACGGGTGACGGTTAAGATCACGCCGAGCGGTACGCCGATGAGTGTGGCGAGTATTGTGGAAGCCAGCACCATATAGCAGGTTTCCCAAAAGGATTTAAGTAAAAGAGCTAACATTTCAGGAGACATAACCGATCACCTCAACTTTCAGCTGCTGTTCATGCAGATATTGCAGAGCATTTTTGATACCTGCGGCGCTTCCTGAAATCTCAATGACCAGGGTGCCGAAGGGTATATCCTTAAGCGAGTCGATATTACCGTAGATGATATTGATATCGACATCGAATTTTTTGACCATACCGGAAACGATCGGATCGCCGGCTGAGTTACCGATGAAGGATAATCGCACGATTAGTTTGCTGCCTTCGGTGTAGACTGCGCTGATTGAAGAAGATTGCAGCAGTGCAGGCAGTTCGACATTGTTGATGCTTTTGACGAAATCTTTGGTAGTGGGCTTCTGCGGATCGGTGAAAACATCGATCATGGAACCTTCTTCAATGATCTCGCCGTTTTCGATAACAGCTACTCTGTCACAGACTTCTTTGACTACTTCCATCTGATGTGTGATCATGACAATAGTCAGATTCAGGCGTTTATTGATATCTTTGAGCAGGTCGAGAATAGATTTTGTTGTCTGCGGGTCCAATGCCGAGGTTGCTTCATCACACAGCAGTACTTTAGGATCGCTGGCCAGAGCACGGGCAATACCGACACGTTGTTTCTGACCGCCTGACAACTGGCTGGGATAATAATCGCCACGGTCCTGTAATTGTACCAGCTCCAGCAGCGGCTGCACCCGCTTTTTGATTTCAGACTGCGAAATACCCTGTATTTCCAGCGGAAAAGCGATATTATCATAAACTGTGCGGGAGGCCAGCAGATTAAAGTGCTGGAAGATCATCCCGATATTTTGGCGTGCTTTGCGCAGTTCCTGATTGTTCATTGCAGTCAGTTCCTGTCCATCCACAAAGACCTGACCGCCGGTAGGTACTTCCAGCATATTGATGCAGCGGATCAGGGTTGATTTACCGGCACCGCTGAGGCCGATGATACCGAATATTTCTCCGGCGTTGATATGCAGATTTGTTTTCTTTAAAGCGTGGATATCACCTGCATTGCTGTAATAGGTTTTTTCCACATTGCGTAAATCGATCATACAGCGTTCCTCTTTCTTTTCTAAAATCGTAAAAAAACCCTTCACACAGGTGAAGGGTAACGAAAGCGTTTCGTACTGCTTCATCTGTCGGATTTACATCCGTTGGATTTGGCACCGTTCACGTCGTGATGGTTGCCGTAGCTTCATAGGGCCAGTCCCTCGGCTACTCTTGATGAAATACCGTTTGAAGTTGTTAAACAAAATAATACACTTACAATCGGCACTTGTCAATAAAAATTTTAAAATTTTTGTAAAAAACCTTGCCTTTCACAAGATAAAGTGATAAAGTATAAAAGAAAAAAGGTGCTAGCACCAGCTAAATTTAAGGAGGCAATCATGGCTGCAAAAACCAGAGACCATTTGACCGATCAATTATTTAAAGCGATTCTTAGCTTAAAAAGTGAAGAGCAGTGTTCCAACTTTTTTGAGGATATTTGCACGATCAGCGAACTGAAATCCATGGCGCAGCGTTTGGAGGTTGCCAGAATGCTTGATGCAGGCTGTATTTATGAAGAGATAGTAGAAAAAACAGGCGCCAGTACGGCGACGATCTCACGGGTTAAACGCTGTTTGGTTTATGGCGCTGACGGCTATAATTCGATAATGCCATTATTAAAAAAGGAAGACAAGCACAATGCTGAATAATAAAGCTTTGCAGGTGCCGTATGGAACTAGGGACGTACTTCCGGGTGAAGCCGGCGCCAGAAGGATAATTGAAAATAAGCTTGCCTCTACCTTTAAAGCCTGGGGCTATGACGAAGTGGTCACGCCGACTTTTGAATATCTGGATACTTTTGCCGCAGCAGGGCAGCTGTCAGACAGCAGTTTTAAATTTTTTGACCGTCGTAATAATATTTTATTGCTGCGGTCGGACATGACGACTCCTTTGGCGCGTTTGGTAGCTACTCGGCTCAATGAGGGACCGGCGGTAAAACGGCTTTTTTATCTGGCGAATCTATTTCGCTATGAGGAAACACAGGCCGGACGCCAGTGTGAGTTTAATCAGGCCGGTGTTGAAATGATGGGTGCGGCCGGACCTTCGGCAGATGCCGAGATGCTGGCTTTAGCAGTAGCTTCGCTGCAGGCAGCAGGGTTAAATGATTTTGTGATCAGTGTTGGCCAGATCGATTTTATAAATGGCTTGATTGAAGCGGCTGAGGTCACTGAACTGCAGGCGCAGGAGCTGAAACGCTGCCTGATCGAGCATGATGTGGTACGGTTGGAAGCGTTGGCAGATGGCAGCAGGATGTCACCGGAACAAAAAGATTTGTTTAAAGAGCTGCCGTTTCTGCATGGCGGGCTGGAACTTTTAGATAAGGTTGAAGCCTGTGGTTTGAACAATAAAAGCTCCAAGGCTGTGCAGGATCTGCGCGAAATCTATGCTTTGGCCGAGGTCTATGGTGCGGCTGGTTATCTGCGTTTTGATCTGGGGCTTTTGCGCGACCTTGATTATTATACTGGAATGTTATTTGAAGGCTACGCTGAGGATATGGGTTTCCCGATCATTGGCGGCGGCCGTTATGATACAATGATGGAAAATTTTGGCAGATCCTGCCCGGCAACAGGATTTGCTATAGGGATAGACAGGATCATGTTGATTCTGAGTCGGCGCCGGCAGCTGGACAATATCAGCAGCTGGGATGTTCTGGTGGCCTGGCAGGCAGGCTGTCTGCCACAGGCGATCGCGCAGTGTATGCGTCTGCGCAGGAGCGGCAAAACAGTGAAGCTGGCTGCCGAGCCTTTTAACCAGAGCGAAGCAGTGGACGCGCAGCGTGCTAACGCCTGCGATACGCTGCTGTATATCGAAGATTGATAAAGGAAGTGCCGTAATGGATTATATTACCGTAGCGTTGCCGAAGGGCAAGCTGTTTCAAAGATCAGTAGAGCTGCTGGATAAAGTAGGCTATAGTGCTGATAACGTAACTGAAGATTCGCGCAAACTTGTTATCAGTAACGAGGATAGCAAGGTGCGCTTTATAATTACTAAAACTGTCGATTTGCCGACCTATGTAGAATACGGTGCTGCCGATATCGGGATCATTGGTAAAGATGTGCTGCTGGAAGAACGCAAGGACGTATATGAGCTGCTGGATCTGAAATATGGACGCTGTCGTTTGATGCTGGCAGTTCCTGAGCAGATGCAGCGTCCCAGGCTGACTGATTATGCGCATCTGCGGGTAGCAACTAAATATCCGAACTGTGCCCAGGAGTATTTTCGCAGTCTGGGGATTCAGACCGAGATCATCAAGCTTAACGGCTCGATTGAACTGGGGCCGATGGTTGGATTGTCGGAGCTGATCGTTGATATTGTGGAAACAGGCCGTACCCTGAAAGAGAATAAATTGGTGGAGGTAGATTCCATCTATACGGCGACAGCAAGACTGATTGCCAACAGGGTGAGCTTTAAATTGAAATTTGACCGTCTGGATAAACTGGTCCGAGATTTGCGTAAGGTACTGGATGAGGAGGAAGAGCAATGCAAGTAACAGATGCCAGAGGAATGAGTGCTGTTGAAATAGCAGCTTTGATGCAGAAAAAAGCTTTTGATGAATGTGAGCTGTCCCCCGGAGTACAGGCAGGTGTTACCGCTATGTTTGGTGCGCCGCTGACAGCAGCCCAGGTCGTCGAAAGAATTGTGACTGACGTAAGGGCCGGCGGTGATGGAAAGTTGCTTTATTATACTAATCTGATAGATAAAGCAGGCTTGAGTGTCCAAAATATCCGGGTCAGCAAGGCTGAATTTGCAGAAGCCCGACAATCAGCTGATGCCGAAGTGGTAGAAGCCATAGAACGTGCTATTGCAAATGTGCGTCGCTTTCACGAAGAACAGCTGCCAAAAACCTGGCTGACTAACCGTGAATGCGGTGCTATGCTGGGACAGAAGGTAACTCCTGTTGACTCTGTGGGTATCTACGTCCCCGGTGGAACTGCGGCTTATCCTTCTTCGGTGATTATGAATGCTGTACCGGCTACAGTAGCAGGAGTACCACGGATCGTGATGGCAGTACCGCCCGGACGTGATGGCAAAGTAAATCCTTATGTGCTGGTTACGGCTGAATTAATAGGTATCAGGGAAATTTATAAAATGGGCGGTGCACAGGCCATTGCTGCGTTAGCTTTTGGTACGGAAACTGTACCAAAGGTTGAAAAAATTACCGGCCCGGGCAATATTTTTGTGACGCTGGCTAAAAAAGCTGTTTACGGGCACTGCGACATTGATATGCTGGCAGGTCCCAGCGAAATATTGATTATAGCCGATGATGGCGCTGATCCTAAATATCTGGCAGCTGACCTTTTGAGTCAGGCGGAACATGATCCTCTGGCCAGCGCTATTTTAGTTACGGACAGTGAGCTGTTGGGCAATGCTGTTGCAGCAGAGCTTGAGATGCAGCTTGCTGCTTTGCCGCGGCAGGAGATCGCTGCATTGTCTTTAGCAAATCATGGCAAGATCATTATTGCGTCTGATATGGAAACAGTAATTGAGATGGCGAATATATCAGCACCGGAGCATTTGGAGGTTATGACGAAAGAGCCTTTTGCTCTGCTGCCTTATCTGCGTAATGCCGGTGCGATCTTTTTGGGCGCTTATTCACCGGAGCCTTTGGGCGATTATTATGCAGGACCGAACCACATTCTGCCTACCGGCGGCACTGCCCGTTTCTACTCAGTTCTGAATGTGGAGACGTTTATGAAGAAAACAAGTATCATTGCTTATACGCAGGGCGCCTTGACTGCTGTGGGCAGTGACGTTATTAAAATGGCTGAAGCGGAAGGGCTTCAGGCGCATGCTAACGCTATCCGCGTGCGTATGGAAAAGAGGTGAGGAGATGGCTGGATTTAATGCCAGGACCGGCTTGGAAGAATTGGAAGAATATGCTGTAGAACATGTGGCTGCCGATATTATCGTCAATGCCAACGAAAGTAATTATAATCTGCCGCGGCCGATTGAGCAGGCTGTGGTGGCGAAGCTGGCCGGGTTTCCTTTTAACCGATATCCGCCGATGCAGGCTGAAACGCTGCGCGGGCTGATTGCTGAAGATCTGGCGCTGGATGCAGACAATATTAGAATCGGCAACGGTTCCAGTGAACTTTTGCAAATGGCCTGTTATGCTTTTGGCGGCAATGGACGTAAAATCGCTTTTCCGTATCCGTCCTTTTCTATGTATGGCGTTTATACCAAGCTGGCCGACAGTATAGCCGCACCGTATTCGCTGACGCTGACGGGATATGTCGATCCAGATAAGGTCATCGAATTTTGCAGGGCAGAGCAGCCGGCGCTGTTGATTGTCTGCAATCCCAACAATCCGACGGGAAATTATAATCCGCTTGAAGTAATGGAGAAGATTTTAGCAAATGTCAGCTGCCCGGTAGTAATGGATGAAGCCTATATGGAGTTTGCTAAAGGCAGCGGCGTTGATCCGCAGGATCTGCGCCCGCTGAATAAATTAAAGCTGGTAGCAGGTTCGACTTTGGCTCTGACAGGTAAATACAGTAATTTTATGTGTTTACGTACTTTTTCTAAAGCTTACGGACTGGCTGGACTACGTGTAGGTTATGCTGTCGGCAGTGCCGGTATCATGCGTGTTTTGGGAAAAACACTGCTGCCTTATCATGTTAATGCCTGGTCTTTAGCTGTAGCGGAAGAGGTTTACCGCCAAAAAGACTTATATAAAGAACAACTGGAAACTATTATCGAGCAGCGTGATCTGATGCGGGAACAACTGGAGCAAATGGGCTTTAAAATCTGGCCGTCCGCAACGAATTTTCTGACCTGTTGCCCGCAGGGCGAACTGACTGCCCGTTTAGCGGCTGCCTGCGAGCAGCAATATGGCAGCCAGGGTGAAAAAACACAGCAGATGCTGGCAGGAATGTACTTATACCGCAAACTGCTGGAGAAGAAAATTTTGGTGCGCGATTATACCAGTCATCCTGTATTGCAGGGATGCCTGCGGATCACGGTAGGCCTGCCGCTGGAAAATGCTGAAATCATCAGCCGGTTGCAGCGCTTATGCGGAGAGGAGGCAATATGATGCGGCAGGCAGTTAAAGAACGAAAAACTTTAGAAACTGCGGTCAGTGTCTGTATTGGGCTTGATGGCAGCGGGAAAGCGGATATCGCTACAGGCGTCGGTTTTTTTGATCATATGCTGACACTGCTGGCCAAGCATGGTTTTCTTGATTTGCAGGTGAAAGCACAGGGAGATCTGCAGGTTGACTGTCACCATACGGTTGAAGACTGCGGCATCGTTTTAGGAGAAGCTCTTAAAGCGGCTGTTGGCGATAAAAGCGGTATTCACCGCTATGGCAGTTGTTTTATTCCAATGGATGAGGCTTTGGCACAGGTAGTACTGGATTTTTCCGGGCGGCCGTACCTGGTTTTTGAAGCCGAAATTCCTAAAATAACTTTGGGTAACTACGATACAGAAATGACTGAGGAATTTTTCCGCGCCGTAGCCGTGGCCAGCGGCATGACTGTGCATATTCGAGTCTTGTATGGTAAAAATGTACATCATATTATTGAGGCGGTTTTTAAAGCTTTTGCCCGTGCGCTGGCAGAGGCAGTAGCTGCAGATCCGCGCGTTCAGGGCGTGATGAGCAGCAAGGGGGCTTTATGAGTTCGAAGATAGTCATTGTTGATTATGGGATGGGAAACCTGCACAGTGTTAATAAAGCGATCGCTGTTGTTGGCGGCGACCCGGTTATTTCCAGTGATGCCGCAGTTATTGCACAGGCTGATAAACTGATTTTACCGGGAGTAGGGGCTTTTGGCGATTGCATGGCTAATCTGCAGCGCAGCGGTCTGGTACCGATACTGCAGAAATATTTGCACAGCGGCAGACCGTTTTTAGGTATCTGCCTGGGAATGCAGGTTTTGTTTGAAGGCAGTGATGAAGCTCCCGGAGTGAAAGGTCTGGGCTATTTTCAAGGGCAGGTGCGCAGACTGGATACCGCTTTGAAAATACCGCATATGGGCTGGAACAAGCTGAGTTTACGCAGCAGTTCGCCGCTGCTGCAGGAAGCAGGAGATGAATATGTGTACTTTGTGCACAGCTTTCATGTTGAGCCGCAGCAGCAAGAGCTCATTACTGCCGTATGTGATTATGGTATGGAAGTAACGGCTGCCGTCGGCAGCGGCAGTGTACAGGCTTTTCAGTTCCATCCAGAAAAATCAAGCCGGGCAGGCCTTGGCCTGCTGCGCGCTTTTAAGGAGTGGCAGCCATGATAATTTTTCCTGCTATAGATATCCGCGGCGGCCGCTGCGTCAGATTGACGGAAGGTCGTTTTGACCAGGAAACTGTTTTTGCTGATGATCCTTCGGAAATGGCTGCCCGCTGGTCGGCAGTCGGAGCCGAATATTTACATGTCGTCGATTTAGACGGTGCTTTGGCCGGTGCGGGACGTAATCTGCCTGCAATCCAAAAAATCCTGGAGCACGCTTCTATGCCAGTGCAGGTAGGAGGCGGAATCAGAAGTCTGGCAGCTGTAGCAGAATTGCTGGAACTGGGGGTCAGCCGTGTGATTCTTGGATCAGCAGCAGTGCGGGAACCGCAGCTGGTTGCTGAAGCCTGTCGGGAATTTCCTGGTCAGGTTGTTGTAGGTATCGATGCTAAAGACGGGAAAGCCGCTATCGAAGGCTGGGGTGTCAGCGGTGGTATCGATGCTGTAGAGTTGGCTCTAAAAATGGCTGCTATCGGGGTCGAGCATATTATTTTTACTGATATCAGCCGTGACGGTAAGCTGAGTGGGGTGAATGTAGAAGCCACTGCCGCTTTGGCAAAAGCCTGCGGTGTTAAAGTCATTGCCAGCGGCGGTGTGGCATCGTTGGAAGATATACGTCGTCTGCAGCAGCGGGCCTCCTCTGGGATCGAGGGCTGCATCATAGGGAAGGCCATTTATACCGGAGCTATTGACCTGCGGGAGGCTCTGCAGGTCGCAAAGGAGGTCTGAGATGCATACCAAAAGAATTATTCCCTGTCTGGATGTAAAAGAAGGGCATGTAGTCAAAGGCACTAATTTTGTGGAACTGCGTGATGCCGGTGATCCTGTTGAACTGGCGGCCTTATATGACACTGAAGCTGCCGATGAGCTGGTTTTTCTTGATATCACTGCGTCTGTCGAGCAGCGTAAGTCTATGCTGGATGTCATAAACCGTACAGCGGGACAGGTTTTTATGCCGCTGACAGTTGGCGGTGGGATCAGCACGGTGCAGGATATCCGTAATGCTCTGAATGCAGGTGCTGATAAAATTTCTGTAAATACGGCGGCAGTAAAAAATCCGCAGCTGATTGCTGATGGTGCAAAGCTGTTTGGCAGCCAGTGCATCGTTTTAGCTGTAGATGCAAAACGCTGCGGTACAGATAAATGGGAAGTTTATGTACATGGCGGACGTACCCCTACGGGAATTGATGTACTGGACTGGGTCAGAACGGCGGCAGAATTGGGCGCCGGCGAGATTTTACTGACCAGTATGGATGCTGACGGTACAAAAAACGGCTATGATATACCACTGACCCGGGCAGTTGCCGAAGCGGTGAAGGTACCTGTGATAGCCAGCGGCGGCGCAGGTAAGCTGGAACACTTCTATGATGTTTTGACGGAAGGTAAAGCCGATGCCGTTTTGGCGGCATCAGTCTTTCATTATAAAGAGTTTACTATCAGGCAGGTCAAAGAATACCTGCGGTCTAAAGGTGTAGAGGTGAGATTATAATGCAAGTAGATTTTTCTAAAATAAAATTTGATGAAAAAGGCTTGATTCCGGCCATTATTCAGGATGCAGCAACCAATGCCGTGCTGATGCTGGCCTATATGAACGGCGAATCACTGGCGAAGACTGTGGAAACCGGTTATACCTGGTTTTGGAGTCGTAGCCGTCAGGAGCTGTGGAACAAAGGCGCTAGCAGCGGCCATGTGCAGAAGGTCGTCAGTATTGATTATGATTGTGATGGTGACAGTCTGCTGGTAAAGGTTGAACAAAAAGGTGCAGCCTGCCATACAGGAAATTATTCCTGTTTCAGTTATCCATTATGGAACAGCGGTGCGGGCAGAAATCTGCCGGTACCTGAACCGGATGGTATTCACGGTATTTTGGCTGAATTGTACCGCGTCATTCAGGACAAACGCGTTCATGGCGGCGAAAAATCTTATACCCGTTACCTGTTTATGTCAGGCCAGGATAAGATTTTGAAAAAGGTCGGCGAAGAAGCTGCAGAAACTATCATTGCTTCCAAGAATAATAACGGCAAAGAGGTTTTGTATGAGATGTCGGACTTGTGGTATCATTGTTTAGTGCTTCTGGCATATCATAATATCAATCCGGCAGAACTGCTGAACGAATTGGGTGGTCGCCGCAGTAAAGAAAATAACAGTAAATATTAACAAAAGAAACCTTCTGCAGTCTGCGGGAGGTTTCTTTGCTTAAAATTTACTGCTGACAGTTTTATTTTGTGCTACAATGACAAGTAAGAAATACGGGGATAAGAAGGTGGAAGCATGGAAAAAACGGTTTTAGTTATCGGTCACCGTAATCCAGACACGGATTCGGTCTGTTCTGCCATCGCCTATGCTTATTTAAAGCAGCAGCTGGGTTTGAACGCAGTTCCGGCACGTGCAGGCAAGATCAATCCGGAAACACAGTTTGTGCTGGAACATTTTGGCATACCGGTACCGAAATTAGTAGATGATCTGTATCCGCGGTTAAGTGATATACGCCTGGCGCAGCCGCCGACAGTGGGGCCAGATGCGTCACTGCGTGATGTGGGCAGGCTTTTTGTAGAGCACGAAGGTTTAAAATCCGTACCGGTATTGGATCAGGAAAATAATATCGTCGGCATCATTACTGTCGGCGACCTGGCGAAACGTTATTATAATGAGCTGTCAATTCAAGATCTGGACGACGGCGAAACAGATTACAGAAGTATTGTCCATACTTTAGATGGTCAGCTGATCTGCGGTGATCTGACACATACCTTTAATGGTAAGATCAAAATTGGGGCTTCGGAGCCTGAAACACTTAGCACGGCAATTAAAAATGGAGATTTGGTTATCATCGGTGACAGAGTTGAGGCGCAGCTGGCAGTACTGGAGGCCGGCGCCGCAGGTTTGATTCTGACGCGGGATACGGAAATAACGCCAATCGTACTGCAGACGGCCCTGCGTTATAAGGCTGTTGTCATCAGCACGCCTTATGACACTTATACTACGGCACGGCTGATCAATCAGAGCATTCAGGTCAGGCTGGTGATGACGAAAAACCTTGTGACTCTGAAAACGACAGACTTACTTTCTGATGTCAGAGAAAAGATGCTGGCGGCAAAATTTGTCAGTTACCCGGTGTTGGAGCGTGGTAAATATGTAGGGATGATGGATCGTGGTATGATGCTGGTTCCCGATCGTCAGGAGGTTATTTTAGTCGACCATAATGAACGCAGTCAGGCGGTGGAAGGCATTGAAGAAGCGCATTTGCTGGAAATCATTGACCACCATCGGCTGGGCGGGCTGACGACAGGCGCGCCGATCTTTATCAGACAGGAGCCTGTAGGTTCAACTGCTACTATCGTTGCCAACCTTACCTGGCACAGAGGTATCGAACTGCCGCCGGCTTTGGCAGGTATTTTATTTGCGGCTATAGTTTCTGATACTTTGTATTTCCGTTCTCCTACTGCGACTCTTTTTGACCAGGATACTGCTAAACGTTTGGCAGAGCAGGCCGGCATCGAGGATGCGGAAGCTTTTGCGATGGAAGTACTGCGTCATGGTTCTGCTATTGGTACGATGCCGGTGCAGGATATTGTGCGTAATGATATTAAGGAATTCGATTTTGGCGAACACCGGATTACGGTCAGTCAGATCAATATTATGGATCGGCAGCAGGCTTTAGAACGGTTAGGAGAACTGCAGAAAGCTCTTAATGAATTTCGTAAGCAGGAAGGTTATGACCTGTCGCTGCTGATGGTTACTGATATTTTGGGTGAAGCGACAGATCTTTTAGCTGCAGGAAGTCCTCAGACACAGCTTGTTCACGCTTTTGGCGAAGCTGCTGCGGAAGGATGCTATCACCTGCCAGGCGTTTTGAGCCGTAAAAAACAAATCATTCCGCCCTTGACAGAAGCCTTTAGAAAACAGGACTGAATTATAGAAAAAAGACTGCTTCTTAAAGAAGCAGTCTTTTTTTACTGTTAATTAGCAGGGAAGAAAGGCCAAACAACTGGGATTACAACCAGGGATACGATAAAGGCTACGATAACGAGGCCGGTACCGCATTTTACGTAGTCCATGAATTTGTAGCCGCCGGGGCCAAGTACCAAAGTATTCGGAGGAGTGCCTACCGGAGTTGCAAAAGCACAAGAAGCAGCAACTGCGATCGCCATCAATACTGCTTTCGGATCAGCGCCAAGCTGTTTAGCAATAGCAATACCGATCGGACACAGCAAAGCTGCTGAAGCAGTGTTGGACATAAATTGGGTCAGACCGCAGGACAGAATGAACAGAATAGCGGTCACTACTAAAGGAGACGGACTTCCGCCCATCAGGCCGACGGTCCAGTCAGCTATCAAAGCGCCGGCGCCGGTAGTATCCATAGCTGCTGAAACAGGCATCATACCTGCGAACAGGAAGATGGTTACCCAGTCGATAGAAGCATAAGCTTGTTTTTCGGTCAGGCAGCCGGTCAGTACGCAAACAAGCGCGCCGGTGATAGCAGCGATTTCCAAAGATACGCCAGGGATACCAACAGCCATGGTGATGATAACCAAAGCAAGGATGACTCCGGAGATGATTTGTTTGGTAGAAGAAGTGGAAGCGGCTTCGATTTCCTGTTCAATTTCCTGGTCAGCAGAAAGATCTACTTTCGGAAGCAGGTATTTGCCTACGAACATCATGTACAGCATACCAGCAATAGAAACCGGAATACCGATCCAGGCAAATTCAAAGAAGCCAAAAGGTTCAAGACCGGCAGAGGTCATAGCGCCGACTGCAATAATATTAGGCGGCGTGCCTACCATAGTAATGATACCGCCCCAACCGCAGGCAAATGCCAGAGGCATCAGTTGACGGGAAGCGGGGATCTTAGCTGCGGCACAAATACCGAGCGCAACTGGCAGCAGGCAGGCTGCAGTACCAGTATTGGACAGGCAGGAAGATAAAACCGTACCGACCATCATTAAGCCAAACATCAAGCTGTTCTCGCCTGTACCACACATTTTTACTACTACACCGCCGATTTTTTGAGCAAGACCGGTGTAGAACATGGAAGCACCTACGACGAACATACCTGCAAACAAGACTACGGTAGAGTCGGATAAACCCGAGAATACCTGTTTTGCAGGAATAAAACCTAACAGGCCGCAGGAAATCGCGCCTGCCGTTGCAGTAATTGCCAAGGGAATAAGTTCAGTTACGAATAAGAGAGCAACTACTGCCAACAAAATTAAACATTTTACTGCTTGGGACATATTATTCCTCCTTTTAAAATTTTAAAATGCGTTAACAGAATAGCAAATTTTGAAAATCTCCTCTGTTGCGACGGCAACATTTTTAAGTAAAATTTATTATAATTATTCATTTTTACAAAAAGTTTTACCTGAATTTTACTTATTTCTTAGATGAATGATACGAAATATCAACATTGTATAACTTATTTAAAAGAAATAAATAATTGGTGATTTGAAAATAAATAAATAATTTTTAATAATTAACCGATTTATATTTTTATTATTAAAAATAATTGATAAGATTAAAACTATATAGATTAATTTAAAAGTAAAAAGAACGCAGATATTTTATCTGCGTTCTTTTTGCTTTTAAATAAGATTTTTGTGACGCCAGACTCCACTGTGCCAGCGATAAATAAATATCAGTGCCCTTAAACATTCATCCATCATCATAGCGATCCAGATACCTATCAAGCCAAAATCGAGGACGATACCAAAAAAGTAGGCACCTGATACGGAAACCAGCCACATGGAAAGCAAGCCTATTGTTACAGGACCTTTGATGTCACCGGCAGCCTGCAGTGACATGACCATAACCATGTTGACGGCACGGCCGATTTCCAGAAAAATTTCAATGAGAAAGATGTGGCGTCCCAACTCCAGCACTTCGGGGTTATCAGTAAAGATACCATAGATATGGTCGCTGTTGAAATATAAGAGCGTTGTCAGGGTACCGCTGATCAGCACCGCTAACCGCACAGTTTGCCAGACTCTTTGGCTGACTGCTTCCTGGTCGCCGCGGCCTAGAAGAAAACCAACGATGATTTGTGTCGCCATTGCCAGAGCCTGCGAATAAATGTATGAGAACATAGCAATGATATAGGCATATATTTTGGTCGTTATGACTACTAAACCCATCAGATTGACAAATTTCATAATCACCATCTGCGATAGCTGATACGAAAGCGACTCACCGCCTGAAGGCAGACCCAGATAGAGGATATTGTGCAAAGTTTTTTTGGGAAAAGGACGAAGATATTTAAAAGACAAGGGCAGATTGATAAAACGACGGAAAAAATATAGAATCAGCAGCAGACCCAGTACTTTACTGCTGTTGGTTGAAATAGTCACTCCCAATACTCCCAAGGGGGGGATGGGCCCGAAGCCATGAATAAGGAAAACATTACAGATAATATTGATAACATTCATGATGATAGAAGTCATCATCGTTACTTTTAGCAGTGAATAACCGCGGAAAAAAGAAATAAAAGAGATGTATACTGCCTGGACCACTATAAACAAGCCGATATAGCGTAGAAATAAGCCGGCTTCAGACCGGATGTCATCAGGTACGGCCAGCAGATCAAGAAAGAAGTTGTCGAAACAAAACAGAATTGAACTGATGATAAGTCCGAAAATGAAGTTTGTTAAAAGAGCTACGGTACAAACTACCGTGACTTTTTCCTTATTACCGGCACCACGGTATTGGGCAATCAGGATTGTTGCGGCCATACTTATTACGCTGAGGGCAATAATAACGATGTTGATGATTTGATTGGCGTTACCAACGGCAGCAACGGATTTTTGAGAATAATGACTGAGCATGAATTGATCTACATTGCCGACCATCATCTGCAGCAAAATTTCAATGAAAATCGGCCAGGTCATTTTGAAAACAGAAAGCTTGGCCGCGGTAGTTTCGATAGAACGCATTGTCAAACACTCCTGAAAAAATAAATCTGCCTTCCTGAAGGCAGATTTGACCCAGGAAGGCAGGCGTCTTTGCTTGCGTCATACATTATAGCACGGTGCTTAACCTACTGCAATATTTTTGAGTTATATTTTACAATTATATTGACAAGTAAGGCTGTTTTCTATTATAATCTTAATTGTCTTGGGGGCATAGCTCAGCTGGGAGAGCGCTTGAATGGCATTCAAGAGGTCAGCGGTTCGATCCCGCTTGTCTCCACCAATTGAAAATGTAGAATCCATGCAGACTTTACGGTTTGCATGGATTTTTTGTTTTGAAAATAAATGGGTTGGCATTGAAAGTTGAATGGCAAAAATATAAAATTATCGTAATAAAGGCAGGCTTCCAGTAAGTTTAGCAACCTTCTTTTTTGAGCCGCAGATTGCAAGACCAAAATATTTTAAAGCGCTTTCCGGTACTTGAGTCATTTTTTGAGTAAAATCATCATAAGTTTTACAGCTCTGCGCTAAATCAGAAAAATCAACAACGAGCAGGTCATGAAAATCGTCTTGATAGAGTTGTTCCCTGATATATTTAAGTTTTTCTGCAGAGCTTTTCAAGACAGGAACAGGGAATTTTATAATGCCGAGATGACTCTTTTCTGTCTGATCGCTTACATCAGGACCGACTGCTTCAGGCATGGTTTTGCCTAGGGTTATCCCCAAGATCACAGCAGTATTTGCAATAATTCCTAACGGCAGCGCTTCGTCAACGACGATGACACATTTTTCATTTTGCAGATTCATAATAAGCCTCTTTTCTATACAATGTTTTATAAGCTCCAAGCATTACAAAACTATTGTAACGATAAAGTAAAGAGGTGTCTTGTAGAATATTGGCAATGACCAAAATATTACGTTGATATATTAGAATAGTGATTATAAAAACTAAAAATTTGACGACGCTAAAAAACAGGGAGCACGATTTGTCTTAAGTCTCTTTATAGCCATCTGCCAAAAGATCAAGTTTACCCGTATGGGGGTCAATGATAAGTCCGTGGATAGGTATATCATTGGGAATAAAAGGATTTGCCTTAAGTTTTTTAATGACTGTAAGTACATTTTTGGCGGGGTCGGTGTAAGGATCAAGCCAAACTTGAAAATCTTTTTCAATCAGTTTTAATTGCTGCTCTGAGACGCCTCTGCTTCTCATATTATGTAATATGTCTTTTGATGATGTCAGAGCGACACCGCAATCATAATGTCCGACTATGAAAATTTCTTTGATATCAAAAACATAGATGGTTAGCAAAAGACTTTTTACGGTTTCTCCCATTTCTCCGATTAAAGAGGTTCCGGCATTTTGAATTATTTTTGCATCGCCTCGGTGGATGCCCAGTGCTTTGTTGATCAGTTCAACAAGTCTGGTGTCCATACAAGTGAGTAGGGCAAACTTTTTCTGCGGATATTTGGATATTTCTTTTGTATACTTGTTATTTACCAAAAATTCATGGTTGTTTGTCAATATCTCTTGTAGCAGCGTTGCCATTTTATCGCATCCCCTCGGTTTTTGCACTTTTTTAAATGAAGTGTATTTTATTTAAGATTATCAGTGAAATTATCATATGTTTATTTTATCATTTATCAACTGTTTTTGAAATGAAAGATATTTAGTAAGGTTTTGTTTACATTTGTCTATACAGAAGTGGAATTATTAAAATACGTGCATTATTGTACTTAGCATAGAAATATAAAACACCGCAGATTTCTGCGGTGTTTTATATTTTAATTATCAATAGATTATTTTGCAGTATTTTTAGTTATCTGCAACAAGTAATTTTTCATAGTTTTCCAGCTGCATAGGACGGTAAAAATAAAATCCCTGCGAATATTTACAGCCAATTTCCTGTAGTGTTATGGATTGTGCCTGTGTTTCAACACCTTCACAGATTACCTGCATACCAAGCTCTCCGGCCATATGGATTACGTTGCTGACAACTATTTTTTCACGCATACCTGTAACTCCGTGGCTTACAAAGCTGCGGTCTAGTTTTAAAACATCTGCAGTCAGTTGCTGTAATTGACCTAAAGATGAATAACCGGAGCCGAAATCGTCAATGGCTATTTTGAATTGCATTTCTTTAAGTATCTGAAAAACCTCTGCAATAGTCGTTGATTCTTCCAATAGGACACTTTCGGTTATTTCCAATTCTAAAAGATGGTGCGGAACATTCCAACGGTCAGCGATTTCACAGATTCGTGCAGGGAAATCACTTTGTTGAAAATGTAGTCTTGAAAAATTGCAGGAAACAGGGAAAAGCAGATAGCCTTTTTCTGACCAAGTGCGCATTGTTTTACAAACTTCTTCAAACAGCCACAAGTCAACTTTTTTAACCATACCGTTTTTCTCAAAGATAGGGATAAATACGCCTGGCATCAGAAAACCTTTGTCAGGATGGTTCCAGCGAATTAAAGCTTCGCTTCCTATAATGGAGCCATCTTTCATAGAAACCTTGGGCTGATAATAGACTACAAATTCATTTTCCTGCAGAGCCTGATCTAAGCGGCTTTCCAACTGTTGTGCTAAAAGTGCCTGAGCACGCATTTTTTCATCATATAAAACAATAAAACTGCCTGGAGTATCTTTTGCGTAGCGTCTTGAATAATTGGCTAAATCAAGTTTTTGATGAAGGTCAATAGTAGCATTTTTTTCAATCAGACAAACACCAAATACGAAATCAATTTTATAAGGAATATCGGTTTTCGCTTTACGCCAGCAATTCAGCTTTTTAACAAAGTTTTGCATGCGTTTGTCTAAGTGTTCCCAGCAATTATACTTTAGCAGGAGAGCAAAATGGTCGGAGGATATCCTTCCGCAGAATTCATCATCTTCCAGGATTTCCTGTAATATTTTACCGCTGGCTTGCAGTACCTGATCACCCGTAGCAAAACCAAAGTTATCGTTGATAAATTTAAACTGACAAATATCACTGTAGAGTAAAACAAATGACTGCTGTTTTTGGGGGGTATTATTTTCTTCCTTCTTTTTCCAGAAACCATTATAAAGTACAACAAAAGACTGTTGTTTGGAGGGAGTGTTATTTTCTTCCCATTTCTGATAGAATCCGTTCATATTATAAAGACCGGTCAGTTCATCCTTATACAGCAGATCCTGAATACGGCGGTTACTGCGTAAAGCGTTTCTTAAATTACTGCCTATCAGCAGAATTATTATGCTCAGGACCAGTATCACAATACAGCCTACCTGCCAAAGATGCTGTTCAATAAATTCCAGCATACTGACTTCTTTGGTATTGGCAGAATGCGTTACAAGATAGGCGTCTACCTGCTCTGTAGGAAGATATTGGATACACTTATTAATGATCGAAAACAACTTCGGATCGCCCGACGCAGATAATCCTACACACATTTCATTGATTGGCTGAGCTAAGGTTATAGTGCGCATACCCTGGTAAGCTGATCTGCTTAGATAAGCGCCAGCAACATGAGTGTTTGTACAGGCAGCATCAGCCTTATTGTGCAAAACTGCGTTAAGACAGTCTTCGATAGAAGGATAGTATTTGAAGGTATAATGTGGATTTGCTGCCTTGATAGCTTCAGAAAGCTGATACCCTTGAGGCAAAGCAATTACTTCCAATTTATCTGAATCGTATCTGGTGATCATTGAGGTAGGTGCACGTAGATAATAAAGTGTGGAATTGATATTGTTTCTACCGTCCCAAAGGTAATCACCGTCAGATAAAGCCAAAGCAGATATTTTCCCCTGCTGTAAAAGTTGCAGAGCTTCAGTTTGATTATGTGCTTCAAATTCAAAACGCAGACCGCTGTTTTTGGCAATAAATTCAAAAATATCTGCAGTTACGCCAGTAATTTGCCCGCTTTTTTTACTCTGGTATGTTAAAGGTGCAAAAGAAGGGTCATAAGATACTAATATCGGTGCAGCTTGTTTTATATATTGGAGTTCTTCTTTAGTAAAAACAGGCTTTTGGTTAACACTTGGGGCAAGATACTTATCATACAAATCCCGGCTGTAACCAGGATTAGCCAATAGAATATTATTCATGGCCTTGTTGATTTCAGACAGTAACTCGGGATTTGTCTTGGTTACGGCAAAATATAAAGGACTGGGAGAAAACTGGGCTACACTGCGGAAAGTACTGTTTTTTCCAAGGTGGGTAATAGCAACACCGTCCAGTGTACCATTATCAAGTGCCTCTAAAAGTACACTTGTTTCGTCATAATCAATAATATTTAAAACAAGATTATGCTCACGGCAAAAACTTTTAAACCTTTCGCCGTCTACTCCGCCGCGGATAATGCCGACATTCATGCTCTGGAAAGCTTTAAAATCTTCATAATCATAGCGTGGATCATTCATACGAACGTTTAGGGTAGTATAAATACTGCACATTGGTTGGCCGGAAAAGAAAATTTCCTCTGCCCGCTGTTCTGAATGATAAACTGCCGGCAGCAGATCGATTTCACCTTTAACCAGCATATCATATGCAGCATTCCAGCTTACAATATCAACCATTTCGAAAGGAAGTCCTGATTGTTTGGAAATTTTTTGTAGATATTCAATATTATATCCGCTATATTCTCCGCTTTGACTTTTGGACATATAGTCGCCGTCCTCATAATAGCCTACTTTAATAGGACTTGCATCTGCGGCTGCGGATAGTGGTGGCAGCACCAGAACAAACAATAACATGACTGTAAAAAATAAAGCTATTGTTTGTTTGATCTTGGTATTCATATATATACCTCGTCCATAATTACCTAATTTTTACTGCAATAAGATTAAAATAATTTGTTATAATATAAATATTGTATCATTAATAATAGAAATTTTCTATATTTTGTTATGGTTTTATAGTATAAAAATATATTAGTTTTTTTATAGTGGTTTGTTAGCTTTTAGTAAGTGATTATAGAAATTGACAAACGATTTGGAACGGGTAATAGAAGCTTGCAGCATAAATCAGAAAAGTCTGCAGTTAAAATAAATAGAATCAGCACATAATCCCTGATAGTCTTTTGATTAAAATATAAATTCTAATAAATGTATAATAAAATACATATGATTTAATTATTTTTAATATTATTATTCGAAATAATTGCTTTTTTGAATCATTAGTAGGATAATAGATTAAAATAGAAACTAAAATTTATAATAGGTATTATTATGACTGGAAGAGTGGGGAGATGGACAGGGGTGAAAAAAGAAGTTGTAATTATGCTTTATGTCTTGTCTCAGACTGTCGGATGTTATGCTGCTAACCAGCTTCCAAGCAGTGACGTCCAGCAGAATGGGATGTCTGATAATATGCTTAATAATCAGCGTGTCGTTGTACATAAAGATGATATTTCGGAACATGCGGAAAAATCGCAGTCGATGGTGTATGTTAAAAGATTCCAACTTGATGTTAGTGGAATAGAGGAGTGTTTGCCCCCCAAGGCACTTTTGGGAAAATACAGTGGACGTAATTTGGCTGTTAACGATTTGCAGCAGTTGACGAAAGCTTTATCTGTCTATTACAGAAAACAGGGATATCCTGTGGCAACTGCATTTTTACCTCGGCAGGATATTGTGGCTGGTATTGTGACAATTAAGGTTTTTCCTGGGATATTGGATAAGTTAAGAGTGAAAAATTCTACAAGTCTTGAAGATCGTTTTGTGGAAGGGTTTTTAAAAAATTTATATGCTGGGATGCAGTTACGCAGTGATATTTTAGAAATGACGCTGAATAATCTGAATGCATTGCCCGGTGTGCAGGCCAAAGGTATTTTAGAGCCTGGTGATAAGATTGGCAGCAGCAGTTTAACAATTGTTTTAGGGGCATCGCCAATTGTGGAAGGCGCTGTTTATACTGACAATTATGGCGGTAAATATTCGGGACGTTACCGTTACGGAATGCAGGTCATTGTTAATGAGCCGCTGCGCAGCGGGGACAGGCTTGTTATTGGCGGGATGCTTAGTAATGAGAAGATGAAAAATTATAATTTAGGCTATGAAACAGCGGTTAATAGAACGGGAGGTCGTTTAGGTATCAGCTGCGCGGAGTCGGATTATACTTTAGGGGATTATTTTACGCAGGCAGGTGCTGTAGGAACGGCTAAAACGGTGAGCCTATATGGTTCGCAGCCTTTAAGCGGCAGGAAATCCGGAAATTTACGGTTGATTTACGGCTATGAGCATAACCGTTTGAATGATGAACTGCGTGTTTTTGATTATACGGCACGTAAAAGCAGTGATGTGTTTCATCTTGGACTGACTGGAAGTCTGCAAAGTGCTGTTAGTTATAGTGGTTACAGTGCTGTCTTACGTGCCGGTAATTTAAAGCTGCGCAGCGGGGAAGCTCAGGCTGCTGATGAATTCAGCAGGACGGAAGGCGGCTTTAGCCGCTTTAATTTTGATGTTAATCATGTCAGTAAATTAAGTAAAGTGACACAGTTCTATGTTTTTGCACATGGACAGCTAGCAAACCGCAATCTAGATAGCAGTGAACAGTTTTATCTGGGGGGTGCTGATGCGGTGCGAGCCTATCCGCAGGGTGAAGCAGGCGGTGACAGCGGTTATCAGGCAACGGCAGAATTAAGGTATCAAACTCCGGTCAAAGGTATGAGTATGACGTTGTTTGCTGACGTAGGTGAGGTTTTGGCACGAAAGGACGGAGATACCTCCGATCCGCATCGCAGGCTGGCAGGTTGGGGTATTGGCGCAGTTTATAGCTTGGATCGCAGCTTGTACGCAAGACTGGATTATGCACGTAAGATAAAGGGTGAATCTTATCGCAGTGAGGCGGAAGATAAAAACGGCAGGTTATACAAATTGTTTTAAGAATATCGTGAGCGGAAAAGAGCGGATTAAGATGAAAAACAGGCAGAGACTAGGGAAAACAACGGTCGCTATAGTAGTTAGCACTTTGGCTTTTTCTAATTGCGCATGGGGATTGCCACAGGGTGGGACGGTAGTTACTGGTAACGGCAGTTATACGTCCAGCGGTAATCAGATGGATATTACCGGTACAGGCAACGTGTCGGTAAAGTGGGATAGTTTTAATGTTGCTGCTGGAGAAACGGTAAATTTTAAGAATATGAACGCTATTTTGAATTATGTTACCGGCAGACAGGGCAGTGAGATTTTTGGCGCTTTGAATGGACAAGGGGTACATGTTTTTTTGATCAATCCCAATGGGATTTTGTTTGGTAAAACGGCACAGGTAAATGTTGGTTCGCTGACGGCTTCTACTAAGAGCTCATCTGATGTCGATACAGCTTTACAAAATTTTAAAAACAGCGCTGGTATCAGTGATTTTGGGATAGCGGGAACTGCTGAGCTTGTCAATATGGGTAAACTGGAAGCAGACACACTGCGTTTTGAGGGCAGCCGTATCGTTTTAGATACTGATAATATAAAATTGGGCGGAGATGATTTTGACGGCAGCAATGCTGTTATTAACGGAGATTTTGCCAATGGTAACGTAGTGTTGGGGTATACCGCTCATGATGCTAACGGTTATGCAGGTAAGGATAAAAATTTTGATATCAATGGCGGAGCTCAGAGTGTAAAAGGTTATATGTGGGTGACAAATGCTGAGCAGCTGCAGGACATTAATACTAATCTAAGCGGCAATTATGCTTTAAAAAATGATATTGATGCTAGCAGCATTAATAGTTTTATACCCATCAGCGCTGACAGTACGTTTAAGGGAACCTTTGACGGTCTGGAGAATGAGATAAAAAATGTAACTGTAAATGGTGTAAATGGAAGCTACAAAGGGTTGTTCGGACAAACTGCAAGTGGCAGTGTAATCAGAAATCTTACTTTATCCAATTGTAATATCAGTGGATACCAGGCTGTTGGAGCAGTTGTAGGTCAGAATAACGGGTTAATTGAAAATGTTGCAGTAAGTGGTATTGTTTCAGGAACAAGTAAATATACCGGAGGTATTGTTGGCATTAATGCAGGAATAATAAAGAATGCTGAAGTTGATATAACAGTAAATAATACTAGCGGCGGTTATTCCGGCGGCATTACAGGGTATAATTATAAGGGTCTTGGGGAGATTGATGGTATAGTTGGCAAGATAAAAGTTATTAATAGTACGGGTGGTTATACAGGGGGCATAGTTGGCTATAATGCTGGAAGTGTTAAAAATGTAGATGCAGAAATTGATTTGACTGGCGGCGGTGTTGGGATAGGTGGTATTGCTGGACAAAATACTTCTACAGGTACTATTGATGGAATTTTACTAAAAGGAAAAATTGATGCTGGAAATAATAGTGCTGTAGGTGGTATTGCCGGAGCTAATACAGGTATTATAAATAGTGTCCATAACTATGCTTCTGTTAGTGGCAATAGTACTGTTGGAGGAATTGTTGGACAGAATAATGGGAATATCTCTGACGGTATCAATGATGGAAGTATTAAGGGAAATGAACTTGTCGGCGGGATTTGTGGACAAAATAAAGTAAATGGTTATGTATATAATATTGAAAATAGAGGTTTTGTAGGCGGAGCTCGTGAAGTAGGCGGAGCTATTGGTGAAAATAACGGAACTGTGAGCAAAGCGCTTAATAAAGGAAGTGTTTTTGTAACCGATGGTGTGAGTGTTGGTTCAAGCTATTATATTGGTGGTGTACTAGGTTATAATGATGCTGAAGGTTCCAACTATGTCAGTGAATTAAAAAATGAAGGTACAGTAAAAGGTTATAGTTATGTCGGCGGTGTTATTGGCTGTAATGCTTCTGGAAAAATAATTGTCGATGCCATCAACAATGGTAACATTAGCGGATTAGATAGTGTTGGGGGAATTTTAGGATATTATTATTGTGATGATGATATGCTTTTAGAGAATACCAATAATTCAGGGACAATAACAGGAAGAACAGCGGTAGGCGGTATTGTTGGTATGGGGGGCGGCGTGTCTATGTCAGGACCTCCCAGTGCCGGTGTTGGATGTGTATCTGTCAGTAGGGCTGAAAACAGTGGTGCTGTTAGCGGTAGCGGTAATAGTGTTGGTGGGATTATAGGAGTAGGCACATCTTCTAAAAGCATTGATAATGTGTTAAATACAGGTACAGTCCAAGGCAGGGATCAGGTAGGCGGAATTATTGGTAATTCTGTTGAAGGGATAGTAGAGAATGCACTGAATTTAGGGCAGGTCATTGCTGCAGACGGTAATGCACAGTATTGTGGTGGGATAGTAGGATGGGGACCAGGTGCAATTGTTTCTGATAAGGCTGTTTATGCGACGACCGATAAAGATGGCAATACTTACGATATTTCTAAGTATAACGACAAAGGTGTTGGCAAGGCTTATGCAGATATCTTTCCGGCACCGCCACTACCGCCTGATCCACCAGAACTGCCTGAAGATGAGCATGATATTACTAAACTGCCTGAATTTGAGGATAATTATCATAGTAGCAGCTCTGCTGTAACTTCTGAGCTGCATACCCCTGTAATAATAAATCCAAGTGGTGAAAACACGAATATTGGTGTCGGAACAATTGAAATACATAACAGTGATGACAGCCTGAATGCAAGTGGTTCTGGCAGCAGTTTTAGTGCTGGTTTCGAGAATATTTTAGATGGTGCCGGTCAGGAAGAACAAGCTGACAGTAATTCTCGCAGTTCCGATACAGGCGATGTGCAAGGTAGTCAGATGGATAATCTGGCTGGTGGTAACGATACTGATTTGAGTATGTCTTCTGACAGTGAGACCGAAGATCAGGACGAATAGAATAACGAAGAAAAGTAATTAAAAACTCACATCTTCCGGGGTGTGAGTTTTTAATTACTCGTAATTCGCATATTGCTTTTCTGAAAACCACTTATTTGTACGGTGAGTACTAATAAGTAGAACTATAGCTATAACAAGCCGTAATTTTATATAAAATATATAATTATTTCATATAAATAGCAAAATATTTGAAATATAAAAAATAATAAAATTCATTAATTTTAAGTGCATTTACATATTTAAAGACATATAATTTCTTTGCATGTATAATTTTATTTTGTATAAATGAGTAATATAGTGCACGTATGTGCTGTATTTTATACAGCAAATGCATTTTTTTTGTAAGATAATAAGTATAAAACCAATATCTATAAAAGTTTAATTGTTAAGGTGAAAAAAGTCATGTTTGCTGAGAAATATAGAAGTATAGGCTTAAATATTTTATATTACAGAAGACTGAAAGGTTTAAGTCAGGAAGCATTGTCTATTAAAGCCGGTTTGACCCGTTCCTATATATCAAAAATAGAACGTGGTGCTGCCAGATGCGGTTTGGAAGTATTTTTTCTTATCGCACAGGCACTTGAGGTAGATCCGGCTGAACTTATCAGCGATCTGCCGCCAGGAACAGAATCGGCGCAAAAATAAATTTATTTAGTAACAGGTGATGAAGGAGGTATCTTTATGAATCCCGATTATAAGGAAATTGGTAAGAATATCAGGTTAATGCGTATCAGACACGGTATCAGTCAAAGTGAACTTGCTCAGCGTTTAGATGTTTCGCAGACGCATATGAGCAACCTTGAGCACGGCCGCGTCAGTGTCAGTCTGAGGGTATTGCTACGTTTGGCGCATTTCTTTAAGTGCAGTGTAGATACGCTGCTTGGCAGTGTTTTACAGGGACATGTTGTACCGGAAGTAAATAATGACGGTTACGACATTGAGGATCTGGCTTTGTTGCTGAAGGTTTTGAAACAAAAAAGAGTAGAAGTGATGTAAACAAAATACGAAAGGCTGCCGCAGTTTTTAATTGCGGCAGCCTTTTTTATGATAATTATTTGCATTGCAGCCATTCGCTGATGACGGCAAATAATTCTTCCAGATGAAACGGTTTGGTAATATGAGCATTCATTCCTGCTTCACGTTCTTTTTTGATGTCATCCAGGAAGGCATTGGCAGTCATAGCAACGATCGGTAGGCTCTTTACATCCTTGCGTGATAGTTTGCGGATTGCTTTGGTTGCATCGTACCCATTGAGTTTAGGCATTTGCACATCCATGAAAACAAGATCGTAATGGTTTTCAGGTGCCTGAGCAATTTTTGTCAGTGCTGCAGCACCGTCAGTGGCCTCTTCTATCATGGCACCGGTCATACCGATCAACTCACAGGCGATTTCCATATTGAGCGGATTGTCTTCAACAAGAAGTATCCGCTTGCCGCTGCAGTTAGGTTCATTAGCAGCAGATGGCAGCAGATGCTGTGTTCTGGTTGTGTTTGTCTGATGCATTTTGTTGAGTACCTGTGCAAGGTTAGTAGCAAACAGAGGCAGAATCAGGAGTGCGTCAAAAGAATAGTCTTTAATGGTCTGGCTGAGATCGGAGAAGGTGATTGCCAAAGCTATCTTTAATGTTGATGACAGTTGGCGTAATCCGTTTAACATTGCTTCCAGATCCAGCTGTGGGTTATAGACTATGATGGCTGTCGTATAGTCATTGCTTGTTTTTATGGCAGCTGCTAGTTTGTTATTTGCTTCTTTAAGACTGTGTACTGCTTGACCGGTAATTTGCAGTTGCTGTAGCTGCTGCAGGATATTAGAGGCATAAGTTTGATCATGGTCGATGACCAGGGCCTGCAGTTCGGAATGAATGGCAGAAACCGGGACGGGCTGCTTGTCAGCCAGCTTCAGTGGCAGGGTGACTGTAAAGGTGGTTCCAGAGCCTGCAGCACTGGTGACTTCAATAGTACCACCCATCAAATCAACAATATTTTTAGTGATAGCCATACCCAGGCCTGTGCCTTCAATACTATCAGTATTTGAGGTTTGGGAACGTTCGAAGGGAGTGAACAGGTGCGGCAGAAATTCCTGGTCCATGCCAATGCCGTTATCGCTGAAAACAAAACGAAAGTGTCCATACCCTGTTGGCGCCAGCGTTAATTGCTTGATCTCGAGTTTGAGCTTTCCTCCTCGAGGCGTAAATTTGATAGAATTGCTGAGGATATTAGTGAAGATTTGATTAAGGCGTACAGTGTCACCCAGCAGATATTCGTCACTGATATTATATGTCTCTACATGCAGTTCGTGCTGGTGTTCTTTTAACTGTGGATTGATGAGTGAGATCAGATTGTGAATAAGCTCAGCCAGATTGAGCGGCGATTCCTTAAGAGATAATTTGCCGCTTTCGATTTTAGACATATCGAGGATATCATTTATGAGCTCTAAAAGATGATTGGAAGCCAGCTCGATTTTGCTGAGGCAGCTGTTAATACGAACAGGGTCGTGCAGGTATTGCTGCGCGATTGTAGTCATACCGATGATGGCGTTCATTGGAGTACGGATATCGTGGCTCATATTTGACAAAAAAGCGCTTTTGGCGGTATTGGCCTTTTCGGCAGAAAGCAGGGCAGCTTTTAATGCCTGCTGTTGTCTTTCGTAGGCCAGTTTTTGTGTATGGATATTCCGGAAAGCGATAACGCAGCCTGTGATAGTTCCTTCGGTATTTTTAATGGCCTGAGCTTCCAGACGTACCCATTCGTATTTGTCGTTGGCAAAACGCCGCAGCAACTCTATTTCGACAGAGTTTTTATTGTTTTGAGTCAATGTTGTATAAATATTTTCTAAAGCAAAAGCCTCTGATAACTGTTTGCGGAATTTCACATGAACAAAATTATTGACGAAGGTAGTCCAGGCTTCGGTATGATCTTCTAATCCTTTCAGCATATTGGCAGTGATGATTTCGGTAAGCCGCAGAATATAAAATCTATGTTCCTGCAGGTCGACATAATAGACTGCATAGTACATTTCAGCCAGTGCATTGGCGATATTATGATGGCGCATTCTGTCAGCGCTGAGTAATGCAAGTTCATGTTCCTGCTGTTTTTTATCGTCGATGTTACGCAGCAGCAGCATGATTTTTTCGCCTTCGATTGTAGATATCCTGGTACTGTAATAGGTATAATAATGCAGTTTTTTGTTTTTATCCCAAATACGCATCTCACCTTCGGCATAGGTTTGTCTGCTGTAAAGTTTGGCATCAAAGATGCCTGACAGAAGCGCTTTATCACTGTCCAGCAGCTGTTGGTGGAATTGGGCATAGAAATCACGGTAACGGCCACGTTTTTGCAGCGAGAGTATCTCTTCCGAATAATGGATACAGTTATAACCCTGATGCTCCATATCGACGCTGATTGCCAGTGCATACATATGCGCAACTGCCATTTTGGCAGTTTTTTCACTGAGTGAATGTTCGACTTTCTGGGTCAGGTCTTCAAAGGCCAGTACCGCATAAGGATAAGCGTCAGAGTAGCCTGGTGCCGGAATGATCTTGACACTGAGCCAAAACCCCTGCTTATTTTTAAAAATATGCTCAATCCGGTTATTATCGTTGGCAAACTGGTCAATGATGTAGGTGCTGTTGGTAATTTTTAAGAGTGTCTGCTGCCATTTAGGGTCTACAAATTCGTTTACATACATAGAAAACTGTTTATCATAGCATTCTTCCATATGTACGATTTTTTTGAACTGTTCTGGCACACGCAGGCCGCGTAAAGTGTTATTACTTAGATTAACAAGGTAAACTGCATAATATTCTTCACTTAACTGAGCGATCCAGGCGGTCTGTTCGCGTTGGCTCAACTCAAATTGTTTTTGTTTTTCAATATTGCGGTAGCACCATAATACTTTCAGGTGCCCGGTTTGAGCATCAATAGTAGATACTAGATGAGTTTCAATCCATTCAAAGCTATCTGGCGCAACAAGACGGCGCAGTTCGCCAACGATATGCATATTTTCCTGCGGCATATTCTGACGCAGGCTCTTTGTTGAAGTCAGTTCCCAGAATTTCTGCCGGTCTTCAGGATGGATAAGCATTTTGCCGTAAAGATCATTGGCCTGAGTAAAGTCGCCGGCATGAGGAAATGCCGAAGCACAAGGGCCGAGCTTCGGAGAAATATAACGGTCGTCGACAAGATCAATAACCACATATTCGTCAAAGAGAACATCGATGCCCTGCAGGAGATCTTTGGAATGGTCGTGCCTGATCTTGACTTCGCCGGCAAAAATATGAGGTGTGACAGAGATTGCTAAGGCAGGAATCTGTCTGCCCTCATCGTCCCAAAGAGTTCTTTTCACTCGGACATCTACGTTGCTTCCTAAAATAGATTTTTCAGCAAAATACTGATAATCACCCTGATGAAAATTGACGGCATCAAAGCTGAGAGTGTCAGGATGATAGAATACACCTCTCCTGAAACCTGCTTTTGCAGCAGTCTGATTGCAGTAAAGTATCTGCAGAGTTGACTGATCTACGACGAATAATGTTAGATTACTGATATCGTTGATAAGTTTGAGGACGTTTCTTTCGGAATTCATTATAAATACCTTCCGTATCCTTTATAATTGAAGGAAAACTTTTATAAACTAATTATAATATAAAAATATAATAAAGTGAAACAAATATTGTGGTGATTATTACAATTAAAACAAACTCCCTGGACATATTTGCCCAGGGAGTTTGTTTTAATTTTCAGCAGTACCTAATATTTCGTTGGCTAAGGCAGAAAGGCTTTTGTGATCCAACTCAGCAAAGAACAATTGTCGGGAAGGATGGGGTGTCATTTTTTTGGACAAAGCGGCGTTGTATTCGGCGCCGCGCTTAAAGTCTGTTTGCTGGCATTCCAGCTCGCTTTGGCAATCTGCAAAAAGTCCGGCGCCTTTTTCTGTATTGACGAGGACCAGCGTAACACCCTTATCGTCATCAAAAAGCGGGAAATGCTTATTGACGCCCCAATAGTCGGCTATCGTCAGATCAGCCAGGCTGTGTTTATTGTTAAAAGCGCAGTCGGAACAGGAAGGGCGAGTACTGACATTATTCAGGAATAAACGCATATATGGACCGCGGCGTTTATGTGTTGCAAAGATATGGTTTTCAGTTTGAAAAACGATATTAAAGCGTTTCCAACCGGGAGTTTTATCGCGGAAATTGACTTTTATTACCGGTGATGACGAAAGCTCGGTGACTTCGTCCAGTCGTTTCTGGTAGACTTTGGGACTGGGAACCCCATGGCAGACTACGTCAATGGTATAAAGCCTTTCATAGTCTTTACGCAGATATCCTTTCAAGCCTCCGATCTGGCACGGCGTACCGCTGAATAAAACAGTATGGCCTGCCTGAAGCAGTTTTTCGGCGTCCTGGTAGGTAGTGCTGATATCGCTTTGTACATATTTGGAACCGCGTAATTTATTCATTGCATTGCCGCTTGTGACAGCGATATGTCTAACGTGCCAGTTGTCGTCAAAGGCCGCCCCGAAGACTGTCCCCTGACGTCCCAGGATTTTTTCGGCAGCTAGGGAGAAAAAACCGCCGCTGGAGCTGACAAAGCGAACGGCTTCGTTTTTATTTTTACAGCCGATAACAGCTAAAATCTCATGAGGTTGAGGTTTGTGCAGCAGAGGACAAACGCGTTCACACAAACCGCAGTGGATACATTTGTCAGTATCGACCAGCGGATAATTGAAGCCTTCTTCGTCTGGTGCCATAGTGATGCAGGAGGTCACGCAGCGACTGGCACAGGCTCCGCAGCCGCAGCAGTCGGTTTTGTTGGTAATGGTAATCATAATTTCACCTTCTTAAACAATTTTTGAAGCTTAGGAATGCTGTGAAAAATAGTTTAAAAACAGTTGGGCGACATTGGAAAGTGGACGTCCTTTAACAATAGATAGCGTTTTATTCAGGAATAGTCTGTCATCGCGGATGATCTTGCAAATCAGATCGTTGTCAAAAATTTCACCCGGTGAAGCCGGTACGACGGCGATGCCGGCATTTTCTTTTGCCCAGGCTATTGTAGACAGTTTAGTAGAATTAATGCTCAGGATCTGCGGGAAGATCATGGAATCGGAACAAACGTTTAAAAATAAAGTCGAACAGCCGCGTGACAGGCAGATAGGCATATCTTCCATATGTGCCAAAAGCAGAGCTTTGTCGTCTGCCGGCAGCCAGGGATTGTCTTTGTGCATTACTGCAACAAGGCGCTCCTGCTTGGTATAGATAGTATCAAACCGGCTTTCCTGTGTCAGCGGAGCATTGGCAACGCCGATCTCTGTTTTCCCGGTCAGCATCTGATTGATTTGTTCCAAGATGGAAACTTCGTACAGCTCATAGTTGATCTGCGGATATTCTTTGGAAAATTTGCTGAGGTAAGTTTGAATAAAGGAAATCGACATCGAAGGCGACAGGCTGACTCGCAGAGTACCTGTATAGCCGTTGACGCAGTCCGATATTTCCCGTTGGGTATCATCTTCCAGCGAACAGAGATATTTAGCTTTGTTATAAAGAATGCAGCCGGCATTGGTCAATTCTATATTATGTACGCCGCGACGGATATTGACTAGCTGAGTGCCGAATTTTTTCTGCAGCAGCTTCAGTTGATTACTGAGGGCCGGCTGGGCAACGCGTACGCGCTTGGATGCCGCTGAAAGACTTCCTGCTTCGACGATGGCAATAAAATTGCGGTAATATTCCATGTCCATAGTCTGCTCTCCTCCTGTTACTGGCAATATAGATTTAAGTTTAAGCTAACTGTAGTTTGTTTATCGTTTAACTACATTATAGATGATAAAGCAGCTTAAACCTATCTTTTTCTGAAAAAATTTTTATAACTTTAGATAAGCATATAAATAAAACTTATAAATTATATCAATTATTTTGATGTTTAAAGATAGATATTGTCAATGAAAATGGCAAATGTTGTTAGAATGAATTTTTTATAAAAGTAATATTACATCAATTGAATTTTATGAATAGAAATAAAGAAAAGTGTAAATTTAAACTCGAAAACCAAATTTAAACATATCAAATAAATTAATATTTTCTATTGCTTTTTGGTATTTTACGTTATAAGTTTCCGGAATTATACTGAAAGTGAAGAAAGGTGTATGAGAAATTTAAATCTGGGAAAGAAGGGATGAAAATGTTAGACAGCACGAGATTAAGAAATCCGCAGTTGTTTGACAAAATCGTTACTCCGGAAGAAGCTGCGGCGCTGATTACTGATGGAATGAATGTGGGCGTCAGTGGTTTTACCCCATCCGGCTATCCTAAAAAAACAACGATAGCTTTAGCCAAAGCTATCAAAGAAGGTAAAAGCTGCCGTATCAATATCTGGAGCGGCGCTTCTGTTGGTCCGGAAATTGAAGAGGAGTTGGCGGCAGTTGACGCTATAAAAGGCAGGATGCCGTATTATGCCGCGTCCAACAAAAGCATGAAAAAGGGCATCAATGAAGGCAAGATTGAATATGTTGACCAACATTTGAGCCATTTCGGACAGCAGGTAGATTATGGTTTTTTTGGTGATGTAGATGTAGCTATCATTGAAGCTACGGCAATTACTGCAGAAGGTAATATTATTTTAGGTCCTGGTGTTGGTAATGCGCCGATTTTTGTGAAGCATGCGAAGAAAATCATTATCGAAGTCAATACTTCGATTCCTTTGAATCTGGAAGGTATGCATGATATCTATATTCCGGCGATCCCGCCAAATAGAACTGAGATTCCAATTTATCATGCGGGAGACAGGATAGGTAAACCTTATGTAGAATGCGGTATCGATCGTATCGATTGTATCGTGGAGTCTGATATTTTGGATCATGTGCGTGACTTGACTGCTCCTGATGCAGCAAGCATCAAAATTGCTGAGAATTTGGTGGAATTTTTAGAGTATGAACAAAAGATGGGACGTTTGCCGGAGAAAATGCTGCCCTTGCAGTCCGGTGTCGGCAGTATTGCCAATGCGGTTCTTTTAGGACTGGCCAAATCCAGATTTGAAAATCTGGAAATGTATTCCGAGATTTTACAGGATTCTGTATTTCGTCTGATCAAGCTGGGCAAGATAGCTAAAGCCTCCGGCTGCGCGTTCACTCCTTCGCCTTCGGTTTGGGAGATGTACAAGGAAGATCCTGATTTGTATCGTAAGAGTATTGTTTTAAGACCGCTTGATATCAGTAATCACCCCGAGGTTATCAGGCGTTTGGGAGTTATTGCTATGAATACGCCGTTGGAATTTGATATCTACGGGCAGGCTAATTCAACGCATGTTATGGGCTGCACGATGATGAATGGTATTGGCGGCAGCGGTGATTATATGCGTAACGGTTTCCTTACGATTTTTTCAACGCCGTCTACAGCGAAATGCGGCTCGATTTCCAGTGTAGTACCTATGGTCACTCATGCAGACCATACTGAACATGACACGATGGTTTTTATTACTGAACAGGGTGTGGCCGACATCCGTGGTTTGAGTCCCGTCAAACGTGCTAAAGCTATCATAAATAACTGCGCACATCCTGATTTTCGGCCGCAGCTTTTGGAATATCTGAGGTTTGCGCAACAAAAAAACGCCCATATGCCAATTGATTTGGCACATTGTTTCGATATGCAGAAAAAATTTTATGAAACCGGCACTATGCTGTAAACAGCGAAGCGGAATGAGAAAGGGGTCAATGACATGACTAATTATGAAGAAATCAAACAGGGACTGGCGGATTATGAAGCAAAGGTTGCTAAAGCCAATGCCAAATTTCCTGAAAGAAAAGAATTTAAAGAAAAACACGTGTATACTCCTTTGGATGTAGAAGGTTTTGATTACTGCTCTAAAAGCGGGTTCCCTGGACAATACCCTTTTACACGTGGCGTACAGCCGACTATGTATCGTGGGCGGTTGTGGACGATGCGCGCTTATGCAGGCTTTGCTACAGCTGAGGAAACCAATGCCCGTTATAAATATTTGCTGGAAGCAGGTCAAACCGGCCTGTCGGTAGCTATGGACCTGCCGACACAGATCGGACTTGATTCCGATGCGGAGCTTTCGCATGGTGAAGTTGGTAAAGTTGGCGTGGCTATTGATTCACTGGCTGATATGGAAAAGCTTTTTGAAGGTATTCCTTTGGATAAAGTCAGTACTTCTATGACTATTAACGGCCCGGCTGCAGTGCTTTTGGCGATGTACGTTGCTGTTGCCGAACAGCAGGGTGTTAAGCCGGAACAATTAAAAGGCACCATTCAAAATGATATTTTAAAAGAATATATTGCCCGTGGCACATATATTTTCCCACCACGGCCTTCGATGCGGCTGATTACCGATACTTTTGAATATTGCTCTAAGAGTATTCCAAAATGGAATACGATCAGCGTAGGTGCTTACCATATTCGTGAAGCCGGTGCTTCCTGTGTACAGGAAATCGCTTTTGCATTTGCTAATGCGATGGCTTATATTGATGCGGCAATCAAGGCCGGACAGAAGGTAGATGATTTTGCTCCTGGTATTTCCTGGATCTTTACTGCCGGACTTAATATGTTTGAGGAAGTTGCTAAATTCCGTGCGGCACGCCGTTTGTGGGCGCGCATTATGAAAGAACGTTATGGTGCTACAGTACCGAAAGCACAGATGCTGCGTGTGCATGTGCATACTGCCGGCAGTGTTCTGACTGCTCAGCAGCCGCTTAATAACGTAGCCCGTATTACCTGGCAGGCGTTGTCCGGCGTTTTAGGCGGTATTCAGTCTATGGCCTGCTGTGCTTATGATGAAGCGATTGCTTTGCCAACTGAAGAGTCGGCTACTCTGGCACTGCGTACTCAACAGATGCTGGCTTATGAAAGTGGTATTACCGATACTATTGATCCGCTGGCAGGTTCCTATTATGTAGAAGCCCTGACGGATAGGATGGAAGCAGAAGCTTATGAATATATCAAGAAAATTGATGCTATGGGCGGTGCTGTAGCTGCTATCGAGCAAGGCTATATGCAGGGGGAAATGTCGGCTCATGCTTATGAAGATCAACGCGATATCGAAACTAAACGGTCTATAGTTGTCGGTGTTAATAAGTTTGTTGATAATAAACAACTGGCGGAACAGGATGTTCTGACTGCTGACCTTAGTGTTGCTGAACGCCAGATTGCCAAAGTCGAAAAGATGAAAGGCGGACGTGATCAGAAAGCCGTCGATGCTGCTTTAACGGCGCTGAAGCAAGCTTGCGCCGGCGAAGAAAATTTGATGCCTTATCTGATTGAAGCTGTTAAAACTTATGCCACTTTGGGAGAAATATGCGGCGTGATGAAAGAAATATTCGGAGAATATAGACAGGACGGTTCCATGTTCTGATCTGACTGACAGGTTGTGAGTGGAAGAACGGAGTTGATTGTTATGACAACGAAAGTATTGGCTGATTTTGTGGCAAGCGTACAATATGATAAATTGAGTCCGGAAACGGTTCGGATTACAAAGCAGTGTATTTTAGATTGGCTGGGAGTCTGTATTCGCGGTTCGCAGGAAAAACCTATCCAAATCATTCGTAAGTTGCTGCTGGATGGCGGTGGTAAGGCACAGTCTACAGTTTTGGCTGGACAGACGGAACAAACTACTGCTTTAAATGCTGCATTTTGTAATGGAAGCGCTTCCCATTCCCTTGATTTTGATGACCTTCATAATCCATCTATTATACATTTGGCTACAGTAGTTGTACCGCCGGTATTTGCCATTGCTGAGGCGGAGCATAAAAGCGGTAAAGATATGTTGGCAGCTGTAGTAGCAGGATATGAGGTTGGCGGCCGCGTGGGCGAATCCGTTATCCCTGAGTCCTATTTCTTCTGGCATACTACCGGTACAGCAGGTACCTTAGGCGCTGCCGCTTCGGCAGCGAAGGTTTTAGGTCTTGATGCGGCTGCGACGCTGCAATGTCTTGGCAGTGCTGGTACACAGGCGGCAGGGTTGTGGGAATTTTTGAAAGAGGGCGCAATGAGCAAAACTCTGCATGCCGGTAAAAGTTCATATGCCGGCGTACTTTCAGCATATCTGGCCCGTGCTGGTTTTACTGGTGCGACAAAGATATTGGAAGGAGAAAAAGGCTTTTGCCGGGCTATGGTCACAGAGCCGCATTTGGAAAAATTGACGGATGGGCTGAATGATGGTATATATAAGATTGATAATAATTCGTTCAAACCTTATGCCTGCTGTAAACATTCTCATGCCGCGCTGTATGCGATGCAGGTGCTGCGTACTGAGCATGGATTGAAGCCTGATGATGTTGAAGCGATAGAGATTTTAGTCAATGAGATCACTGATTTTCTGATCAATAATCCTCAACCTGAAAATCCGTATGGCTGCAAGTTCAGTATCCAATATTGTGTTGCCGGGATGCTCAAATACGGCGATATGGGTGTTGATCGCTTCCTGACGGAAGTTATTGGTGATGCTGAAGTCCGTAGCTTGATGGCGAAGACCAAGGTCATGCGTGATGCTGCGATCGAGGCGGTACATGCTGCTGATGCTGCAAAACTGGCATCAAAGCTTATCGTTCGCTGTAAAGATGGGCGAGTATTGGAGTTACAGGTAGATTTTCCGAAAGGAGATCCGCCTAATCCGATGAGCTGGGATGAAAGTGTTGCAAAATTTATGTCTTTGGCTGCTCCTGTTTACGGCGAAGAAAAAACGGCCAAGCTGTGCGGGCTTATCGATAATCTGGAAGCAAGCGCAGATTTTGCAGCAGACCTGGCTGAATGTCTGGCATAAGACGGCGTTAAGGAGGAACTCCCTGTGGTTGAAGCGGAAAAGATCAAAGCAAAGGTCAGCGAAATTTATTCGCATAATAATTTTATGCAGGAGTGCGGCATTTACATCGTAGATATGTCTTGCGGCAGCGCTACAGTTGCAGTAAAAGTAGATCCTAAGCGGCATGCTAATCTTAATGGTATGGCGCATGGAGGACTGGTTGCAACGCTGGCTGATAATGCTACAGGCATTGCAGGTGCAACGATAGGTAAAAGGGTAGTGACATCAACTATTGCTACAGATTTTATCAAAGGCGCACCGGTGGGTACGACGATCAGCGCTACTTCACGGATAACACACGCTGACGACAGATTGGTAACCATCAATATCGAAGTGCGCGATCTGGACAATGATACCCTGGTGGCTAAGGCTACAGCGGCGATGATTGTAGTGGATACATTCGCTGGGATTCCTGAAAAATGGTAATAAGAGCAGGGAGTATTATTCGGCTGTTGTGTCGTTGCAGTTAAATATTGCTGTTTGGGCATTAGCAGAAGGCAATTTTGTAAGAGTGTACAGTTTGCTATGATTTTCTAAAAAAGGCGGCTTAAGCCGTCTTTTTTGTGTTTATTTCGATACCGAAAGTAGTATTTTTGAGACCTTATTTAAATATTGCAAAAGAAAGTTTTCTACCAAATATGGTTGCGTGTGCAAAATAAAACACAACATCTAGTAATTTTTGGCTTTACATTAACAATGCGCTGTGCTATGATGATAATGTAAATTTTACGCATAAATAATAATTTTTGTTTGGCGTTAACGATAAGAAATTATGAAAGAAGGCGTCAGTTATGAAAGTAATCAAACGTGATGGCAGTACTGCCGATTTTGACAGCAGCAAGATTATAGTTGCTATCCAGAAAGCCAATCAGGTAGTCGAACCGGAAGACCGTATCGATCAGGAACGTATCGAAGCTATCGCTCATTATGTGGAAAGTAAAAACCGCATGCGTCTTTTAGTGGAAGATATACAGGATATGGTAGAGCATCAGCTTATGGACGAGGGGAAATTCAACCTGGCCAAGTCTTATATTATTTACCGCTATACTCGCGCTTTGGTGCGTAAGGCTAACACGACTGATGAATCCATTTTATCTCTGATCCGTAACAGTAATAAAGATGTTATGGAGGAAAACTCTAATAAAAATGCTGTTATGGCTTCTACTCAGCGCGATCTGATTGCCGGAGAGGTTTCCAAGGACCTGACCCGCCGTCTGATCCTGCCGGAAAAGATTTCTAAAGCCCATGATGAGGGCGCTATCCATTTTCACGATGCTGATTACTTCGTACAGCCTATTTTCAACTGTTGCCTGATCAATGTTGGCGATATGCTGGATAACGGCACTGTAATGAACGGTAAACTGATCGAAAGCCCGAAAAGTTTTCAGGTGGCTTGTACAGTAATGACTCAGATCATCGCTTCAGTAGCCAGCAGCCAGTATGGTGGGCAGTCTGTCGATATTCGTCATTTAGGCAAATATCTGCGCCGCAGCTATGAAAAATTCAAACTGACGATCAAAGCTGAGGTCGGTGACAGTGTTGCTGATGAAGTTGTAGAGCGCCTTACAAAAAGACGTTTGCAGGATGAGCTGCGCAGCGGTGTGCAGACAATTCAATACCAGATTAATACTTTGATGACAACAAACGGACAATCTCCGTTTGTAACTATCTTCCTTAATCTGCAGGCGGACGATGAATATCTGGAAGAAAATGCAATGATAGTAGAAGAAATTCTGCGGCAACGGTTGGAAGGCATTAAAAATGATAAAGGCGTTTTTGTAACGCCTGCTTTCCCGAAGCTGGTTTATGTGCTTGATGAACATAACTGCCTGAAGGGCGGTAAGTATGATTATATTACTAAGCTGGCTGTAAAATGCAGCGCTAAACGTTTATATCCTGACTATATCTCTGCTAAAAAAATGCGTGAGAATTATGAAGGAAATGTTTTCGCACCGATGGGCTGCCGTAGTTTTTTGGCTGCCTGGAAGGATGACGAAGGTAATTACAAATTCGAAGGCCGTTTCAATCAGGGCGTCGTATCTTTGAATTTGCCTCAGGTGGCTATTTTGGCACATGGCGACGAAGAAAAATTCTGGCCATTGCTGGATGAACGCTTACAGCTTTGTTATGAAGCTTTGATGTGCCGTCATAACTCATTAAAGGGTATTCGCAGTGACGTCAGCCCTGTACATTGGCAGTATGGAGCGATTGCACGCTTGGAAAAAGGCGAAGTTATTGATAAATATCTGGAAAAAGGCTATTCTACTATTTCACTCGGTTATATTGGTTTGTACGAAATGACTAAGTTAATGAAAGATGTCAGCCACACAACACCTGAAGGGGAAGAATTTGCTTTGCGCGTGATGAAATATCTGCGTGCTGCCTGTGATAAATGGAAAAAAGAAACAGGGTTAGGTTTTGCCTTATATGGTACGCCTGCTGAATCATTGTGCTATCGTTTTGCCCGTATTGACAAAGAACGGTTTGGTACTATTGCCGATGTAACGGATAAAGGCTATTATACTAATTCTTACCACGTAGATGTTCGTGAGGATATCGACGCCTTTAGTAAATTCAATTTTGAAAGCCAGTTCCAGCGTATTTCTTCGGGCGGCGCTATTTCCTATGTCGAAATTCCTAATATGCGCCATAACCTGGAAGCAATGGAAGATGTTGTTCGCTTTATTTATGACAATATTCAATATGCTGAATTTAATACTAAATCAGATTACTGCCATGTGTGCGGGTTTGATGGTGAGATTATCATCAACGATGATTTGGAATGGGAGTGCCCTAACTGCGGTAATAAAAATCAGACTTTAATGAATGTTACTCGCCGTACTTGTGGCTATTTAGGTGAAAATTTCTGGAACGTGGGTAAGACTAAAGAAATCAAATCCCGCGTCCTGCATCTGTAAGCGGGAGGCGTTATAAATGAATTACGCTACGATCAAGACCCATGATACCGCCAATGGGCCGGGAGTGCGTGTGTCGCTGTTCGTCAGCGGCTGCACTCACCAGTGCAAAGGGTGTTTTAACCCGGAAGCATGGGACTTTAATTATGGTGCTCCTTTTACAGAAACAGAGGAAGATACAATCGTCAGAGGATTGGAGCCCTGGTTTATCCGCGGGCTTTCGCTTTTGGGCGGTGAGCCTTTTGAACCGTCTAATCAACAGGCACTTTTGCCGTTGCTGCGTAAGGTACGTAAGGCTTATCCTGAAAAAACGATCTGGTGTTATACCGGGTATGATTTTGAACAGGATCTTCTTACGGGTCGTTTATGTGATTGGCCGGTTACTGAGGAGATGCTTTCTTATATAGATGTTTTAGTAGACGGCGAATTTAAGCTCGATTTAAAAAATCCCAATCTGCGTTTTCGAGGCAGTTCTAACCAGCGCGTTATTGATTTAAAAAAATCGCTGTATGGTGATGAACTGGTTTTATGGTCAGAAGCTTATTAAAATTAAAACCCCTTCCACATATAATAATATGGGAGGGGTTTTTTGTATGATATCGTAACTAAATAATTAAAATATATAATTTGCGTAGCTTGTCTCTTCAATTAAATAGCTTTATAATATTATCAATAGATAATAATTTTGGTTTTGATGTGGAGTGAAGTGCATGTTAAATGTGTTTAAAAATAAATTTTCACAGATTCACAAGCAAAGTAAAGAAGCGAAAGAACTTTTGCGTTTTATCGGACCTGGTATTTTGGTAACGGTGGGATTTATCGATCCAGGAAACTGGGCTGCTAATTTGGCGGCCGGCGCCGATTACGGGTATGCTTTGCTGTGGGTCGTAACGTTATCAACTCTGATGTTGATTTTGCTGCAGCATAATGTAGCTCATCTGGGCATCGTCACAGGTGAATGTTTATCGGAAGCAGCAACAAGATTTTTACCTAAGCGTATTTCACGTCCAATTCTGGTTACTGCTATTATGGCGGCACAGGCAACTGCTTTAGCTGAAATTTTGGGTGCGGCAATTGCACTTAATATGTTGTTTGGCATTCCAATTATGGCTGGTGCTGTGATTACCGCTATCGTTTGCACGCTGATGTTGTGGACAAATTCCTACAGTCGTTTGGAAACATGGATAGCGGGTTTTGTTTCTGTTATTGCCATGTCTTATTTATTTGAAATTTCAATGGTACATGTTGATTGGCCGCAGGCCGTTGTCAGCTGGACTGTGCCTAATATTCCAGCAGGCTCGATGCTGGTGGTAATGAGTATTTTAGGTGCTGTAATTATGCCGCATAATTTATTTCTGCATTCTGAAATTATTCAAAGCAGGCATTGGAACCTGGAAGATAAGGCATTGATGGAAAAACAGCTGCGTTTTGAATTTGTCGATACTTTATTTTCTATGAGTATCGGCTGGGCGATCAACAGTGCCATGATTTTGCTGGCCGCTGCAACATTTTTTGTTCATGGAGTTAGTGTCAGTGAATTACAGCAGGCTCAGGAGCTGCTGGTACCGCTTTTAGGTGAGAATGCAGCACATATTTTTGCAATAGCACTGCTTTTTGCAGGGATTGCTTCTACAACAACGGCGGGTATGGCAGGTGTTACTATTTTTTCAGGTATGTTCGGTGAATCTTACGATATGAAGGATATTCATTCACGTGTTGGTTTGCTGCTGACATTTGTTCCTGCTGTTATCGTTTTATATTTCATCAATGATCCCTTCTGGGGATTGATCGTCAGCCAGATGCTGCTTAGTGTGCAGCTTCCGTTGACTGTATTTATGCAGATTTGGCTCACTTCTTCACCAAAAGTAATGGGGACTTATGCTAATAAGCCTTTTACTAAAGGTCTGCTTTATGCGGTAGGATTTATTGTTACAGCACTCAATTTGTATCTTTTATATGTTAGTTTGCAATAAAATAATTATGCGGTATGAATTAAAACGGTTCAGCTTAGCTGAACCGTTTTAATTATTAATCTGTCAGTTTTTATTGCCCAGCTGCTCCAGCATGGTAGCAACGCTGAACGGTTTATTTTCCAGTAAGGCATCTATGCGCATAGTAATCAACGGATGCTGGCTAAGTCTGCGTGCTGTGATAAGTGCCGCCCGCAATGCTGGTGTAAGCTGTTCGTGTCCCCATTCTTCAAGAATGATAGAAGCAGCGCCGCGCGGCCAATCGTAAATAGAGGTCAAAGCGGCTGTGACTATAGGAACTCCGGTACCAGGGTGCGTTTCCAGGTATTTCAGCGGGATCAAAAGCGCTGTTTCTGATTGTGTATAGGTATTGATGTTTTTTTCGATAAAAGTCAATACTTTCTGGGGACGTTCATCGTTTTCAAAGCCTAGAAGATAAGGAAACAAAGCACTTTCCAGAGGGTGCTGCTTAAGATAATCGAAAAGACGTTCCCATATATCAATATCCAGTTCAAAGGCAAATTCAGCAGTAGTGTAATTTACGCTGCCATCTTCTTTGAATAATTGTGCTTGCACTTCCTCATACCAGTCGCGGCTATAAATCAGTTTTTCACAGCGGCTTACCAGTTCGTGGCTGGCGTTAGAAGGTAATGCTGCCCAGTTACTATCGGTGATAAGCTTTTGCAGTCCAATGGAAATGTTTATTATTCCGATCAGGTCAGCAGGAGTTTTATCATATCGTTCAGCATGGCGCAGAAGCTCGCTGATCAGAGTCTTAGAATCGATACCGCTGATATCAATATAAGTTGGATCACTGTTTCCAATATAGTAACGGTCAAGCATCATAATAAAATTATTAATGATCAAAAGACAGCCACGGTAAGTTTTATAGTCCAGCTGCTCTTTATGCAAATGGTGTAATAACTGTCCCTTACGCATTACTACCAGACAAATCGGAGCATAATCGATTTCGATTTCACAACCGTGCCGAAGCAGCCAAATTTCTTCTTCTTCTGTAGTGCATTCAAGATCATAGAGGGTGAATATACGTCCCCAGCCTCTGGTAGAGCGAACAAGTTCCCATAGCTCGTCCTGTGGTGCAATATTATTGATACGGTAGGCAAAGGTAAGGAAAAAAGTGAATTCTTCACAGCGGCAAAGATCGACTAAATCATCCCAAAGGTTTTCGGAATGTTCTTTGCGCAGCTTCTCCAGTCCAAAGACTGCTAAGATGACGATTGCATATTTAACAAGCTCACGTTTATGCGCTGTATACAGCCAGTCTTCGGCTAAAGCAAGCAGTGGTTCGGGAACTTCGTCTTCTGACAGCAGTTCTACAAGCGGATCACAAACACTGACACATAAAATTTTTATCAACGCTTCTTCAAGAACCGCTTTTGCAGTAGCAGAAGGTTCATCAGCATAAGCCAGCAGCATACTGCAGACGGCTTCAGCACCTGGCAAGTCAGGCGGCATTTCGGCAGTATATATATAGGCATCATCGCTTCCTAATGGCCGTGGTAATGACGGAGTCGGATCATCTATCAAGGCACCTCCTTGATAGATGCCATTTTCATCTAGCTGATCCATTACATAAGCAAAAATACTGTGTTCATTTTTATCCATAAAGTTCATCCCTTAATTTTAAAATTATGCCTATTATACCATATAAGGCTATTCTTGACAGAAAAAAATACCCTGCCTGAGCAGGGTATTTTGCTGTTTATTTTAGAATGTTACGGGTTCACCGTAATAAGCACAGGTCAGAACCTTCTTCATACCTTCAGCATCAATTTTTCTCGGATTAGAACCAGTGCAGGGATCCAATACTGCATTGGCTGCGATTTCATCTATATGTTGTTTGAATAATTCTTCGCTGACGCCGTTTTCTTTATAGGTTTGGGCGATACCAAGTTTTTTGTTCAATTCTTTGATTGAATCGATAAGTGCATCAGTCAGCTGTTTATCTGTATTACCGGTAAGTCCCAGCATACGCGCTATAGTTGCATATCTGTCAGCACAAACTTTGGCATTATATTGGATAACAGACGGTAGCAGGATCGCATTACAGCAGCCGTGCGGGATATCGAACATCGCACCGGTTTTATGGGCCAGGCTGTGGGCTATACCTAAAAGTGCATTCGAGAAAGCCATCCCAGCCAGGCATTGAGCAATATGCATTTTGCCTCGTGCATCTTTATCACCATAATAGCTGTCAATCAAACTGTCATAAATATCACTAATAGCTTTAAGTGCCAGCGGGTCAGAGAAATCGCTGCGTGCAGACGCGACATAAGCTTCGATTGCATGGGTCAAAGCATCCATACCTGTATGAGCAGTCAAAGTTTTCGGCATGGTCAGAGGGATATCGGTATCCAAAATAGCAATATCCGGCGTGATTTCAAAATCTGCCAGCGGATATTTTATATTAGTAGAGTAATCAGTAATGACCGAGAATGCAGTTACTTCTGTTGCCGTACCGCTTGTAGAAGGAATTGCTACGAAAATAGCCTTATTCCTGAGTTTGGGTATATTGAAAGGTTTCTTGATTTCTTCAAATGTTGCTTCGGGGTGCTCGTAAAAGACCCACATGGCTTTCGCCGCATCTATAGGTGAACCGCCGCCGATAGCGACGATAACGTCAGGCAGGAATTTGCGCATGGCTGCGGCACCTTTAAAGACGGTCTCGATAGACGGATCTGGTTCGATGCCTTCGAAAAGCTGGGTTTCCACACCGATTTCATGCAGGATATCTTCGACCTTCTGCAAAAAACCGCCCCGTTTCATAGAACTGCCACCGGTTAGGATCATTGCCTTTTTGTAGCCTTTCAGATTTTTTAATTCGTCGATTGCACCCGAGCCATAATAAATGTCACGTGGTAAAGTAAATCGTGCCATAGCTTGACACCTCCTAAAATAATTTGCCTTGATACTTTCATTATAACATTTTAACTAAATTCTACAAGGTTAGTAGGAATATAAAAAGTTAAATAATTGTAAATTTAAGGAAACATTTAGTGAATGGAGTTGGGAACCCAAATGGCTATAAATTGAGGAAAGTTTTAAAACTTTGAATAAAGTGCCGTGATACGGGAATTTCCTTTTCCAGGCAGTTTTCAACGGTCAGTATATAAGTGTCATTGAACCAGGGAATGATTTCGCGCACTTTATTCATATTAACAATATAGCTTTTGTGAGTTCTCAAAAAACCGCAGGGACGTAGTTTTTCTTCCAAAGTTTTTAAAGGCAGGTTTGATTCCAGAATACCTTTATTGGTATAGATCAGTATTTTTTTACTGGTATCTGTTTTGATAAGATAAATTTCTTCTTTGGGATTAAAGACTAAAAGTTTATTGTTGTTCCAAATAGAGAGCTTGATAGGAAAATTACAGCGGGATGGCAACTGCTGCTGAGATTGATTCTGCAAAACTTTTTGCAATTTTATAACAGTTGCCTGCAGGCGTGTCTTAGTATAGGGCTTAAGAATGTAATCGAAAGCTTCAAGTTCGAAGGCTCGTACTGCGAATTGATCGAAGCCTGTGGAAAAAATTATTTTCGGAGGGTTGGGCAAAGTTTTAAGTTTCTCGCCAACGGCCAGTCCGTCTAATACTGGCATTTCAATATCTAAAAAAACAGCGTCAGCAGTATTGTTTGAAAAATAATCAAGTACTGCCTCTCCATGTTCACATTCAGCAATGATCTCCAAATTGCTGTTAGTTTCCAGTAAGGCTCGCAGTTCTTGGCGGGACGGAAATTCATCATCTGCGATAACTATTTTTAGCATTTCAATCCTCCTCTTGCTTTGGTATTTTAAAACTGACGGTAGTACCTGTACCATATGTGCTGTCTATATGAAGACCGTTGTCCGGGCCGTAAATTGCCATTAGACGTTTATGTATATTAGTCAGGCCAATGGATTTACGGCCAGGGATATCAAGAAGCAGCGAAGCCAGTTTTACTTCAGGAATGCCAATGCCATCGTCATGCACGGATATAAAAAAATATTCTGTATCTTGGCTGACTGTTATAGTGATAGTGCCGCCATCTAATTTTGACCGTAGACCATGTTTGACAGAATTTTCAATTATTGGCTGTAAAATCAGGGCTGGAACCTTAAAAAAGGCTGTGTCATCAATTTCATAATTTATTTTTAGTTTGTCGCCGAAACGTGCTATTTCAATATTAATATAGGCATTGATGTGCTGCAGTTCCTGCCGCAGGGAAATTAATGTATTTGGATCAGCAAGGTTTTGGCGGTAATAATCAGCCAGATAATTGATAAGTTTTTTAGCTGTCTGAGGCTGTACGCTGCAATAATAGCTGATCGTATTTAGGGCATTGAATAAAAAATGCGGATTGATCTGCGCCTGTAGAGCTTTTATTTCAGCATTGGCCAGCAGTTTAGTACGTTCTTTGATCTGATTGATTTCGATATGCGTAGAAAGCATTGTTGCGATACCTTCAGCCAGCTTTGTTTCAAAGGCAGTCATTTTTTCTGCAACTATATGTCCCACACAAAGATAACCAATCGTGGCAGTATCGTTTGCCAGCGGCAAAGCCTGATAAGAAGTAAGTACAGTAAGCTTTTTATTGTTCAGGCAAAATTTTTCTGATAGCAGTGTTTCCAGGTCTCTCTGCAGGTAGTCAAGAAATGGCTGTTCTTGTTCACAGGCTGCGCAGCCAAGCAGCTGATAGTTAGAGGTAATACAGACAACGTCAAAGGATTTGACGTTTTGCAGGATGCTTTCCGTAATTTTTTGGGCGGCATTTTGATCGAAACCATTCTGCAAAATAGAAATTGAACTATTAGTAACATTCAGTGCAATTTTTGCCGCCAGCCCTTCAAGAATATCCTTCTGTTTATAACTGTCCATGATAAGACCGATAAAACAACCGGTACCTAAAGCTGTCGTGATCATTACCTGGAGAGCACAATCTTCAATTGATGGTGTAAATGTGTGGGGATAACAAAACAAGGCGAGTAAAATGATATGGCTGGAAGCGAAAATAAAACTTACGCCGATAGCGTGAGGCAGCAGTTCTTTTTTTTGTTTGAACCAGTGTGATAAAAGTCCTGCCAGTAGCCCTTCTACTAATAAAAAGCAGCCGCTCACGAGAGCAGCTTTGGTATGGATAAACAAAACATAGTGAACAGAGATGAGCAGACTTGTACAGAAACCGATTAAAGTACCGCTGACTAGACCAGCTACGATAATAAAGATGGAACTGGTGTTGATAAGCCAGCTTTCGCCATATAAAGACCAGTAAGTATTGAGGATGCCTAGTAACGAAAAAAACGCAATAATATGTAGCTTGTTTTTTAACGAATAATTTTGTTGAAATAAGGTTGTTTGAAAAAACGCGGTTCGGCTGCAGATAAAGAAAATAATTAAAAATACTGCTAGTCCAAACCATAAATGACTCATTGTTTGGTAAAGAAAGTTCAGCATGAATTGCTCCTTATAAAGGCAAAATCATGCATCTTATTGCAGATTTTGTCATCTTGAGTTCATTTTTATCCTAAAAGTTGCATTTTATGTTATTTTAAATTTAGGAAATTGGTTGAATTTATCAGATTAAGTTCATTATATAAAAATTTAGTTATACATACAAGAAATGCATCCATTCTATTATGGAAGGGGGATAGTAGCTAATAAGCGCGAAAGGAGAAATTTATTATGGATTTGAAAACGTGTCTTTATGTTGGGTTTGCTCTTTATACGATATTTGTTATTTATGTGGGTTTTATTGGCTCTAAAAAAATAAAAGGGTTAAGTGATTTTGCGGTTGCCAGCGAAAGTATGGGACCGATATCATTAGGATTGGCTTTTGCCGCCTCTTTCTTTAGTGCTGCTACTTTTCTGGGGTATGTCGGATACGCTTACGCCTGGGGGGCTTCCGCTTTATGGATATTTTTAGCTATTTTTGGCGGGTCTACATTAGGGTTTATCGTTATTGCAAAAGGTGTGCGTGACAGTAACACTAAAATTAAAGCTTTATCATTGCCGGACTGGCTGGGAGAAATGTATAAAAGTGACTTTTTGAGGGCGTTGGTTTCTATTATCGTTATGATTCAGATGTTTTATGTGGCTGGTCAATTATCGGCAGGCGGTACGCTTTTATCAGGCCTTTTGGATATTGATTACAGTACTGCCGTTATTGCGGTAACTGTAGTTACTATTGTTTATGTCACTTTAGGTGGTTTGTTTGCGGATGTTTATACAAGTATTGGTCAGACTTGTTTGATGATGTTTGCTGGTGTGATTGTTTTCTTGTCAGGATTCTTTTTCTTCAAGGGCGGCATTACAGAAGTCAGTACGATCATTGCTGCGCGTGATCCACTGTTGACTGCGGTCATTAATCCTAAATCATTACATATGTACAGCTACGCTACTGTTTTCGGTGTTATTTTGATTGAATTTGCTTTTTCTGGACAACCGCAGCTGCTGACAAAAATTTTAGCATTAAAAGATCCTAAAGATATGAAAAAAATGATCTGGACTTGGATTGTTGCCTCATTCTGCTGTATGTTGGTAATTTTTGGCGGTTTGTATATGCTGGCATTGAATCCTGATCTGCAGCAGCCTGACTATGCGGTAGTAGAATATGTCAGAGCTTATTTTCATCCCATTATCAGCACGCTGCTTGCGGTTTCGATTGTAGCGGCATTGATGTCGACAGCCTGTGGTCTGCTTTTGGTTATGACAACCTGTATTGCTAATGATCTTTTTATTAAAACGTTGGTTAAACGTAAAATCATAAATATTCCGCAGGAAAAAGCTCAGAGGATCGCATTTATGATGACGAAGATATTGCCGGCAGTTTTTGGGATTATTTGTGTTTTGATGACACTGCATCCACCGCAATTTATGGGAGTCATGGTCTGGATTGGCATTTCTGGTGTCGCTTCAGCTACATTAGCACCGATGCTGATTGCTATTATCTGGCCTGAACGTATTAATGCTACTGCCGCTATCTGGGGAGCGATTGCAGGAGAAGCAACTTACATGGTTGTTTATCTGTTTACTGATATTGAAAAAAGCGTTATGGCAGCCGGTGCCTGGGGGTTGATCGTCAGTTTTGCGGTAATGTGGCTACTGTCTTCTAATAAAAAGAAACAGCGAATAACAGAAATGTGATCAAAAGTAAAGGATGTGATGAAAAATGTTGTGGGCAAGTCCGATGCTGACAGTTTGGGCCGTAGGTTGTGTATTGACACTTATAGTTTCATATATCCTTTTAGAAAAATGGTATTGAGGCAGGTGTAAATGATGAGGAAACCAAAAGTCGTAATTCTGGGAACTGGTGGAACTATTGCCGGTAAAGCAGGCTCTAATACAGAAATGACAGGCTATCAGGCTGGTGAAATAGGTATTCAGACCTTGATAAATGCTGTTCCGGAAATGCTTGAAGTTGCGGATGTAACTGGTGAACAGTTCTGCAATATCGGCAGTTTTGATATGATTGATGATATCTGGCTGAGATTAAGCCGTAGGGTCAGTGAACTTCTGCAACAGCCGGAAGTCGATGGTATTGTTATTACACATGGTACAGATACGCTGGAAGAAACAGCATATTTTCTAAATTTAACTGTTAAAAGTGAGAAACCGGTGGTTTTAGTTGGCGCTATGCGTCCGGCAACAGCGATGAGTGCCGATGGTCCTGTCAATCTGCTGAATGCAGTTGCTTTAGCCGGTTCGCAAGAGGCGGTTGGTAAGGGTGTATTGATTGCAATGAATGATCAAATTAATGGGGCTCGTGATGCAACTAAAACCAATACTACACATGTGGAAACATTTAAATCGTGGGAACTGGGATATTTAGGCTATTTTCAAAATGGGAAACCTATTTTCTATAAAGCAAGTCTGCGTCGGCATACGGCAGCAGCTGAGTTTGATATCAGTAAAGTAACTGCTCTGCCGCGAGTTGATATCGTCTATCTGCACGTAAACTGTGATGATATTTTAGTAAGAGCGGCAGTTTCGGCTGGGGCGCTGGGAATAGTTATTGCAGCCTTTGGTCACGGGAATCTGCATATCAATATAAAGCCTGCCCTGATCAAGATTGCTCGAAGTGGTATTCCTGTAGTACGCAGTACGAGGGTCGGTAATGGTATCGTAAGCCGGAGTGCAGACGATACTGATAACAAATTTATAGCTGCGGACAGTCTTAATCCGCAGAAAGCCAGAATACTTCTGCAATTAGCGCTGCTTAGAACGAAAAGTCCAGAGGAAATTCAAAGAATGTTCGATGAATATTAAGGAATGAGAATAAAACACCGTTTGTTTAAACAAGCGGTGTTTTTGTTTGTAGCAGAATAAATTTAGTGGATAGGATAGAAAAATTGGTTTGGCAGGATTTGAATTATGGTTTATAATGATAACACTGGTAAGCGTTTGCTAACTTTAAAGTGATATTGTATCAGCAGACGTAATTATGAAAGGAATGAAATTATATGAAAGACTTTTTGATAGTTTATTCCAGTAAAACTGGCAATACCGAGAAAGTTGCAAAGAAATTTTATGAAGCGGCAGGAGAACGCTGTGACCTTGCTGCAGTGAAGCAGGTGCCGGCAGTGGATGATTACAAGGTTATTTTTGCTGGTTACTGGGTTGATAAAGGTGAACCAGATAAGGATATGCAGGAGTTTTTACAGACTTTGGATAACAAAAAAGTTGTGCTTTTTCAAACTTTAGGAGCGGAAGCATATTCTGATCATGGTGTAAGTGCCTTGGCTAATGCCGGCAGATATTTAAGTACCAGCTGTAAAGTGGTAGGGACTTTGTCTGTTCGCGGCGCTATAGATCCCAAGCTTATTGAAGCAATGATGAAAATGCCTGAAGGTCATCCGCACGCGCCAACAGAAGAAAGTAAAAAACGTTGGAAGGATGCCAGCACTCATCCTGATGAAGCTGATTTGGAGGCAGCAGGTGCGTATATTCAAAAATTTATTGCTTTTTATGATAAGTTTTATAAATAAAAGGCATAAGGATTTTTAGAAAATAGTGGGGAATCAATTTAAAGCTGGTCGGAGTAATTTTCCTACAGGGTTGGAGTTTTCAGAGTTGGTTGTTGGTTGGTGCCGCAACGGTTTAATGGAAGATGTTAATGATATTTATAAGCTGACGCCGATGGGGTTTTTCTGGCAGAATCAGCTAAATCGTGCAGTGATGATAGCTGTGCAGTATTTAGTATACGGGCCGCGTGTTGCGGGAAGAAAGTCAGCTTTGACAATGATGAGTGCAATGGAAAATCGTACTTAAAAGTTATATGATTAAAGCCCCTGTTCAATAAGAACAGGGGCTTTAATCGGTTATTATTTAAGCTTTTAATTCGATTTCCAGCAGGCAGTCGCCGCTTTCGATACGGTTACCTGCTGTTACGTGGATCTGGGCTACGATACCGCTGATTGGGGCGGCGATAGTTGTTTCCATTTTCATAGCTTCGGTAACTACAAGCGGGGTGCCTTTAGTTACTGCTTGTCCTTTTTCCACCAGTACTTTAACAACGGAACCTGATAAAGTAGCGCCGATCTCACCCTGATTGGCTTTATCAGCTTTTTTGCGGCTGATATTGGTAGCTTTGACATTTCTGTCTTTAATATCGATTTCCCTGGGCAGACCGTTGAATTCGAAGGATACTGTACGAATACCATCGGCATTGGCTTCGCCGATATGTACAAGCTTAATGACCAGCATCTTGCCTTGTTCGATTTCTACTTTGATTTCTTCGCCTATTTTCATGCCGAAGAAGAAGGTTGGTGTATCAAGTACAGAAACATCTCCGAAATCATGTACGCGTTTGACCCAGTCAGTAAAGACTTTTGGATAGAGACAGTAAGAGCTGACGGCTTCTTCTGTAATAGGTGCTTCCAGTTCTGCAAGTTTAGCTTTTATTTCCTCAAAATTAACAGGCGGCAAAGTATCGCCGGGACGGCCTTCTAAAGGTTTACGTCCTTTGAGAACTATTTGCTGCAGTTTTTGAGGGAAGCCTTGATAAGGAACGCCGATACGGCCTTCAAAAAATTCCACTACAGAAGCAGGGAAATCGAGTACGTCACCTTTAGCATAGATATCTTCTTCGCTGAGATCGTTTTGTACCATGAAGAGAGCCATATCACCGACTATTTTAGAAGAAGGAGTTACCTTGATTAAATCACCGAACATCATTGAGACGCGGTGATACATATCTTTGACTTCTTCCCAACGTTCGATAAGACCGAGAGCGGTTGCCTGCTGTTTAAGGTTGGTGTATTGGCCGCCCGGCATCTCGTGTACATATACTTCCGGGTTTGGAAACAGTTCGGTCTGGTCAGCGGCTTTATAATATGGACGTACGGTTTCCCAATAACGGGATAGTTCGTTCATAGCATCGACGTCTACACGCGGCTGGCGCGGATGACCGCTGAGCGCATAATAGAGGCTGCTGCCGCTGGGCTGAGAAGTGCCGCAACTCATAGCGGACATCGCTGTATCAACAATATCAACACCGGCATCGACGGCACGGGCGTAAGTGTAGATAGCATTGCCGCTGCCTTCATGTGTGTGCAGATGTATCGGCAGGTCAACAGCGTCTTTGAGAGCACTGACAAGGCGGTAAGACGCCTCAGGTTTTAACAGTCCAGCCATATCTTTGATTGCAATAATATTGGCACCGGCGGCTGCCAGCTCTTTAGCCATATCCACATAATATTTCAGATCATATTTATCCCGGCGGGGGTCCAGAATATCGCCGGTATAGCATAGTGCCGCTTCGGCAACTTTATTGCATTCTCGCACAGTATCTATGGAAAGACGCATATTATCAAGTCCGTTGAGGCTGTCAAAGATGCGGAAAACATCGACACCGTTTTTGGCGGCCAGATGAATAAATTCCTTGACGACATTATCAGGATAGCTGGTATAGCCAACTGCATTGGCTCCGCGCAGCAGCATTTGCAGTAAAATATTAGGTGCTTTTATACGGAATTGCTGCAGCCGATCCCAGGGACTTTCGTCGAGAAAACGGTAAGCAACGTCAAAGGTAGCGCCGCCCCAGCATTCGAATGAGAAAAGGTTTGGAAGTTTTCCTGCTGTAGCAGCTGCTACTTTCATCATATCGTTTGTACGCAGACGAGTCGCAAACAATGACTGATGTGCGTCGCGGAAAGTGGTATCAGTGATTAGTACTTCACTTTGGGCCTGTACCCATTTTGCCAATCCTGCAGGGCCATGGGCATCAAGAACCTGTTTGCTGCCATCAGGAATCTTACCGATAAAGGGCTTGGGCATATTCAGGGGGGCAAATTCCGGTTTTGGCTGTACACCTACGTTAGAATAGCCATTGATAGAGATATCGGCAATATAATTGAGCAGTTTGGTACCGCGGTCATGTGTTTTAGGGAAAATAAACAAGTCGGTATTATCATCAACAAATTTAGTGCTGTAGCTGCCGTCAGTGAATTGCGGATGCTGCAGTACATTTTCCAAAAAGAGAATATTGGTTTTAACGCCGCGTATACGGAACTCCTTCAGACAGCGCAGCATCTTACTGATAGCTATTTGATGTGTCAGTCCCCAGGTGGTTGCTTTAACGAGCAGAGAATCGTAGTACGGGGTGATGACGGAACCAGTAAACGCATTACCTCCGTCCAGGCGTACGCCAAAGCCGCCGCCGCTGCGATAAGCGATCAGTTTACCGGTATCTGGCATAAAATTGTTGGCCGGATCCTCTGTAGTGATACGGCATTGGATAGCATGGCCATGGGTAATGATGTCCTTTTGTTCGGGGATCGCTATTTCAGGATCATGGATGGAATAGCCTTCAGCAATTTTAATTTGTGTTTGTACAATATCGATACCGGTGATTTCTTCGGTAACTGTATGTTCAACCTGAATTCTTGGATTAACTTCAATAAAGTAGAAATTATTGTCCGGTGTTGCTAAAAATTCAACTGTGCCAGCACTGATATAATCAACATTTTTCATCAATTTAACGGCTGCTTCGCAAATACGGCTGCGCAGCTGCTGAGGCAGAGAGAAAGCAGGAGCAACTTCGACCAGTTTTTGATGCCGGCGCTGTACGGAACAGTCACGTTCGTGCAGATGTACAATGTTACCGTGGGTATCGCCGATGATCTGTACTTCGATATGTTTAGGGTTTTGCAGATATTTTTCAAGGTAGATCTCGTCACTGCCGAAGGCTTTGAGTGCTTCTGATTTGGCAAGGCTGTAAGCCTGATCCAGCTCGTCCATGGAAGCTACCATACGCATGCCGCGTCCGCCACCGCCGTTAACAGCCTTGATAATGATCGGGAAACCGTGTTTCCCCGCAAAAGCACGTACTTCTTCTACGCTGCTGACTGTGCCGGTAGAACCGGGAATCATTGGAATACCAGCTAGTTCAGCCTGCGTGCGGGCATTGATCTTATCGCCGAACATTATCAGGTGTTCAAGATGCGGACCGATAAAGATGAATCCTTCTTCAGCGCAGCGTTTAGCCAGTTGGCTGTTTTCTGATAAAAATCCATAGCCGGGATGAATGGCGTCGACATCGTGTTCTCGGGCAATACGCATGATGTCTTCAATATCAAGATAAGCGTCTATGGGGCCTTTGCCTTCACCGACCAGATAAGCCTCATCGGCACGGTTACGATGCAGAGATAAAGTGTCTTCCTTAGAGTATATTGCTACAGTACGGATGCCTAATTCATTACAAGCACGAAAAACGCGGATCGCGATCTCGCCGCGGTTAGCAACTAGAACTGTTTTAATTTTTTTCATGGTAAACCCTCCTTTGGTTGAGACCATATCCATTGTATAAGAAAAAAGTACTTCTGGCAACATCAAAAGTTCATGTATACATAATTCTTGCACTGCACTTTGTATACATTTTTTGAAACACCGGCTAAGTTGTGGTTTTTTAGTGTAAAATTTTTCGGTATATGCATAAAATTTGCAGGAGTGTTTCCTGACAGGAAAATCAGGGCAGAACAGTGGTTAGGATTTTTAGAAATTATTTCGATACTTTATTTAATGAAAAAGAAAGTATTATTGCCGACTTTCACAGATTTTTTGCTTGTTTAATTATCGAAGAACGGTTATCATTTAATATAGAATAATAATGTAAGTACAATATATGTACATATTTGGAGGTTCGGATATGCCAGAGAAAAAAGCTCCCCCTAAAAAGCCGCTTTATTACTATTATATTTTGGCTTTGGCAATAATTTTACTGATCAATACGGTTATCGTACCAACGTTTTTCAGCCCGCAGGTCAAAGAGATTTCCTATGGCAACTTTTTACAGATGGTAGACGATGGTAAGGTTGCAAAAGTAGAGATCACTAATAATAAGATAGCTGTTCTTGCGAAAGACAGTGATAACAAAGTAATTTATGTAACAGGCAGGGTAGAAGACCCCGATTTGGTTAACCGTTTAATGAAGAGCAAAGTAGAATTTTCGCAGGTTATTCCAAAGGAAAATTCACCGCTTGTCAATTTCTTTATGAACTGGGTCTTACCGATCATGATATTCTTCGCATTGGGCCAGCTTTTTATGCGTTATATGGGCAGCAAGCTGGGTGGTGGCAATGCCATGAGTTTTGGCAAGAGTAATGCCAAGGTGTATGTAGAAGCACAGACTGGTAAAAGTTTTGCCGATGTAGCCGGGCAGGATGAGGCTAAAGAAGCATTGATGGAATTAGTGGATTTTTTACATAATCCTGCGAAATATCAGGCTATCGGAGCTAATATGCCAAAAGGTGCCTTGCTGGTTGGTCCTCCTGGTACAGGTAAAACTCTGCTGGCTAAAGCTGTAGCAGGTGAGGCGAAAGTACCGTTTTTCAGTATTTCCGGCAGTGAATTTATTGAAATGTTTGTTGGTATGGGTGCGGCGCGTGTCCGTGATCTGTTCAAGCAGGCTCAGGAAAAAGCTCCTTGTATCGTATTTATTGATGAGATAGATGCTATTGGCAAGCGTCGTGACAGCGGACAATTTGGCGGCAATGATGAACGTGAGCAGACTTTGAATCAGCTGCTTTCAGAGATGGATGGCTTTGATGGCAGTAAAGGTGTTGTGATTCTAGCTGCAACTAACCGTCCGGAATCATTGGATAAAGCGCTTCTGCGTCCAGGTCGTTTTGACCGACGTATACCTGTTGAGCTGCCTGATTTACAGGGACGTGAAGCAATTCTGAAAGTGCATGCGAAGGCAATTAAAACCTGCGATGATATTGACTATTTGACGGTAGCAAGAGCTACTGCGGGTGCTTCTGGTGCTGAATTAGCGAATATTGTCAATGAGGCTGCCCTGCGTGCTGTCAAAATGAACCGTACCTGTGTAAGCCAAAGCGATCTAGAGGAATCTGTTGAAGTAGTTATTGCCGGTTATCAGCGTAAAGGCGCTGTAATTCCGCCGGAAGAAAAGAAAATAGTTGCTTATCACGAAATTGGACATGCACTGGTAGCTGCTTTGCAGAAAAAATCAGCTCCTGTCCATAAAATTACGATTATCCCTCGTACATCTGGAGCCCTGGGTTATACTATGCAGGTTTCTGAAACTGATAATGTATTGATGAGTAAAGAAGAACTTTTCAATAAGATCGTTACTATTACTGGTGGACGTTCTGCAGAAGAAGTTATTTTCAATTCTATTACGTCCGGTGCTTCCAATGATATTGAGCAGGCTACCAAGCTGGCGCGTGCTATGGTTACCCGCCTGGGTATGACGGAAGAATTCGATATGATGGCTACCGAAACAATGACTAATATTTATCTTGGCGGAGATCCTTCGTTGAACTGTTCTGACGAAACAGCCAGTAAAATTGATGCCAAAGTTTTGGAAATTATCAAAGAAGCTCATCAGAAAGCGCGTGAGATTCTGGAAGAAAATAAAGAAAAATTACACGAGCTGGCAGCCTTTCTGCTGGAACGTGAAACGATTACCGGCGAGGAGTTTATGCGTTTGCTGAATAGTGAAGCTGATGTTATTGAAACTTCTGCGACGGTTGTAAAAGAAGGTGAAGCTGATGCTGAGGAAGCAAGCAGTATTTGACAGAGAGACTTTTTTGACACTGCCAGATTTACCGCCTCGTTTAAAGCTATGGGGTGAAGATAGAGAGCTTGAAGATTTTCTTGTAAAGAAAGCGTTTATGATTAATCCTATTCCCAGTTCTGTGGCGCGTGCAGATGGCGAGGTGAAAATTGCCGTCGTTGGTTCAGGTCCTGCTGGTTTAGGCAGTGCTGACGAATTGACTCGGTTAGGTTTTAAAGTGACGGTTTTTGAGCGTGACGATCGTCCGGGCGGGCTTCTGATGTATGGCGTACCTAATATTAAGCTTCCTAAAAATATCGTCATGCAGAAGATAGAAGCGCTGCAGGATGCAGGAGTGGAATTTCGTCTACAGACAGAAATAGGCAAGCAGGTAACTTTTGCCGATCTGCAAAAGGAATTTGCTGCGATTATTGTTTGTGTTGGCAGTACTTCGCCGCGACGTTTGAAAATGATCCGCGATGATGCTAAAGGTGTTTACTATGCTAAAGATTTTCTGACTTATGTAACGAAGGAAATGTTGGAGCAAAACACATCTGTTCCCGCTGATACGGCAGGTAAGGATGTAGTGATTATAGGCGGAGGAGATACTGGTATCGACTGCGCTGCAGTGGCTTTTGCCCAAGGGGCCCGTAGTATCCTTCAGCTGGAGCTGAGGGAATGTGAGATGACCGGAAAAACGCAGGACGGTTTCTGTGAGTTGGTCAGCAGTGATCCTACATTATCATACGGCACTATGCTTCAGGATGTTTTATATGATGATAATGGCTTTGTAAAAGGGGTTCGCATCGCTAAGGTAGAATGGATAAGCTCCGCTTCGGGCAGCTTGCCTAAACCACAGTTGATCGAAGGCTCGGAGTCAGAAATCCCGGCGCAGCTTTTGCTGCTTGCTACTGGTTTTACAGGACCGGAGCCTGCTGTGTTCAGTACTTTTGCTTTTAATAAAACTCCTGTTGGCACGATCGCTAAAGGAAGCGGCTATTTTGATACTTCACGTGCCGGTGTATTTGCAGCAGGCGATGCTCGGCGTGGGCAAGGTGTTGTGGAATGGGCTTTTGCAGAAGGTCGTAATGCGGCTGTTGAATGTGCTGAATATTTGCATGCTTTAAAAAAATAATTATACAAAAATGCCAATATCCTTTTACGGATATTGGCGTTTTTATTTTATTAATAAATGCAAGCGAATTTTTAAATAAAAATAGCAGGGTGATTAAAATACAACGTAAAAATGTTTTTATATACTTTAAAATAAAGTGGAATATATGAGGCTGGAGAATGGCTTCAGTAGCTAATCTGCGAACATATGTTGCCTCAGCAACAAAAAGTTGAACATTTGTTTAATTTAATTCAAATATTATCAGCAATATTGTAACAGATTTGTTAACAATTAACTTCGGCATAAGTTGAAAAAAATCTTTACAATAAAGGTTAAGAAAGCAATAGCTTTCAAAAGCGAAGGAGAAATTTTATGTAGTCTATTTTGAGAATTGAGGTGAGTCTTATGACACCGGCAGTAAAATGTCTAATCGTTCTGGCAATAGTGGCTTTATTATTTATTACTGAACTTATTCCTTTGGCCATCACTGCTATGAGTGGCGCTATCGCCTGCGGCCTTTTGGGTTTTATCCCGGCCAAACAGGTTTTTTCGGGCCTTTCTAATTCAACAGTAGTACTTTTCGCAGGTATGTTCGTTGTTGGTGCTGCCATGTTCCA
>OGNN01000033.1_pt1 | contig 105348 bp, 86 predicted proteins | sample 1573461 | NCBI WGS metagenome assembly OGNN01 (sample SAMEA2581998, study PRJEB24529) | metagenome | biome: Human gut stool | place: China | collected 2011
TGTCAACACCTTTTTGACAACTTTTTTATGTTTTTTTCAAGAAAAAATCCGCACCGAAAAATACGGTGCGGATTTATACTCTTTTTACTTTTATTGTACTTTATGACGCATATGCGGGAAGAATATAACGTCGCGGATACTGCTGCTGTCTGTCAGGAACATAACCAGGCGGTCGATACCGATGCCCAGCCCTCCTGTAGGCGGCAGACCATATTCCAGCGCGGTTACGAAGTCATCATCCATCATATGAGCTTCATCATCGCCGGCAGCGCGGTCTTCCACCTGTTTCTGGAAGCGTTCACGCTGGTCGATAGGATCGTTGAGCTCGGAGAAGCCATTGCAGATCTCTCGCGCATAAATGAAGCCTTCAAAACGGTCTGTAATTTCAGGATCTGCTTCACTGCTTTTGGCCAGCGGTGAAATTTCTTTCGGATGTCCTGTGATAAACGTAGGTTGGATCAGTTTCTCTTCTACGTGTTCTTCAAAGCAGGCATTGATGATTTTACCGATGCCGAAAGTTTTTTCGTAAGGCACGTTGATAGCATCTGCCATTTTACGCGCTTCGTCGAGGTCTTTGATACCGGAAAAATCCTGTCCGGTATATTTAGCTACGGCCTCGATCATAGTCATTCTATTCCAGGGAGGGGTCAGATCGATCTCCTGGCCTTCGTAACTGATCTTCATCGTGCCGAGCACTTTCTGTGCAGTCTGTGAAACAATGGTTTCAGTCAAATGCATCAGATCATTATAGTCAGCATAGGCCTGGTAGATCTCGACCATGGTAAACTCAGGATTATGTTTGATATCAATACCTTCATTGCGGAATACGCGCCCTAATTCATAAACACGTTCCATCCCGCCGACGATCAGACGCTTCAGATACAGTTCCGGCGCGATACGCATATAAAGCTGCATATCCAGCGCGTTATGATAGGTGATAAACGGACGTGCGGCTGCGCCGCCGGCAATAGAATGCATGATCGGCGTTTCGACTTCCAGAAAGTCTCTGCCGTCTAAAATCTCGCGAACGCTTTTAATGATCTGGCTGCGCAGAACAAAAGTGCGGCGTACTTCAGGATTAACGATCAGGTCAACATAACGCTGACGATAACGCATTTCGACATCTTTCAAGCCATGCCATTTTTCCGGCAGAGGCCGCAGAGATTTGGAAAGCAGTTCCAAAGCAACCGCTTTAACAGACAATTCGCCCATGTGCGTACGGAAAACTGTTCCGGCTACACCGATAATATCGCCGATATCCATCAGTTTGATCAAGGTATAGTTTTCTTCGCCCAAGGCATCCTTACGTACATAAAGCTGAATACGGCCTGTTTTATCCATCAGATCGATAAAGCAGGTTTTGCCATGACCGCGGATAGCCATAACACGACCGGACAGACGGACAACAGTTTCATTAGCCGTTAATTCTTCAAATTGATCGGCAATATCCTGAGCATGGTGGGTCCATTCAAATTTATGGCCGAAAGGTTTCCAGCCTTTTTCTTCGATTTGGTGCATTTTATTGATGCGCACCTGCATTTGTTCATTGATTTCTGTTTCTGTTAAAGCTTCCGGTTCGGCAGCTTGTTGATTTTTAATTTCTTCCGACATATTTCTCGCTCCTAAAAAATCAGATCTATTTAATTTTTACTATTTTATATGAAAGCTCGCCTACAGGAGTATGCACCTGTACGACAGTGTTTACTTTCTGTCCCAAAATCGCAGCGCCGACCGGTGATTCATTGGAGATGCGGTTCTGCGAAGGATCAGCTTCAGTAGTGCCGACAACGGTATAGGTTTCTTCGTCTCCAAATTCCATATCTTTAACGATAACGGTAGAACCGAGAATAACTGTGCCTTTTTTCTTTTTTGCAGTTTCGTCAATGAGCGTAGCCGTGCTGATCATCTGCTCCAGCTCGATAATACGCCCTTCGATAAAGGCCTGCTCATTTTTGGCATCGTCATATTCGGAATTCTCGCTTATATCGCCATAAGAAATGGCTACTTTAATACGCTCGGCAACTTCCTGACGTTTTACAGAACGAAGATTTTCTAATTCGTCCTCCAGTTTTCTTAAACCTTCGGCCGTTAAAATAGTTTCTTTAGCACCCATGGTATTACTCCTTTAAAATCATATTTTTCCGCCGCCTCACAATACAAACAGTGCCAAGCAGCAATGCCTGACACTGGGATCAACGGATAAATAATATAATGTACTAGGTTAAATTATAATTTTTTGTTGGTTTATTGTCAACCTCAGATATTACGCATTGCCAGTTCCTGTTCGACAAAACCCTGGATATGCGCGATTTCTTCATCTGTAACGGCCCGTTCAAAATTGCGGAAGCCAGCCAGACTGAAATCGTGTTTACGGGCTAATTGCGATATCGTATCGATCTGTTCGATAGTCAGTTTCCGTCCCAGAGTAAAATTTTCATAACGCTTTTCCAGTGCCAAAATCATTGTTTCTGCCATACAGGCAAAAGAAGTCTGCGGCGGGAAGCCAAAATCGAAATGGAAATCGACATTGCCCGGCACCTTGATCACACCGCCTTCTATGACCAGCACATCTTTGCGTTTGGAAGCTACCTCACGCGAAACGTTACGCGGTCTTGCCACATCGCAGACGATGGCCCCGGCCTTGAGATCCTCAGGTTCGATCAGAAAATCTACGGCGCTGGTAACGGCGATCACAACATCGGCATCCTTCAGGCTGTGTTTGATGTCGTTGGAAACCGTCAATTTGCCGGCAACACTGCCCGAAAGTTCTTGCGCCAGTTCTTCCAACGGCTGCAGATGCCTTGCGACCATTGTAATATCCTTTGCTTCGCGTGCCAGAATCCTTGTACAGGCCGCACCGATCGAACCGCTGGCACCGACAATAGTCACATGCGCAGTTGCCAGATCTTTTCCCATCAGCCTTACTGCTTCACGGGTTCCCTCCAGTGCTGTTGCAACTGTGTAGCTGTTGCCCGATGTCACAGCTATATCTAAATTTTTCGCCACTGTGATGCCTGCATCGCCAACGATAGAGGTGAATGCGCCCAGGCCTACCACTTTAGCGCCCAGTTCCTGAGCGATCTTCCCTGATTCTATGATCCTGTCCATAACAAATTCTTCCGGCAGTTCAACCATTTGCTTCGATGTCAGGGGACAGCCGATAAACCAGCCTTCCGCTTCTGCGTAAGGGCTCTTGATACCTGTGATATGTGAAACCTGAAAAGGTTTTTTCAGCTTCAGAGCACTTTCCAGCCAGCTGTCAGGAATAAATTTCAAAACAGGCGATACGTGAGCCATATCATGAATCGACAGCGGATGTATGATAAATGCAAACTTTTCCATTAAATGTGCTCCTCCTCTCCGTTCAGATATTCTAACCCTGATTCTATCTTATATTCTTCCAGTAATTTTTCGTAGACAGCCGCATCAAGCTGTTTATCAGCACCGCTGGCTGCCACCAGCAGGCCTTCCATCACATTGGTACCATAGCTGCGTCCGTCCAAAGACGGCGTCGTTGTGATCAGACAGTGTACTCCGGCATTGCGCAGCAGCTTGCGGTCACCGGCTGTAACAGTATTGGTAATAATAGTCTTGCCTGCCAGATTATCCGGCATAAACCGCCTGATAAAATGAAAATCACCGGCAATAATATCGTTCTCTAAAAAATAGCCCTGGTGCTGCGGTTTTCTCTCACTTTGTTTGGCGCCCATCGGATAGAACCACCTTACGGGCAGCTTTGTCAGAAGCGGCGCCAGCAATTTTGCAAAACTATCCAGAGTCTGCAGCGATTTGATCGGATGATCCCAGTTCAGCCCAAAAATCAAATCACCAAAAGTAACGTCAGCGCCATTGGCTACCAACGCTTCGGCCATACCAAAACGATCTACACCACAGACCATAAGCACTTTTTTCCCTTGAAAGTCTATGATTTTATCAGCAGCAAGGCGATTGATCAGAATACGTTCCAAAGAATTTTTCAACCCGCTGCCATCCAGCACAGGGGTGTTTTTGACATTTTCGATCAGCTTGGCCGATTCACGAAAAGTATACCGCCGACCGCCGGCATATACATAAAGATCGGTCCCTCCCAATCCCAGCGCGTCTACCCGGCCATCCAGCTCTTCCAGAAGCTGCCGAGCTTTCTGCAGATTTCCGTCAGTGCCCAGCCGTTCTATTATAAAGGTCTGCCCCTTAAGCTGCAAAGTACTTTTAGCATTGCGCTCAGAAGATCCCAAACTTACACTTACGATATGTTTACAGCTGCATTCAGTTGTCTGAGAGGCAATCATTGTTCTACTTCTTTCTCTAAAAAACTTGTCCCTGATGACATATCATTTTAGCATATTTAAAGTGTTCCTACAATATTTGCTATTAGATTTAGTATTATCTTATTTATTTTAACCGTTTTCAGGCGCCGAATTTTTCTGCGGCCTCGATATATTCTGCCAGCAGTTTTTTAAAATCGGCGTAGGTTTCTGTCTGATGGAACCTGCCGCGATATTCGGCAGCTTTAGGCATACCCTTGAGATAGGCGCCGATATGCCGACGCATCTCTTTAACAGCAACAGATTCATTTTTATATTCTATCAGCATCTCCAGATGCCGCAATGCCAGAGCAAGTTTTTCTTTTAAGGGCGGTTCCTGCGGCACAGGCAGTCCCGACAAGGCAGCCTGCAATCTGCTGAACAGCCAGGGATTGCCGTCGGCACCACGCCCCAGCATCAATCCGTCGCAGCCTGTTTCTGCAAGCATCCTCTGTCCGTCAGCTACTGTCAAGATATCACCGTTACCGATGACCGGTATTTTTACAGCCGCTTTGACTCTGGCGATAACCTGCCAGTCTGCCCTGCCATTATAAAACTGTTCCCTTGTCCTGCCGTGTACTGCTACGGCTGCTACGCCCGCCTTTTCTGCCAGTACAGCTATTTCTTCCGCATTGATATGTTCAGAATCCCAGCCGGCACGAAATTTCACAGTAACCGGAACAGATACAGCGTCTGTCATCCGCGCCAGAATTTCGTAGGCCAGCTGCGGATTTTTCATCAAAGCCGAGCCTTCGCCATTATTGACGACCTTAGGCACCGGGCAGCCCATATTAAAGTCGATCACATCTGCACCGTTCCCGGCGACTATCCTTGCGGCTTCAGCCAATTCTGCCGGAACAGAACCAAAAAGCTGGATCGCCGTAGGTCTTTCACCCGGATCGATGCGCAGCATATCAAAAGTTTTGACATTTTTATAAAGCAGCCCCTTGGCGCTGACCATTTCCGAAACAGTCATACCGCAGCCAAGTTCTCTGCAAATGACCCGAAAGGGCAGATCTGTGATTCCGGCCATAGGCGCCAGCAACAAAGGTACATCTAATTTTAAAGTGCCGATCTGCATAATCCACTCCCAATTTTGAAATACTATAGAAATAAGACCCGCCAGACAGCGGGTCTTTGCTTATTTAGAATTTTTCTCGTGCAGAATCCGTAATCCGTCTAAGGTTAAAAACGGCTCTACTACGTCAATAGAATCGGACTCGGCCGCCATCGTATTGGCAAACCCGCCAGTAGCGACAACAAAAGCATTACCGCCTAATTCTTCCTTCATATGTCTGACAATGCCGTCCATCTGACCGACAAAACCGTAAATAACGCCCGCCTGCATTGCATTTACAGTATTGCGCGAGATAACGTTTTTAGGTTTGATAAGCTCGATACGCGGCAGTTTTGCCGTTCTCTGGAACAAAGCCTCCGTAGAAATACCGATACCAGGGGCGATAGCGCCGCCTAAATATTCGCCTGTCGGCAGCAGGGCGCAAAATGTAGTCGCGGTGCCGAAATCAACGATGATCATCGGCATACCTTTTTTGCTGTATTTGTCAAACGCGGCAACCGCATTAACTATACGGTCTGCACCGACTTCTCTGGGGTTGTCGTAGCGCAGTGAGATACCGCTTTTAATACCGGGGCCTACGACCATAGGCGTCAGCTCAAAATAACGCTCGCACATATGGCAGAGCGGTACGATCAGCGGCGGTACAACGCTGGAAATAATGATTGCCTTAATCTGATCCATAGGCATCCGCGTATAATTGAACATACTGCGTAATAAAATACCATATTCGTCGGCAGTTTTACTGCGATCTGTGGAAAAGCGCCAATGGCAGACCAGTTCTTTATCGTCAAAAACACCTGCTACAATGTTGGTATTACCTACATCAATTACTAATAACATTCATGTTCCTCCTCAAGGAGCTTATTTAGTCCGCTCAAGCAGACCTGCCAGGAGTAAAGCCTTGCGCACTTTAGCGCCAATAAGCGCAGCCGCTGCAGCCTTTATTATATCAAATGGAAGAAATGGCGCAACTGCTAAAAGTATGGCATTGTCCCAACTCATGGGCTTTTGCAGAAAGTACTGGAAGCTGAGCTTGAAGCCGATGAGGCCTATCGCATAGCATACCAGCATTCCCACGCACATATACATAAGATTTTTTAAATAACTTGCTTCCAGGTCACGTTCTGTAAGATAACCAACAAGCCAGGCCGTAATAATAAATGCAATGATAAAGCCTCCGGTAGGTCCGACCAGCATCACAGCTCCGCCCTGTCCCTGATTGAATACAGGCAGTCCCACACAGCCGAGCATCACCCACACGCATATGCTGACCACGCTTAAGCGGCTTCCCAGAAGCATACCGGCCAAAAGCACGACCAAAGGCTGCATCGTAATGGGAACAGGCCCAATAGGAACTATGATATATGCACTGATGATCATCATCGTGACAAAGGTTCCGGCCAGAAGCATCTCTCTGATCTTCATTACGCGTATTCCCCCTGCTTGGCCTGGGCAGGCCGGATCGAAACATCACCGGCAATGACTTTTTCGATTCTGCCGTCTTCGCGTTTTACCATTAAAAGACCATCTTCGTCTATATCGACAGCTTCACCGAAATAAGTCTGGTCAGGTGCAATAACTTTGACCTGCTGACCTAAAGTCGAAGAATATTTTTTCCATTCCTCAAGCACCGGTTTAAAACCTTCATGCAAAACTTTTTCATACAGTTCTTCCATATAGCCCAACACATCAGCCAGCAGTTCGACTCTGCTGATAGGCTCACGGGCAACATCAGCGAGCGATACAGCTGTTGCTCGCAGTTCTTCCGGCACCATCTCTTTGGGTACGTTGACGTTGATACCGGTACCGATAACGATATAATTTATCCGTCCAAATTCAGCGCTCATTTCTGTCAAAATGCCCACCAGTTTTTTACCGTCCAGTAAAACGTCGTTAGGCCATTTGATCGATGCCTGTACGCCTTTATACTTATTTACGGCTTTCACGACGGCAATCGCTGCCAGCAGCGTACACTTCGACGCTTCCTGCGGCATGAACGGCGGCTTTAAGACAACCGAAAACCATACTCCACGGGCAAACGGAGAAAACCAGCCGCGTGACAAACGCCCCTTGCCGGAGTTCTGCTCTTCCGCGATCACCACCAGGCCATCTTCGCAGCCTTCACCGGCAAGACGTTTAGCCAGTTCGTTTGTAGACGTCGTCAGCTCACAGTAGTGTATATGATGTCCGAGCCATTTCGTTTTCAGATTAGCGACAACTTCTGCAGGCTTCAATCTGTCAGGTACTTCTTTCAGGATGTAGCCTTTTTTAGGTACGGATTCTATAGTATAGCCTTCATTTTTTAAAGCCTGGATATGCTTCCAAATCGCCGTACGCGATACTGCCAGTTCCTGAGAAAGCACTTCCCCTGAAACAGGAGCAGGCATTTTACTGCGCAATATTTCTAAAATGCGTTCCCGCATATCATCACACTCCCACACAATGTTATCCTTAGATTAGCACTGGGTTAACCAAAAGTCAAGTCACAGAAAAACCGTCCCCGAAATTCAAGGGACGGTCTTAGATTACAGACTATTGCTCGCTGGGAGCTGCAGAAGATTCTGCGGGCTGCACCTCTGCCGGCTCCGGAGTTCCGATCTCAGAAGTATTCTCTTCTTTAGATAAAATTTTACCGTATTTCATCAACTGATCGATTTCTTCGCCTTCCAAAGTTTCTCTTTCAATAAGTGCATCCGCAATCAAATGCAGTTTATCCATATTTTCATTCAGCAGACTTTCCGTTTTCTGGTAAGCCTCATCAATAAATTTACGGATTTCTTTATCGATCTTGGCAGCGACTTCTTCACTGTAGTCTTTATCTCTGCCAATATCACGTCCCAGGAAAACCTGGTCCTGACGATGACCAAACGTCATCGGACCCAATTCAGGGCTCATACCGTATTCACAGATCATCTGACGGGCCAGAGATGTAGCACGCTGCAGGTCATTGCTGGCACCGCTGGAAATTTCTTTCAGTACCAGAGCTTCAGCAACACGGCCGCCTAAAAGCACCTTCAATTCGTCCAGCATTTCACTGCGGGTCGCATAGTAACGGTCCTCTTTCGGCAGGCTCAATGTATAACCGCCGGCACGCCCACGCGGAATAATAGTTACTTTATGAACCGGATCAGTATTATCGAGCAGCATACCTACCAGAGTATGGCCGCCTTCATGATAGGCAGTCAGACGTTTTTCTTTATCACTGATCACGCGGCTGCGGCGCTCGGGGCCCATAATAACACGCTCCGCCGCTTCTTCCATTTCAGGCATATCGATTTTATTCTTATTTTTACGGGCAGCCATCAACGCAGCTTCATTGACCAGATTGCTCAGATCCGCACCGGTAAAACCAGGAGTTCTGCGGGCAATAACGCCAAGCTCGACTTCAGGACTGATAGGCTTCCCTTTAACATGGACTTTTAAAATTTCCTGACGGCCTTTGATATCAGGACGATCAACGACGATCTGTCTGTCAAAACGTCCCGGGCGCAGAAGTGCCGGATCAAGGATATCGGGACGGTTGGTTGCGGCAATCATAATGATGCCTTCATTAGCTCCGAAACCATCCATTTCGACCAGCAGCTGGTTCAAGGTCTGTTCTCGCTCATCATGACCGCCGCCTAAGCCTGCACCACGCTGACGGCCGACAGCGTCGATCTCATCAATGAAAACGATGCAGGGAGCGCTCTTTTTAGCCTGTTCAAACAAATCTCGGACACGGGAAGCGCCTACGCCGACAAACATTTCTACGAAATCAGAACCGGAAATACTAAAAAACGGTACGCCAGCTTCACCAGCGACAGCCTTGGCCAGAAGTGTCTTGCCTGTACCAGGCGGCCCGTAGAGTAAAACACCTTTCGGTATTTTGGCACCGAGATCATTATATTTCTTCGGATGCTTCAGGAACTCGACAACTTCTTCCAGTTCCTGCTTAGCTTCATCAGCACCAGCGACATCTTTAAAAGTAATCTTAATATTGTCTTCGTCATAACGACGGGCACGGCTTTTGCCGAAATTCATAACCCGGCCTCCGCCCCCCTGGCTTTGCTGCATCAGCATAAACCAAATACCGACGATCAAAAGCATCGGCAAAAGCGAGCTTAAGATAGTCGTCCACCAAGGCGGCTGCGGCGGCAGCTCGGCTTTAATTTCAATATCACGGGCACGTAAAGTCGGGATCAGGCTGTCATCACTGGGAGCCACAGTTGAGAAATCTTTACCATCTTTCAGCTTACCGCTGATGACATTATCAACTATCGTTACCTGTTTGACCTCATCTTGCTGCACGTGCTTCATAAACGCACTATAAGTGATGTCTGTTTTGCTGACCGTGCTGGCCGAATAATAATCGATCATCCAGATTGCCACGATGATAATCAGCAAATAGAACGTCACGTTCTTAAAAAATCTATTCAAGGAATTGCTCCTCCTTCCACTGCGATCGTCTACCAAATTACAGTAACGTCATTTTTTTATTATAATATAGATGCGGAAATTCTACAACCATTAGTCGATAAAATCATGTACGCGCATAAACACAAGGCTTTAAAACACCGATATAAGGTAAGTTACGATAGTTACCGGCGTAATCCAATCCATAGCCTACAGCAAACTCGTCAGGAATACAGAAGCCTACATAATCCGCACTTTTACCATTGACGCGCCTGTCGGCCTTATCGCACATTACCGCTGTTTTGATAGAAGCCGGCTTGTGCTGCTGCAGCATACAGCAAACAGCTTCAAGGGTCAGCCCTGTGTCAATGATGTCATCGACCAGGATCACATGCCGTCCCGCCAGTTCCTCAGCCACATCAAGCTTAACGCTGACATTACCGCAGCTATTAGTGCTGTTGCCATAAGAAGACGCGACCATAAAATCGATCTTAACAGGCATATCCATTGCCAAAGTCAGATCAGTAGCAAAATAAGCGGCGCCTTTTAAAAGTGCTATTACTACTACTTCTTTGCCTGCATAATCTTGTTTCAGCTGGGCTCCCAATTCCCGGACCCGCGCTTTTATTTCTTCCTCCGTCAGTAAGATTTTACCAATATCTTCATGCATATCCACTACTTGTCATCTCCCAGACTGAAATATTTAATATCCAACGTCAGCCATGCTTCGCAGCCCTGCTCCTGTTCATGCCAGCCTGCAGCTTTCCCTCCCACCAGCCATAGGACCTGTTTACCGCAGGTTACTAAAAGCTGACTTTTTCTCTGTTCCGGAGGTACTTTAATGTCGTTAAAATACTTTTTTAATTTTTTGCTTCCCAAAGACCCGGCCGGAAAAAATATGTCACCGTACTGCCTCTGCCTCACTTCCAGCTGCCTGTCCTGCAGCAAATGCCAGGGATATATTGCTGCATGCCACAAGGGACTTGCTGATCCCTTAAAGTAACCCAAACTTAAAATACCGTTTGGGAGCTCAACTTGCAGCCTGCCAGCTTTCTGCAGCTCAGCCAAATCAAAAACATAATTCTGCTCTGCTATCGCTGACGGTGTTTCAGCTGCAGCAACTGTAAGCTTACCATAGCTGTATACAGCACAGGTCCCGCCAGGCAGCATAAGCCTTTTATTGCTGCTGCCTTTATGCACCAAGCCGATCACCTGCTGCGTCTGCTGAAAGGTAAGCAGACCTGCAGCTCCAAGCTTTTTCCACATCATCCTGATGATACGCGAACACAGCGCGGCAGGCAGCGAAAGCAGCCAGGCTGTATCACAGCTGCAGGAATGATCGTCCTGCAGCACATACTGCAAAAACTTCTCTTCTGCCAGCGCATTCAAGCAATCAGCATCCTCAGCAATCAACGTCGCAGTCTGTGCTAAAGCCTGTTTGATATTAGGATTGAATTCCCGTTCCAGCAAAGGCAGCAATATATGCCGCACTTTATTCCGCGTATAGTACAAATCCATATTACTGCTGTCAGTACGATAATCCAAGCTACGCATTGCGCAATATGCTTCCAGCATCCGACGGCTCACCTGCAAAAAGGGCCGTACGATACTGTTATTGTGACAGCGCATTCCCCCAAGCCCTTCCGCACCGCTGCCTCGCAGCAAATGCAGCAGCAGGGTTTCTGCCTGATCGTCACGGTGGTGTGCTGTCACAATATACTCAGACTTGTGTTTACTGAGAATCTCAAATAAAACAGTATAGCGTAATTTACGAGCCGCGTCCTCTACAGAAAGTTTACTCTCCGCAGCAAATTTTTTAGCGTCAACACGCAGAACTTCACAGGCAACCTGACGCATCCGGCAGAATTCCACAACAAAATCAGCATCAGCCAAAGCTTCGCTGCCACGCAAACCATGCTCTACATGACAAACTACCAGCTGATACTTCCGTTTTTCCTGCAGCAGCAGCAGTGCATCAGCCAAAGCAATTGAATCGGCCCCACCGCTGCAGGCAACAATTATTTTACTGCCGACAGGCAGATGTTCCTCTACCTGATCGAGAATTTCAGTAATTTGCCTGTGTTCTTTCATCGTTTCACCTTATTATCCTACAACCCAAATAAAAAAGGCACCTCTGCTGGAAGTGCCTTTTTAGACATTATCTGTCGCGGCTGGCGCCACGGCCGCCGCGCTTAGACTCCGTATTGCGTTTCAGATCTAATAATCTGTCATCGCTGTCTTTTAAAAAGCGCGATAATTTATCTTCAAAGGAAACAGGAGGTGCCACTTTAGGTGCACGACGTTCCTGACTTACCGGACGCTGCGGTTTCGGAGGTGCCGGAGGCGGCGGTGTCAGCTGCTTAATGGACAGACCTATCTTACCGCGTTCGTCAATAGACAACACTTTGACCTTGACCTTATCTTTTTCCTTTAAAAAATCATGTACATCTTTTACATATACATTGGAGACTTCGGAAATATGTATAAGACCAACTTTTCCTTCAGGCAATTGCACAAACGCTCCAAAATTTGTGATACCAGTAACTTCACCTTCAACGATTGCACCAACTTCGAGTGACATAAAGCGGATAATCCCCCTTAAAAAATCTTTATACAGTAAGTATTATACCCTTCTTTTAAAATCAGTGTCAACTGCATTGTACAAATATATGAAAAAAGATAAAAAATAACAGCTGTACGCCAGTAAAATCGACTGTACAGCTGTTATTTTTTCTTTTCCTCAGCTTCTGTTTCCTGTTTTTGCTGCTTTTCCTGTTCATCAACTATAAACAGCGGTACTTCGTTCTTGCCAACCATATTATGGTCTTCACGCGCCAGTTTTTCAATATATTTCAAATCGTCCAAACGTTTGCGTTCAGCTTCAAGCTCAGCCTGAACTTTTTTTAATTCGTCGACACGCTGCTGAGTGGCTGACATTTCCTTATTGATCTGGTAGATCTTGTACTCCTGCCTGCCCAATACGCCCAAGCAGATGATCAGTAAAATAATCAGGACCCATAAAAAGTCATTAGAGCTGCGGCGTTTTTTTCTGCGCATCTCAGCCATTTTGAGCTCCTTCCTGTTAATTAATCAGACAAAAATACCGGGCTGTTTGGCCCGGCATTCTTGAAACCCAAGATTATTTTTTGTGTTTTTTTGCAGGAGCAGCGTTAACAGCGTCTTTGAAAGCTTTACCAGCTTTGAAAGCGGGAACGGTTGCTGCCGGAATTTTGATGGGTTCGTTGGTACGAGGATTTTTACCGGTACGAGCGTTACGAGTACGAGCTTCAAAAGTACCGAAACCAATCAGTTGTACTTTGCCCTTTTTAGCAACTTCACCTTTTACGGTTTCGAGTAAAGCAGCTACTGCTTTCTCTACATCTTTTTTGGTGAGGCCAGCTTTTTCTGCTACTGCAGCAATAAGTTCAGTTTTGTTCACAATAAATCCCCCTTAAATTTTGTATGCGCCAGTTTAGGCGAAAACCGCTTAAACACAACGACTAAGGTTATTCACTAAAACTCTAATTCGCTATCAAAAGCAATATTCCTGCTAACATTTCATCTTTTTTTTATTTTTTTCTTAATTTTTGTGTAAAAAACGCCTTTTTTTAATTATTTTTCTCAAAATCCTTTGCCAACTCCCAAAAAGCGTCTAATTCAGCCAATGAAAAGTCCTGCCATGTTTTCTTTGAAACCTGTACTTTTTTCTCTACATAACCGAATCTTTTTATGAAACGGTTATTCGCAGCATTCAAAGCTGTTTCCGGTTCCAATCCGATATGTCTGGCATAACCGGACAAAATAAAAAGCAAATCTCCCAGCTCATGCTCCATTTCCTTCAGGCTGCCTCCGGCTACTGCCTCTTCAAGTTCGTGCAGTTCTTCTAGAACCTTCTCCCAGACGCCTGCGGTATCCGGCCAGTCAAAACCTACTTTGGAAGCCTTGCTGTGCAGCTTGTAAGCACGCATCAGCGCCGGCAGTCCCGGAGAAATTCCATCAAGAACATGCGTCCGTTCCTTTTTTTCTTCCAATTTAATGGCTTCCCAGTTTTTTATTACTTCATCACTGCCTGAAACTTTACGTGAACCAAATACATGCGGGTGCCTGCGGGTAAGCTTCTCAGTCACTCCATCAATAACATCCTGCAAAGAGAACAGATTTGCGTCAGCTGCCATATGCGCATGGAAAACAACCTGCATCAGAATATCGCCAAGTTCTTCTTCCATACCTTTAAAATCGTGATTATCAACAGCTTCTAAAAATTCATAGACTTCTTCTATCATATTACGGCGAATACTGCTGTGCGTTTGTTCGCGATCCCAGGGACAGCCGCCTGGCTCACGCAGCTTACGCATAACTTCTGTCAGCGGAAGCAGTTCAGCATCATAGCGGAAATCCTCGATATCACAGTAAAAATCATCATCGTCATCAAAACACAGCGTTTTTTCTTCCTGCAAAGCATTGACATGCTGCACAACAGTCTGCTCCTGTGCCGGAATAAAGACACTGGTAAGATGATCGATATGCGGCTGCCGGTCCAGCTCATAGAGCTTCAGCGGCAGACATTCTTCATCAGGCAGGCCTAAATTACGTAAAAAGTACAGCTGCGCTTCATCAGCGAGTACTTCCATCAAATTGATTTTCACATCCGACGCCACCAGCTGACTATAGACCTGCGTGATCATCAGCGGATATTTACCCGCATCTGCCAGCGCATCAAAATCATGGGCATCAACAATACGCAACCCGGCAATAGGATCAATGCCTAAATCGACATATGCAAGATCCAAAAAGCTCATCGCCGGTAAAATTTTCAGAGGCACTCCGGCCGCTGCAGCCTGTTCCCTCAGCAGCACCACAGTTCGTTCAGCAACCAAAGGACTGCCTGGAACAGCATAAACTACCTCCTGCTCTTTCGCATCCTGTAAAATGGAAGCAACAATTTTTTGATAGACGTCTTCAAAAGACGCTTCCTGTTCATAAACAGCGTCGCAGGACGTAAATTTTATACCAGACCGCTCAAGTTCCTTTACAGTTGGGTGTACAGCCGTACGCAGAATAACCTTGCCGCCGCTTTTCAGCACTGCCATTGTTTCCAGCGACAAATGCCCTGCGCTGCCAGGCCCCAATCCTACAACAGTAATTCCTTTTTCCATCTTACCATCCCTTTACTTGAATCTGGAACCTATCACAGGCAGTTTCTGCAATTCTTTCCTGCCGATCGTTCCGCTTGCTATCAAAGTCAATAGATAAACGATGCCAGCTGCAAAAATCGTTACCGCCGTCGCAAAAGTATTGCCCCAATAAACTATTAAATAATTGTATAAAAGCATACTGACTGCTGCCATCAAAACTGCCGCCAGTAATATTTTCCCCAAAGCATACACTTTAAAAGTGATGCCGCTGCGAATCAAAAAGAAGATGTTTAGAGCAGCTGCCAAGCCAAAATTAATGTTAGAGGCCCAGGCGGCACCGACAATATTGCATGGCAGCGCCGTAAGATACCAAACAGCAGCAGCTTTGACCAACGCGCTGAGCAGCATATTCCACATAGGAATAATAGTCTGTCCCATTCCCTGCAGCATACCTGTGGTTATCTGGTGGATACCAAGCAGGCAAATAGAGGGAGCAAGGTTTCTGATCGCCTCGCCCGCAAGAGGCGTGCCATACAGTAATTTTGAAATAGGCTGAGCCAAAGCCCACATTCCTGCAGCGGCAGGAAAAGTCAGTAAACAGCATAATTTCATGGCCATATTTGTTTTCTGATCGATACTGTTCCTATCGCCCAGAGTAAATGCTTCTGAAACAGCAGGCACCAGGCTTGCTGTAAGTGAAAGCGTCGGAATAGTAGCCATCATGACCAAAGGCATACCCATCCCTGTAAGGTAACCGAACAGGGTCGTAGCCTCTTCGACCGAAAAACCTGATTCCACTAAGCGATTAGGCACCAGCAGCATGTCAATACTGCTCGTCACAGGCACCATAATATTAGCGCAGGAAACAGGCAGCGCCAGCAATACCAGCCGTTTGGCTATCTTCCTGATACTTTCGGGTTCTTCAGTGATCTGCCTGCTGATTTCCTGCTGCCAGCGCAATTTGTTCTTCAGATAAAAAAAGCTCAGTACGATAAGTCCGGTAATAGAACCCGGCACAGCACCGAAAGCAGCCCCGGCCGCCGCATATTCCAATCCGTACGGAAGCAGATAATAGGCCAGTACGACCATCGTCACAACACGTACAAACTGCTCCAGAATCTGTGAGACCGCAGGCGGAGTCATCATTTGATACCCCTGAAAATAACCACGGAAGCTGGCCAGGATCGTAGCAAAAAACACCGCCGGAGTTAAGGCTACCAATCCATAATAAGCCCGCGGATCGCGTACCAGTCCGCTATCGACCAGCCAGCCGACCGCACAATATAGCCCGGCAGCAAACACGAGCCCCGTTGCGGCCATCAGCCCCAGCGAGACCCTGAATACCCTGCCGGCGCTGGCAAAATCTCCTTTTGCCACTTTTTCGGCTACAATGATCGAAATCGCAATCGGGATACCGGCCGAAGATACGGACAGCATCAAAAGATAAACGGGATATGCCATTTGATAAAGCCCGATACCTTCGCCGCCAAGCAGTCTGGATAACAGTATTCTGTTGACCGAGCCAATGATCTTGACCATCAGCCCAGCCAGCGTCAATATCATGGCGCCACGTAAAAACTTATCCTTGGTCATACCCTCGTCCTTCCCTTGATTTCTTCATTTAATTAATTATAATCAACTTTATTGTCTCTGTATAGCTTAATCAAAAGCCAGCCGCGGCAGATTTTTTCCAGCCAGGTCAAACTGTCAGTTTTTAATTTGACTGTGCGGAAAATAAGCTGGGCCTGCGCGCCGCTTTTGAAATTCATATATTGCTGCTGCTCACTGATAAGCTGCATCAGGGCATTCGGATCGATAGCAGCATTTTCAGCAAAGGTAATACGCAGCTCGCCCGGTTTGACACTGATACCGCGAATATGCAGCAGCCGGCACAAAGCCCGCAGACAGGCCACACGCCATAAAACTTCCACCTCTTCCGGAGGTTCTCCAAACCGGTCGATAATTTCGTCAAGCAGATCGTCTTTTTCTCCATAGTCCAAGCCGGCAAAGCGTCTGTAAAGCTCAAGCTTGTAACGAGGGTCAGCTATATAGTCATCGGGAATATATCCGTCAACGCTGATCTCAAGAACCGGATCCGGTTCAGGGATACCGTCTTCAACGCCATCCTTCAGCTTACGGATCGTACGCTCCAGCATATCGCAATAGGCAGCAAAACCCACACCTGCAATATGTCCATGCTGCTGCGCCCCCAGCAGATTACCGGCACCACGGATCTCCAGATCACGCATCGCGATCTTAAACCCGGCGCCCAGCTCTGTAAAATCACGAATCGCCTGCAAACGTTTTTCTGCGACCTCGCTCAAAGCACGATTACGTTTATAGACGAAATAGGCATAAGCCAGACGAGAGGAGCGCCCTACCCGGCCGCGCATCTGATACAGCTGCGACAAGCCAAAATTTTCGGCTCCGTCGATAATAATAGTATTGGCCAAGGGCACATCCAAACCATTTTCGATGATCGAAGTCGACAGCAACACATCACAGCTGCCTTCATAAAAAGCAATCATTGCATCTTCCAGCATATCCTCTGACATCTGACCGTGAGCGATCCTGATATTGATCCCCGGCACCAGACTGCGCAGATCGGCAGCAATATTTTCGAGACCAAGAACCCTGTTATGCACATAATAAATCCTGCCGCCGCGGCGCATTTCACGTTCCAGCGCTTCTTTGATCATTCCAGGATTATATTCGGCCACATAAGTTTCTACCGGCAGCCGTTCCTCCGGCGGTGATTCGATCACACTCATATCGCGTCCGTTGACAAGCGCCAAATGTAAAGTACGCGGAATCGGCGTCGCCGACAAGGTCAACACATCAACGCCTGTTTTCCAACGTTTGATTTTTTCTTTCTGAGCCACACCAAAACGCTGTTCTTCGTCGATGACAAGTAATCCCAGATCGGGGAACAGCACATCCTGCTGTAACAAACGGTGTGTCCCAATCAGAACGTCCACCTGACCATTTTCCAGATCATTCAGGATTCGTTTTTGTTCCCTGGGAGTGCAGAAGCGGCTTACCATCTCTACTTTGACCCCAAAAGGCTGCATTCGTTCTTTGAAGGTCATAAAATGCTGCTGCGCCAAAACAGTCGTCGGCACCATTACTGCTACCTGTTTACCATCCATAACTGCCTTAAAAGCAGCGCGGATAGCAACTTCTGTTTTACCATAACCGACATCACCGCACAACAATCTGTCCATCGGCTCAGGTTTTTCCATATCAGCCTTGATCTCTGCGATCGCTTTAAGCTGATCCGGAGTTTCTTCATAAGGGAAGCGCTCTTCAAAGTCACGCTGCCATTCGGTATCCTCAGCGAAAGCATGACCAGGGACGATCTTCCGCTGCGCGTATAATCGCAGCAGTTCTTCAGCCAGCTCGGTAATCGCGGCACGGGCTTTACTCTGCACACGTTTCCAGTCGGCTCCGCCCATTTTAGAAAGCCTTGGAGCCTGCCCTTCGTTACCGACATATTTATGCAGCATGCCAACCTGTTCCACGGGGACATACAGTTTGTCGTCACCGGCATACGCCAGCAGCAGATAATCACGATGCACGCCGTCAACAAGGACATTCTCCACGCCGATATAACGTCCAATACCGTGAACTGAATGGACTACATAATCTCCAGCCTTGATTTCCGAGAAATACTGCAGCTGAGCACCGCTGTTTTTGGTATGCAGCCGTCTTTTTTTCTGCATACCAAAAATATCATTTTCTGTCAGCAGCAGCCAGTTTTCATTCCAGAACCGAAACCCTGCCGTCAGCTCGCCGCTGATGACAGTGATGCGTCCCGGTCTAAGCAGTGCGCCCTCTTTTACAAAAGCAGCGTTTAAATTACGGCTTTGCAGACTGTCAGCAAGCCCGCGCGCTTTAATATCGCTGCTCATCATCACCACAGGCACCTGCCCGTCAGCCAGCCAGCCCTGCAGATCGCCTGTCAGCAATTCCAAATTTCTATTATACGGCGCTACAGACCGCACAGGCACATTGATATCCTTAAACAGCTGCAAACGGCTGTGTCCCAGCGCTGCTACGACCCAGGCTCTTTTCTGAGCGCAAAAACCTTCCAGCTCGGCAGGCGACCATAATTCATCGGCATAACCAGAACTTTCAATGTACAGTTTCTGTAAAATTTCAAATAAACGTGACGGCTCATCTACTACCAAGCGCGTCGAAGCAGCTAAATAATCAAGTACCGAAGCTGAAAAATCTTCGCCGGACTCAATTTGCAGCGGCACGATTTTAACAGCACTCAAAGATTCAATACTGCGCTGATTATCCAGGTCAAAACTGCGCATCGCATCAATAGTATCATCAAACCATTCGATCCTGGCAGGATACTGACTATTGATTGGGAAAATATCAAGAATATCACCGCGCAGACAAAACTGACCGATGGCATCTACCTGAGTAGTACGCTCGTATCCCAGTTCGATCAGACGTTCCAGCAGCTCCTGTTGCTCAAGCTGCTGCCCCAATGTTACGACAACACCGCTTCCCAAAACCTTCTGCGGTATCAGCAGCTTCTGCAGCAATGCTTCCGCAGTCACAAAAACGATACCCCGTTCTTCCCCCTGCAAGATACGCATCGCCGCCACGCGCCCAGCCTGAATCTCACGATTCCGCGAATCAGCCTGCACCAGCGGCAGATCGACAGGATACAATTCCTGCATCAGCAAATCCGAATAAAAACAATTCAAAGTCCTGCGGTATTCACGAATATCGTCCCTGCCGCTAAGCAGAAACACTAAAGAGCCCTGTTCCGGCAAAAGCCGGTCCAGAGCTGCCAAAAATACTGTTTTTGCGGCTCCGCTGAGACCAGTCAGCGAACACCCCTGACCCTGCTGCCACAACCCGGCAGCGGTACGGGCTTCCGTTATTTCACCAATAGCGTCCAATAATTGCAATTTCATCAGTTTACCCTTGAAAACAAAAGGGTTCTAGCCTGAGCTAAAACCCTTGAAGATTGTAAAACTTACAGTTTAACGGCAAAATCTTTGCGGTCAAAGCTGTGTACTGCGTCAACAAAACGTACTGTACCGGTTTTATAACGCATGGAAACGGTATGTGTACGTACACCGCCGCCGAAATAACGCAGACCGCTGAGCAAATTGCTTTCGGTGATAGCCGTCGCAGTGAACATGCAGTCGTCGCCTTTGACCATATCGTCCAAGCTCAAAACCTGCTGGCAATCGCAGATGCCCATTTCCAGGCAGCGTTTGACCTGTTCATCATCTTCAGGGCACAACCGTGCCTGCATATCACCGCCGAGACATTTGATAGCGGCAGCAGCCAGTACGCCTTCAGGAGCACCGCCCTTACCGATATACATATGCACGCCGGTACCTTCAATGCCGGCATTGACGATCGGGTTAACGTCGCCGTCAGTAATCAACTGAATACGTGCTCCGGCACGGCGAATCTCATCCATAATACCATAGTGACGTTCACGGTCCAGCAATACGACGGTCAGGTCAGAAACCTTACGTTCTAAGGCTTTAGCCACACGTTCCAGGTTTTCACTGACCGGCGCATCAATATCGATGCAGCCTTTAGCTCGAGGACCGACAGCGATCTTATCCATATACATGTCAGGAGCATGCAGCAGGCAGCCTTTCGGTGCGATGGCAATAACCGCGATTGCGCCAGGCTGACCTTTAGCTACCAGATTCGTACCTTCAACAGGGTCAACGGCAATATCGACTTCGGCACCGCCGCCGCCGACTTTCTCACCGATATACAGCATCGGCGCTTCATCCATCTCACCTTCACCGATAACTACTGTACCGCTGATATTTACCGTATCGAATGCCTTGCGCATAGCGTCGACCGCCAGCTGATCGGCACCGTTTTTATCACCACGTCCTACACTGCGGCCGCAGGCAATTGCTGCAGCTTCGGTAACACGTACGAACTCCATGGATAATTCTCTGTTCATTCCTCAACCATCTCCTTTATTGATACGATCATATAAAATCATATTAATTATATCACTTTCTGCCGTAACTTGCAGAGTAAAATAAAAATTACTTTATTTTAAGTTAAATTTATCAACTTATCTTAAGCATCAGCAATTCAAACACGATCTGCAGCGGCAGCACAAAAGCGATATACAGCAGCAACAAGCTGAATGCTACAGTTGCCAGCGACCGTTTAAAATCTATCAGGTAAACCACCTGTAAGGCTCTGATCAGCAGGTACAGCATCCACAGCTTCGCTGTAATACAGGCCCCCACTACTACCAGCATCCCCGGCAGGCCCAGTTTTGTCCCCAGCAAAGCTACCGGAGTCATGACCAGAAACGGTAAAGTCGTATAACCCAGCAGACAGATCAATCCCACAGCATCACCGGCCATGGCTCCTAAAGTTTCCAAAATCCCGTGCAGCAAAAAACCATACATCGACAAAACTACGCCGGCAATGGAAACAGAGGCCGCAATAACAGCAAACCTTACCGACAGCGCCTGATCTAAAAACAACTGATTTGTTACAACGCCGCTGAACAGACCCACGCTTAAGGCAAAATACCACAAGCTGCGCCACATGCAGCGCTCCTGTACCAACAAACGCATGCCATCTCTGGTTTCAAACAAAACGTCAAAGGTTTTACGCCTCATAAGGCATCACCTCGCCGCCTGCGGTGAAGACATTCCAGCCGCGTCTTTTTGCAGCAGCATTTCCAACTGCCCCAGCATCATTTTAGATAACTGGGCACTGAAAAATACTTCCCAGGGTTTTTGACGCTTGTTTTCTTTAATTTCCGGTATTCCATCTACTCCGATGGCTTTACCTGCTGCCTCCAAAGCGTCATAATAATTGCCAAGTTCATCGACAAGCCCGACTGCCTGAGCCTGCTGACCGGTATAAACACGTCCGTCCGCCAAAGCTTTTACTTTAGCGATATCCATTTTACGCCCTTCAGCGATCACGGCGACAAAATTCTCAAACATCTGATTGACCATATTTTGTAATATCTGCTGTTCTTCCGGAGTCATCGGTCTGTCAGCGGACATAATATCCTTGTACTGACCGCTTTTGATTTTAGTAGTATAGATACCGATTTTTTTGAAAAGTTCCTGCGTATTCATATAGGGCATATAGACCCCGATACTGCCTGTCAAAGTAGACGGATTGGCATAAATGGTATCGCTGTAAGCAGCCAGCCAATAAGCTGCCGAAGCAGCACTGTCGCCCATCGAAGTAATGATCGGTTTATCAGTAGTTTCTTTAAAACGTTTCAGTTCACGGCCAACTTCTTCTGCTGCGGTAACACTGCCGCCTGGGGAATTGATCCGCAGCACCAGTACTTTTACACTGCTGTCGGCAGCCGCCTCACGGATCTCACGCATCAGACGGCCTGAAGAAGCGCCCGTAGTTTCACCCCAGATATTCTCGCCCGGTTCACCGCTGACGATAGTCCCTTCGATATTGATGACTGCTACCCTGTCTGCCGGGGCAGCAATAACCTTTTCATCATTATTTTTACCTGAAAGCAGCGACACTACAAAAGACAGGACAGCGATCAATAAAATCGCACTGATAAAAATTTTTTTCAGCATACTTTCTACTCCTTTTACAAAAAAAGCAGACTGACTCGCAGTCTGCTTTTGGGTTTTTCTTCAGAGTCTTATTTTTGTTCCCGCAAAGCAGCGGCAATGAAATCTCTAAATAATGGGTGCGGATTAGTGGGGCGGGATTTAAACTCCGGATGGAACTGTGCACCCAGGAACCAGGGATGTCTGTCCTCCGGGATCTCAACGATCTCAACCAGACGTCCGTTAGGCAAAGTGCCGCCGATTCTCAGACCGCCGTCAACTATCTGCTCACGCAAAGCGTTGTTTACTTCATAACGGTGACGATGACGTTCGTAAACAAGTTCTTCCTTGTAAGCCTTCTCAGTCAAAGTACCGGGATAAACTTTACAAGGATAAAGACCTAAACGCATCGTACCGCCTTTATCTTCTACACTTACCTGTTCCGGCATAAGATCAATGACAGGATACTTACAGTCAGCTACAAATTCGGCACTGTTAGCATTTTCCAAACCGCAGACATTACGAGCATATTCGATAACAGCACACTGCATACCCAGACAGATACCAAAGAACGGGACCTTGTTCTCACGGGCATACTGCACAGCTTTGATTTTTCCTTCTATGCCACGGTCGCCAAAACCACCAGGCACCAAAATACCATCTACACCTTCCATAATTTTCTGCATATCAGTTTCAGGCGCTTCGATATTCTCGGCGTTTACCCATTTTATTTTCAGTTCGCTTTCATTAGCAACAGCGGCATGTTTCAATGCTTCTGTAATACTGATGTAAGCATCCTGTAATTCAACATATTTACCAACTACGGCAATCGTTACTTTGCGGTCATAATGCTTCAGTATACGCTCTACCATTTCATGCCAGTAAGTCATATCTTTTGGTTTATCAGGCATATCCAATTTTTTGAGAACGATGGAATCCATACCCTGTTCTTCCATCAGCATCGGAACCTGGTAAATACTTGCCGCGGTCAGATTCTGAATTACAGCTTCCGGATCAACGTCGCAGAACATAGCCATTTTTTCGCACATATCTTTGGAAATAGGACGTTCACTGCGGCAGACAATGATATCCGGGGAAATGCCGATGCTGCGCAGCTCTTTAACGCTGTGCTGGGTCGGCTTGGTTTTGAGCTCACCTGCAGCAGCTATATAGGGAACAAGTGTTACATGGATATACAAGACGTCGTTACGGTCAACTTCTTTTTTTACCTGACGGATAGCTTCAAGGAACGGCAAGCTTTCAATATCGCCGACGGTACCGCCGATCTCTGTAATAACAAAATCAGCATTATCATCACGACCAACGCGGTAAACGCGCTCTTTGATTTCATTAGTAATGTGAGGGATTACCTGCACTGTACGTCCCAGATAATCGCCCCGGCGTTCTTTATTGATAACGGACAAATAGATCTTGCCCGCGGTCACATTGGAACTCTTTGACAAATTAATATCAATAAAGCGCTCATAATGACCCAGATCAAGGTCGGTCTCAGCACCGTCATCGGTGACAAAAACTTCGCCGTGCTGATAAGGGCTCATTGTCCCCGGATCAACATTGATATAAGGATCAAATTTCTGGATCGTTACCTTATAGCCGCGGCTTTTCAGCAAACGTCCAAGCGAAGCCGCTGTGATCCCTTTCCCCAGCGAAGAAACTACACCGCCTGTTACAAAAATATATTTCGTCATGATTGTCCTCCCGTTCCTCATAAAATGGCTTTTTATCTCCAAAAATTACATTCTTTCCGGTGCCGATACGCCCAAAATATTCAAAGCATGTTTAATAGTATGGCGGGTCGCCTGTACCAGTTTGATCCGTGCCTGCTGCACTTCCGGGTCCACACCCAGGATACGGCACTGATTATAGAAGGAATGGAACAGTCCGGCCAGATCGTGCACATAATGCGCCACACGGTGTACCGCGCGTTCTTTAGCCGCAAGCTCCAGCATTTCCTGATATTCGCCCAGTTTTTTGATCAGTTCCAGCTCTGTCGCATCTGTCAGCAGATTATAATCGGCAGCAGCCGCTTCAACAACATTCTCCTCAGCCAGCTGACGCATGATACTGCAAATGCGGGCATGTGCATATTGAATATAATACACAGGATTTTCATTAGATTTTTCAGTAGCCAGGGTCAGATCAAAATCCAGCTGGCTGTCGATCGAACGCATAGCAAAAAAGAATCTGGCAGCATCAGTACCGACTTCTTCGATCAGCTCGTTCAAAGTGACGCTCTGACCCGTACGCTTCGACATCTTGACCAGCTCACCGTTGCGGTACAGACTGACCATCTGCAGGATCAAAACTTCCAGCTGCTCGGGATCATACCCTAAAGCGCCTACAGCTGCCTTCATTCTGGCGATATACCCATGGTGATCAGCGCCCCACAGGTTGATGACACGGTCAAAGCCGCGGCTGAATTTATTCCAGTGATAAGCAATATCAGCAGCCAAATAAGTAGGCACACCGTTATCACGGATCACGACGCGGTCCTTATCATCACCGTAAGCAGTAGCTTTCAGCCACAATGCTCCGTCTTTTTCATACATATAGCCGCGTTCCGTCAAAAGTTCGCAGGCTTCTTTGATCTTATCTGCATCATGCAGTGTCTGCTCGCTGAACCAGACATCAAATGTGACATTAAAGGCTTCCAAATCTTCCTTTAGAGCAGCAAGCTTTTCTTTTAAGGCAATCGTACGGAATTCGTGCAAACGTTCCTGCTCATCCATATGCAGGAATTTATCGCCGTAGATCTTGACGATGCGTTTGGCAGTTTCCACAATGTCGTAACCATGATAACCGTTTTCCGGGAACTCCACATCCACACCAAGCTCTTCCAGATAACGGGCATTGACCGAAGCAGCCAGATTATTGATCTGATTGCCGGCATCATTGATATAGTATTCACGGGTAACATCATAGCCTGCCGCTTTCAGAAGATTGGCAAGTGAACTGCCTACCGCAGCACCACGGCCATGGCCGACATGCAGCGGTCCGGTAGGATTGGCGCTCACATATTCCAATTGGATCTTTTCGCCGCCTCTGGCAGGCAGATTGCCGTAATCAGCACCTGCTGCTACGATACTTGCCAAAAGTTCGGCTGTCCAATTTTGTTTCAGATAAAAATTAATAAACCCCGGTCCCGCGATCTCAGCCTTTGCAACATAAGGGCAGTCCAGATTGTCGATCACAGCCTGAGCCACTAAACGCGGATTACATTTTAAGCCGCGGGCTGACTGCATGGCAAAATTGGTGGCAAAATCACCAAATTCCTTTTGCGGCGGCACCTCTAATAATACCTCCGGCAAGTCTCCCTCTTTGATCGTACCGGCGGCAATCGCTTTAACCGCGGCAGCTTTAATGGCAGCAGCCAGTGCTTCCTTCATATTCACGCTTGACATCCTCCTCGATTTCCATCTTCAGCTTAAATCTGCTGCGTGTCTGTCCTTCCAGTTCTAAAACATATTCCAAATCGATATGCCAGACTTTGTCGCGGCAGTAAACATATAAATACTCTGTCGTCAGCCGCATCGGCAAAGCCAGATATGGAGTCCGGTACATACTTTCACTGACCAGACCTCCGGCAAATTCCTGCCTGCAATCCACCGTGCCGCTGCGTAGAATAATGACTCTCTCATAATCCCACTTGATAGTAGTTTTAGTGCCTGCCAGACCTGCTGCTTCAGATTCATCATAAAAAACATAATATTTATTATTTTTTTCTGCCAGTCTCCCGTAAGCTGTGGTCTCGATATTTTCCGTCCCTACGCTACTGTGTGACTGGCTGTAAATATGTATTTTCACAGGCTGCATAACACTTTTCACTCCATAAAAACGACTAGAGCTTACTCCCTTTCGCCGCGTTAACCTATGTTCGAAACGGAGCAAGCCCCTCAATGCCTGCACCTTCCTTTCAATAAATAAAAGGAACGGTCTACAAAACTTCTTCAAATATTATATATCAGTGGCCGTATTCAGTCAAGGAAAGGCTGACTCTTGCACCTGCGGTTAAAAAAAGTGTATAATATTTATACTGTTTTTGTTGAATTAAAGAGGAGGGGTCGCGATGCAGCAAGATTGGGGCATCATTTTTGCATTTGGATTGTATTTTTTAGCACTGTTCGGCATAGGGATTTTCCATATGAAAAAAGAACAGGATCTGGCCGGCTATGTTTTAGGCGGACGTAAGGTAGGGCCATGGGTCTCGGCAATGAGTGCCGAAGCCTCAGATATGAGCGGCTGGATGCTGATGGGATTGCCGGGCTATGCGTATGTAGCAGGTGTCAGCGCATTCTGGATCGCTATCGGCTTGGCAATCGGAACCTGGCTGAACTGGCTGTTTGTGGCTAAGCGGCTGCGTGTTTATACCAAAATAGCCAACGATTCGATCACTTTACCGGATTTTTTTGAAAACCGGTTCCGCGATAAAACAAAAATCCTGCGTGTCGTTTCGGCAATTTTTATTTTTATTTTCTTTCTTATCTATACAGCTTCCGGTTTCGTTGCCGGCGGACGCTTATTCAATACTGTTTTTGGACTGCCTTATTTTGAATCACTGCTCATCACGGCAGGCATTGTAGTTTTTTACACCTTTACCGGCGGTTATGTAGCGGTCTGCCGCACCGACTTCTTCCAGGGCTGCCTGATGTTCTTTGCGATCATCATCGTTCCTGTAACCGGTATTTTTAAAGCCGGTGGTCCGGTAACAGCCTTTGAAAAACTTTATAATATGAACGCCAACTATTTCAGCTTTTTTACCGACGCTACCGGCGTCACACTAAGCGCTACGGCAATTATTTCTCTGCTGGCCTGGGGCCTGGGTTACTTCGGCCAGCCGCATATCCTGGTACGCTTTATGGGCATCAGCTCTGCCAAAGAGATCCCTCAGGCAACCCGTATCGCTATGGTCTGGGTAATCTTTTCACTGTTCTTCGCAGTTACGGTCGGACTTGTAGGACGCGTGTTGTTGGGCGATACGCTGACAGGCGTCAATGCCGAAACTGTTTTTATGGTTCTTAACAATGAATTCTTCGTTTCCTTCCTGGCCGGCATCATCATTTCCGCTATTTTGGGCGCGATCATGAGTACTTCTTCCAGCCAGCTGCTGGTAACAGCTTCAGCAATCTCCACCGACTTTTACCAAGCGCTGCTGCGTAAAAATGCCGGTGAAAAAGAACTGGTTTTTGTCAGCCGTTTATCTGTAATTTTAGTGGCCTGCTGCTCATTAGCGCTGGCTTCCAACCCCAACAACTATATCCTGGAGCTGGTAGCATATGCCTGGGCAGGCTTCGGCGCCTCTTTTGGCCCGCTTGTACTGTTCAGCCTTTTCTGGCGCCGCACTACTATCAAAGGCGCTATTGCAGGCGTTTTCTTCGGTGGCAGCACAGTGCTTATCTGGAAAGAATTTTTTGCTTACACCGGTATTTACGAAATCGTTCCCGGTTTCATCATTTCAGCTCTGGCTATTTATGTTGTCAGCCTGCTGGATAAAAAACCCGATGCTTCTATAGTCAAAGACTTTGACGTAGCTGAAGCCCATATTCAGGATATGTAAAAACTGTTTAAAAGCACCCGCAGATTTATCTGCGGGTGCTTTTTTATATCCTATAAGGCATAAATATCATAAAAAATAACGCCTGCATTTTCGCAGACGTTATTTTAAATTTTCTTTTTACAAAATATTTTACTTTCCCCTACCGCGCATATTTGCTTTGATCAAAGCTACAACATCACCTGAAAGCAGCAGTCCTGTCATCGTCAACAGCATACCGAAGGCGATAACCGCTGTGATTTTCTCATCCAGAACAATAACAGAGGTAATCACAGTAACTACAGGTGCCAGATAAATATAGGCACTGGTCTTAATAGCTCCCAGCAGCTTGACTGCCATATTCCAGGTCACGAAGCACATCGCCGACGCTCCGACACCTAAAAACAACAAATTAAACAGATTGACAGGATCAGCCAGCCGCTCAAAACCCCAGCGAAAATCCATAAACAGCAGTGCCGGCAGCATAAATACCAAACCATACATGAAAGTATGCCGTGTGCTTTGGATGGCATTGTAACCAAATGAACTGATTTTTTTAGACAATACAGCATAAACTGCCCATGTAGCAGCTGCCGCTAAAGCCAGAAAATCTCCTAAAGGATTAATCTGCAGCTGTGTAGCACTGTTGAAACTGATCATGGCGATACCGGCAATCGCCAGTACAAACCCGACTATAAATTTTTTCTGCAGAGCTTCGCCTGCCAAAAAACGACAGGCCAGTAATGCTGTAAAAAATGGTGCTGTGGCCGTAATAACTCCCACGTTAGACGCAGGAGCATACACAAGCGCAATATTTTCAAACAGATAATACAAAGTAATACCGCTTAATCCGGCACCGGCAAAGATCCATTCCTGTTTTTTATCAGTCACCTTCAACCGATACGGATAGATCAGAAACAAAACTATCAGCCCCATAATAAAGCGGAAAAACAAAATCTCTATCGGAGTAAAGCTGCGCAGCAATACTTTAGTTGAAATGAATGTCGTACCCCAGAGCAAGATTGTTACAAGAGCAAAAAGATGCCCCATCAAAATTTTATTCTGCATAGCTTCTCCTATTGTTTTACTTTAAAAATATTACGGTATTGCCCTGGTGTCAGGCCAATGACCTCTTTGAAAAATTTACTGAAATGGCTTTGATCACTAAAACCGGTCATCAATGCAACCTCAGCAGGTTCCAGGTCCTGAGCAAGCAGTTCCTTAGCTTTGCCGATCCTTATTGTTTCCAGGTAACGATAAGGCGTGATACCTTCCGTTTTCGTAAACAGCCGCAGCAGGGAATATTTGTTCATACAAGCCACAGCTGCCAGTTCTTCCAGCGTCACTTTTTCTGTATAATGCCCCAGCAGATGTTCTGTTACTCTGCGTACAGGCGGGGCTTTCGCCTCGATAGAGGTTTTACTGATACCGGCAGCAACAAGCTGTTCCAGCAAAAAATAAAAAGTTTCTTCCTTCGCCAGGTCTTCCCGTTCTTGCATAATCATTTGATGCAGTTCACGCAGGAGTGATCCAGACAATTCGTCACCGCGTAAAACAGGGCTGGCAAACAGCGGCACTTCCTCACTGCCTGTCAATTCCTGCATAAACTGACTCATAATCTCCGGTTTAATATTCAGGCAGCGCAGATCAAGCAGATCATTATCCATTGGTTCGCAGTTATGCGGCACGCAGGGATTGAACAGCAGCACATCACCGGCAGTTATATAATAATCCACATTATCGTAGCACATATGACGCAGGCCACTCTTCTCAACAAACCCGAGCACATAATATTCGTGAAAATGCTGCGGGAATTTCTGCAGGATTCCCTGAAACCAATAGGCTTCTATCTGCAGTTCTTTATCATATTTTACAAAACGTTTTTCATTTTTCACAGCAGGCTCCTTTTTCTTATCCTACCAAAAATCTACCGTGCCATCTTGTATAATATTGACTGCAATTATAAAAGAACCTGCGTAAAACGCAGGTTCTGGCAATCAACGCATATTTTCGATAAAATCTTCAAAATTATTGATGAGAATCGGATGACCTACGACCTTTAAATCACGCAGGTGCGTACCATAAGATTCATAAATATTTTCAGCAAGCTCCATTTTCAGACCTTCTTTAACATATTCTTCCATCATTTTAACGATAAAGCGGTTGATCTCTCCTGTTTCCGGTTTAACATTGAGCGGAATGATACGTTCTTCGGGTTCGTAGCTTTCGACAGTCACATCCCAGCCTCCAGGAATAGGCGGCAGCCGTTTTGCCAAAATCATATACTCAGGCGAAAACCCTACATACGCATCTAATTTATTTTGTAATTTTGCTTTCGTAACAGGATAACCGTTAGCATTGCCCCATTTAACTATTTCATCACAAACTTCGTTGTTGTGAATAACACTGGAAAATGTAGTTTTTGCTAAAACTTCAGCCATAATCATACCTCCCATATGGTAAAATTCTAACTTCTATTGTACTTTATCTTGCCGATAAATTCAACTCATTCGCTTTTACCTCTGTAAATTTAGTAACGTAGTCAAAGAAAAAGCACTGGCCAAAGGCCAGTGCCTGAAAATACTGCTGATTAAATCTGTCCCAGTGCCTTCAAGATAGTCTGCGCAATAATAGCGCTGCCGATATAAGTGCCTGTAAAAACTACACAGGCAACAACAACGATCCGCCAGCCGCTTTTGGCAAAAGCATCAAGGTCTTTGCCGATAGCGATACCGGCATAAGCGAGAATCGGAGTACAAAGCTGTAAAAAGCCTACTTTTTTAACAGCTTCATTGATCACGTCACTACCGGGCATAGTCGGATAAGTCAGGATACAGCCCAAAGTTACGATATAAGCAACAGCAGGGATACGTCCCGGCAAATATTTTGCCAGAACAACACCGGCAATTGCCAAAAATATTAAAAATAGCAGACCGGGAATTGCTTCCACGATAGTATATTTGGTGCCAATAGCGTTGGCGACAAGAGACATGGCGCCGACAATAAATAATACGATCAGTGTATCTTTGATTTTCATTTTGCAGCATCCTTTCCTGTCGGTTCAACACCGTATTTTAAGCGGTAGATTTTCTTATACAGCCACTCTGTCAGCGGCAAAGCCATCCAGATGCACATATACAGGCCGTCAAGACCGGAGAGCATATTGCTGGCTGCACCAAAGGCAGCGATCTGATCCGCCATCTGCGGATACATAACGCTTAAAGAACCTACAGCAGCAGTCATCATACTGGCAGAGCCGACGCCGGCTGCCATTGCCAGCGCATAAGGATGGAAAGGCAGGTACGCAGCTGCAAAACTGGCCATAACACCAAAGAAAATAGTCCCAAAAACCGTACCGGCAATATACACTCCCATAACACCGCGCCCTTCAGCAGAGTCAAGACCATAACGCTCGCCGATCAAAGCTACGTTAGGTTCACGGGCAATAGAGTGAGCCGCACCGATAGTTTCACGTTTGAGGCCCAAATAAATAGCCACAGGCACACCGATGAAAACAGTGCCCAGATTACCAAACTCCTGCAGTATCAAAGCCGGAGAAGCCGCCAGAATTTTAGGCAGCGTCGGCCCAACCAAAGTACCGTAACGTGCCATCAGCAGCATCAGTGTAATGCCGATCAGCGAGCTTGCATCCAGCATATCCTTTTGATTAACTACCTTTAAGAATTTAGGTGCCATAAAAATACCCATAATCAGGGCATACAGCATCGGCAGCAGTACAATAGTACCTACGCCGATCTTGAAAGAAACGTTACCAATCATTTCCGCAATGATGATCAATGCTAAAACGATGGCATGAACTTTAATGTTTTTCACAAAATCCACCTTCCCTTTTCCATCATTTTCCTGTTACAGCTTATAATTACTGAAAATATTTATCAAGCTTGGCGATGTATTCTTCTTTTGTCAGCAGCGGGTGGTGCTCCGCTTTGATCTGACGCGCCAATTCGGCATCGTCGGCCAGCAAATCAATGATCATCATCGCAAAAGCCTTAGCAGGCAACAATACAGCATGCTTAAAATCGACTACATGAAAATCTGCCGTATGCAAAAAGCCATCGACCCCGCCAATAAAGGGATGAATAACCGGCAGTAAATGCGATACGTCACCCATATCAGTTGAAGCACTGAAATGTCCGGCGTCTTTAACTGCTACATTGGGTTCGGCAATTTTAGCATTGGTTACGAACAACTCGTTCAGCCTGTTATTGCAGGCCAAAGGCAACTGCCCCGGCATCGTGGCAATAACCGTCTGTGCTCCTACGGCATCGCCGCCGGCTTTCAATGCAGTATCCACCTTTTTATGAGTCGCTTCGATCGCTTCCATGGTTTTAGCGCGTACATAGGTCTCGATCCTGACATCGGCAGGAACAGAGTTTACTAAGTCGCCGCCTTTAGTAATGATTGGATGAACACGAACAACGTCTGCTTCACGAAAAGTTTCACGCAAAGCGTTGATTCCCATCAGTCCCAGCATAGCCGCATTGAGAGCATTAATACCTTGATCAGGCGCATCGGCTGCATGAGCTGTTTTACCTACATACTGAATTGTTTTACCAATAAAGCCGTTGCTGCTTTCACCAATGGATACAGTTGCTGCCGGCATATTTTTATCAGCATGCATCTGCATCGCCATATCGATATCGTCAAAAGCGCCTTCATAAATAAGTTGCCCCTTGCCGGTAAGAAAATGCAGTTTGCCTTCTTTGATCAATTTGTTGCGGTAAGCAAGTTCTACATATTCTTCAGCAGGAACGCCAAAAAATACGGCATCGCCTGATAATTCACTCAAAACACCAGACTGCGTAATCCCGCAGGCTACAGCAGCCATTGTTGCAACCTGTAAATTATGGCCGCAGGCATGCGCCGCACCGGTCAGAGGATCTGCTTTACAACTGTCCGGACACCCTATCGCATCCAGTTCGCCCAACACTGCCACAGTAGGTCCGGGACGTCCGCTTACAACGCGGGCTTTGACACCCGTCAGGGCCAAACCAGTCTGAGGTGCCAAACCTAATTGCTGTAAAAAAGCAGTGACTTTAGCTGCTGTTTTAGTTTCTTTAAAGCCAAGTTCCGGTTCCCTTTCGATATCCTGCGCTAAAGCTTCGACTTTAGCGGCCCAGGCATCAATAGCGGCGCATACTTTTGCTTTCATCACATCTTTGTCCGTAATAAACACCTCGCTTTGAAATAGTATACACTTTATTCTTGTAAATCGTTTTTAATTATAGCATAAATACTATCAGTGGTACAGGTTTAATTCTCAGCATTTTGTTTGATTATGAACTTTTATTTCTTTAAACTTTACCACAACTTACAAAATTTTACAATTCTATTATATTTTGTATACTTTATTCATATTTTTAACTTTCTGCGATAATGTCTGTCATTGCAATAATTTGCATTGGAAAATACCCTGTGCTAAAATATATAAGTTAAGAAGTCACTTTAAAACTGTTTACGAAAGGAGTCTGTCATGTTAGACCAAATTAAAACCGACATTGATGCAGTTATGCACCGCGATCCTGCAGCCAAAACCAGGCTGGAGGCAGCACTTTGTTATCCCGGTCTGCATGCTATCTGGCTCCACCGTTTAGCGCATAAATTATACTTAAAAGGCTGGGTACTGATTCCCCGGCTGCTTAATACATTTTCCAGATTTCTGACCGGTATCGATATCCACCCCGGAGCAACTCTTGGACCCGGACTTTTTATCGACCATGGTATGGGCCTTGTTATTGGCGAAACCGCAGAACTTGGTTCTAATGTCACGCTCTATCAGGGAGTAACCCTCGGTGGTACCGGCAAGGAAAAAGGCAAACGTCATCCTACGATCGGCGATAACGTAGTCGTTTCCAGCGGTGCTAAAGTACTGGGATCCTTTACAGTCGGCTCCAATTCCAAGATCGGCGCCGGTTCGGTAGTATTAAAGGAAGTACCGCCAAACTCGGTAGTAGTAGGTGTTCCAGGCCGTATCGTTACCAAAGATGGAGTCCGCATTGCCGCCAGCGATATGAGCAGCCCTGACAGCATGATCGATCTGAACCATAACCAGCTTCCCGATCCAGTTGCCGATTACGAAGACCGTCTGGCAGATTATATGGTACGTATGGACAGCAGACTGGAAGAACTGGAAGAAATCATCAAAAAACATCGCGAGCAAAATGAAAAGCGAGGTAACAACGAATGAGCAGAACAATGACCATGTCGGAAGCTATCAATGAAGCGCGCCGCTGTTTGAATTGTGCACGGCCCACCTGCCGCACCGGCTGCCCGATAGCCAACAATATCCCGCAGTTTATCCGCGCACTCAGTGAAGGCAATATCGGTCTGGCCTACGAAACAATTGCCGAACGCAGCAACCTGCCCGCTATCTGCGGACGTGTATGCCCGCATGAACGTCAATGCGAAGCTCACTGCGTTTTAACTAAAAATAAACACGGAATCGAAATCGGCAGTTTAGAAATGTTTATCGCTGATTTCGCTCACGAAAATAATCTGAAGCCGCTTCCTCCTTCTACCGGCAAACGCGGAAAAGTTGCCGTTATCGGCAGCGGACCTGCAGGTCTGACGGTGGCAGGCGATCTGGCTAAAATGAATTTCGCCGTCACTATTCTTGAGGGACAATCAGAACCTGGTGGCATTCTGCTGTTCGGCATCCCGGAATTTCGTCTGCAAAAAGACGTTGTCCGCCGCGAGATCACTGAACTGCTGCATTTAGGCGTAGAAATCAAGACCAACATGCTGGTCGGGCCGGACTTTACAGTTGATGATTTATTCGAACAGGGCTATGATGCTGTTTTTATGGGTACAGGCACTTCTCTGCCACGTACTTTAGATATCCCAGGTAAAGAACTGTCCGGTATTCTGACTGCCACATATTTTCTGCGTATGGTAGTACTTTCAGATTCCGGAAAATTAGACGAAAGTGAAACACTGCTGCATGACGGCGATAACGTAGTAGTTATCGGTGCCGGCAACGTGGCTATGGATGCCGCTCGTACTGCAATACGCCGCGGTGCAGAAAACGTGACTATCGTCTATCATAAAACCGAAGCCGAAATTTCCAGCTTCCCGTCTGAATACGAAGCGGCAGTTAAAGAAGGCGTACAATTCAATTTTCTGAAGCAGCCCATTGCTTATCTGAACAAAAAGCAGATGCGTGCTTTAAACAATATCCGCCGCAAACCGGCAGAATCTGACGAAACAGATCTGGCTGGACTTTTAGTACAAAACATCACCAAAACTGATGACGGTCAGTTCGTAACCGAAGGCGGTCAGGAAGTCATTCCCTGTGATTGTGTTATCCTGGCTATCGGACAGCGACCTGCCGCCCGTATCGTTTCTACTACCAAAGGTATCCAGGTCGACGACCGTGGTTTTGTTATTACCCGTGAACGCCCTTACGGTATGACTACCAGAGCCGGAGTTTTCAGCAGCGGTGATGTAGTACACGGCCCTGCAACCGTAGTTTTGGCAATGAAGGAATCTAAAAAAGTAGCGGCAGGTATTGCTCAATATATCGATGCAAAAAAACTGCTGGAAGACTGCTGTGAAGATTAACAAATAACTAAAGCCCCTGCTTAAATAAGCAGGGGCTTTACTTTTTTCACAAAAAACTCCTGCCGCAATAGACGGCAGGAGTTTAATTTTAATATTCTACTTTTGGCAGCGTAGCAAAGCCTTTTTCCAAATCTTCATCAGTAGGAACATAATCTACCATAGTTCCCTGATTATAAGCCTGATAAGCGGCTAAATCAAAATAGCCAGTACCGGTCAAACCAAAAACAATAACTTTTTTCTCGCCGGTCTCACGACATTTAATTGCTTCGTCCATCGCTACACGAATAGCATGTGAACTTTCAGGAGCAGGCAATGTACCTTCACAGCGGCAGAACATCGTAGCTGCTTCAAACACTTTTGTCTGTTCCACGCTGCGCGCTTCCATCATCCCATCATGATAAAGTTTAGAGACGATCGGCGACATACCATGATAACGGAGTCCACCGGAATGGTTAGGTGAAGGCATAAATCCACTGCCTAAAGTATACATCCGCATCAGCGGTGTAGTTTGTCCGGTATCACCGAAATCAAAAGCATATCTGCCGCGGGTCAAGGAAGGGCAGGAAGCCGGTTCAACGGCAATAAAATGAATATTATTTTTTCCTTCAAGCTTATCTGCCATAAACGGCGTAATCAACCCGCCAAGGTTCGAACCGCCACCGGCACATCCGATGACTATATCCGGCTGAACACCGTATTTATCAAGTCCGAGCTTAGTTTCCAGGCCGATAATACTTTGGTGCAGCACTACATGATTAAGTACACTGCCTAATACATAGCGGCAGTTATCTGTTTTCATCGATACTTCCATTGCTTCTGAGATAGCACAGCCCAAGGACCCGCCTGTACCGGGATTTTCTGCCAAAATCCTGCGTCCTACTTCAGTAGTATCCGAAGGTGAAGGAATAACTCTGGCACCATAAGTTTCCATAACGGCCTTACGATAAGGTTTTTGCTCGGCTGAAACCTTAACCATATATACGGAAAGATCAATGCCAAAATAACCGCAGGCCATCGAAAGAGCAGTCCCCCATTGTCCGGCACCTGTTTCCGTAGTCAGGTGAGTCAGTCCTTGCTGCTTAGCATAATAAACCTGAGCAACAGCAGAATTGAGTTTATGCGAACCGGAAGTATTAGTGCCTTCGAATTTGTAGTAAATTTCTGCCGTCGTACCCAACGCTTTTTCCAAATTATAGGCTCTGGTCAATGGTGATGGACGATACATTTTATAAAAATCACGGATTTCTTCCGGAATTTCAATAAATTTATTGGTATTATCCAGCTCCTGCTCAATCAGCTCGTCACAGAAAACAGGGCGCAGATCATCAGCAGTACAAGGCTTAAAGGTCACCGGATTGATAAACGGGTCCGGAGCCTCCTGCATATAAGGGCGAATATTCTGCCAATATTTTGGCAGCTCATCTTCGGATAAATTGATTTTATATGGTATTTTTGTCATAAGTCACCGTCCTTTCTATTCTGCTTTAGCGGCCTTCAGCGCCGCATATGCTTCTTTGAGCAGTAAAACAGTCAGTACCAGCAAAACAGTAGAAATTCCTGATACGATATAGTTATTCAAATTAGCGGCAATCATCTGTACCAAAGCCACAATAGTAGTTACCAGCATAAAAGCCATCGGGTACATAATGAATCCGGCGCTTTTTTTCAGAGAACGAATTACCCAAACACCCATTGCCAAAAGCGCAATCGCAGCAACCAGTTGGTTAGTAGCGCCGAAAACAGGCCAGATCATCTGCCATGCAGCAACTTTACCGGTCTTAACAAAAATAAGAGCTAAGGCCACACCAACACTGATAGCTGTAGCAAGATATTTGTTCAAGCTCATGCCTGTAAATTCCTGCAGCTGATAACGCGCCAAACGGGTAGCCGTATCAAGCGAGGTAAGAATAAAGGAGTTGAGAGCCAGTAAGCCAAGTGCAGTACCAACGCGCGGAGAAATACCCAGCAGCGAAGCAAACTGGCCTAAGCCGTTGCCATACACAACAGTCGGACCGCCTTGCAGCATTTCGCCGCTCATCATAATCGTACCCAACGCAATAACGCCAACAACACCTTCCAGCAGCATAGCACCATAACCAACAGGAACAGCATCAGTTTCGCGCTTCAGCTGTTTGGACGTAGTGCCGGAAGCAACCAGCGAATGGAAACCTGAAATAGCACCGCAGGCTACTGTAATAAACAGCAGCGGCCAGAGCCAGTCTCCGGAAGCAGTAACAAACCCCTTAAATGCAGGTAATTTTACTTCATAGCTGGCACCGCCAAAAATCATGCCCACACCGCCGATAAACACGGAAAAATATAACATATACGAGGCCAGATAATCGCGAGGCTGCAGAAGCAGCCAAACAGGCAATACTGAAGCGGCAAAGATATACACGATCAAAGCCATACGCCAGGTATCAAGGCTCAGAGCAAAGGTTGACTGCACCCAGGAGCTTTCTATACCAAATATCAGCGAACCGAATAAAATCGGCAGCATAATAATCGTACTGACTTTTAAAGATATACCATAGTGATAAATAGCGACACCAAAAACCATCGCCAGAAAAATATACAGGGTCGCTGTGAAAGCGACAGCGGGGTCAGCAGCAAAGGTCTGTGCTGCTAATTCCAAAAATACAGCAATTACCAGTGTTAAACTGAGCCAGGTAAAAGCAAGAAATAACTTGTGGCCGCGGGCACCGATCCATTGACGGACAACTTCGCCGATCGACATACCTTTATGACGAATAGACGCAACCAAAGCACCCATGTCGTGTACACCACCAAAAAAAATACAACCGATAATAATCCAAAGTAATGTTGGCAGCCAGCCAAGTGCTGCCGCTGCCGCAATGGGACCTACAACAGGTCCGGCACCAGCAATCGAGGCAAAATGATGCCCCATCAAAACCGCCGGATGAGCAGGGCAATAATCAATATCGTCCTGTAATTCAGTAGCCGGAGTTTTACGATTTGGGTCTAAATCGTAAAAACGGCTTTGAAAGCCGCCATAAAATTTGTAAGCGACAGCAAAACAAAGAATCGTAATTACAAAAATGGTCAGTAACATAAAATATCCCCTTCGCGAACTTATTGCAGAATTACTCTGCCGCAGCGCCGTTGCTGCGCTAAATAGATCAAATCATCAAAACGCTTTTCCGCATCCCCCTCCTTATACTGCAATATTTCCAACCAGCCGCGTATACCAAGCCAAAAAACTTTTTTTGTCAATCTGGTCTCATGGCAGTCCAACAGCAGAAACCTGTGCGTCATAACGTCTTCCCTGCTCTGCCAATGTTCCCGCAGCCAATTTACTGATCTATCGCCTTCATGACGGATTACTATATAATCATCCGCATAATAGCGGGCAATTTCACCTGCCAGACAATCCTTGACAAATGCAGTCTGACGATACCATCCCTGCATCCCGCCAGCTGACCAGGGCACAAAGCCATAACCTTTTAAAAAATCTTCCCACTCTTTCATACAGCGCTCCTGTCTACAAGTTTGCTTTACGCCAGGCGTTCAACGCGCCACAGAAATCTTCCCACAACTGGGGCAGCATTTCTACCGCCGCCTCTGCTTTAGCGCGTTCCCATCCGGCAAACAGCCCTGCCTCATAGCGCAGCTGCACATTACCAGCATCCTCGAGAAAACACTGCACTAACTTAGCGTTGATAAAATCATCATGTAAAAAGCCCAGCATATCCTGCAGTCTTTTCAACCGCCGCAGCAGATTACTGTCGCGCGTTACTTCCGGCAAAGTCTGCAGCGCATAACGAAAACGTTTGATCTTAATCCTGATCTGGTGCAGTTCCAGCATATTATGAAAATCCGGATATTTTCTATCAATAGTTTCCAGTTTTTCACTCCACTCATTCAAACGTCTGCTGATAAATTTCCTGATTTTTTTATCAGCCAGATTTGAAGCCAGTGGCCTCTCATGCAACCAAATACTGAACTGCGCCAGCGTTTTGGTCATGATGCTAAGGTCCGCCTTCTGCAGACATGCTGCAGTTTCCTCCACACGCAGCTTCTGCAGGAGCTCTTCCACCTGAGTTGGTACTGTCAGCTTACCGCCTGAAGCAGCTGCCTGCAACTTTATTTTTTCACAGGTCATTAAAGCCACATCCAGCTCACGCAGCCGTGACAGTATTTCACCCTGCTGCCGCAGGGTATTTTGCCAGGCAACTGTACTGTTTTTTTGCAGCACCGGTTTAAAAAAACTCAAAGTCGAACGCAGCCGGCGCAATTTTACCCTCAGCTGTCTGACAAAAACCTTTTCTTCCGGCTGCTGCAGAAATTGCTGCCAGGCTTTACTGACCACATAAATCTGCCAAGGAAGATGGCAAACGGCCATCGCCTGCAGACTGCCATTTTTATAGGCAGGCAGCTTCCTAAAATCATAGGTTCCGTTCTCCTGGGCCAAACGCTGCTTCAGATCCGGTTCGGCTATAATCAGCGACATCCGGCAGCAAAGTTTTTCGACAACCGTACTCAGCTTCGTTAGCTCCTTACTGGTATAAACAACAGTCATCTCGCGAAGAGGAAGCAGCTTCGCCGCCATGATTACGATGCCTTCTTTCGCAATAAGCCTTAATTCACTGTTTTTTACCGGCGGCTGCAACTCCGTTTCGCGGCATCTCAATACTGCCTCTTCCCCGTCGATCTCAAACCGCCGTTCACATTCTTCAGTTCTGCAGGCTTTCCAGCCGGTAATGATACGCAGGCGTTCAGCCAAATCGACTTCGCTCACACCTGATACATCTTGCAGGCATAACATTTTCTTCACTGCTCCCCCTCCTTTCTTCTGGTCTGTTTTACTTGTCAGTCTTTTATTTGCACCTGCGCCGGTAAGGGGTCCCCTGCCAAACCTGCCAAAATATTCGCAGCTGCCAGCTTCGCCATGGCATCACGTGTTTCCACCGTTGATGCGGCAATGTGCGGGGTTACCGTAATATTGGAGAGTGTCAGCAGCGGATGATCACCGGGCAATGGTTCCGGTTCAACCACATCAATCGCCGCATAAGCGATCTGCCCGCTTCGCAGAGCTTCATAAAGTGCCTGCGTCTCGACGACTCTGCCGCGGGAAATATTGATAAAACGCGCCGTTGGTTTCATTTTAGCAAAAGCTTCTTCATTGAACATTCCAGCCGTTGCCGGTGTTAAATTAACTGTTACCAAAACAAAATCCGCCGTTTGCAGCAAATCGTCAAATCCAGCATAACTGATGCCCAGCGCTGCTTCATCAGCACGCCGGTGCCTGTTATGATAAATAACCTTCATTTTACTGGCCTGGGCCCTGGGCACTACGGCACTGCCAATGTCACCCAACCCGACAATTCCCAGAGTTTTTCCAGCCAGATCAACGCCGAAGCCAAGGCCCTTCCGTTCGCCCCATTTGCCGCTTTCAACGTGCCGCCAGCCACGGGCAATACTTCTGGCACTATCTAAAATCAGCCCGTACGCAAGATCGGCAACAGCATCCACCAGTACGCCCGGCGTATTACCTACTGCAATTCCGTGTGCGCTGCAGGCAGCGATATCAATATTATCATATCCAACCGATGCCTGAGCAATTACCTTCAGCTTCGGTGCTTTGGCCAGGAAAGCTTCATCAACCTTAATATTGCCAATAGAATAAAGTCCTTCAGCTTCTGCAAGCCAGCTGTCAAATTGTTCCTGCGGCACTTTGCCGCCCTGCTGCCATGACAGCAGTCTAGTCTGTTCATTCAATATATCATAGGCCACCTGCCGCAGTTTACCGCTGGCAGCCACAGTCATTTTTTTCAGATCGGTCATTACTGTCACCTCTCTTTAAAAATTAATGTTTGGGAATAATTTCCAGCCAATAATTATCAGGATCAGCAATAAAATAAATACCCATCGCTGGATTTTCATACACGATACAGCCCATTTCCTGATGTTTTTTATGGGCAACAGAATAGTCTTCAGCTTCAAATGCAAGATGGAACTCATTCTCGCCCAAATTATACGGTTCCTTACGGTCACGCAGCCAGGTCAATTCCAACTGATGCGGAGTCTGTCCGTCGCCTAAATAAACCAAAATAAAACTGCCGTCACCTGCTACTTTACGGCGGACCTCTTTTAATCCCAAAGCGTCCTCATAAAATTTCAGGCTTTTTTCCAAGTTAAGCACATTAAAATTGTTGTGTAAAAATTTAAATACCATTTTTTACCCTCCTTTAATATTGTACTGTTTCAATTATTCAAAAAAATCTGCTTAAAAAGCAACAGCGCCATCGCAAACGATGCGACGATTTTACCAAGCATGGCAACAAACTGTGTCTGTGCTGCCTTCCAGGCCAGCGCGAACGCATTCTCCTTATTCCTGGTACGCATAAACTCGTAACCGAAGGCAACGATATACGAACCAACTGCGCCGCCCAAAACAGAGCCCAGCACCGGGAAAAAGCCTGTACCGATGACAGCGCCTATAAAAGTACCGACAGCAATCAGAAATACCGCACCCCACGATACTTTATGCCGCCGAATTCCAAAAAACGATACGATAAATTCCCAGATCTCACCAAAAGCATAAACCAGCACCAGCGCCGATAAAAGACGTCCATCAAAGTATCTGGCTTCATCAAAAAAAGCATAACCTATGCCTGCAGCTAACATAATTGTATTGCCCGGCAGGTCGAGCAGCGTCAGCAACGGACCTACAACCACGATCAAGGCTCCGAATGCCCACTCTACTAAAAATTCCACACAAAGTCCTCCTTAACGAAGATTAAAATATATTATAACATATTTATGATAAATAGTTAGATAATTGTATGACTCTTATGTGAATTATTGTTTTTTGTTTACGCAAATGTTACAATATCTACAAATATCTTTTAGAGGAGTAACTACAATGGATCTGGACGCTCTTTTTATTCTTCTGCAGCCCTGGCTCAGACCTTTTCTGGCGTTTGTTTTTTTTACATTTTTACGTTATTTTTACAGAGCCGTATTACTGCGTGTACTGCATCGTTTTAACAGCAAAACATCCTTTGAATACGGAGAAGACCTGCTGAACGCTTTTGAAAAGCCAGTGCATTTTTTCCTATTTATTTTTGCTATTTATGCAGCGCTTAATTGCTCGCCTTTGACCTTTATAGCTGACCATCCTTCTATCGATCAGCTTCTGCGCAGCTTTTTCATCATCTGTTTCATCTGGGGCCTTTACAACCTCAGCGACACTACGCATGGTATCGCCATGAAGGTACTCCTTAAAGCAGGCGTTGAATTTGATCTGGCGCTATCCAATGTGGTTTCCACAACCTTACGCATCCTGCTTATCATTTTGGGTTTTGTCATGATCGCCAAAGAATGGAATTACGATATTACCGGGTTTATCGCCAGTTTGAGTATTGGCTCACTGGCTGTCGCCCTAGCCGCTAAAGATTCTCTGGCCAACGTATTCGGCAGTCTGGTCATCATCATTGACAAACCTTTTGTGATCGGCGACTGGATCTCGGCTAACGGCATCGAAGGCACTGTAGAAAAAATCACTTTCCGCAGCACTTGTCTGCGTACTTTTCCACAGGAACTTGTCTATATCCCCAACTCCCTGCTCTCCAACACGGCCATCACCAATTTCAGTAAACGTGAAAAAAGACGGCTTGATTTTGTGTTGGGATTGACCTACGACACGACCTATCAGCAAATGGAAAAATTTGTCGGCCGCCTGCGCGAATATCTCATGCATCATGATGGTGTTTATGACGACGGCATCACCGTCAATTTTCAGGATTTCGGTGGCAGCAGCCTGGACATCAGAATAATCTGCTATACTAAGGCCAGCGCTTACGCCAGTTTTATGGATGTCCGCCAGCAAATCAACATCGATATTATGAAAATGTTAGAAGAAGAAAATCTTGGCTGTGCATTCCCAAGTACCAGCGTTTATTTTGAAACACCGCTGGTCCAAAAGCAAGCAGCTCCACCAACAGATGCCCCTAAAACTGAAGTACAAGCCTGAAACATAAAAAACGCTCCTTTTTTAAGGAGCGTTTTTTTTATATTTTATTCCCATAGATCAACAATTGCGAATTTACCAACATCGACCAAGCCTTTATCGCTGAGCCTCAAACTGGGAATAACCGGTAACGCCAGAAATGAAAGGCAATTAAAAGCATTCACATTTTCCGGCACTCCCAGTTCAGCAGTCCAAAAGTTCAGCTGCTGCAGCTTATGCTGCACAAATTCAGTATTCTGATCACTCATCAGACCGGCAAGAGGCAGAGGCAGCATAGCTTTTACTTCTCCATCTGCCACCACTGCCAGGCCACCGCCTGCTTCCTGCAAAGCAACTGCAGCCGTCAGCATGTCCTGATCGTCAACCCCGACCACAATCAGATTATGCGAATCATGCGCTACAGTCGAAGCCAAAGCACCGCGCTGCAAACCAAAGCCCCGTACCAGGCCTACACCTGTATTCCCATTACTACCATGTCTTTCCCAAACTGCCAGTTTTAGAATATCACGCTCAGTATCACTCACAACGAAACCAGCTTCTGCTTTAGGCTGCACATATTCTGTTTCAGTCAAAATCTGCTCTGGAACAATGCGGATAACACGGGCCTTTCTGCCATTCATTACCGGCAAGCGCAGCTGCTGTTCACGCACATCTTCCAAGTGCATGGTATTCTCAGGAGCTTTTAGCAGCGGCGGTGACTGCCAGAGCAGTTTTTGTTTATTTACAATAACGACACCGTTTTTTAGGACCAGCTGTGGCTGAAAATTTACCAGATTATTAAAAACACAGATATCCGCCTTATAACCGGGTGCTAATGCACCTCTGTCATACAGTCGAAACCTTTCTGCTGTATTCAAGGTCGCCATCTGTAATAACTGTTCAACAGGATAACCATGCGCTGTACCAATCTCAATCAAATAATTGATGCTGCCTTCACTCACAAGCTCATCTAAATGCCTGTCATCTGTTGCCAGACAGCAGCGGCGGCAATTAAGCGGCGTTACTGCCGGCAGTAAGGCTAACAAATTATGGGCCCCAGAAGCCTCTCTCAGCATCAGATAAGCACCTCGGCGCAGTTTCTCCATTGCTTCATCCGCCGTTGTTACTTCGTGGTCAGAACTGATCCCTGCGGCCAGATAAGCATTGAGAGCTTTACCGCTTACACCTGGAGCATGCCCGTCGCACAGGCTGCAGCCAGCCAACGCAAGTTTATCAAGCACTGCTGCCGCAGCATTGATCGTCCCCGGATAATTCATCATCTCACCCAATCCCAGCACTCTTGGATGACTGACAAGCGGCTCCAGCTTTGCAGCCGTAAGCACGGTCCCGCTGGTCTCCATTTCAGTAGCAGGCACACAAGAAGGCAACATAAAGAAAACATCTAAAGGTATTGCCTCTGTTTCTGTAAGCATCAATTCAATCCCTGCTGTTCCAAGGACATTAGCAATTTCATGAGGATCGGCAAAAATCGTCGTTACTCCATTCAAAAGTAAAATTTTTGCCAGCTCACGCGGAGCAACCATTGTACTTTCAATATGCAGATGAGAGTCCATCAAACCGGGAGTCACATATTTACCGGTAACATCAATTTCTTTTTTACCGCTGTAGCTGCCGATACCGGCAATAGTTTCTCCAACTATAGCTACATCGCCAATTTCCCATTCACCTGTAAAACTATTGAAAATACAACCGCCTTTTAACACTATGTCAGCTGGGACTTCGCCTCTGGCAGCAGCCAAAACCTCTGTCAAATCTATATTCTTCATCACAATTCACAACCTTTACCAAAAGTTCTCTGCTTTTATTGTCAGCCATACACAGTAAAAACGCAAGCTTTATTTTATTTATTTCTTCACTCTCAGACCTGGTTTTGTATTTTACATTCCCACCTTTAAAAAGGTATAAAAATAACAGGCGCCACCGAAACTGGTGACGCCTGTTATCAAGGGGAAAGGGTATCTATATGAACGGTAGCTGACCGTTATTTTTTCAAAACGGTAACGTAATATTTACCATTTTCTACTTCTACGCCATGGGAATCATGTTCAAAAGCAGGGAATTGTCTGTCAAAGCCTTCTAAGGCTTTCAGATAACCAAGTGCAGGGCCGTCGGCAGGACCGGCATTTTCACCAGGCATAATCAGCGGAATTCCAGGCGGATAAGGAACAATACCTGTAGCTAAGGTACGCTCAGCAACACCGTCAAGATCTACTTTTTCAACATTATCAAGCACCAGTTGTTCATAAGCTGCTGCCGGGCTCATATCAGGATGCGGCAATACAGCGAAACCTTCGGACATAAATTCTGTCGTTTTGAGCTCTTTCATTGCTGCAAACATTTCCTCGCACAAGTCGCGCAGGCCCATACCTGCATAACGCTGCGGAGCTGCTTTAACAACATCAGGCAATACTTCTTCCAAAGCAGTGTTGTTGTCATAGTCTTCTTTAAATTTGATCAAGGTATCGATCAAAGTGCCCCATTTACCTTTAGTAATACCGATAGAGAACAGCATCAGAACAGTAAAGTCAGTTGTCTTCTCAGGAATGATGCCATTGGCAGTAAGATAAGCGGACAAAATGGAAGCAGGTACGCCCATTTTACCCAACCCGTCAGGACCGATGCCCGGAGTGGTGATAGATACTTTGATCGGGTCTAACATGCAGTATCCGTCTTCGATATCACCGAAGCCGTGCCATGCTTCATTAGGATGCAGGACCCAGCATTCCGGTTCGGTAGCCAGGTATTCGGGATTGGCCAGACGAAAAGCAATTTTCTTGCCTTCAGCGTCTTTAACAAAATCAGGCTGCCAGCAGTTAAAGAACCATTCGCCCTGATCGGCAAAGTCTGCATTCAGTTTTGCCATCAATTGACGGAAGGCTACTGCTTCATGGATCGATTCGTCAGTCAGCGCTTTACCGCCTTTACCATCCATCATTGCTGCTGTGATATCGTTAGAAGCAATAATCGGATAGTTCGGGGAGGTAGATGCCTGCATCATAAAGGATTCATTAAAACGGCTGTGATCGACATTCTTTTTACCTTCACGGATATGAATGAAGGAAGCCTGAGAAAGAGCAGCCAGTAATTTATGGGTGGATTGAGTTGCAAAAACCGTCATATCAGTTGGTTTGTGGTCGGCAGGATTGCCGTACATGGCAAAGCGGTCTTTATAAATAGGATTGAAGCGGGCATAGCCATACCATGCTTCGTCAAAATGCATGCGGTCAACGCTTTGTCCAAGTAATTCTTCAACACGACGGGCATTGTAACACAAACCATCATAGGTGGAGTTGGTAACGATTGCATGTACAGGAGTAGAATCTATATCTTTAGTAATCAAGGAGTTTTCAGAAATAGTTTTCTTGATTGCTTCAGCCTGCAAAGCTTGCGGCGGGATAGGACCGATAATACCGTAGAAGTTACGCAGCGGCATCATATAGTTAGGGATAGCGCCGCTCATGGTCATCGCCTGTTCTATGGATTTATGGCAGTTACGGTCACACAATGCAACCTGATTATGAGTTACGCAAGCCATAAAGATTACTCTGTTAGAGGTAGAAGAACCGTTGGTAACATGATAGGTACGATGAGCGCCGAATACTTTAGCGGCATATTTTTCACTGGCACCGATCGGTCCGGAATGATCAAGCAAAGAACCAAGCTCGCCGACAGAGATCGATAAATCGCTGCGGAACAGATTTTCGCCAAAGAAATCAAAATAAGCACGTCCTGCAGGTGCTTTCATAAAAGCAGTACCGCCGGTATGACCCGGAGTATGCCAGGAATATTCATGCACCTGGGAGAATTTAGCCAAAGCCTTAAACATCGGCGGCAGCAGATTTTTCAAATAAGTATCAATCGCTGCTTCGATACGGCCGGCAATAAAGTTAGCAGTATCTTCATACAACCAGATGAAGTCACTGGTTTCTTTCAATACTTCCAGAGGAATATCAGCAACGTCGGCACGATCTGCAAATAAAAATACAGGTACGTTTTCGGCACGGCTGCGTAGTTTGTTTAAAACATCTTTAGCAGCCTGATGTGTATTGTCTTCTGCCAGATCCCAGTCCAGAAGTATTGCTTGGATCATCGGGTCAGCGACAATCATCATTTCGGCATCGAATGCTGTTGTAGCGGTAAGCACTTCAATTTCATGTTCTCCTAAAACATTACTCAGTTTATCGAGAGCACTTTCATCCAGGGTATTATGATCGCAAAGGTCATGTACCAACAAAATTCTTTTGCCTTTTGTTTTGGAAATAATCATTTTTTTCACTCCTTAATTAATTTTTTAGTTATCTATGCTAACAGATTGAGTAGTAGTAGAACCTACCTTATCCGGAGCTTGTGTAGTAGTCGTTATGTTAGTACGATGTTTGAGTTCCATATTTTTATCGATACCGACAGAGTACCAGAACGTACCGACCAAGGTAAGGATCGTAATAGCCAGGGAAGTGTAACGAACCCATCTCGGCGAGAATCCGCCAGGAGTTTCGTGCAGCTCTTCCAGCTCATGTTTTCTGGTAACAGCGCCGGAGAAGAATACGATCGTAGCGATAACGAAGATCAGTGACCACCGTGTCTGGTTACCATTGGATGTTACAAGTGCAGCCATACTGTAGACAGCTGCTATCAAACCGATGATACATGATTTATTGTAATCTTTCGGTGATAACTTTCCGTAACCTAAAACCTTGATAGAAATACTGGAATAAATATAAGGCAGTAAAGTCAGGATAACGGCTATTGATGCGATCTTACCAAATTGCTGACTGGCAGAAGGCGACATGGTTGCCAAAACCTGTATTGTCATGATACCAGCAACAATAGCCAAGCCTGCAGAAGGCACGCCTTTAGAGTTGGTACGGGCAAAAACATTACCGAACAAACCGTCATCAGCAGCAGCTTTAGCACTTTGTCCAACCAGCAGCGTCCAGCCTGCCAGCGAACCCAGGCAGCCTAAAGCCGCACAGATAGCTACGCCGTTACCAGCGATTTCACCGAAGGCCAGTCTTGCGGCATCAGCAAAAGGTGCCGATGAATTTGCAAGTGCATGGTTCGGAATCATGCCCATAATAACAGAAGAACTTAAAACATAGCAGACAGCGGCTAAAATTACACCGCCAATAGTTGCAATTGGAACATTCTTTTTAGGATTTTTAACAACGCCGGCAGATACAGAAGCACTCTCGACGCCAATAAAAGCCCACAAAGTAAAGTTCAATGTCATACCAATAGCACTGACAGTGCTTTTACCCGTTACGTTCCATGCATCCATGTAGGTTTTGCCGTCAAACCAGAACCAGCCTAAGATTGCGGTACCGATAATAGGAATCAATGCCAGAGTAGTGGTTACTGATTGAATACGCCCGACCAGTTTAGGGCCGATCATATTAGCGTAAGCAAACAGCCAGATAACGCAGATCTGCGCCAGAGCAAAAGCAAATGGATTTTTTAAAGCCGGGAAAAAACTGATCAGATAACCGATACCTACAACTGCCAGACCAACGTTACCGATAACATTTGCCAGCCAGTAAATGAGGTTTGTCTGATACCCCATATAATCGCCGAAGGCTTGACGCGTATAAGCGTAAGGACCGCCGGCAGCAGGATCAATAGAAGATAACTTTGCAAATGTAAGTGCCAGAGCAATAGCACCTATACAGGTAACTATCCAGCCAAATACTGCAACGCCTCCTATTGCCGCCAAATTCGCAGGCAACATAAATACGCCGGAACCCATCATATTACCGGCAACCATCAATGTTGCAGCAACGACACCTATTTTATTACTGTTGTCGTCTTGATTCATAATAAAACCTCTCCTTTCGATTATTTGCCGTCAGCAGCGGATGGGAATCTTGGCTTTCGGCAAATCATACATAAAGCCAGCTTTGCAGCATTTTTCTTTATGCGGTTTCTTGCTTCGGATAAATCTTACACCCGTTACAAACAAAATATCCAAGCAAGAAATTTTCATTTACTTTTTAATATGTTTTTTTAAAAAAGTTAGAGTAAAACGCCAGAACTTCTATCGTAACAATCCCGCCTGCATGGGCTTGCCGCCAACATATAATTTTCTACGGAGAAATAATCTCCAAATCATTTTTACGTCTTACTGATCTGAGTTATTTTTTTACTTTGCTTAATTTACTAAAGTATTTTCCACACAAAAATAAACTGTGCGCTAATACAGCAGTAGCTTAAGCCTCAAGCAAACCTTGGCAGCTTTTTATATTGTAAATAAACCAATTGTTAAATATCCTCACAGCTAAAAAACAAAAAAGTCCCGCCTTTATAAGGCAGGGCTTTTTTGTTGACAGGAGGATTATAAAGGAAAACAATTCAGGCTGTCAGCCTTATATTTACTTAAACAGCATATACTTTTTTCCCCATAAAATATGTGGCTTCTACTTTAGCTGTACCAATATCTTCCGAGGCAATTTCCAATATATTCTTATCTACAATTATCAAATCTGCGTATTTTCCTAATTCTAAAGAACCACTTATATCATCAATAAAATTTGCATACGCTTGATTAATAGTAAAAGAATCGATCATATCTTTTAAATCGGCACGCTCTTCTGGCCACAAAGGTTTGTGGAATTTAGGATCATCGTAGTTAAAAATCCATGGATGATAATTATCAGGCGCAATCCTCGTAATGCCAATTTCTATACCAACAAACGGATTAGGTACTGCAGTAATAGGATAATCACTGGCATTTGCGACCTTGACCCCAGCTTTAAAGAAGCAATTAAGCGGGAAGGTTCGATCAGCTCTTTCCTGACCAATATAACTACCGTTAACGAAATAAGTTTCATCAATCTGAGCCCAGTAAGAGTTTGTCATTGCCACTGTATCCAATTCTTTAAAACGAACTACATCCTTCGGATCGACTAAAAAAATATGTGTAATACAATGTCTGGCATCACGAGGGCCATTTTCTTGACGTGCATATGCAATAGCATCCAGAGTTTGTTTCACAGCTGCATCTCCGGCACAATGCACATGTATTCCCATCCCCGCTTTGTCAATTGCCGCCACGACCTTGTTCATATTGTCCGTACTCCAAATCTGGTCACCACGCCAATCTGGAGCCCTACCTGCTTTTGCAGTATAAGGTTGCAGTAAATAAGCTGTTACACTTTCCAGTACTCCATCCATAAATAATTTAACTGCATTGATTTTGAACAAATCACCATTATTATCCTCGTCTCTAGCTGTTACCAATGCTGCAACCTGCCCGGAATCCTGATTAGGATCGGCCCAATAGGCACCTCTTAACCGCATTTGCAGCCTGCCTTCAGCCTCTAATTCTTTCAATGCCTTGATGGAATTTCCGCCTGCCATTAACCAGGGATCATAAGCACCAGTAAAACCATATTGATGAGCCATTTTCTGAAAACTTAAAATGCCCTCTTTATATTCAGCAACCGAAAAATCAGGTAAAGCATTCAGAATGAGATCCTGTGCTGTTTCACGGAAACAGCCACTAGGAGTTCCATCTGCAGCCCGTTCAATGCGTCCGTTCTTAGGATCAGGCGTAGCTTTGGTAATACCAGCTAATTCTATTGCTTTAGAGTTAGCCCATAGAGAATGCAGAGTTTCAGCCTGCACAACAATAGGAATTTCAGTTGAAGCTTTATCAAGAGCTTCTTTGTGCGGTCCTTCCCCCGGAAAACATGCTTCCAAATATCCTTGCCCACGCAACAGCTTGATTCCAGGTCTTGCCGCAATGAAATTACGGCAAGACTCTACATATTCAGCTTCAGTATTCATACCCGCTAAATTAATACCTACAACTGTTGCTGTCGCTTTTGTGTAATGTGTATGTCCCTCAAAAAATGATGGCAGAACCAATTTCCCTTGTAAATCCACGATTTCTGTTGTTTCCGTTATATACTCATTCACACCATTATTATCACCCACATATATTATTTTCCCATCTGCCACCGCCAATGCTTCGGCTATTGTTCTTGCACTGTCCGCCTTATAAATAACCCCGTTTTTTAAAACCAGATCAGCTTTCATAATTTACCACCTTTCTTTAACTTCTATTTTTACTAACTACCGTCTGACATCAACAGCTGCAATCTTCTAATCTACTCAGCTTCAATATCATCCGCCGACCAGTTATCAACATCATTACGATCAGTTGACTTTCTATATTTTGCCATACAGTTGCGTGTAATCAATTCTCCTGCGGCCAAAGTCAATACAATTCCAACAAGCACGAACATACTCTGTTTGAAATTGAAAGGAGTTCCAGGTACCCAGATAAACAAAAACATCGTTGCAAGGATAATAAACTCACCAATCCGAACCATTAAGACTGCAAACCAGGACGGTCCAGGAAAGATATATGGCCGAACCGTAGTTTTATCAGTGCGCCGCAATTTTAAAAAAGCTTCAAAATTTAACAGATAAGGAATTAATAGTAAAAAACTTGTGCAGGAAAAAATCGACCAGAACATTTCTTCTGCCGAACCAGACATAGAACTCGCAACTAGGGTCATCGCCGAAGCAACAAATCCGGCAATAACCAAACTACCAATTGGAGACCCATTTTTATGCGTTTTAGCAAAAATACGCGGAAGCTCCCCTGTTAAGGCTGTTTCAGCAGACACGCGACATACAGTAAGAATCCACATCATTCCCTGGCAGAATAGCACAGTAACAAAAACAGCACCAATACCATAAACTAATGCATTCATCACAAAGCTGTTACCAAAACCTATCCTGAAGCAATCTACGAGCCCTTGAATAATACTGATATCTCCTATGGGAATTATTGCTAGCATGGCCAGTACAGTCACTATATAAAGGCCTGAAACCAACAGACAATTCTTCAACGCTGCTCTTGGAACATCACGGCCAGGATTTTCCATTGCAGAACCAGCCGCTGACATAGACTCAAACCCTAAAAAATTATAAATCAATGCTGGTATAAAAACGATCGACTGACCAAAAGTCGGAACAAAACGATCCAATGTAATTGGATTAGCAAATTCAAAATCATTTCGCATTAAATATAAAATGGCAGCAATAACCAGCCCTATACCCAAACATAATTTTGCGATAGCACTGAAATTGATGATCTTCTGTGAATTATCCATCGGCCTGGTGGCAACAAATACCATCAACCAAATAACCGCAATATTGAAACAGGTCGCTATAGTATTGGATATTTCCAAATGAAAAACTTGACAAAAAACTGTAACGACAAGTGTTGCAACCGATGATATCCAAATAGCGTTGCAGGACCAGTAAATCCAACTAATCCGCGCTCCCCATAAATTTCCGAAAGCACGCTTAATCCATGCATAAAACCCTCCATTTTCAGGATAGGCGGAACCTAACTCCGCAACAGTTAGACTGCCGGGAAAGAAAAACAGTGCCCCAACAATAACGATCCAAGTCACTGCAGCAGCTCCCATTGTAGCAACCGAAGCAATAGTATCCACAAAAAAGATTGCACAGACCAGCCCTAAAAGCATATCCAACTGACTAAGCTTGCTACTCTCCTGTTCCGTTCTTACAGGCTTTTTATTCTCACTCATTTGTCTCCCTCCCTAAATGTTATTACCAGTCACACCGCTTTTAATAAAAGCTTTATCACCCCCGTTCTTTTTAAGCTAGTTATGCACTTCCAAACAACTGTAAGGCTCAGCTATCTGGCTGCCAGCTTACTTACGGTGTTACTTGTTACTGCTATTATCTAAAAAAAACATACTACTTCTCTATAAAAGTGGCAGAATCAGGAAAAATCAGCCTATTATCGGAAAAACACCGGATAACTTAAAAGTTATCCGGTGTTTTTTACAGCTTCGGTTTTATTCATCCAGTGCTAACAATGCCAACACTGAAAATACTGTCTCCGTATGCGTAATATTTAATTTACCATGATATTTATTGACGATACGTTTAATATTAGAAAGGCCGATTCCACAAAAATGTTTCTCTGTTTTCACTGTTGCATAACTATTTTCAACTAAATTAAGTAATCCATTATATGAATTATTTACTTGAATACAAAGAAATCCTTTTTGAACACGCGCATTAACATAAATAAACTTCTCTCCATCTTCTATTTCTAAACGCTTACATGCTTCCATTGCATTATCTAATAAATTGCCCAGCAAAATTAAAATATCAATATCTCGCACTGATAATTGCGGCGGTATTATCAAATCAAATTCCAATCTTATTCCAAAATCCTCTGCGCCCTGTAACTTATTGCTAAGGATCGCATCAATTACTGAATTACCACAGTGTACGACAGAATGAGCAGATTCCACATCCTGATAAATAGTCTTTACATATTCCTGCGCTCTTTCCGTTTGCCCCTGCGCCAGAATCGTATTTAAATACCGAAGATGGCTTTTCATATCATGTGAAATACTACGTATCTCCTTTTGCTGACTTTCCAATTCTTTATAATAAACGTCCTGCATTGAAAGCAATTGTTCTATAATCTGCTTTTGTTCCATTGTTTCACTGATCGACCTCGTTCGATCTGCCAAAAAATATAATGACAATCCTAATAAGAGCAATAGTCCGCTGATGATCAAAAAATTTTCCAGCATATATTCACGTGACTGTACCTGCATGGCCACATAAAATAATTTTAATATAATTAACAGCATGAATAAAGGAACACAAAACACATAAATACCATCAAAAAGTAAGTTCTTATCCTTTTCATAGTTACGAAGCTTATCAATCACAAATACACTGACAGTAAAAAGCAGATATAAAATCGCTTGTGACCAAAAAGCTGGTTCTAAATTCAAAGGATATTCAGAAATAGGATTACCACGCATCTGCCATAAAAATGTTGCTGCCAAAACAGTAAAAGCATAATTAAGTGCCACAAACATAAAGGACACTATCAATTTTACTTCCATTTGATTTCTAAAAAAGATCAGGGAAAATAATACTATAAGTGAATAACAGAACAGTGATACGAAATAAATAGAAAAACTGTTTCCAGCTGTAAATAAAACACAAAAAGCATATAAAAGCAAAGCCAGCCAATAGTATTTGGCTTTGACATCATTACGTTCTAAAAAGGTCGTAAATGCATGATGCAGCATGGCTGTTTCTGTAAAACATGCAAACCCTAATGTTAAAGCTTGATTAACTTCCATAGCCAGCCTCTATATATTGCATTAATAATTCGTAAACCTCTTTAGAACGATATTTGCTTACATAGATTTTTACTCCATTCTCCATTGTAATTACTCCCTTAAAAATATTTTTTACATAACGAAGGCTAACTACATAACTTTTATGCACCCGTACGAAATTAAATTTTTCAAGTTTTTCAGCAACTTCACTGATAGTGCCTCTAAAAGCATATCGTTGCTGCCAGCTTTGCAGATAAATTGTTTTCAAATCTGATTCAAAGTATAAAATATCTTCCAGCTTAACCTTACTGATACCCTGTTCATTACTAATACTAAAATAATGCTGATCAGCTTTTTCCTGTTTATTAAGTATTGTTCGAACTTCATTCAAAAAAACTTTTTTATCGATCGGTTTCAGTAAATACCTGTAAGCATTTACTGAATAACCTTCCAATGCAAACTCTATCGTAGATGTAACAATTAAAATCGGCACGGTAGTGTCAATTTTCCGTATTTGTTTAGCTGTCTCAATACCATTTATTGGCTCCATGTACATGTCCAAAACCAAAAGGTTGAAACGACGCCCTATCTCATACTCTCGAATCAACTCCGATCCAGTAAGATAAGGCATAATTTCCATACGATAATTTTCTTTTTTGAGTGCCCCCAGGCATTCCATAATTTCCTGCAAATCATTTTTGCAATCATCGCATAGCGCTAAATAAAACATATCTACCACCACCTTTTCTTACATACACAGTCATCAGAAGTTTTTTATCTGCATTTTCTTTTACATTATATATCATGCAATAAAAAGTTTTAACATCATAATTTTATTTAACTTATCAAAACTATTATACTATAATTTATTTTTTCTAGCTATTCACTATAAGAAAAAATCATAAATTATCAAAATTCACAGTAATATTTCCAAAGATTATATTCGAAACTGTTAACATGCATAGCAACACTTTTCCAATAATAGTTTTGCCAACAAAAAAACGCGCCTGCCGAATCGGCAAACGCGTGTGTTTACTGGTGTCCTGGAAGGGAATCGAACCCCCGACCTATCGCTTAGGAGGCGATCGCTCTATCCTACTGAGCTACCAAGACGTAAATGTTCTATTGTTTTCAGAACCCTTTTACTATAACACAAATAGAGAAAGCGTTCAATCACAAATTTTCTGTCATTCCCGGAGGCATACTCCATTCCACCAATACGTCCGTATTGAACCAAAGTCTTGTCAGGCAAATTTTAAAATTATCAAGGTTTTCCAACGGATCCAGTGTTTTAGTAACAAATTGCCGGACCGTATCGCCTTCCTGCACATCCAAAGTCAGCTTTTCATTTAAAAATTTTTCTACTTTGGCTTTTGCTTCAGCAACGCCTAAAACAATTTCTGCTTTTTTATTTTCGCTATCATATTCAACATAGCCATAATTGCCATGATAGTTCAAGGTTACAGCAAATTTGCTCATTCTTTTTCCTCCTCAAAACTTCTGCATACATTATAGCAACTCGCAGCAAATTCTACAATAAGCAGTATTACTTACGCGATTAAATTACTCTTTACTGTCTTTGCTGTACATGGGCCGCAGTCTTACTTCCATCGGAATTTTATCAGCAGCGGCCGCCAAAAGCGCTTCCTCATATAAGGAGCTCTGAGCGCTTACAGGCGTTGCTTTATTGGTGACACGTCTGTAGGTCCCGTTAGACTGCATCATATGCGCACCGACATTATCCCGCAGATACAAGTCAAGAATCTCTTTGATACGCTTAATATGCTCTTCGCTCTCGACCGGGAAAAACAGTTCCACACGATCATTGAGATTTCTGGGCATCCAATCGGCACTGGACAGATACAGCTGCTGTTCCCCGCCGTTAGCAAACCAGAAGATGCGGCTATGCTCCAGTTGCCTGCCTACAATACTGCGAACAGTGATGTTTTCGCTGATCCCTTCCACTCCGGCCCGCAATCCGCAAATACCGCGTACAATCAATTCTACCTGTACGCCTCCGATCGAAGCTTCATATAATTTTTGAATGACCTGCTGATCGATCAAAGAATTCATTTTTACAATGATGTGTCCCTTGTTGCCAGCTTTGACCTGCGCTATTTCATTATCAATAAGCTCATAAATTTTATCGCGCAGCCCTAAAGGCGCCATTACCAGTTTATTCCATAATGGCGGCTGCGAATAACCTGACAGCAGATTAAAAAATGCCGAGGCGTCGCTGCCGAACTGATCGTTAGCGGTTAAAAGTCCCATATCTGTATACAGCTTGGCTGTATTGTCGTTATAATTGCCAGTGCCAAGATGAACATAACGTTTAATGCCATCGGCTTCCTTACGTACGATCAGAATGATCTTAGCATGAGTTTTCAGCCCTACAAGTCCGTAAATAACATGGCATCCGGCTTGTTCCAGACGTCTGGCCCAGATAATATTATTTTCTTCATCAAACCGTGCCTTAAGCTCTACTAATACCGTGACCTGCTTTCCATTCTCAGCAGCACGCGCCAGTGCGGCTACGATAGGTGAATTACCGCTGACACGGTATAAAGTCTGCTTAATCGCCAGAACCTTGGGGTCTGAGGCGGCATCACTAACCAGCTTTACAACAGGATCAAAGCTTTCATAGGGATGGTGCAGTAAAATATCTTTTTTCCTGATAGCGCTAAATAAATCGCTGTCATCCGGCAATTCTAAAGGACGCTGCGGCACAAAAGGCTCATAGAGCCACGGCCACATACCAGACAGACTGGCAAATTTAAAGAAACAGGTCGCATCAAGCGGTCCGTTAATTTCAAAAATTTCCTGTTCTGATAAATCAAGATTGTCGCTGAGGAATTTTTTGATACGCAGATTAGCTGTTTTATTTAATTCCAAACGCACTGCTGCGCCACGTTTTCGTTTACGCAGAGATTTCTCTACTTCCTTCAGCAAATTATCTATATCGTCTTCATCAACGTCAAGATCAGAGTCACGCGTAAGTCTAAACGGCACTACATCCAAAATTTGGCAGCCGTTAAAAAGATCATGGCAATTTTCAATGATAATATCTTCCAAAAATACAAAGGTCCGCTTGCCTTCACCCTCTACCTCGACGATCCGCGGCAATACTGAAGGGACCTGTACCAAACCCATGCTTTGCTCTTCGTCCTGATTAATGATCTCTACCGCCAAATTCAGTGTCTTATTCGCCAAAAACGGAAACGGTCTGGAAGCATCAACAGCCATAGGCGTCAAAACCGGATAAACAACCTCACGGTAATATTCATCCAGCCAGCCGCGTCCTTTTTCACTGATCTTACTTACACGGCAGATCCTGATACCATTACTTTCCAGCTCTTTAAGGATCGACAGCATATATTTATACTGGAGCTTGACCTGTTCATGCGCAGAAGCGCTGATTTCATCCAATTGTTCCTTGACTGTAAGTCCGGAAGCATCGCGCTGATTGATTCCATCTTCCCACTTATCCCATAGTCCGGCCACACGCACCATAAAAAATTCATCCAGATTAGACGCGGTAATCGCAACAAACTTCAAGCGTTCCAGCAGCGGCGTCGTTTTGACTGCAGCTTCCTTCAGTACGCGCAGGTTAAATTTCAGCCAACTCAATTCACGGTTAAAAAAATATTCAGGTTTGTTCAAATCTATGCTTTTCATCTATTCACTCACCCGTTCTAAAATTGCTTTCAAGCCGTAAACTTCTTCAAAAAATGTCGCTTTACCAGCGAAAGTCCATTCTTCCAAAGTCAAATCGACCTTGCTTTTAGCTTCAATTAACATCGTCCCATCTTTAATGCTGACTTTGCAAAATTTGATTTTCTGCTGATAACTGCGGTCCATCGCATCAGCTAGACGCACTAAGGCAGCTATTTTCGCTACTAACGGCGTCAGTTCTTTTTCCATTTCCGGGTTGCCGGCCTTGTTTTCAAAGAGCTGATTGGCATGGTAATAGCTTGCCAGCGCCACGATTTTTTTATCATTATCACTGAACCCTAAAATGTCCGTTGACATAATAAGCTTATAGGTATAAAGCGAATGACTGCGCATCGAAATATATTTACCGATATCATGCAGCAGCGCCGTAGCCTGCACTAAAGTGCGGCAGTGCTCATCCATACCATGGCTTTTACTTAATTTATCAAACATTGCCAGCGCCAGCCGTTCTACCTGTTTGGCGTGCTTAACGTCATAATTATAATGTTCGCCGATATTATGGATCAGGCTTAATTGCTCTTTTTCAAGCTCGGCAGCATACTCTTTATCTGTCTTCGGTCCTATATGCAGCAGCTGAATACCATCGATAAAACGATCGGCGGTAATAATTATCTCTTTTGTCGGCACTAAAGCCAGCAGCTGTTCATATAAAAGAATCGTCGGCAGTACTAATTCTGCCACACTTTCCTTTATCTTGAATACCTTTATGATCTGCGGCAGATTTAGTTTGTGGACCTTATTAAAAAGTTCCATAAACTCCTCGGCTTTAATCCTTGTTACCTTAGCCTGAGTATCCAGTCCCAACATCTGTAAAAGCAGTTCGGTTTCCGTACCGGAAAGGATCAAATAGCGGATATTGGCATCCTTCAGAGCTTCACGCACAGGCCCCATCGTACTGGCCAGAAACTCTGTCAGCGCCAGATTGAACTGCATACCATTACGCTGATTACGGTTAAAACTTTCTTTAATCCTGATGATGCCTACATGAAAATTCTGCTGATATTTAATTTTTTCATCATCAACAAAAGTGATGCCCAACCCACCCGAAGAAATATCCATCAGCAGCATACCATAATCTTTGCCGTTAATGCCTTCACTGCGCAAAGTCTGCCTGATCGCCGTATACTTCGTATAAATTTCCTGTGGCATATCAACAACTTTTACTTTCAAACCAGTTTTGATATAAATCTGATCCAGCAAAAACACCTGGTTCAACGCTTCACGCACAGCGGTCGTTGCCTGCACACTGCATTCTTCCACACCATATTCGGACATCAGGCGTTTGTAGCCCTGCAGCAGTTCACAGATTTCGCTGACCATACTGAAAGGGATAATTTTATTTTTAAAAGTTTCTTCGCCCAATTTGACTCTGTGGTTGCATTGTTCGATTACTTTTACCTTATTCATATTGCGGTATTCAACTATTTGCATGCTGATCATCTCTGATCCGAGATGTATCGCGGCAAAGGTTGTATAGCTTTTCTTTTTCACAAACAAACCTCCTCCATTTTATATTAAATTCGACATCAGACCTCTAAATCCTTGCACAAACGTTACTTTTTACAATTCTTTACGTAAAATTTTACAAAATCACTTAAATTACGCAGGATTTTTTTAATCTGTGAGTAATATATAAAATATATCTTTTTAATCGAGGAACGTTTTCTATTTACTGGGAGTGAAAAATATGCAGCGTATCGCAATCATCGATATCGGTTCTAACTCAGCCCGTCTTGTAATCAGCCATATTTATAAAAATGGCGCTTACAACATGGTTTATAATCAAAAAGAAGCATTGCGGCTCAGTCAGAAGCTTGATAAAACCGGTCGTTTAACAGAAGAAGCTTTCGCTTCAACCTTGGAAACGATGAAAAGCTTCGCTTATATGTGCCGGCTTTATAATGCCGACAAAACCATTGCCGTGGCTACAGCCGCTATCCGCTCAGCTCCAAACGGCCCTGAACTGACGCGTCTTGTAGAAGCAGAAACAGGTATTACCCTGCATATCATTACAGGTAATACCGAGGCCTACATCAGTTATCTGGGCGTTATCAATACGTTGCCGGTTAAAGATGGTATTATCTTTGACCTGGGCGGCGGCAGTACCGAATTGATCCTCTTTAAAAACAGGCAGATCGTTGAGTCTGTTTCTCTGCCCTTCGGCGCAGTAAACACTACCGATATGTTCAATACACGCGGTACTATGTCACCTAATGTTTACAGCGATATGAGCTTTTTCCTGCTCAGCCGTCTTTCACAGCATCCCTGGCTCAAACAAAACAGACTGCCGCTTATAGGCGTCGGCGGTACGGCGCGTACCCTTGGCAAAATGCAGCAGAAGCGCAGTAAATACCCGTCTTCAAAAATCCATAACTACAAATTTTCAGCACAGGCTTTCCATGATATTTTCAGCCAGCTGCGCAGCACAACTTTAGAACAGCGCCGTAAAATAGCCGGCCTCAGCAGCGAACGTGCCGATATTATTTTAGCCGGTGCCGGTATCATTAATTGTTTACTGGAAACAACCGGTTGTAAACAAATGATCATTTCCGGCTGCGGTTTACGTGAAGGATTATTTTTCGATTACTATTCCAAATCCGAAAATATGCCCCTGATCGCGCCCGATATCCTGGATCGCAGTACGCAGAATATTTTAACTCTCTATACCCCTGACACTACGCACAGCAAACATATCACCGAGCTTGCACTGACTATGTTTGACGCCTGGAAAGATTTACATAAGCTGGACAAGGATTATCGAAAGCTACTGAAAACAGCGGCTCTGCTGCATGATATCGGTATCACCATCAACTTCTACAGCCACGCCCGGCACAGTGCGTATATGATCCAAAACGCTCAGATTTTCGGGCTTTCACATCGTGAACAGCTGATAACTTCCGCTATCGCCGGCTGGCATAACGGCATCTCCAAAAATTATTTTCGGGATCGAAACTACAAAGAATTGTTAAACGAAAATCACTGGCAGGCTATCAATAAATTAGCTTTATTGCTGGCGCTGGCAGAAAGCCTTGATTATTCACAAACCAATCAGATACGCGGCATTCAGCCACGTATCGAAAAAAAACATGCTGTACTGACATTACATGCCGAAGGTATACCCAGCATCGAGATGCATCAGATCAAACAGCATATCCGTTGGTTTGCCAAAGTTTTCGGTGTCGAGCTCAGCGTGCAGCTGGGATAAAAAAATACCTGTTATTTAAACATAATCAACGTTTAGATAACAGGTATTTTTATTTTTTATTTTGCCGCAGCCTGCAGAATTCCGTAAACCATCAGCACACTGTTATAAAGATCTTCTTCCAGTATAAATTCATCGACCGTATGCACTTCACTCATACCAGTGCCTAAAATGACACAGGGCACACCATAAGCATTAATAAAGTTTGCATCACTGCCGCCGCCAGTCACCGTAACATCCGGTGTAAAACCGTTTGCCTTGCAGGACTCCAGTGCCAGCGTCACAACGTCAGAATCATGACTAAGGTCAAAAGGCTGATACTTATGAATGATCTCCACATCCACCTTACCGCCATTAGCAACAACACCTGCAGTGACAGTATTAACCAGATAATCACGCTGAGCAGCCAGTTTATCCAGATTACGGCTGCGAACGTCGCTTTGGATCTCTACTAGATCAGGAACAATATTAGTAGCTAACCCGCCATGGATAACGCCGATATTACAAGTCGTTTCTTCATCAATCCTGGCATATTTTTCAACACCGGCTAAAGCTTTAGCTGCAACCAGAATCGCATTGATGCCTTTTTCAGGAGCAAGTCCGCCGTGGGCAGTTTTACCGTGCACTTTAAAATGTACCCTGTCCTGTCCAGGAGCAGCCGTAACGATTTCTCCCGGATGGCCCTCACTATCCAGAGCATAGCCAACATCGGCATGCAGCAGGCTCTTGTCCATACAGCGCGATCCGTTAACACCGCCTTCTTCAGCAATCGTGAACAAAACCTGGATATCACCGTGTTCAGCCTTTGTTTCCTGCAGCATCCGCACTGCTTCCAGAATAGCCACTACACCGGATTTATCATCACTGCCTAAAATAGTAGTCCCATCTGACAGGATCTTACCATCTTTTTTAACGACCTTGATGCCTTCGCATGGTTCCACGCAATCCATATGCGCGGTCAGCAGCACACGTTTCGCTCCGACTTTGTTCCCCGGCAACCATCCCCATAAATTGCCGCATTCGCCGCCTAATTCTTTACCTGCATCATCTTCCTGTGTCACAAAACCCAGATCTTTCAGCTTCTGCTGCAGAAGTTCAAAAACCTGCCTTTCTTTCAGAGTATGACAGGGAACAGAAACCAATTCCACAAATTCATCAAAAATTCTTTCTTTGTTTGCTTCTGCCATTGTCAACACTACCTTTCAAAATTATAAATTACAGCCAGCCGGTATGTTCCAAAAGAATCTTCGTCCCAATAATGATAAGGACACAGCCGCCCACTAACGTAGCTCTGCTGCCGATCCTCTCTCCTAACCTGAAGCCAGCCAAACCACCTACCATAGAAAAAATAAAAGTTACCAGACCGATCAGCCCGGCCGCAGTCCAGATATCCACATCTAAAAAAGCAAAACTCACACCAACCGCTAAAGCATCGATGCTGGTAGCTACAGCCAATGTCAGCATTTCCCTGATATTATAATGCTGCTTTAAATTACAGCTGTCAGCAGCATCGGCCTCACGCAGCATGTTGATTCCCAAATAGATCAAAAGAATGAAAGCTATCCAATGATCATAGGTTTCAATATAAGATCTGAACCTTATTGCGCAGAAAAACCCAACAACAGGCATCAGTGCCTGAAAAAATCCAAACCAGATGCCAAAACGCAAGGCTCCACTAAAACGCGAAGCCGGAGCTAAAGCCAAGCTACCGCAGATAGAAACTGCAAAAGCATCCATCGCCAGACCTACGGCTAAAAGCAATAACTCTAGTAAACCCAAATCTAACCCTCCACAACAAGTTTAGTCTAATTCACTGACAGCATCAGTCCCAAAAATATCTTCAATAAAATGCTTAGATTTTTCTTTAACTTCTGCATCCACATATCCCTGAACCTGCAATAAAGCATAAGTAATAGCCACAAAATCATCACTATAACCTAAAACAGGCGTCAAATCGGGAATAAAATCCAAGGGCGCAATCAAATAGCCGATAGCTCCCGTAATAAGTGCTTTCTGTTTCAACGGCACATCAGGTTTCTGTAAAACATACCACAGCTGCAGCACTTTATAAACTGCCCCTACACCAATTATTTTGGCATATTTCCGCAGTTTTTCCTTAAAACTGCGCTCGCTGTAATCCTGTTTATATTTCTGCAGTTCCTGTGTATTGATTTTAGAACTGTCAAAGCTTTTCTCATCCTGCTTTTTATCTGTCATCTTCTATCGCCTCAGCAAACGTCCTTACCATGATACTTGATTAAAAATCTTCTGTCTTTCCTGATCTTCAGAACACGAAATAAACTGGAAACCAGCATCACACCAACAGCTATAGCGCACGAATCGGTTATTGCCGTCAGCAGAATCGACATACCGCCATTATAATCATTATTGATTACGGCAAACATCCCTTTATAGATACCTAACCCAGGAACCAACGGAATAATACCGGGAATGACAAAAACAGTTGCCGGCTGTTTAAAAATCCGTGCTGAAAGCTCACTCAAAAGCGCCAAAGCAAGCGTCCCGAAAAAGTTAGCATAAAACGAACTGTAACCCATCTGATCACGCAGACTTATAAAAACCACCCAGCCAACAGCTCCAATCAAACCATCTGTCAGCAAGATTTTTTTAGGTGACTGAAATAATACCGCAAAAGCCATTGTTGCAATAAATGCAAAAATAAAGGAAGTGATTATTTCCATAAATCCCACCCCCACAATACCCAGGCACGCAGCGCGAAGGCGATACCAATAGCAATAGATGCAGCAAAGAGCAGAGCCTCTGCTATCCTCGCATTGCCGGAAAGCAAATCTCCTGCCATATAATCACGCAGCCCATTAGTAAAAGCCACACCAGGTACAAACGGCATCAAAGCACCAACAATGATTTTTTCCATCGTGCATTGCACGCTTACAGCACAGCAAATGAGCGCTACGACACCAATTGCCACACCAGCCAGCGCATTCTCCCAAAACGCACTTGGGCGATAGCCTGCAATCTGTTTCAAAACCAGCATGGCAATAGCGCCAGTTATAAAAGCAGCAATAAAATCATGGCTGTTGCCGCCCAGCATCGCCGAAAAAGAAGCTGATGCTATAGCAGAAGCCAGACAAACCTTCCATTTGCCATAAGGCACCTGTGCTTTCAGTTTTTCTTCCAGCCAGGCCATCGTTCCACGATAGCTCATTGGCCAGCGCTCAAATTTATAAGACATATCATTCATTTCACTGATCATGCCTAAATTGGTGGTACGATAACGAATTCGGCTGACACAGTTAAAACTGTCAACCTGTTCGTTACCCAAAATTATTACCGTCGGGGTTACAAAAATATCAACTTCATAGCCATTAGCAATACAAAAGCGGTTAATAGTATCCTCTACACGATACGTTTCCGCACCGCTTTTGAGTAAAATTTTACCTACCATCAATGCTACTTTTAAGGTTTCGTCACGCGTCATTTTATTTTCATGCGCTTGTTCCATAATCATTCCCCGTTAGTAAACAGCTGTGCAACTGCAGCCTTAAAACGATTGGCGCCTCCCATGGATGGATGCGGAACGCAAGCTACGCATTCAACTCCATAACGCTGCAGTGTCCCTGCTGATTTTTGACCAATAGCAACTATTTTTAAAGTTGGCACTAAAGCCAACAGCATTTTTGCATATTCTATACCCGCATCCAGCTCCTCATTCGTAGGAGTTCGATTAGTAAGCAGATCATCTTTTTTATGCGGATGAAAGGGAAAAATATTCCATAAAATGGTATCAAAAGCTGACAATTCATGTCTTGCCAAAGTATTCCACATTACTGTCGCCGTAGGCTCATTAAAACCGCTTTGTTTTTGTGTACTTTTAAGCAGTTCACTTTCAGGGTTACTGGTTCTGCGGTAATCCCACTCACCTAAAACTGCCTCAGGCTTTATATCAGGATGCAGGCCCAGTAAAATCCGTTCGGAAGTCATCGCCATTCCCGAGAAATGTCCGCCCTGATAACCAAGACCTTCCGCAATAAATAAATAATGCGCCTTTTGACGCAGCTGCAAATATCTGGTCAAATTAGCCGCACGGATAACAGGAGCATCACTGCTTATATCACATTTGGGGTCGTAATCACGCCAAGGATTGAAAACCAAAGGGCTTTGATATTCTTTTAATGCCTGCATGAAATTCTCAATTTTCACATTATCCCTCCGACGTTTATTATATCACAAAAAAATGTTAAGCATAGTGCTGCAGAACGCAGATTTTTTGCAAAATACATTATTGTAAATAAATAAATAGAAAAACGCCCGCAGCAAAAGCGGGCGTTCCTTGCTAAAATCAGAACAGCAGAATGACCATGCCTGCCAGCAAGGCCAGAGTAATACCCAAAGCATTACGTTTGCAAACTTCCATCGGATCGACACCGGCAATACCGGCGCAGATAATGGTCGCACCTGCAATCGGAGACATTGTCCGTCCCAAGGTTCCACCCAAGGCAGCCATGGAACCCATATCAATAGCCTGCAATCCAAACTGTGCCGCATGCGGAGTAACAGCTTCGTTAAAAGCTACAGTTGCAGCATCGCCGGAACCGGAGATCATTGCCAGAATAAACGGGCCAAAGGTTGCAGCGATCTTAACGATTCCGGTAGATTCAAGCATCCAGTTGATCAGGGCTTTGACCAGCCCCAGAGACTGCATTCCGGAAACGAAAACGCCAACAGAAATGATGATACCAATAATATTGGCATAAGCATCCCCCATGCCATCAAAGAAAGATTTCGTCAGCTTAGTAGGGTTACTGCGAGTCACAGCCAAGCTCAGCAAAGCGCCGATCAACATAGCCTGAGGTACACCCATTTTCAGAATCGGTGCCATGCCTGTAGAACCAACCAGTAAAATAATTACCGGCAGCAGCGGCATCAGAGCATACAGCGGATTAATCTTTAAATCCTCAGCCACCGCATCGTTACCGCCTTCCGGCAGATAACCTTTATTTTCTTTCAGGAAAATAGCAAGGATAGTCAATGTGGTTGCAGCGATAATAACACCAACGATATCAGCCATCATATGGTGAGTAATAACTTCGGTGATTTCAACATTAGACAATTTGGCAATAACGCCGTTATGTACCAGGCCGGGATTCAGCATACTCCCATAAGTACCTGATTTTACGGCAGCTGCCGCCATCGCCGGGTGGATACCGGCAGACATCAGAATAGGAATAAAAATAACACCGACAGCAGCACTGCAGCCTGCCGCGCTTGGAATTGCTATATTAATGATAAAAGTCGCAATAGTAGCACCAGGTATGAGCATAAAGCCCATTTTTTTCAACACTTTACCAATAGCGACAACCAAATGTTTATCACAGCCGGTATATTTCATAACCATAGCAAAACCCATGCAGGAACATACGGAAGTAATAAGTCCGGCATTTGTCATACTTTTAGCAAATGCATCCAATGCTGCCATAGGTTTACCAGCAATAACAGCCATTAAAATACCTGCAGCAATCAGCACCATTCTTGATTCATGTCTTTTCAACAGCAGATAAATGACGCCGATAACAATAATTGCACCAATAATTACCATCATAAATAACCCCTCCCAAAAAATTAATACAAGGTATTATAGCATTGCTGCAATGTAAAATTCCAGTATTTATGTATATGTATACAAAATACATTCACTATGTGCTGAATATTTTTATTGATTTTTAAGCTGACGTTCGGAATATTCATGAATTATATAATTTGTCAGCGCATCTTCATATTCTGTAGCCGGCGAAGGATTATCCATCTGATCTTCAAAAGACAGGTCAGCAGAATAATAGAATGCCTTTCCGCCAAAATATCCTAAAGCAAACGGCGTTTCGACACTTTCCAGCAAATTACGTCCCATAAAATCTTCCGGAGCCTTAAGACCAGCCAGATATAGTAAGGTCGGAGCCAAATCGATCTGAGAAGCATAATCTTTCGTCATTAAATTATTCAAAGGCTGTAAATTTTTAGATACGAAAAGCAACGGGATAGGGGCAATACTTTTCCTGTCATTCTCATTAGTTACGATTTTTGTATATTCTCCACCTGAATGAGGATTATGATCAGCTGTAATTATAAAGAGAGTCCTGTCATCCATCAAACCTTTGGCTTCAGCTTCCTCAAAAAAGTTTTTCAGTGTCTGATCGACCCAATACATGCCTCGAATCGTCACCAGCTCGTGATCGCGTACTGCCGGTGGCATATTCTCCCAGCTGATACCATAGTAAGGATATGGCTGATGCATATCCAGCGTTTTGGTTACCAGCAGCATTTTATCTTTACGTCCGGCTTCTAAAAGCCGCAGCGTTTCCTTATACAACACATCATTATGATAACCCCAGCCGCTGGCGCCGCTGTATCCCAGATCCTGCAGGTATTCTTTGGCATAATACTCCTGCATGCCAAACTGCTGCGGATATTCGCGCACTTCATTACTATAATACTGACTGGACGCATTCATAAAAATACCGCGCCAGCCTGCTTCCTGTACAGATCTGAACAGAGACCCCTGCTTTGCACCGTTGATCTCTTCATCAAAAATCAGATGTGAACGAAAAGTCGCATTCAAGCCTTGCGTTGTCGGGATCGCTGAAGAATAGTAATTATCCAGACGAGGATATTTTGCCAGCAAGCTGTCTAAAAACGGTGTCGTTTCCTGCGGAATATTTTTATTATAAAAACCTATATAATCACGATGTACTGATTCCAAAACCAGCAATACAATTTTATCATATTGTGCTTCCAACGGCTGCAGCACCTGCTGCGTCCTTAAAATCCCCAGTTCTTTCAGCACGCGTTCGTCTTTTGCTGTCAGAGGGCGCTGCTCAATATGTTTACGTCTGGCGATCTTATCCGTATCAAACAACATTTTGCTGGCAAAATTAATATTGACAGGCGTCGTCAATAAATTACGATAATCACTGCGGATCATTTCACTGGTTTCGTCGCCCCAAACACAAACATATTCCGTCAAAATATATTTATTGACCTGCACCATTGACCAATATGAAAGATTCAAGCCCAGAAAAAATACGGATACGCACAACAGCGACCAGGCAAAATTAGGTTTACGTTTTTGAGGCTTCGTCACCCGGAACAACAATAAAACAGCAGCAACAGCAAAACCTATCCCTGCAAGCTGTATCGCCGTCATACCTGATAAAACACCCTGAACAGCATAAATATTTAAATTTTTGAACAAAACACTTTCGACATGCATCGAAGTCTGCCAAAAATAAAACGCATCAAAAATCATTGTCAGCGCAGTTATAAAATACACAGCAAAATAAACTGACTTCATTAGCATAGAAGGCCATTTATGGTAACACATTGCCGCCAAAAGTACTAAAACAATATTATTGTTTAAACCTGTAAGGACAGCTAATACCGTTAAAAACCCTTTATCAAGGCTCAGCTGATTGACCATAAAGCCAGCAATCAGCAAATACAGCACACCGATAACAACCACCGGGAAATAACGTTTCGTACGGTCAGCAAGACGATTTCTCCTGAAATACAATAAGCCCGCTACACCAGCTAAAAGCAGGTCCCGCAGGCAATTATTAACGACCGTCATCCACCATTCGTCTTCAGGAAACGGTACTATTTCAATATAAAATTGACGCGCAAAAAATGCTTCAGCCGCAAAAAGCAGCAAAAGAATTACCAAGATAATACTGCGCCTATACATATTTTCACATCCGCTTACTTATGCTAAAAAGTTGATGGGAACAGGATGCAGCTCTATCTGCAGCGGTGCTGAAGTAATAGCATCCCCATCAAGCTCAGCAGCGAAATCTTCCACATTACAACGAATCTCTATTTTCTGCGCATGCCTGATGATGATACTTTTATCAAGCTGCAGCGCTTCCATCGCAATGACTGCTGCATAGCGCATAAAGTCAGCCCTGGTATCACCGGTAAAAATAGCTACATGCAGCTGCGGCACACATAACGAAGCCCCATTGAACAAGCTGTAACGGCCTGCATAATAACGGCTTTTGCCAACGATTACAGAGGAAGCCTCATACCATTCTTCCTCATCATCTAACCGCACCTGAAACTTATAGCGCCAGTTACTATAGACAAATTCTTTCCGCATCATCTCTGTTCCCTGCCAAACATAAGCCAGCTTTGACAGCAATTTCTTCTCCAGTTCAGATACGTTATCGACTACCAGCGAATCGAACCCGATCCCTGCTACCGTTAAAAAAATATGACCGTTGGCCTTACCCAGCTGCACAGGCGAAACAATTCCTTTGCTAACGCGTTTGACCCATTTTGCTGGATCATTGCTCATTAAAAGTTCTTTTGCTACCAAATTAACTGTCCCGGCAGGAAAAACACTGACATACGGCATATGTTCATGTTTGGCAAAAACATCGATTATTGCACGCAAAGTACCATCACCGCCTGCAACAATTATCCAGTCATATTTTTCCTGACAAATACGAGCTGCCAGACCTTCAACCTGCTCGAAAGACTTAATTTCAACAATTTCCAATCTTTTCGGATCAATGACCTGTTTCAATCTTTTTTTTACTTCATTTACTCTTGCCAGCATACTTGCAAACAACTGCTTGCCCGAGTTCCGATTATAAACGATCATTACTTTTTGAAAAGCTGCAATGTCGACACGATTCGGCATATCTTAATCTCCTATTTCATCAATCCAGCAAATACAACTGGCCTTACTTCATCAATATAGCACAATCTACCCGATATTACCGGCAGATACGCGCTGTCAAAAAATCCACTTTTTACGGGCTATATAATTCCAAATGACTACAATGCAGCTGGCCAATACTTTGGCAAACATCGGCTGCAATAACATCATTCCTACAAAAATATACATTAAAACCAAATTAAAAGCAAGCCCCATAATACTAACGGCAAAAACTAAAGACAGTTCTTTACCTTTTTCGTATCTGGCACCGCTGGTAAAAACCAAAATATTACCCAGGAAATAATGATACAGCGTTGCCAGACAGAACGCTGCAGCCGTCGCCAGCATATACTCCATACCTATCCCCTGGTTAAAGCCGTAAAAAAACGCCCACTCTACCAGCGCCGCCGTACCGCCGACAAACAAATATAAAATTATCTTGATCCATTCTTTGTCTGTATAATCAACACCGAACAACGTTTTTTTAGACATGTAAAACTCCATTAACTTTTGCTATGATTTTCTACGGCTTCCTGAATCAGTGTATCCCATGCATTCCATATTTTTTCTGGCGCAAACGCTTTCATACTTTCTCTTGCATTTTCTCCCATCTGTTTTCTCAGTTTGTCATCAAACATCAAACATTTTAATTTAGCGGCAAAATCTTCTATCCCGTCATCACATAAAAAACCGTTATAACCATCTTTTACAATCTCACTTATTGATGTACAACTTTTATACCCAACTACAGGTAGACCTACACCCATAGCTTCGGTCATTGCTAATGAAAATCCTTCAAAGGAACTTGGAAACGCAAAAATTTTAGATCGTTTTAAATTTTTGCATATATCATTGGACGTGCCACAAAATATGACTTTATCTTCTAAATTATATTTTTTTATTAAATTCAAACAATATGAATAATATTTTTTATCATAATCCGTTTCCCCATAAATTTTCACCTTCCATGTCGGATAACAATTTTTTACTATGTTAAAAGCTTCTATTAACAAATGCTGTCTTTTTTGTTGCGAATCAATTCTCGCAACTGTAATTATAACGTTCTCCCTCGAGTCTTCTGAGGGGGGGGCAAATATGTTGTGGTACAACATTCGGAATATACTCAATTCTTTTACAAGTCAAATATTTTTTTACACGTTCAATATCATTTGGCAATAGCACTTGTACACAGCAGCATTTCTCTAAAGCATTTTTAGTATTTGGAGTTATGCCTTTAAGAATTGTATCTGGATCAAAATGAAACATCGTGATAATGGGACATGTTACTCCTAGATAATTTATAAGTATCCTTGTCGCTTCAACATTAAATGCAATGATTATATCAGGTTCTTCTTTTTCTACGACTAGCTTTAATCTTTTCCCTCGAAGAAGATCACGATTCCTTTCATCAAACATGTGTCTTTTTTCACGATTAATATATAATGCTCTTTGTATTTTATACTTTATACCATCATACTTTTTCATATCAACAGAAATATTAATGAAATTTACTTTCTTGGAAATTTCAAAAAAAGGATTCCCGTCTTTATTATCCATGGCTACAGCAATAACTTCATAACCTCTAGCAGACAAATTATTTCCCATATCAAAAAAAACTTTTTCTGTACCACCTTTAGATTCAATAACTCTCCATAAGTTAAGCAACAGTATTTTCAAAGTCTTATCTCCTTTTGCTTGCCATCAAAGATATTATATTTACAAATCTTTTTACCTTGACAACCAAGAGTATTATATTCATTAAAATGCAAACAAACGATACCCCATAAAAAAAATGATAACAACATATAATCTCTGGTTATGCTGATAACATCAACCATGCCATGTGCCAGCATTCCAACGACAGCTACTAAATAAACAATTGGCAACGTTATATATTGTCCATTAATGTCTTTATTCCTATTGTTGAATTCTATACAGAGTTTCATTTGCACAAAAATCATTGATAAATAGGCACTTAACCCAATAATACCTGTTTCTGACAAAAAATTTAAAAACAAATTATGTGGATGAGGTAAACCGGGTTCCTTAGCTAAAGGTGACAAATAATATGCTGTATATACTTCATTAAAATGCAATAAGCCTATTCCAGCAATCGGATGGTCTAAAAACATCTGCCAAGCAGCTCTCCATAATAAAATACGTTCCCCATCATAACTTCTTGAAAAAATACCAACTAATAAAAATATAACAACTGCTATTGTTACAAATAGGTAAGCAACTCTTTTCTTAGTTATACGCAAATTTCTAGACCGATGTAAAAAAATACTCAATAACAGCAAACATTCTACAACACATGCAATCCACGCACCACGACTACCAGAAACAACCAGGCAACCAAATAACAATGCAGTTGAAGCAAATAAAATACAAAAGTACTTTGTTCTATTTCTATATAACCATGTAAAATAAATAAAAAAGGGTAAAACGAACGCAATACTACCCCCAAATTTATTAGCCGAACCAAACAATCCTACTGCTCTTGTTCCATAATTTCTACAACTTTCAATAACTAAAATATCATTTGCAAAGAATCCTATTACAAGCCCTATAATTGTTATAGGCAAAAAATTTCTTACTTTTCCCAAAAATATATAAATAATAAAAAAAGAAGCGGTTCTTTCAAAATAACGCCCAACATCTTTTATTCCATCTGGATTATCCTGAAAAACAGACAGCACCAATAAAGTTCCTGTAAAAAAAAGAAAAACCTTCACCGTTAACAAAAAAGAACAATCTTTTATATTACTAAATCTGTTTTTATCTAAACAACAAACAATAACTGCCAAACCTGCTGCGATTCCTAAAAATCCCCCTTTGCCAGTAGACACAGCAACGGCTATAAGAAATAATGAAATCATTTTCAGATTATTTAACACAATTTCATCTCCTAAATCCAATAATACAATTATTTCTCCAACCAATGCAACAAAAATTTTGTCCATTTTAAGCGAAGGAGCTGTTTATGAATGGAATGTCCATTTTTTTTTAAATTTGGTTGAGGCATTGGAACATCTTTATATCCAGACAACGCCAAACATTGATAATACTCTTCGTTAAAACCTGAGAAACATTTATATTCCCATGGTTTATAACCTCCTGCAAAATGCATAATAGCAATATCACATAATGCATGTAATGCTTCCTGCCTGAATCTTTCATTCAAAACTACTTGTAATGTCATATTAAAGACCGGTGGAATAACATTCCACTTTAACGGTAGCCGTTCCCATTTACCCGCGAATAGTTCATTCAACGCATCCTGATCATGGTGACGATACCTTTTTTCTATTATATATTGCAATAAAGTAGCAGCATAATTCTGCAAACGCCATTGATTTAAATCCAAAAGCATTACACCGGAATTAAAATATGATGTAACTTCAGTCCACCCAAATTGCTTTTTTTTATTTTCACATTTCTTTTTTGAAGTTAAGATACCGAAGTCTTCTACTGCTGCAATGGGTTGATTTTTCATATCAAAATTCCATAACTTATATATATCCGTCAAAACCAATAAATCACAATCCAAATATATTACTTTTTCCACTTCTAATGGCAATATATTTGGAATATCTATTCTAAAATAAGCAGCTCGTGTCAGATTTCCGCTTACGAAACCTTTTTTTAATGCTTCACTTTTGACATTTAAAAAAATAATATTACTATTCCACTTTTTTACCGTTTTACTAATTTTCTCTTTATTATAACTGCTTATCTGGTCATCTATTAAAAAAAATTGTATTTGAAAAGCTTTTTCAGTATTTTTTAAAATAGAAACCATAGCAACCGCAGCATGTTGTACATAATTATCGTCAGCTGCAAATACAATGTTTATTTTATCACTCATAAAATTACACCTTAGTTATTTATAAATTTTTCAAATTACCACAATCCTGTAAAATGATGAATACAACAAGTTTTTTCTGTTATTTTATAATTTCCTTCAACTAATTCTGGAGAAAAATATTCTCTTGGATAAACCTGCACTCCACCTGGCAAAGTCAATTTATCACCATTAAGTTTAACTCCATAATGCAACTTTGTAATTTTACTAACTATTTTTGTGTTAGCAATTTCTGTATAATCGGAATCACAATGAACACAGGAATACCAAGACAACATCAAAGACACCCATGGATGATATTTCTTAAAGCCAATAGTCCCCATGCCTAAAAGATTTAATGATTCATAAGAAGTAAATCCATCGCTATCTAAAAAAATATCAAAAGGTTTTAATACTTCTACATCTGTATCCAAATATATTCCACCTTCATAATACAAAGCATGCAACCTAGCGACATCTGCAATAAAAGCCCATTTTTTATATTTCAACGCTTCTTGTGCAAAATAATATTTTTCGAACGGGAAATTATTTTCATCCCAAAGTTTGAATTCATAATCCGGCAAAACATTTTTCCATGACCTGATGCAAGATTTTACCTCATTTGGCATTTCATTACCACCAAACCAGCAATAGTGAATTAATTTTGGCATGGATCTTTTATTATCATACAAATCTTTATTTTTTTTTATAAATTTTACTAACATCCAATGTTTGATTAAGTCTTTGTTAAACTTTATTTTCTGTCTTAATTCATTATAACTATGACGCCAACCAATAAATCTGCGCTTATTAGGCTGTTTGTTTGTTAATACTGTTAAAACATTTTCTACATTGTCTAAGAAAAAATGTAAATTAGATTTCTCGTTTAATCCTTTCAAACGTCCTTGAATTCCTATATGTATATTTCTGAATTTTTCCAGTCGCCTCAACTTATATATAAGTTTTCTCTGGTCAGTAAAAATATCTGATTTTACTAAAAATAATACCGGAACGGGCGATAATTGGATCAAACTTTTACTTATTAAATTCATAATGTTCTTATCTGCCATCTTAATTACAAGTGCATCATAATTTTCATTTTCTATCATTTTATAACAATCATCAAATAAATTTATTATATATTTTTTATTATTTCTGCTTTTCCAAATTGTCTTTAAACAATTACAATTTGCATTCAATGAAACTATCTCTTTTTCTAAATACTCAACTGATAAACAACTATCATATTTATTATTATTTTGTTTGAGTACAAATAGTTTTATATTATATTCATTACTTACAAACATTTTTATGAGCAATTCTAGAAATTCATCACATGATTTCTCCATTGTTATGTCTAAAATAGCAATTTTCACTAAATTGCCTCCTAATAAAAAAATTCTAATCGTTATCAAAAATTTTATTAACTTCACTGTATTTTTGCTTGGTTAGATTTTTAATATATTTTTCTTTTTATTATACCATAATACGAATATTTTTATTAACAATTAGCACATATTTGTCTTTCCATATACACTCTGCTATAATTATGTTATAGTTTTTATTTCTTAATTAGGGAGTGATTATCACGCAATTTATTAAGCGTTTTAAAAATTATTTTTTTTCTTTTATTGTGATATATATATTCATTTTTATCACGTATTATTTATTTACAGTTGACATTGCCAGTAATACATTTTACTTGCAAATGCGACGTTTTATTCCATGTTCTTTATCAATAATTATGACTATTTTTTTATGGAATAAGGCCAACTTAAAATTATCTTCCCTATTATCTAATTGCTTCATTGGATTAAGTTGGATGATTGTTTATCCCCTCTGTTACTGGTTAACATATCATAAAAATACTATTAATATAGACAATCATTTTGATATTGCTTTTGCCGCATACCTATTCTCTTTCCTCGGTTGTTTTCGTATACTGCTCTTATACATTAATAACTATAAATACGAAAAATTCTATAGTATTTTTTTTGCTTTTATTCAAACAATATGCCTAATTATTCCAATTCTACAATTATGGTATTTTTTCACTTATAATAGTGTTATTACTCCAGCTGCTGCCTTAGCTTTCCTGCAAACTAATCCCCATGAAATGCAAGAATATATATTACAAAACATAGGATACAGCGGAATATTTGTCATTATTCTCACTCTAATTTTTTTAATAATCTCCCTTTCTTATCTTAATAACATTGAAATATCTGGTCATACTCATAATCCATACACAACTAACCATTCTATTCTTCCAATTATAAAAAACAAATTCTTTATTACAACACTTATTATTTTTATATCGATAAGTATATACTCTCAGAGCATTTTAATGAGAACTGGAGTTTTGTCATCATACGTATATGCTAATGATTATCTAAAATCGTCACAAAAATTTGACTTATACCATAGCTCAAATTTTCGGTCCTTATCTGTGTCACCTACATCCCCTTCTTTTTTCAAACCATCTACAATTATAGTAGTCATTGGGGAATCAGCCAATCGTGATTTTTTTAGCGCTTATCACAACCTTGACCATGATACTACCCCATGGCTGCGTCAATCACTTGAACAAGATAATTTTTTACTATTTCGGCATGCCTATGCCAGTTGGGGGCAAACTGTACCATCTCTTGAACGTGCATTAACAGAAAAAAACCAATATAATGATAAAGAATTCAATCAAAGCGTTTCTATTATTGATATAGCTAAGAAAGCAGGCTACAAAACATACTGGTTCAGCAATCAAGGTACTATGAGCGATGCAGACACTCCTATAACACTCATTGCCAAAACAGCTGATACATCTTTTTGGCTGGAAGACACTCTCGCAAATTCAAATAACGTAAAATATGATGGCGATTTGGTCCCATATTTGCAAATGCTCAATCCTGCTGATAATAACTTTGTTGTATTTCATTTGCATGGTAGTCACGAAAATTATTTTAATCGCTATCCAGCTTCTTTTAATAAATTTGGAACTGATAATGAGCGAGACCCAGTACTCACTTATTATAACAGTTTATCATATTCTGATTATGTAATGAATCAAATATTTGATTATGCTGCAAAAAATTTAAATCTACAATCAATGGTATACTTTTCAGACCACGGTAGCGATCCTTATAGAAAGCGCCATCCTGATCAAACTGGATTTCGTTCACTGCGTATTCCACTATTCATATATGTATCAGATGAATATAAAACATTATATCCGCAAACTTTTTCAACCATGAAAAAACATTCCAGCTTGTATTTCACTAATGACTTAATATATGAAGCTATTTGTGGTTTGCTGCAAATCAAATCTGACCACTATCTACCAGAAAATAGTATTTTGGATTCATCTTATAAATTTACCAGAGAAACCTTAACTACAAACTTAGGAAAATTAAAACTAACTGAAGACACCGAAGAAAAATAGCATAATATGTTATAAATTATGTACGAAAAGATGATAGATCTATAATGATCTATCATCTTTTTATAACTCGTAAAAAACTTAAATTTCAACACTCACCATTAAGTTTATTTTTACAAACTACAATACCTCTCTTTAAAAGATAAAATTTAAGAACTATAATACGTCTAAAATTCAAATATGTACATAACCACCTATATAAGGTTTCATCTATATTTTTTATTTTAAATATCCTATTTTCTCCTCGACAAATAAAATGAAATAATTCTCTAGCCATCTTTTGATAAAGCTTATTCATAAAATTATTTTCATTAAATTTTTGCTCTTTTAAATCATTAATCAACTGCTGCGTAACGATTGCTATATCTAAGGGTCGTTTATTACCTGATTTACTAATCCCAGCAAAATTCACTCTATAATTGTATAAAATTTTATCTATCATCATCACTTTTGAAGCATAAAAAAGATACATACCTGCGGAATAGTTATCTTCAAAACACAGACCTTTGGGAAAATGTACTTTTAACGCCAAATCTCTTTTATAAATACCATTCCATACTACCTTCCACAAAAAATCTTGGAAATAGTATTTTTTTAACAGGCTACCCTGTTCCCCCCCACATCACATTTGTTCGTTATTCTGTTATTTGTTGGCATTATTTTTCTATTTATGCCATGACCAAATTCACGTACAGCGCACTTTACCATATCACAATTATTATTAACTATATAACTCATTAATATTTTATACATATCCTTTTCGACCCAGTCGTCACTATCAAGAAAAGCTATATAATCGCCTTGTGCGACTCTTAACCCTCTATTTCTTGCTTCACTCAATCCAGCATTCTCAAAATTATATATTCTTATCCTATTATCACGTCTAGCACAAACCTCGGCAACACCAAGACTATTATCAGTTGATCCGTCATTAATTACTATTATTTCTAAATTTGTATATGTTTGCTCAATTAAAGACGTTAAACACTCCTCTAAATAATTTTCAACATTATACATTGGTACAATTACAGAAATCAATTTTTCTTTCTCCACAATAACTCCCCCAATCCTCAACTACTATTTTAGTCAATAATCCTACGATAACTATTTTGCCTTCCAATAAATGAAGTTATTTTCAACATTTCAAAATACATTGCACACTCAAACAATTCTTCATCTATTTCTCCATGAAAGATACTAAAATCATAGTGTTCACTTACATCTACTAATATGATAAACATAATTAAAAATATCAAGTCCCATATTGGAAGTTTATATTTTTTTAAAAAAGAAAAAAATTTTCCTCTCCAAAACAGAATCGCCAAATATATCAATGCAAGACCAATTAATGGATGGGCCAACTGTCCATATATTCCAAACTCACTCCATTGAGGTACACTTCCATCAGTACGCATTAACAAAGCACGTCCCCAACTCAACTCTCTCCCAAACATTAATGCATAAAAAATAATACCAGCCTGCCAAATATATTTATCGGTTTGTAATGTAGATTTTTTTAATGATTGATAGCAAAAATAAACTCCGATAACTAATAATATCAATTGAAAATTTTCAATTGGGCCATTCTCACGTGCTATATTTTCAGGTAAAAATTCTTTAATAATAAAAACAAATGGTACATATAATATTAGAAACCATAAATGAGAATAAAATTTTTTATCAATCATCTTTTTCTCCTTTTGCATTTATAAATTTACGATATTTTATTCTGGTTTTTATTCGTCAGCTCATATAATTTCCAATATTTTATTAACGTATAAAAGAAATGCTGTAAACTTGAGTACATTCCAGCCCAGCCATCTAAAAAACCTAATTGTACGATATAAGATCTAAAAAATCCATATATACCGTGAAAGAATGCAACGCTTGCCCCAGCACGCTTACCATTCTTATAACTGTCTTGAGCCCAAATAGTAGTATAATTACCAGCTTTATCTAGCCATTGCTGCCATGATTCGTAAGTATAGTGGTCAACTATTCCTGCCAATTTTACTATTGGTAAGCAGCAAACAGGCCTTTCATGAACTTTATTTTCCCAATGTACAGCTTCTACAGGAAACAATCTCAATACTTCATCTGGTTTAAAAATGCCATGTTCATATTCAAACCCAAAAGCTTTAATCCTCCTAATAAAACTATATTGTTTTAATCTATCTTGTTTCATAATTTTTTTAATAGATATAATTAATTCATCTGACATTCTTTCATCAGCATCTAAATATAACACATAATCTGTTTTAAGTTTTGCAAGAGCAAAATTTCGTTGCGCCGCAAAATCATTATCCCATTTACGAAAAACTACTTCAGCACCACACTCATTTGCTAAAAAAACTGTTTTATCAGTACTGCCAGAATCAACAACTAATATATTATCAGTACATTTCTGAGCATTATTTATAACTTCAACAATATTTTTTTCTTCATTTTTCGTTAAAATAACAACTGACAATGTCTTCATATTATTTCCTCATAATCTATAAAATATCTATATTACAAACTACCCATTAATTATATCATTTCCTTTTAAAACTCTCCACGCAGTTAATTGACGGGCAGCTTTTATTTTATTTGCCAAAGCATTTGGTATCTCGCTGTTTATTTTATATATTTTTTCAGTATCTGTCCATAAACGATGATTGAAAACAATACCATTATAATCAAACAAACTGGGCCAAATACTGCTGTAAGTGTCACCCTTTTGGCCTACCATTTCTGCCAGAGTGGATATGATCTGCAAATGACAGCCAACTTTATTATCCGCTAGTAAATCTTTATCTACATTCTTGCCATAAAAGATACAGGGAACTGCCGATAATGTCTTTAAATCTACCTCTTTGGAAAAGTCAAACCGTTCAGCATGGTCGCCTGTTATTACGAACAGTGTATCCGGTTTATCTGCTTCAACTTTTTCAATAAAATTGCCCATACTTTGATCAGCATACCAGATATGTCCCATTTCATTTAAAGTTTCTTCATCAGAACCCAAACTATCCGGCAATTTTTGTTTTATTTCTTCTTTAGGAAAGCCTTTGGCTACAACGTCTATATTATAAGGCGGATGATTACTTGTCGTTAAAATAATATGGAATGTTCTTTCGTCTTTTTCTTCAGCTATATATTTTTCTACATATTTGAACAATATTTCATCAGGGCATCCCCATGAATTTCCGCCTTCATACTGAAAATCGCCTGCACAATGAAACTCATCAAAATTTTGGGATAAAGTAAACTGTTTGATATCCTGCCAAGCTTCAAACCCGCCATACCAAAAAACTGTTCTATATCCTAAAGCTTTCATAACACTACCGATTCCTGTGCCATATTTTGTTTTATAACTTTCCGGCTGGCTGTTAGGATAAATTCCAGCATCTGCCAGTCCAGTCACGAAACCATTGATCGTAGGCATCGTTCCCGTCCCCTGAGCTAACATAAAATTGGTTTTAAAACAGTTAGGCGTATTGATCAAATTTTGTTCCTTTGTTACTAATCCCAAATCTTTATATTCTGGTAAAAATGGCCATAAAGCATGGCTTTCGCCGATTATAAGCACCACATTCCCCGGCGGCTGCTGCAATTTTGGAACAGCAACAACTTTTTTAAAGGCTTCATCAATATTGTCGGCTGAAGGATTCCCTCCTAATAATTCTATTTTTTGCCGAAGTGCATCCGCACTAATTTCTACATTATTAATTTTTTTAATTTTCCCAGCAATACTTTTAACTCTGTATAATGACTGTCCGTCATCCAATATAGCTTCATTAAGTAAATTGGATTTAAGCCGTTCGGCATTTTCCCAATTTACTGATTTGGCATAATTAAATGCCCCCCCATAACGAACAAATATCCAAAATATTGTCAAAAATATTATTATACCAAAACTATATAACCATCTTTTATTTTTGCTGATAAACTTGATCTTATATGTTCTTGTATCTAAAAATTTACATAATATCCATGCTAAAATAATCCCGCATATAATTGCTGCCGGCAAACGCCATAACAGCTGATATTCATTAACAGCAGTATCTATGATAGCACTGATATCATCATACATACCATTAATAAGCATGATATTGAATCCTGAATTAAAAATTTTATAATAAGGCACTCTTGCAAAAAATAAAACTGTAAATAACACTACTGATAATGAAGAAATTACTTTTCTCAACAAATCAGACGGCCATTTTGTAAATAACAGCTGCGGCAGCGTTGCAAAAACAGCTGATATCAATACTATTATCCCTGTGGTTTTAAGGCTCAACCTCAATCCATACCACAAACAGAGTATAACTTCCCTATAACTGCCATCTTCAAGCTGATAACTATATATGCTGATAAAAACAATTCTAAACAAGGTAAATAAAATTGTAAAAAACAAAAACAGCTTTAATTCCTGCTGTAAATTTCTAAAGAACAAACTGAATTTTTCCAACTAGAACCAACTCTCTTAATAATAAACCAGAAAAAGCGGATATCATATCCGCTTTTTTATTATTTATTCAACATTATTGTATCCGCTGCTGCCACAACTTGTTCTACCGTCATCCTGGACATACACTGCAGATCATCGCAGCTGTGTTTCATTCCGTCTGCACATCCCTGACAAGGCGGTTGTGCCGTAACTATTACAGCATCCTTTGTATAAGGACCATAAAGCTTCGGATTTGACGGTCCATACATAGCAACGATAGGCACCTTCTGGCTGATAGCCACATGCATAGGACCGCTGTCATTAGTAATAATCAAACAACAACGGCGCATTGCAGCGGCCAGCCCGCCAATAGCAAAATGTCCTGTTGCAATAATCGGCCGCGTTTGCATATAACCTGTTGCTTCCGCAACCATCTCTTCATCCATTGGCCCGCCAAAAAATACTGTTTTATACCCCTTGGCCGCAAAAATATCTGCAACCTCAGCAAAACGTTCCGGCGGCCAGCGTTTAGTCGGTACGGCGCTGCCAATATTAAAGCCAATCAGTTTATCCTGATCAGTAATATTTTGTTCCTGCCAGAAAAGCTCTGCTTCTAAAAAATGTTCTTCCCCCGGAAAAATTTCCAGACCGTTATTACTCAGATCCTGCACACCTAACTGCTGCAATACATCAAGATACATATCAGCAGCATGCATAGACCTATCCAGCGGCGTAAAAACATCCCAAAACCACTTAAATATTTTATGCGTCGTACCTGTACGCAGTTTAACACTTGTCATCGCATCAATAAAAGAACAGCGCTCGTTAGGATGCAAATTAATGAGCACATCAAAATCAAGTTCGCTTAAATGCCTGGAACAGGCCCATAGAGACAAAATACTGTTGTCACGACCTTTTTTATCTATCGTGACAACTTCATCAAGGTACGGATTAAAAAGCACCACATCTTTTAGTTTTTCATCTACCAGCATAGTAATATGTGCATCAGGTGCAGCTTTACGCAGAGCATGGATAAAAGGCGTCGTTAAAGTCAAATCACCCAAGTGCATTAAAAACGTTACCAGTATCTTCTTGCCATTGAGTTCAACCATTACAGCCTCCTGCTTTTCTCGATATAAACCGCATATACCATCTCAGGTGTTATGTCATACATACAATGCCAGTCGTCACATTCTTTTTTTAAACACCCGGCACATGCAGCCGTACTCAAAATAACTGTCGCGTCATCAGAGCCATACGGGCCGGTCCGATCAGCTTTAGTCGGTCCATACATAGCAATCAAAGGTTTCTTCAACGCTGCTGCAAAATGCAGCGGCCCTGTATCCGCGCTGATAAAAAGCTTACAGCCTTTAATAAGCGCTGCTAATTCGCGCAGACTCGTCTGACCGATCAAATTTATAAGCTGCGCCGGCTTTCCAGTCAACTCTGTAATTTTTTCTCCTTTAGCAGTATCATCAGGTCCACCTGCCAAAACAACACTGCAGCCATCAGCAATGATCATTTTGATCAAACTGGCATAATGCTCTGCCGGCCACTCTTTTGTTTTCCACCTTGCCCCGGGAACAACAACTATATATTCACCCTGCAGCTCATTTTTCTGTAATTTTTCCTGCACGGAAACAGTCTCTTTGGACAAATCAGGCAACGGGAAAACAATTTGCTCTGCCGAAGCGCCTAAATAACGCGCTACATCAAGATAACGCTCAATTACATGCTCCTTACTATGTCTGCCGCAGACAGCCTTACTTATCAGTCCGCTGCCTTCACGCATTTCACAATAACCAATGCGATCAGAACAGCCGCTGATAGCTGCAAGCACCGCACTTTTAAACAACCCCTGCATATCTATTACCAGATCAAATTTTTTAGAATGCAATAATCGGCGCATTTCCAGGAAATACGCCAATTTAGCCAGTAAATTCATTTTATTGAACTTTACCTTATCAAAATAAATTATCTCATCAATAACAGGCGGATCAGGTACAAAACCGGCAAACTGCGGATGCACCAGCCATGTTATTTTCGCTTTGGGAAAACGCTGCCGCAAAGCTGCCGCAAAAGGCAGCGTGTGCAAAATATCACCCAATGAACTCATTTTGATCAGTAAAATATTTTTATATTCCATGTATGCCTCTAATAACACTTATTTAAGGAATTATCAGCTTGATAAAGCCCAATAAATTTCCCTTTTCAAACAAATACCCTTTAATCCCGGCGGCCTCTGCCGCTTCTACATCACGTCTCTTATCACCAATCAGAAAAGATTTATCCTGATCGATATCATATTCTGCCATAGCCTGTAAAATAAGTCCCGGTTTAGGTTTGCGGCACTCGCAGTCAACAGCATACTCAGCAACGCTGCCAGACGGTAGATGCGGACAATAATAAAACTTTTCTATCTTCCCGCCGCTGTTAAAAACAGTATCTGACATATACTGATGCAGTTTTTCCATTTCAGCGACCGTATAATAACCTCGTGCTATCCCGCTTTGATTAGTCACGACAAAAACAAGGTACCCAGACTGTGTTAAATAGGTTATTGCCTCCAGCGCGCCTTCTATCCACTCCAGTTCATCGATCTTATATAAATAAGCTTTATCGATATTCAGCACACCGTCGCGGTCAAAAAAGACTGCCTTATGCGCCATGAGTATAATAACCGCCGCTCTTGTCCAGGATAGCGCAGTATTCAGCAACAGCTTCATTCACGTCAGTAAAACCTCCGTCATACCCTGCCGCCAAAAGATTCGTCGCATCTGCCTGAGTATAGCTCTGATATTTACCCTTTAATACTTCTGGGAACGGCACATATTCCAATTCGCCGCTGCCAAAATGTTTCAGTACACCTTGGGCCAAAGTATTAAAAGTATGGGCATGCCCTGTTCCACAGTTAAAGACCCCGCTGATTTCAGGATGATCCCAGAAGAAGAAATTAACTTTAACAACGTCTTTTACATAAATAAAATCTCTTGTCTGTTCACCGGCACCATAATCTCCGTAAGCATCAAATAATTTAACCTTTTTCTCTGCCAGCCATTGATTATACATCTGGAAAACCATAGATGCCATTTTACCCTTATGATTTTCCTGCGGACCATAAACATTGAAATAGCGCAGGCCGACTAACTGACTGTTGGTCTTTCCAAAATAACGACGGGCATAATTATCAAAAAACAATTTGGAAAACGCATAAACATTTAAAGCTTCCTCACAGGCAGGCTCTTCACGAAATCCGTTTGTACCGCTGCCGTAAGTAGAAGCCGACGACGCATAAATCATCTGTATCTTACGGTCAACTGCAAAATGCATCAGATTTTTCGTATATTCAAAGTTATTCTGCATCATATATTTGCCATTATATTCCATCGTATCAGAGCAGGCGCCTTCGTGGAAAATAACATCAACATTCTCATGAGCAAATTTACCAGCCTTTAAAGCCTCAGAAAAATCCATTTTATCCATATAATCCATGACCTTCAGTCCCTGGATGTTTTTAAATTTGACCATATTAGTCAGATTATCCACAACTAAAATATCATCGCGTCCGCGATCATTTAAGCCTTTAACGATATTACTGCCGATAAAACCTGCACCGCCGGTTACAATAATCATAGTTTGCCCTCCTTCACAAATTGAGCTATCTGCTCCACAATACCAGTCGTCGAATAGCCATCTTCAAAATCAATGATCCTGACTTCGCCTGCATATTCCCTTCCGGCAACTTCCTCAGGTTTATAATCACCGCCCTTGACTAAAATATCAGGACGTATTTTTTCAATCAATTCCGTCGGTGTGTCCTGTTCAAACAATACCACTGCGTCAACACAAGCCAGTGCCGCTAAAACGCGTGCACGGTCAAGCTCATGTACTAAAGGTCTGACATCACCTTTCAGTTTCCGTACCGAAGTATCAGAATTCAACCCAACGACTAAATGCCTGCCGAGCCTGGCCGCTTTTTCCAAATAGCTGACATGCCCTACATGCAGAATGTCAAAACACCCATTAGTAAAAACTATTTTTTCCCCGCAGGATCTCCAGGTTTTAGCCAAAGATTCTATCTCGGACCAGCTCAAAGTTCTATAACCGCGGCCCTGTTTACGCTCTTCCGTCAGCAGATCCTTTAAAAGTTCCTCCCGATGCACAGGATACGTACCAACTTTTGCTACAACTATACCTGCAGCACGATTAGCCATAAATACTGCATCCTGTAAGGCAAGCTTCCCGGCAGCGCCTGCCAAAAGCGTTGCCGCAACGGTGTCACCGGCACCTGAAACATCGAATACCTCTTGTGCCGTAGCCGGGTCATTAATCACCAGACCATCCAAACCGGCTAAAGTCATCCCCCGCTCACTGCGGGTGACCACAACATTTTTGATCGCATATTTTTCCCGGGCATTTTGGGCCAGACGCAGAACCTCTTCATCCTCATTAGGAACAAATTCTCCAGCCGCCTCGCACATCTCCTTTAAATTTGGAGTAATGAAATCACAGCCCCGATATTTATTCCAGTCAGCCCCCTTCGGGTCAATAAGCACCGGCACCTGATACTGATGCGCAGCCGCGATCACCCACTGCACAAAATTATCCGAACAGACACCTTTGGCATAATCAGAAACAATCACACCGTCCAATCCGGCTTCCAGTAAATTCTGGAGCCATAATGATAAGGCCTCTGTTTCTTCCGGAAACAAATCTCCTGTTTCTTCAAAATCCAGGCGCAGCATCTGCTGCTGCGCTCCCAAGATACGCATCTTCGTGATCGTTTCACGCTGCTGCGACTTGATCAAACCACTGTAATCGATACCTTTTTCGGCCATCATCGCTTCCAGTACTTCTCTGTTGTTATCGGCCCCGGTAACGCCACCCATAAAAACCCTGCATTCTAAATGTGCCAGGTTTGCAGCTACATTTGCGGCGCCACCCAAAACAGACTTTATGCGTTTGACCTTATTAACAGGCACAGGAGCCTCCGGAGAAATGCGCTTGACCTCACCATAAAAATAACGGTCGAGCATAACGTCCCCAATCACAGCAATTTTTAAATTTTGGATATGTTCAGCTAAAAAAGCAGTACATGACAAATTCGTCACTTTATTCACCATCCACCAATTCGCACAGAATATGGCCAATCAAAATATGTATTTCCTGCGCTCGAGCCGTAACCGGGCAGGGAACAGCCATGCAGATATCACAGACCTCTGCCATCTTGCCGCCCCCCTGAGCCGTCATCCCGATGCACTGTATCCCTTTAGCTTTGGCAACATCAATAGCCGCCAACACATTTTTACTGTTACCCGAAGTTGATAATCCGACCAAAACATCACCGGTATTTCCTAAGGCCTGCACCTGTCTTGCAAAAACAGTATCATAGCCATAGTCGTTAGCTACCGCTGTCAAAATAGAAGTATCTACGGTCAAAGCTATAGCCGGCAGACCGTTGCGCTCCTTTTGAAAGCGTCCTACGAATTCAGCCGCTAAATGCTGACTGTCGGCGGCACTGCCGCCGTTGCCGCAAAACAAAACCTTCTTGCCGTTTTGCAAGGCCCGTCGAATAATTTCCGCACTGGCTGCAACCTGCTCTAAAATTCTGCTTTCTGCAACCTGCTGTGCCAAAGTAATATGTTCAGCAAAACGCTGTTTAATGGTTTCCATAGTTCACCTGCTTTACCAATTAAGGAAGTTATAACGGACTTTAAAAGTATTGCCATGATCTTTTCTGTGATCCTGCTCATATTCAAATTCAATGGCCCAGCAGCAGAACCTATGCGTCCATCTGTAATTTGTTTCATAATTACTGTGTTTGCCCAAATCATAACGATTGACAATCGTAAAAGTGTTTTTATCATCCAGTTTAAAGCTCAGTCCGTTACGAAGCTCCCTGCCCATATCAGGCTGTCCATAATCATAGAGATTACTTGTTCTGTCCTCACGATAATAGCCGACCCAGGTATCCCACTTCGGAGCCAGCTTTTGTCCTAAAGTTGCATAATACATCATTGTGGACTGCGTTTCGTCAGTATAGCTTTCTGTTACCCACTTTTTACCTACAGTCAGATCAAGGAAGGTATTTTTACTGTTGAACAGATAAATCCGGTCATGATTCAAATAAGCAGCATACTCTGTATGCCAGCTTTTGATACTGCTCTTTTCGTTACGCCATAAACCATGAGTAATATACGCACTGTATGTCAACGGCAAATTATCGATCAAACGATGGTTTTTATAATATAAGCCGATATCTCTTTCTTTGCGGATCCATTCATCATCTTCTTCATCCCAGCCGTCCTGAAACTTTATATTAAAGTTACGCTCATCGTGATTGATGCCGTACATGGGCTTATAACCGGCCTTAGAATAATAAGCCATATCGGCATAAAAATCTGTTTTCGGACCTAAATTATAATCGACCTGCAGTTTAGCATACATTCCGTTATCGCTGCCGTCATACCCAATACGCGGCATTATTCTATTTTCACTCTCACCATCTAATCTATTAACCCATAAATCACGCGAGTAGATATGCTTGCCTTTGGCATAAACCTTAACATCTCTGGCGACCATTTTTTCTTTGGGATAAATCTCAAAAGTTTTTGCCGTTATCAGCAGACAAGGGTCATGCTCCACAGCCGGACAGCGTGTTGTCTGTCCACCCTCGTCCACAACTATTTTATCCGGATAAATCGTTGCATGCGGTGCTTTAAAATAGTCTTTGGCACCTTTGCCGTCAATTTGCTTGATCTCACCGGTCTTAGAATTAAAATTATAATGGACCCATTCCCCATTCATGGTAGTATCCGGCTCCTGCAGTGTTCCGCCCTGCTTAAGCCAGACATCCCCGGTCTTCATATTACCTTCAGCCCTGGTAGTCAGAATAGTTTCATCCCCCTGCACTATCTTGACATTACCTTCAGCAAAAAAGTCTCCGCTGCCCTGGTCATATGTAGCACTGTCACTCCATAAGGTTATCGGCATCGGCTCAGCAGACTCCGCCTGTTTCTTCTTCTTGCTCTTATCTTTAATTACACCAGCTTCCCGCTCCTGCTTCTGTTCCTGAAAATCAGGCGCAGCATAACGCGAATCACCGGTAACATAGTCGTCGGCAAAAGCTGCCTGTGATACTGCTAAACTCATTAAGCAAGCAGTTGCTAAGACTTTCTTCTTCATGCTTTCTCTCCTCAGTCAAATTTATCATTTATAAAAAAGCATACAAATATCCACTACATATTATATCACAATTTTAAATAAAAAACCCGCCACTAAGGCGGGTTTTACTGATAATTCAAATTTTATTTTCCCTGATAAACCATACCCTGGATAGTAGTATCTTCCATAGTTTGTACATAAGTAGTAGAACCAACGGGAATGACTACTGCTTTACCGGTAACAAAGGCACCTCCTAAAGCACCGATAGGCCCTAAAACGATCATGCCGCCGATTGCCGCTCCTGCTGCACCGGCTGCAGTCTTAGCCTCCTGTTTAGCCAAATCGCCGATATAGACCGGAACCTTAGTTCCGTCAAGAGCATAAACATGAGTAAAATCTACGTCAATACGGGCATCACGGCCAAAGCTGCGCGGCTGTACAACCTTTTTGATAGTACCTTCTCCTAAAGCACCTTTAGGAAGTACCAGCACATCATTCACATAAACATTGTCAGCAATTTTAAAATGCACAGGTTCACCTGCTTTGTCTTCTCTGCTGCTCAGTTCCTCAGTAAATTCTACTTTAATCACAGAATCCTTCGGCAAAGTAACGCTTTCAACAGAAATCACACCATCGGTAAAAGCGATATTCGCCAAAGCTTCCAATCTGGAAGAAAGAGAGCCTTCATCAATTTTGCCGTTAAGCATCATTTCTACTGCCTCGATACGGGTCTTGGCAGGACCACCGGACATACTTTCATTAAACTGCCATTCAATAGCGTTGAGTTTAGTTAAAAAACCGGCTTCATTACTGGCAGGACTGCCTTTAAGATAATCATACAGGTTATCAATACGATCTAAAATAGCGTCGCTGGTAACAGTACCATAAACATCATCTTCCAAACTATCCATACGGCCGACCAATGCACCTGCCTGCTCAGTACCATATAACATCTTCTCCATCGCGGAAATTTTATCAGTAGCAGACATTTGTGTCACTGCTGCCGCAGCCGGTACAGCGCCGCCCAAATCATCAGCATTCATGGCAAAACCAGGCGCAACTGATGTTACACAGAAAACCAAAGTCAAAAGCAAAGTAAGGAGTCGTCTTTTCATTACAATACCTCCGTTATTTATTATTTTTATGAAGCTATTATACCATATAAAGTGCGTAAAAAAAATAGGCGACCACAAGATAATGTGGTCACGCCTTTATTTTTTATAATTATTTAACACTTCTGTCACAGATTCAGTTATTTCATCCATTTTCGCAAACCTTCTTCTATGCTGAGCCCGTTTAGAAGGCTTCAGCTCTTCCATGGATTTGCGGTATTCTTCTATCGGCATTTCAAAAAAACGCTGGTCTTTACATACCTGTCCTTCACATTCCTGCCAGAAATCATCCAGCGAAGTTTTTAATTTGCGGTCCCTGCGAACATGATTCATCGCATAATACCCGGTATTGGAAACGGCATATAAATGCTTACATCCTAATCCTGCCGCCACATTCCTGATGCCATAGAAAATCAGATTTTTGGTACGGTAACCAAAAAAAGCTTTAGTCAGGCCTTTTATGATCTCACTGCCGTTAGGAGTTCCCTGCAACGCACCTATCCACAGTGACAGTTTATTATCTTCCGGCGACGGCGCCAACCAAAACATGATCTGATACAGTTCGTCTGCACCCAATGAAAGCACCAGCGAAAGGCAGCCTTCCTTACGCTGACCTCCATGAAACCACAGTTCCATTACCACCGGCTGTTCTTCATATACATCTTCCCACAACCTGATACGTTCGCCATTAACATATAATTTTGCTATAGCTTCATCGTTAAATATATTTTCCATATATTCAATATGATTCTTTACTATGGCAATACGCTCATCCCAGGTAGAATCTTTATAAAAAAACGCACGGGTAGTTTGTTCCACAAATGAAGTAGTATGTTCCAGCATCGCTTGACGCTGCGGAGTTGCTTTAAAAAAATCCAGTAAATCGTTAATCTGTCCTTTATGTAAATGACAACGCGTCATAAAAACGATGTAACGTTTCCACTCTTTCAAAATATGTGTTTTATACAAATCTTTGCCAATATACTTTAAAGTCTGTGTATCCATTTCTACCTCGTCAACAATATTATTGTTCATATTATACCACAATTGCCATTAAGCTTCTATGGATAATTACAGATAAAAAAACGACCGCCAAAGCGGTCGTTTTTACAGCTCTTAAATTTAGAAAGTAAAGGTCACGTCAGTCCACAGCCTTTTATCTTTCAAGCTGCTGCCTTCACTGGTAACAGTTTTGGCTTTGGTATCATAATAGGCCAAAGTAGCAACGATGTTTTTAGCAACAGCATAGTTTGCGCCTACTGCATAACCTTTAAAGCCTGTATTCCAGAAAGTATTGGCATCGGTAGTATGTTCCCAATAAGTACCTTCGCCCTGATCATAGTAACGGGCAAAAATACCATAAGAACCGGCATCAGATGCCTGAGCGCCTTTATAATTCAAACCAACGGTCCAGCCGTCGTCGTCAGAATTTCTTTCACCGTCCCAGTTAGAATTGAGGTACATACCGGAAAGTGTCAGATCATTATTAAAGTTATATGCTGCACCAACATGCCAGATCCCGTCATCTTTACCAGAATCTCTGCCCATAACATCCTGGAACTTCACATAACCGGCAGCCAGGTTCAGCGAATCGCCAAGATTACCGGAAACCTCACCGCCGTAATATCTGTTAGCGATTGTTTTAGTTGCAATAACATTATTGACATCGAAATCAGTATCGTCGGAAGCCTTACCCATATAAGCTTTAACTTTAATACGGTCGCCATAGGTAGCAACCAGGCCGTCAGCCTGGGCATCCATAATATTGCCGTCTGCCAGGAAGGCATCGATACGGCCTGCCTGCAAACCAACGCCACCAACGCGGCCATTGACATAAGCACGTTTAAAATCTGTACCCTCATCACCCTGATCATTGCTGAAGTCCTGAATATTCTGGATCATAGCCGTGTAAGTCCAGTCATCATTGATCTGACCATTCAGCCACAAACGGCTACGCAAGTCAGAATCATATTTGCTGCCCTGATTAGCTTTTGCTTTTTGGTCAACGTAGCGGGCACGAATTTCACCAGTGATTTTTACATTATCCGATTTCTTTTCCAGACCGGCAATGCGCACACCTAAAGAATCAAGTTCGTCAGAAAATTCTGCGGCCAGGCGATCCACATTAGCACCTTTAGCCATAGCTTTGGCTACGATCTGTGCCATTTCATAACGGGTCATCAAACGATCGCCGCCGAAAGTTCCATTAGGATAACCGTCAATAATACCTTCTGCCGCCAGTTTATTGACAGCATCATAAGCCCAGCTGTTTGCCGGCACATCAGAAAACGGATTAGCTGCGTAAGCCGAAGCAGTTACGCCTAAAGCCATCGCCATACCTAAAACTACAGATTTGTTCATTTTCTATTCCTCCTCAGGAAAGATATTTTCTGCAGTCCGTAAATTCCAAACAGAAATCAACAACATTTCGGACAAGTCACCTTGTTACCTCTTCCGTCTGCTGCCGCCTGCTCCTGAAATCTATCGGCTACGTCACCTATCTTAAACCCCGTCAACCACAGATGCAAATTAGCTTAATTGCAAAAAAGTTTAACTTTAAACAAGTTAATGGAATAAAAAAATTTAAGAAAGCTTTATTGAAACAAATTCAGGCAGCAGATCATCTTCAACCAATCTCAGCATAAAATAAAAGAAAGCGGACGCATACGCGTCCGCTTAAGTCTCTAAGTTAATCTTAGAAAGTAACGATCAATTGAGACCACAAGGTTTTCATTTTGTCGTCAGAATAGGTTTGTTTCAGATCATAGTATTCGATACCGGCGATCATGTTTTTAGCAACAGTATAGTAACCAGCTACGCTGTAACCTTTGAAGCCTTCACCTGAATAGGTCGGTCCATATTCACCGTTCATGGTGTGTTGGATAGCAGTACCTGCAGCTTGTTGATAGTATTTAGCAACTAAGCCCACAGAACCCGGTTTGGAAGCTTTAGCGCCGCCCAAAGTACCGGTAACTACAAAGCCGTCTTTATCGCCGTCAAGATCTTCAACATCAGATCTCAAGTACATAACGCCCAGAGACGCTTTATCGCTGAAGTTATAAGTTGCGCCAACGTTCCAGATGCTGTCGTCGTCGCTGGTGATAGGAGTAGCATCACCTTCAAATTTAGTCCAGCCGGCTTCTGCATTTAAAGCGCCGATTTTACCATTAACGCGTGCGCCATAAATTTTATCGAAGCCCCAGTTTTTGAAAGAGTTGGTCGGTTTGCCATAGAAGGCTTCCAATTTCACTTCTTTACCGAAAGTCAGGTTTACACCATCATAACGGGTATCATAGATATTACCGTCTGCAAGGTTCAGGTTCTGACGACCTGCAGAAACGCCTACAGCACCGATTTTACCTACAACGTAAGCACGTTGGAATTCAGTGCCTTCATTGCCGATATCATCTGCTAAATTCTCGTCATTTTGCAGCATGCCAACATATTTCCAGTCGTCATTGATTTGACCGTTGATGGAAATACGGGAACGCAGTTTGGAACGATAACCGTCGATATCGCCGGAATAATCAGTGTAATCATAACGTACCTGACCAGTGATTCTAACGTTATCAGATTTTTTCTCCAAAGCTGCAACGCGTACGCCAAGGCTGTCCAGCTCGTCAGCAAATTCAGCTGCCAAACGGTCTACGTTAGCGCCTTTTGCCATTGCTTTTGCTACGATTTGAGCCATTTCGTAACGAGTCATCAAGCGATCGCCACCAAAAGTGCCGTTGCCATAACCGTCAACGATACCAGCTGAAGCCAGTTTGTTTACGGAGTCATACGCCCAATGGCCTGCCGGCACATCGGAGAAGGGGTTTGCAGCATAGGCAGAAGCAGTTACGCCCAATGCCATTGCCATTGCAAGTACTAAAGATTTTTTCATGTTTCTTTCCTCCTCGGAAATTTATTAAGCCAAGTTTTTCAGCTCATAACAATTTCCTAAGGAATGCGCCATACGAGTTACCTAGTTTCCTCTACGGCCATCCGCTTTTCAATTATTATAAACTTTAAAAACTATAAGCTTTAGTTTATTTTAGCGTGCGTTTCTAGTTTTTGCAATACTATTTTATATTTATCTAATTTAACTAAAAATCAGTAAATTCCGCTTTTCTTTTGCTTTTGATAATAATAAATCGCCTATATTTTAAAATCCATTTTTTCTGCTTTATGTATTCTCTTGAAAAAAATTTTCTTACTTGTTCCAAAGTATACAAAAACGGCCGCATATGCGGCCGTTTTTAGTTCAGATTATTTAATTAACTGCAAAAATCTGTCTTAGAAAGTGATCGTCAGATCAGTCCACATGATTTTGTCTTTATCACTGGTATCAAATTTAGATTTAGTATCATAGTAAGCAGCAGTTAAAACCATATTTTTAGCAACAGTATAATTTGCACCTACACCATAACCTTTAAAACCTTGTCCGTCAAAGGTATTAGCATCAGTAGTATGAGCAATATAGGTTTGTCCGCCTAAATCATAATAGTTGGCAAACAGACCCCAGGAACCTTTTTTAGCCGCTTCCGCACCCTTGAAGGTCAACCCTACAGTCCAGCCGTCATCATCAAGGCCATCAAGATCAACATCATGATAGCTCATATCGCCTTTAAGATACATGGCATTCAAAGCAAAATCGCCAAACTCAGTACCGGCACCTACGAACCAGATTGCATTATCAAGTTTACTGTTTTTAGCTAAAATGTCTTTAAAGTTATAGTAACCTGCAGACGCGTTGAATTTACCGAAATCAGCAACTACAGCGCCGCCGGCATAGCTGCCGCCGGTAGTTCCGGAAACTCCCAGCTTATCGAGATCGTCAGTTGCCTTACCAGCGGCACCAATGATCTTGATTTTATCGCCGTAAGAAACTTCCACGCCATCAGCACGATTATCATAGATATTACCGTCAGCAAAGAATGCATTGTAACGGCCGGCAGTTACATCCATACCGCCGAGTCGGCCTTCCAGATAGGCACGTTGGAAATCAGTGCTTTCGTCACCGGAATCAGTAGACAGATCCTGCGTGTTCTGCAACATACCGGTATATTTCCAGCCGTCATTGATCTGACCTGTGATCCAGATACGGGAACGCAAAGTGCTTTCATAATCGTTGGAAATGCTGCCTTTACCTTCATGGTTAGCATACAAAGCACGGAACTCACCTGTAATTTTAACATTATCAGATTTTTTCTCCAAAGCTGCAACACGTACGCCAAGACTGTCCAGTTCGTCAGCAAATTCAGCTGCCAAACGATCTACGTTAGCGCCTTTTGCCATTGCTTTAGCAACGATTTGAGCCATTTCGTAACGGGTCATTAAACGATCGCCACCAAAAGTGCCGTTGCCATAACCGTCAACGATACCAGCTGCTGCCAGTTTGTTTACGGAATCATATGCCCAATGACCTGCAGGTACATCGGAGAAGGGGTTGGCTGCATAGGCAGAAGCGGTTACGCCCAATGCCATAGCCATTGCTAATACTAAAGATTTTTTCATTGTTATTCCTCCTCAGGAAAATTATTAAGTTTATAATTTTGCTGTTTAGGAATGACATCCACTGTTATCATTGTGGCGAGTTGCCTTGTTTCCTCTACAAATCCAACTGCAAATATTATTCCTTAATCAACTGATTATAAACTTAATTTATTTTACCTCGTTTTTACGATTTTGACAAGTATTTTTTATTTTTATGCAATAAAAATGTAATCTGCTTTTCTTTTCATCTTTTATTCTGCAATATTTATAAAATTTAATTATAAATTCAGCTTATAAATATAATAATTAAAACCAGCAATCATGAAGATTGCTGGTTTTAGAAATAACATTAAAATTTAGCAACTTTTTTCAACTCACGGATTACTGTATCACGAAATTCCTCGTGAGTATAATCACTGCGTACGATCATCGGATATTCAACAAGTTCTTCATCGTTAACACGGTCTTTGGTAACCTTACCAGTGAGACCGTTGACATACATGATACGGGCTTTGATTTTAAATTTGTAATAATCTTCGACCATACCCATCTGCGGCTCAAGACTCAATTCATCCAAGCTCATCATCAAGGCCATATCAGCACCTGTCTTAGCCATGATGCGTTTGAGCATGGCTTCATCAGGGCCATTTTTGCCAACAGCAGCATAATTTTCTTCTTTCAACGCTTTATCAAGAACTACGTCATCGATCATGTCAAATTCCGGGAATTTGAAATAATCCATACATTCGTTGAAAAAGACCTGACCGGAAAGCTCATCATCTGCTACATTATTCGCCAGCGGCAGAATAGCTATTTTAGCAGCTTCGGCCTTACCAAAAACAGGGACAGTAAAACCAATCACAACTAAAGCAAGCAATAAAGAGCGCAGAATATTTTTCATTGATATAACCTCCTTCAAATAACTACCAATCATAAGTTATTTTATCATAAAATAAACAAAAAAAATAGAGCTAACGCAGATAATATGACAATTTTTATAATAAATCCAGAACAATACATTCAACGATTTCAATTTTTAGATATAAAAAAGGGCGATCATAAGATCGCCCTTGAAGAAGCAGGTTCACTAAAATTAGAAAGTGAAGATAACTTCAGACCAGATAGTCTTGTTTTTGTCGCCATTTGCTAAGCTAGAACCATTGTCTTTAGCTTTGAAATCAGAGTATTCAACAGAAGCAACAATATTTTTAGCAACGGCATAGTTTGCACCAATCATGAAACCTTTAAAACCAGTAGTTTTGAAGTATTTATTTGCTAATTCAGTATTCATACCATGCCAGAGGTAAGTTCCTGCAGCTTGATCATAATATTTAGTATAAACGCCATAGGAACCAGCTTTAGCCGCTTTAGCGCCTTTATAAGTCAAGCCGATTACATAACCATCATCAGAAATTTTGTTAGCACCCACTTTATCAACATCGGAGTTCAAATAAGTAGCATCCAATTTCAAGTCGCCAAATTTGTAATCAGCGCCTACATACCAGATTTTATCATCTTGATTAGCGAGTTTATCAACATCATCAGCTTTAACATAACCAGCATTCAAGCCGAGGTTACCAATTTCACCACCCAAAGTAGCAGCCATATATTTTCCTGCTACAGAAGTACCATCTTCATTTTTAGCAGTAGCTACTTTACCATATTGGAAACCAACTTTCAAGTCTTTGCCAAAGCCCAATTTAATAGCGTCAGTACGATGACTGTTGATGTAACCTACACCACCGCCAAGAACAGTATTATTACGACCAGCCTCAACTTTCACGCCGCCGATACGACCGGTAACGAATGCACGTTGGAAGTTAGTATCTTCATCGCCATTGTCATTAAGGAGATTTTGTTCATTATTCAGCATACCAGTATATTTCCAGTCTTCGTTAACTTGACCGGTGATCCAAATACGAGAACGCAAAACGCTTGTAGCATTATAAGCCTTTGCACCACTGCCATTACCTTTGTCAAAGCTTTCATAATGAGCACGGATTTGACCAGTGATTTTAACGTTGTCGGATTTTTTCTCCAAAGCTGCAACGCGAACGCCAAGGCTGTCCAGTTCGTCAGCAAATTCAGCTGCCAAACGATCTACGTTAGCGCCTTTTGCCATTGCTTTAGCAACGATTTGAGCCATTTCGTAACGGGTCATTAAACGATCGCCACCAAAAGTGCCGTTGCCATAACCGTCAACGATACCAGCTGCTGCCAGTTTGTTTACGGAATCATATGCCCAATGACCTGCAGGTACATCGGAGAAGGGGTTTGCAGCATAGGCAGAAGCAGTTACGCCCAAAGCCATAGCCATTGCTAATACTAAAGATTTTTTCATTGTTATTTCCTCCTTCGGAAATGTTTTATTTTTATAAAACGTCCCGGAAAGGAATCTGGGCGCATCAGTTTGCTTCATGCGAGTTACCTAGTTTCCTCTACTCGGCGCACTGCTTTGCTTCGATACTTTCCTAAACGCATTATAAACAGGTTAAAAAACAATTATTATCCTATATATAATTCATTGTTTGGACATATTTTACATTATTTTCAGAATTATTGCAAGTTATTTTGTTAAAAATATAACTAATGATTGTATTTTTCTTTATTTTCGGATAATTCGCTGTTTTTACCAAAGCGTTGCCGCGTCCTGTTTGCCAACGAAAAATTATTTTTACAGGCTATACTTTTATAAATTACTTATTCGCAGCCGTACTGCCGTATCTGCAGGCTATTTTCAACATATTTAAAAAGTTTTTAAATCTAATTGGTACTGCTATTTTCCGCAGAAATAGGTTAAACTATAGATACAGAAACTTATCTGCACAGGGTGAATTTTTTAAACTTCTCCCGGGTAAATACCTGTACTAAAAAACCTTTTAATAAGGAGGGATATTGTATGAAAAAACAAGAATTATCGTGGAAGGCCGGCGGCCAGCAGGGCGAAGGCTTAGAGAGCCTGGGCGAGATTTTCGCCGCAGCTTTATGCTCTCTGGGCTATGACGTGTATGGTTACCGTCAGTTTTCGTCCCGGATCAAGGGCGGCCACACCAGCTATAAGCTGCGTATCGCCAACCATCCGGTAGCTACGATCGCCAGCAGCTGCAATCTGCTGATCGCGATGGACCCGGACACACTGGAGGTGGATGCGCCTGAACTGACGGCCGAAGGCATTTTAGTTACCGATACTGCCTGGCTGGAAGGTAAAAAGCCAAAAGTGCGCACTGTTGCTCTATCCTGGAACGAACTGAGCAAAGCAGACGGTAAAACACTGCCGAAAAACATTCTGGCTTTAGGCATCACCGCCGCTTTACTGGGCATCGATACTGCCAAACTGCTGCCGCTGCTGGAAAAACAATACGGCCGCAAAGGCGCCGAGGTCATGGAGACAAACCGCCTGGCGCTGGAAACGGGCTACGAATATATTAAAAATAATTATCATGATCTGCTGGCAGCCTTTACGATGCCGGAGCTGGAAAATCCACAGCCGAAGCTGTTTATGCTGGGCAATGAAGCAGTAGCTCTGGGAGCTTTGACCTCGGGCGCCAAATTCATGTCGGCCTATCCGATAACTCCCTCTTCAGAAATTATGGAATATATGGTAAAATACGCACCTGCCGAAGGCGGCGTGATGCTGCAGACGGAAGACGAGATCTCGGCCTGCACGATGGCGATCGGCGCAGCTTATGCCGGCGCCCGCGCTTTCACTGCGACAGCAGGCCCAGGCTTATCGCTGATGGCGGAAGCAATCGGCCTGGCGGAAATGACAGAGACCCCGCTGGTCGTGATCGATACACAAAGAGGCGGCCCCAGTACCGGCCTGCCGACCAAGCATGAGCAGTCGGACCTGATGGCAGCGATCTATAATACACACGGCGACACTGCCAAAATCGTTATTTCGCCTTCTTCTATAGAAGAATCTTTTTACGACACTTTTGAAGCCTTTAATCTGGCTGAAGAATATCAATGTCCGGTCATTGTGCTTTCTGACCTGCAGCTGTCTTTAGGCAAACAGTCCGTAACCAGCCTTGATTACGGCAAACTGCAGGTGCGGCGCGGCAAGCTGGTCAAGGACGGATTGCCGGAAATCAAATCGCCGGAGTATTTTAAACGCTATGATCTGGAAGCAGAAGGCAGCATTTCCATGCGAGTCCTGCCGGGCACGCCAAACGGCATCAGCCTCGGCACCGGTCTGGAGCATGATGAGGTCGGCCGGCCTTCCGAAAACAGGGCCATGCGTACAGCACAGTCCGATAAACGCCTGCGCAAGGTCCGCAGCGTTGTTGATACATTTGAAAACCCGCTTTATGAGGACGCTCCCTATCCGCAAAGCGATCTGCTGATCATTGGTATGGCAGGCACCCGCGCCGTCATCAGCGAAGTGGCTGAGGAGCTGCGCGAAAAAGGCCTGCGCGTCAATCATGTCCAGATTCGGCTGTTATCGCCCTTCCCGGTCTGCGCTCTCAACCATTATCTGCAGGAAGCGAAAAAAATCGTCGTCGTCGAGCACAATGCCACGGCACAGCTGGCACGGCTGATAAAAATGAATGTACCGCCCTGTCCGGAGCTGCATTCTATCTTAAAATACAACGGTGATATTTTCTATAAAGAAGAATTGCTGGCCAAATGCAAGGAGGTGCTGTAAGATGTCGAATTTAGCTAGTTTTCAAAATCAGGTAAAACCCAACTGGTGTCCGGGCTGCGGTGATTACGCCGTTCAAATGGCTCTGCAGCAGGCAGCAGTAAAACTAAATCTGGAACCGCATCAGCTGGCACTGGTTTCCGGCATTGGCTGCAGCGGCCGTATCGGCGGTTATCTATACGCCTACGGCATGCACACAACTCATGGCCGCGCTCTGCCTTTTGCCCAGGGCGTTAAGCTGGCAAACCCTGAATTGACCGTTATCGCCTGCGGCGGCGACGGCGACGGCTTTGCCATTGGCACAGCGCATACTATCCATGCTATGCGCCGCAATGTCAATATCACTTATATCCTGATGGATAATCATGTCTATGGCCTTACCAAAGGTCAGACATCTCCCCGCAGTGATGTTGGCTTTAAAACCAAAACCACGCCGACAGGCAATATCGAGACCCCGATCGCTGCTTTGGAACTGGCTTTAGCTTCCGGAGCAACTTTTGTAGCGCAGGGCTTTTCAGCCCAGCTGCCGCAGCTGGTAGATCTGATCGTCGCAGCCGTACGTCACGAGGGTTTTTCCTTCGTGAATGTGTTCAGCCCCTGCGTAACTTTTAACCATACCAATACTTATGAATGGTTCCGCGAGCATCTGAGCGACGTCAAAGATATTGCCGGCTACGACCCGCATGATAAAGGTGCGGCCGCACGGCATATTATGGAAAAAGAAGGTATGCTGACCGGGCTGCTGTACGAAAACGACCGCGCTTCTTACGAACAGGCCAGCGGCCTTGCCGGTTTCAACACTATTAAAAACGTTGAAAAAATGCCGCAGGCAAACTTTAACAAACTGCTGGAAGGTTTTAAGTAAAAACAAAATAAGCAAAATAAAAAATACCACCCAAAGGGTGGTATTTTTTATTAACAGCACTTTAAAACATATTCAAAAACAGGGTAATAATAAAGGCATTGATAAAATCAATGAACAGACTGCCGACCAAAGGTACGATAAAATAAGCTTTAGGCGCCGGCCCGTAACGTGCAACGATAGCATTCATATTAGCCATGGCATTAGGCGTGGCACCCATACCGAAGCCACAGCCGGCAGCGGTAATAACAGCGGCCTCATAATCGCGCCCCATTAAATTGAAAATAACAAAGCGGGCAAACAAAGCCATCATCGCCGTCTGCGCCAGCAGCATTACCACCAGCGGCAGTGCCAGTTCGCTGAGCTGCCACAATTTCAGTCCCATCAATGCCATTGAAAGGAAGATCGACAGAGACACGCTGCCCATAACGTCGATTTCTTTGGAAAAAACTTCGTACCTTCCGGTCAGGTCGGACAGGTTGCGAATAACGGCAGCCGCCAGCATCGCCCCGATGTACGACGGGAAGGTAACACCAAAAGATGTTATCAGGCCTGTGATCCATGACCCGATACCCATTGCCACCAAAAGCTGACCGATACCGAAAAGGAAATATTCTTTATCGACAGCATAAGCTTCCTTCCCGACAACAGGAGTTTTATGCACCGGCTCCTGCACACATTCAAAACAGAAAAGATTGTCTTTATCGATCAGATAACGGGCGATCGGCCCGCCGATAACGCTGCCCATAACCAGACCGAAGGTTGCCGCAGCAATAGCCACAGTCGCCGCCCCCTGCGCGCCCATCTGTTCGAGCAGAGGACCGAAGGAACCAGCCGTACCATGCCCGCCGACCATCGGGATCGAACCCGTTGCCATACCGATCAGCGGCCCCAAATTAAAAACCGAGGCCAGTCCGATACCAACAAGGTTCTGCATAACGATAAGTACGGCGCAGACAGCTACCAGCTTCAAAACGCTGAGTCCGCCTTCTTTCAGCATACGCAAGCTGGCCGTATAACCAATGCTGGTAAAAAACATCGTCATAAAAAATCCCTGCAGCGATGTATCCAGCGTCAACTGCCAAAAGCCTCCGGTCGTCATGACCAGATTCAGCAGAGAAAACAGAACGCCGCCGATAACCGGAGCCGGGATACAGTACTGGTCAAAAATATTGAACCTGCGTTTTAAACGCAGGCCAACATAGTATACAACTACTGCTACAGCAGTCATTTGATACATATCCAAATCAATATTCATCAGGTATCACGATCCTTAAAAAGATTGTTCCACCCATTCGTCCATCATAAAAGGTCAATGTAATCGCAAGCTGCCAGGGCAGCTTCCGTACCATCAGCGGCAGCCGTCGTCAGCTGGCGCACCTTTTTAACGCGGCCGTCGCCGGCAGCATAAATGCCGGGACAGGAAGTCGCACAATTTTCATCAGTTTTAATGTAACCATAAGCGTCCAGCTCAACCAAAGACGCGAAAGCTTTATTATCCGGAACATGGCCGATAGCAATAAAAACGGCATCGACATCCAGCGTCTGTTCCTCGCCGCTGACCTTATTGCGGATGCCCAGCGACTCCAGCCGTTCAGAGCCATTGATGGCTGTTACTTCACTGTCAAGAATGAAAACAACGTTATCATGCTCCTGCAGCTTTTCCAGCAACCGTTTTTCGCCGCTGAAAGTATCGCTGCGATGGATGAGATAAACCTTTTTACTGGTAAAGCTCAATACCAGCGCATCATCGAGCGCTGTATTACCGCCGCCGACAACGGCCACGTTTTTATCTTTAAAAAAGGCTCCGTCACAGGTAGCGCAGTAGGAAACGCCGGAACCAATAAAACGGTCTTCATTTTCCAGGCCCAGCGGACGCACCCGCGCTCCGGTCGCAAGAATCACTGCTTTTGCAAGCAGTTCGCCGCCATATTCAGTCTGTACGCCTTTATGGCTGCCGTAATCCTGCAGTCCGGTCACTTTATCGTAAACGATTTCCGCACCCATTTTGATAGCCTGATTATAAAGTGCTTCGGCAAATTCAAAGCCGGCAATGGATTCAAAGCCGGGGAAATTCTCTACATGCGAAGCATTGATGATCTGCCCGCCCTGCAAATACTGCTCGACCAGTTTAACAGATTTACCAGCACGAGCGGCATAGACTGCCGCCGTCAAGCCCGCAGTACCTGCGCCGACGATCAAAACATCAGTCATAATTTTTTTTTCAGTCATAGTTTCACCGCTTCCCAGCCGCAATTTATTTCAGCATTGCCAAAATAGCCGGCTTCGGCTGTACGCCGACAGAACGTTTCACTTCCTTGCCGCCTTCAAACACGACCAGGGTAGGAATCGTTTCAACTTTATACTTTGCTGCCAGATCCTGATTGGCATCAACATCGATCTTGCAGACTTTCACATCAGTCAGTTCGCTGCCCAGCTGATCAATAACCGGTCCCAGCATACGGCAGGGGCCGCACCAGGATGCCCAAAAATCTACCAGGACTTTCCCTTCAGCCTGCATAACTTCTTTTTCGAAAGTTTCATTAGTAATATGTACAACTGCCATAATAATCGCTCCTTTTATCAATATATTTTATTTATATCTTAATTTTAACCATTAATGATTATAATTGCAACAAATAATAATTACATTATCATTGTTAAAATATCAATAAATTTTTTCTGATGCGCCGGAAAACTAAAAGCACTTTACCTTTATATACCCGGCAAAGTGCTTTTATGGTCATTTGTGATATATTTTATACTGTTTCTTGCCGTTTCTTTTGGCTTCGTACAAGGCCGAGTCACTCTGACGTATCAGCAGGTCGACATCCGTAAGCGCATTACTGACGGCAATACCGATGCTGGCTGACAGCACGGCGAACTTAGCATTGTCGGCAATCGTCTGCTGCAGACTGCTCAAAAATCTTTCTGCCAAAATTGCCAGCTCCGCATCTGTCTTCGAGCCTAAAACTACCGCTAAAAACTCGTCGCCGCCGACACGGGCAATAAATTCAGCTCCGAAGGTCTGCTTCAGCAGCTTGGCTACCATTACCAAAACCGTATCTCCGGCCTGATGTCCATATTCATCGTTGATCTTTTTAAAATTATCAAGGTCTATATAAAAAAGGTTGACATGCTTAGACATGATTTTATTACGCGTCATATATTCATAAAAATAACGGCGGTTATAAAGATCTGTCAGCTGGTCGGTGTTGGCACTGTAAATAATTTTCTTTTCCAGCAGCCGTTCAACGGTTACGTCGCGGCACATACACAGCATACCTACAGCCGTACCGAAAACATCAAAAATAGGCTTTTCGTAAATCTCCAGATTTTTTTCACGCCGACCGACAAGCACTTTTGCATCGGCGTAGCCTTTGGCGTTGATCTCACTCATGTCAGCTAAATTCTGCTGTTTCCACTGCTGATATTCCTGCCCGATCATAGCTTCTTTTCCTTCTGCAAAATACTGCGAGCAGATGTCATTGGCATTGATGATCTTACCGGCCTCGTTAGTCAGCAAAACAGCAAAGGGAAGATTCCGCAGGATAACCTCCAGCTCCGCTCCCATATTTTCCAGATCAGTGACGTCGTGCGCGATGCCAACAGTACCTATCAACTGTTCGTTATCATCAAAAATAGGTGACTTATAGGTCTTGAACTGCCGCATTCCATGCTTAGTTTTGACCTTTTCGTCGAAAATACAGGTTTTCCTTTCCTGCAGGACGATCTCTTCCGATTCCAGACAAATATACTCACCCTGCTCGTATTCTTCTTTTTTCATATCCCAAATATAATAATGACCGCGGCCTTCGATATCTGCCTTGGTCTTGCCAACGGCGCGGCAAAAACTGTCATTGACCTTTAAATGCGCGCCGCGGATATCCTTAAACCATATCAAGCTGGGAATACCGTCGATCCCGGTATCAAGATAACGCTGCGCCAGATGACAGTCTTTTATGATCTTGATATGTTCAAAAAGCCTGTGCAGCCTAAAAGTCACAAAAGCTTCAGTGCATGGCCT